>ERZ1292623.290-Hain-H51-01um-R1-290-length-56332-cov-11_pt1 | contig 56332 bp, 65 predicted proteins | sample MGYA00564398_ERZ1292623 | MGnify/ENA primary metagenome ERZ1292623 (study PRJEB36523, sample SAMEA6512633) | groundwater metagenome | collected 2019-01-07 | study: AquaDiva: Metagenomics assemblies of 32 groundwater samples
ATTCTTTTTTGCTTTAAATAAACATATGGCAATCCTTGATTAAACATTGTTATTAAAGATCCATGCTCAATCTTATCTTGCTTTTTTAATGCGTATAAATAAAATCCATTTGCAATCTTTTCATGATAATTATTTGTAAAATCCCAAGTAATATTATTATCATAATTATTAAAAGTTTTTACTTCTCTACCAAGTAAATCATAAATAGTTAAACTAGCTTCTCCTGCGTAATTAAATCTTAAATTACCACCTTGCAAAGCAACATTAAGAAAATCTTTATTACTAATTTGTTCTTCTTCATTTACTTTAGTTACTATATCAACATAACCTTGGGCATCTGTTCTAAGCTCTGCACCATTAATATTAAATTTTAAATTAGGAATTCCAGAATATTGCTTTAAACTATCTACTTGATATAAAATTGTATCTACCATTCTTATTCTTTTATTTTGAATGTTTTGAGCATTTGCTTGATTAGCTTGATTAAATAAACCAAAGCTTGCTCCCACTAAACTTGCTATTAATCCAAGTTTTTGCCAAGTTTTCATAAAATTATTATATTTTATTAATTTATAAATGTTTCGTTACTAATTAGTGAGAATAAAATAATTGATAGTTATAGAAAGGTATTTAAGATTTATTTTAAAATAATCTACAATGCTTAAAAAATATTTTAACTCTATATTAAGGAATTTATTAATTTTATCTACCTCTCTGCAATTATCATGTGGTAGTTCTAATGTTAGTAAGGAGAAGAAATATGATGGATATGATGGATATGATATTTATAATAATATCACTAGTTTAGAGGCTAAAATAGAAGGTAATGATTTAAAGGTTATATTAAATGTAGAAGAGTTAAAATATGGTTATACTGGTACATACTCTTGGAATTCATCTAAATATAGAAGAGAATTAGAAGAAAAATGGGAGACACTAGTCTCTACAGACCCAACACCAGATACAGAAGCTTATGTATCTATTTATACTTATATATCTTACCCAAATGTGGGAGTAATTCCAATAGCTTTTGTTAGTAAGAATAACCTTCAAACAGACGAATTTGGAAAAATCGAATTTTATATAAAAAATGCCGATTTAGTTTATTATAAGTTTACTAGATTGATTCCTTATAGCGATAGAATACAATATAAAAATGAAAGTAATGGAGGTGAATTTTTGGGTAGAATAGCAATAGCATTAAAATATAGACCATGGTTCGATAAACAACCCCATGTACCAACAATGTCATCCATCGCGACTTACTATCCTAAAGAAAGGGAAAGACTATATAAAAAATACGAAGAAGAAAAAAGATATTATGATAATTTTGATATATTAAAAAGCACATTTCAAGAAAACTATAAACTGTTTAATCTTTATGGGGCCCCCACAGAGTTACTTAAATCAATAGGGGAAGAAAGAGAGAAAGTTGCAGAAGAAAGAAAAAGAGAAGCAGATGAAAAAATAAAAGAAAGAGAAAGAATTGAAAAAGAAAAAATTGCAGAAACCAACAGGTTAAAAAATCTTATTTACTCAACGATTACCCAGAATTTAGAAACTTTAGTGATATATGTTGTAGACGAGGATAATGGTTTGCATGTAAGTGGTTCTAGTATTTACATAACAAGTGACGCTTTATCACCAGGAGAACTATTAGTTCAAAGAGGTTTTCCACCATCAAGGTTAAATGAATTTACATTTCCAGATTATCCTAATTCTTGGAAGGGAAAAAATTTTGGTAATGGACAAAATTGTTTAATATATGATGAACCGTGTAAATTTCAAGTATATAAATATGCTAAGCATAAAATTCTAGTGAAACATCAAAGTTATTATCAAGTTGAAGGAGAAATAATTCCTAGTGAAGAGGGCTTAGAGTATATTGTAGAAATGTCAAAAATAGGGGCTAAATTCAAACTCGATTTTAATATATTTGGCGGTAAAGGAAGGATAAAGAAAAAACCATAGTTTTAATTAATAATGACGTAATTCCTTTAATTCTTTAATCAAACGGATTTTAATTCCTAATGTTTCATCAGAACCATAACTATAAATATTATTTTCAATTTCTATATCATTAATAACCTCACCAGGTTTGATCCAATTTAATAATCTTTCATGGTAAAAGAATGACTTAAATAATTTATAACCATCGGCACCAGCTTCCACAATAATATGATCACCCCTAATATCCGATTCTGTAACACCATATTCTGGTATTATTGGAACTTCTGTCTCTACTAAGCCATTTTCATCTGTGTAATATGTATCCCACTCGGTACTTACATAAGGGCTGTTTAAAGAAACACGAGCATTTTCAATCGGGCGAAAAGTGTTTCTGTCTACAACCCTACATCTAATCGGCCAGTATTCTATCTGCTGATTATTATTAACTATATTTTCTAGCTTATGTTTAGAATTGTTTTCAATAGTTTCTAAATTAGCTTTGTTATATAATAAACCACTTAATCCAGCTATCGTTAATCCATATAAACCTAATTTCTGTAATAAATTCATTTAAAAAATTAAAACATAAAAATATATAAATCTTATTAAATCAAAATGTTTAAATAATCAAAAAATTTACTCAAGATAAGGAAAAAAGAGGTAATATGAAAGCTACAAATGTTATAGTTATATTAGCTGTTTTAGTTATCGCATTTATCTTAATAACTTTGATTAAAGGTCCTAGTTCTAAAGAAGCTGAAGTTTTAATAGCATCAAGAGAATTAAGTTGTATAGAATCTTGCAATGGAAATGAGATTTGCATGCAGGAATGTGACACAATTACAATAAACCAAGCTGTCTTAGCTAAAGATTTAAATAAATGTAAAGAGATTGAGGATATTGAAAGTAATGTATTATGCAAAGATAAAGTAATTTTTAGTTTAGCTGTTTCAGAAAAAGATATTTCAAAATGCGAAGATATAATTAACTTAGAATTAAAAAATTTATGTAATGAGTTAGCAAAATGAAAAAATTAATTATAATAATTGCATTCGTATTAACATTTATATTATTAAGTTTTAATGTAAAAGCAATTCCAATAAATTATTGCACGGGAGCAGCTTTATGCAGCGCAAGTTATAATTTAGATTGCAAATCAGTTGCAGATGGTTTTTGTCCTGAAATTTATGGAGATTGGAGTGGGTGTGTAAATAATAATTACGGTGGTAAATGTAGACCGTGTGACCCAGACTGTGGGGTTTGTGATATAGTTACTAGTTTAAGTATTGAATGTAGTCCTGTGACAGATCCTGGTGGTCAAGTTACTGTAATAGCTAGTGCACAAACAACTGCAGGAGATGAATTAAGAATATATAAAGGAACTTTGCCTACAGGAACACCCTGGAAAACAAAATTTTGTACAACAAATAGATGTGAAACAACAGAAAAAGATACAGCACCAAATCAAGGTGGAGCAACTTTTTATTATACTACTACCACAAGAAATTTATTAGCACAGGGAAGATACACAACATCTAATTCATGTTCAACAAGACCATTATGTGATGTTAATATTCCTGGTAATGAAATTAATGGCCAAGTTGATGTGCAAATAAATGTTCAAAGTGAAAAAGGTGTAAAGCAAGCAGAACTTTACTTTTATAAATGGAATACTGATTTAAATGAGTTTAGCAAGATGACACCTCCAGATCAAGGTTGCTCTATTCGAGCTTGTACTTCCCAAGATTGTAATAAATTAACTATAGCAGGAAATCAACAAACAGAGTTAAAATACACTTATACTTGGGATACTACAAAATGCGAAAATGAAAGACACAGAATAACTTTAACTGGCACAAATGGCAATATAAATACATGTACAGATACAGATGAAGCGACTGTAGCTAATTTAATATCTGCTTCTCCAGAAAGAGCAGGCATATTTACTTCTGAAATACTTAACACAATTATAGTTAAGATAAGAAGTTGGCTATAATATGAATAAAAAAGCAGTTGTATTTACCTTTATTACTGTTATATTAATTACTTTATTAATAGCTTCATTTTTAGTAAATATTTCTAATAGAGCTCAAAGAGATATTCAAAAAACTAATTTAAAAGTTGGGGCATTAAGTAGTTTTGTTAATAGCTTAAATAATGAATTATTGCAAGAAGTTTTAAGATCATCCTCTAATCAAGTATTTCTTGCTTTTCTAGCTAATATAGAAAGTAATAATCAGTATATTCAAGGAGATATGGATGTGGTTTTTCCAGAAGCTTTAATGAATGGATATTATAATAATGAAGAATTAAAAGTAATGTTTCAAAATAATTTAAATTATACTCTTGGTAAATCTTTAGATGAATTAAAAACTTTAGCTCAAGATCATGGAGCTGTTTTTTCTTATACGGCAATAAATAAAAATAATATAAAAGTTTCTCAAGAAGATCCGTGGAATTTAAATATAAGCTTTGTAATAAATTATAATTTAAATGATTCTAGGAATGATGTTAGCTGGAATATTGAAAATAAAAAAATTAGTATATTATTGGATATAGAAAATTATCGCGATCCATTTTATTTATTTGAAGATCAATTAAATAAAACCATAACTAAAACAAATGTTACAACATGGACTTTAAGTGAGTTTAATATGCATATTGTAAATTCTTTATTTAGAAATCATGCAGATGCACCCAGTTTTTTAAAAAGATTACAAGGAGATAAAACAAGCGATGCAAATGGGATTGAATCTATATTAGATTCTAGAATATATGGTAATGGTGAATTTTCTAATGTTGATTTTGAATTTTGGAGTAATAAGAATGGAGAATGTAGAGTTACAGGAATGCCAAGTAATTTTAGATTAACTGCAGCACATTTAACCTATTATGAACAAACTGGAACATGCAGCTAAATTAAGCACGTTCTTGACTTATTGCTATTCTTCTTCTAGCAACTAAATTAGCTATATTAGTTGGTTGTTCCCCGTAAGTCGGTAAATCACCGATATCAAGGGCAAATTTATAATTCCCCTTTATTCCTTCGGTAATTAAGTCATTTAAAATAGTTTCAATATATATATCATCATTTGGGTTATTATTATTTTTAAAAATTATTATTTGTTCTATAATCTTAATGTTTGTATCTTTTATTATTCCATCTTTTATTAATGTTGATATCCCAGGATATTTACTTGATAAAGGATCATCCTTATTTACATCAAGTTCGTTAATCTTAGTTCTATCAAGAAATGTTAATAAATCATCTGCAAAAATATATTGTTGTTGCAAAGATGTAAAGGAAATATAAAATAAATATATTAACACAGTAACTAAACTAAATAACATTATTGCAAAAAATCCATCTGTTGAAAAAAGAAAAGCTTTTTTCATAGTGAACTCCAAACTAAAATATTCATTCTAACTAATTCTCCTAAATTATCTTCGTTATTATCATAGTAAACAAATCTTGTAATCCTAATTAAATTCTCAACTTCTAATTCATTTAATTCATTTATATTATTAAATTTACCATAAACTTTATTTTCTACAATATTAGTATTTTTATCTTCAAAATATATTATATAATTATTACTAGTTCCGAGCAAGAATTGAGATATTTCATAACCATTATTATTAAGCATTCGTTCAAAATCTTCTAATTTTTCATTAATAACTTTTCCATTTTCTACAAATCCAATTCTGCCTTGCCTATTAAACCATTCATTGTAGCTAAGATAACCTGTACTCGTAAAAGAATTAGCTATTGAAGTAGCATCATTAACTAATTCTTGAATTTTATCTTCTCTTGTATTTAAATCTATTATCACACGAGAAAAAATATAAGTTATAAAAAATAAAATTAACAATCCTAATAAAAAATCAGCATACCAAAATTGAGCTTTTTTCATGAGAACAAATTTACTGAATTAGATTTTGCAATAGAAATTTTTCCAGCAACATTTTTATATCTGCATATTGCTCTTGGTATTCTTACTCTACCAACTAAAGGCGCATGTGACTTAACTTTATAACTAATAACTCTTTCCTCCCCCCTTAATATTTCGGGAATTTCCCAAATTAAAGTAGAGCCAGCTAAACCTTTTTTGACTGAGCTAGGCTTTAATGTTATAAAATCACCAGGAGCTTCAAATACACCCGGAATATTATCTACTAAATGCAAATTTCTAGCATTAGCATGGCCACATTTAATTGTTAATAATACCTTTAAATGAGATATATTACCTTCTTTCGATTTAAGCAAAAGCACTTTTTTCTTTATGCTAAGTTCTGTTCTTAATACATTATAACCAAAAATTAATACAGCCACCACAATTATAAATATAATTAAAGGTGTTCTATAATTTGTTTTTATTAAAATAGTGTAACTTTGTTTAGGATTTAAATCAAACTGCCATGTATATTTGTAATCATTATCAACTTTTTCTATTTTTGTTGGATTTGGTGTTGCTTTAGTAAATGTGTTTTGTAATGGTGGGACTAATCTAGTAAATATTTCCTTGCTTATTGTATTGCCATCATTTGTTCTTGTAATTTCTAAAGTATTAATTAAAAATACTGATTCTTCTTTTTTTAACTCGCGTACATTAGAATACGCGCTTACTTTAATTGGTACATTTTTATTAACTAAAATATTATCATCCATTTTTATATAAATTAAAGTATCATAATTACCTTCTTTAGCATCTGTTAATGTTATGCTAAAATCAAACGACTTAGATTCTTTTTCTGCTAAACTAGTAATAAATTCTTGTGTAAATAAACTATTTTTAATCTGGACATTTAAACTATCTAATTTAATCTCGTGTTTATTTTTTAAGTTTAATTTAACTAAATTTTCTTTTCTTGGATCTAAACCTTGAGGATTAAATTCTAAATCAGCTTTTAATAAATCATTATATGCAAGAATTTCAACAACAACAGAATGGTCTATAAAAACTTCTGCATCATTTAATGAATAAATTCTTAAATTGATAGAATACTTTCCTGCTGGTAAAATACCACGAGGAAATAATTTTACAGTATCTTTTTTTGAACTTCCAGGAGAAATTGAATAAGTATCAATATTTTTTTCCTCTCTCCAATTAAAATCTGTTACAAATAATTTAAAATCATCTTTAAAACTTTGGAAATTTTTTATTTCAATTTCAAATTCTGCACGTTCTCCAGGTAATAATATGTTTTTAATAGAAACGTCATTCACAACAAGGTCGGCTGCTTTTGCTAATTCTGCTATTGAAAAACTTAGTAAAATTAGAATTATTAAAGCGAATAACTTCATAGTAACACCTCTTTTAAATAAAAATTAATGTTATATTTAAATATTGCTATTCAGCTTTCATCCATAAAATCCTCTATTTTTGCATCGAATTTCTTCTTTTTTGCTTTTAAATACTCTCTTGCAAGTATCCAAAAAACTAAACCTAGACTTTTTTTACCTTTATTATTACAAGGAACAACTAAATCAATATTATTACTTTCATTATTTGTATCGCATAAAGCTATAACAGGAATACCAATTTTAATAGCATCCTTAATAGCATTTTTATCAGCCCACGGATCAACTATAAATAATAATTTAGTTTCAATAAAAGTTTTTAAATTTGGATTAGTTAATATTCCAGGGGGATATCTACCAGCAAAAGTTTTTATTCCTGTAAGTTTAGAAAATAAATTAACAGCTTTCCAACCATTTTCTCTTCTACATACAATTAATATATCTTCTGGGTTATAATTAGCTAGAAAATTAGCAGCTAGCTTAATTCTTTTATCTATTTCTTGAACATTAAGTACAACTAAACCATCTGGTCTTGTTTTATAAATAAAAGGGGCCATGTATTTAGTTCTATATTTAGTACCTATATGTAATCCAACTTTTAAATACTCGTCTAATGGAACTAAAAATTCTTCTTTCTCTGCCATAAAGTAACGAGAAAATACAATATTTATAAAACTATTGTTTTAAAAAATAAAAAAAGAAAAAAAATTAATGTTTAATTAAATGTTTTACTTCATTTACAATTTCTCTACCTTCAGTTTGCATTGCTTTTCCTAATCCTATACCTAAAGCTATAGCAATTCCAACTGCGATTGCACCTATTATTAACAAGAATGCATTTTCTAGAATAGAAACATCAACTCCAATTTGCTCTAATGCAATTACTGCTACAATAAATACAATAACAACTTTAGTTAATCTGCTTAGAAATTTTACACCTTTAGTTTCTGTATGCTCTTCTATCTTCATACTTATAAAATGTGCTAATGCTACACCAAATATTATTATAAGTCCTGCTACGATAACATTAGGCAACCATAACACAAATTCGCTAAGTATTGAGGATAACGTGCCTAAGTTTAGTAAGTCAACACCAGCTTGTAAAAATATTAAGAAAATATACCATTTAGTTACCTCTCCTAATAACCTAGATAATTTAAAATGGCCAACCGCTTTTGCAAACTTAGATCTTTCTAAATAACCATCTAAGCCAGATTTTTCAAGCAATACTTTAACTAAATGTCCTAAACCAAGCGCAACAAAGTAACCAATTATTAATACTATAATTGCTGCTATAATTCCTGGAAGAATATTAACAAAACCATTCCATAAACTAATTAACGGATTAAGAATTAATGAACCAGTAGTTGATATGGCATCTAAAGCCATTATACACACCTCCTTTTTTTAATCATTACTATAATCATTACTAATTTGTAATAAACTTAAACTATTTAAATAACTTTCGTTTTATTTTCTTAATTTTTAAGTGGTAAGTTAAAATATACAATAAATTACCATAAAGTTTATTAATAAGCAACGTTATCATAAATTAAGGGATATTCCTCCTTCTAAAAATTTAATGGTGAAATAAATGCAAATAAAAGAAGCTTTGACATTTGATGATGTTTTATTAGTTCCAAAAAAATCTATTGTTAATTCTAGAAAAGATATTTCATTAAAAACTAGGTTAACTAAAAATATCTTACTTAATATACCAATTATTAGCGCGAATATGGATACTGTGACAGAAAGTGCAATGGCTATAACATTAGCAAAGATGGGTGGTATTGGCATAATACATAGATTTTTACCAATAGAGCAGCAAGTTAATGAAGTATTAAAAGTAAAAAGAGCAGAAAATTTAATTATTGAAAAACCATTTACTTTAATGACATCTTCAAAATTAAGGGATGCTAAACAATTAATGCAAGAAAATAATGTTTCTGGGATATTAATAGTGAATTATGAAAATAAATTACAAGGCATTCTAACTTCTCGAGATATTTTATTTGAAAACGATTTAGAAAAAAGTGTTTCTGAGTTAATGACACCAAGAAAAGATTTAATTACAGCTTTGCCAGGAATTAGTTTTGAGAAAGCACAAGAAATTTTGCATGAAAATAAATTAGAAAAACTTCCAATTGTAGATGAAAATAATTATTTACATGGACTAATCACAGCTTCTGATATAGTTAAAATAAAACAATACCCTCATTCAACTAAAGATGTTAAAGGTAGATTAAGAGTGGGAGCTGCTGTTGGAGTAAAAAATGATTATTTAAAAAGAGCAGAAGCATTATTACAAGCAGGTACTGATGTTATTATATTAGATATTGCTCATGGACATTCTGATTTAGCAATTAATGCAATTAAATTAATAAAAAAAGAATTTGGTAACGTTGAGTTGATAGCAGGAAATGTTGCAACTAAAGAAGGTGCAGAAGATTTAATTTCAGCAGGTGCAGATATAATTAAATGTGGCGTTGGCTCTGGATCTGTTTGTACAACTAGAATAGTTGCAGGCTCAGGAGTTCCACAATTGACAGCAGTAATGGATTGTGTGAAAGTTGCTGATAAATACAATATTCCAGTTATTTCAGACGGTGGAATAAGAACTTCAGGTGATATTACAAAAGCGTTAGCAGCAGGCGCTTCAACTGTAATGATAGGTGGTTTATTAGCAGGAACAGAAGAAGCACCAGGTCTTACAATAATGAGAAATGGTGGAAAATATAAAATGAGTCGAGGCATGGCAAGTATTGCAGCTAATTTATCAAATAAATCAATTAATAATTCAGAATTAAAACAAGATGATGTTGAAGATATTGTGCCCGAGGGTGTAGAATCATTCGTTCCATATAAAGGTAAAGCTTCTGAAGTAATAAAACAATTAATTGGTGGCTTGCGTTCTGGATTAAGTTATTGCGGCGTAAGTAATCTAGAAGATTTAAGAAAAAATGCAGAATTTGTTAAGATAACAAAAGCTGGTAAAATTGAAAGCATGCCACACGATGTGGAATTAATAGAATAGATTTTTAAATTTACTAATTTTAATTTATTTGGGCCTATAGTTTAACGGATAGAATAAGAGGCTTCGGACCTCTGGATCTGGGTTCGACCCCCAGTAGGCTCATAAAAATGAAAACTTATACAGAATACATCTGGATGAATACTAAGCAAAGAAGAGAAATATTAAATATTACAGATCAAGTTCGTGAAATAGTTAAAAAAAGTAAGATAAAAGATGGAATGGCTTTAGTAAGTGCAATGCACATTACAGCAAGTATATTTGTAAATGATGAAGAATCTGGATTAAAACAAGATTTTTTAGAATGGTTAGAAAAACTTGCTCCATTTAAACCAGATTACAAACATCATCGTACTGGAGAGGATAATGCAGATGCCCACCTTAAAAGAACAATAATGGGGCATCAAGTTATTTTGCCAATAACTAATAATGATTTAGATTTTGGGCCATGGGAACAAGTTTTTTACGGTGAATTTAATGGTCAACGTAAGAAAAGGATTATTGTTAAAGTTTTAGGTGAATAATTCTAGTTTGGGGTTGTGGTATAACTTGGTTATTATTTGAGCTTCGGGGGTTCAAGATCCAGGTTCAAATCCTGGCAACCCCATCAAAACATTTAATAATAATATAGACTTAGTAATATCATGAAAAAATTAATTATTTTATTTTTAATCTTTTTAACAGCTTGTACACCACAACCAAAAATAGAAGAATTAGATGTTGCACAAGAATGTATTGGGTTATGTAAGCAACAAACTATTGATTTAGGTAATGGTCCATGTTTATCTAATAATTTGGCAGACGATTGGGTTTGTGATGTTGCTCATGATCCAAGAGAAGCAATAGATAATCTACCAGAAAATCAATGTTCAGCATTTAGAGAAGGTAAAGCAAATCATTTTGTAGAAGTTACTCCAGATTGCGAATTAATTAGGAAAGTTTAAATATTAACTTAATAATTTCTTATTTATGGAAAAACCCGAAGCAATTACTGTAAAAAAGAGAGATAATTTTTCTGAGTGGTACTCACAAGTGATACAAAAAGCAGAACTAGCTGATTACAGTAAAGTTTCTGGTTGTATTGTTTTCAGACCTCGAGCTTATTATATTTGGGAGACTGTTCAAAGTTATATGAATAATGTGTTTAAAAAATTAAACATAAAAAATGCTTATTTTCCTTTGTTGATACCAGAATCATTATTAAAAAAAGAAAAAGAACATGTAGAAGGCTTTAATCCAGAAGTAGCTTGGGTAACGCAAGCCGGTGACACAAAATTAAATGAAAGATTAGCGATAAGACCAACATCAGAAACAATAATGTACGATCATTATAGAAAATGGATTCATAGTTGGAAGGATTTACCATTAAAATTAAACCAATGGAATAATATTATAAGATGGGAATTTCAACATCCAGTACCATTTTTACGTACCCGTGAGTTTTTATGGCAAGAAGGGCATAATGCATTTGCAACAGAAAAAGAAGTTAAACAAGATACTTTACTTATGTTAAATATTTATGAAAAAACATTAAAGGAATTATATGCAATTCCTGCTTTAAAAGGTAAAAAATCAGAAAAAGAAAAATTTGCTGGTGCATTTTATACATTAAGTTTAGAAACTTTATTGCCTAATGGAAAAGCAATTCAATGCTGTACAAGTCATGATTTAGGACAAAATTTTAGTAGGGCATTTGAAATAAATTATCTAGATAAAAATGAGAAAAAGCAATATGTTTGGCAGAATTCTTGGGGATTTACAACAAGAACTATTGGTATAATGATAGCATTACATGGAGATGATCACGGTTTAGTTATACCTCCTAAATTAGCAGAAATAAAAGTTATTATTATCCCAATTATATTTGAGGATAGTAAAAAACAAGTTTTAAAGAAAGCTAATGAAGTTAAAAAATTATTAAAAAATTATAATACTTATTTAGATGATAGAGAAGATTACAGTGCGGGTTGGAAATTTAATGAGTATGAACTTAAAGGCTTTCCAATTAGAATTGAAATTGGCCCAAAGGATATTAAGAAAAATCAAGTTATTTTAGTAAGAAGAGATACATTAAAAAAAGAAACAGTAAAAATTAAAAATTTAAATAAAAAAATTGAAAAAACTCTTGAAGAAATACATAATAATTTATATAATAAAGCAAAGAAGTTTCTTAATGAAGGTATAATAAAAGTAAAAAACATTAATGACATGAAAAAAGTTATTGATTCTGGAAAGATTGCTAAAATAGATTGGTGTCTTGATTTAAAATGTGAAGATATGATTAAAGAAAAAACTAAAGGTGCTAAAAGTTTAAACATATCATTAACAGAAAAAGCTCATGGTAAATGTTTTGTTTGCAATAATAAAGCTAACGGCGTAGCTTATTTTGCAAAATCATACTAATTATAATTATTAATAATATTATAGCTATCCAGAACCAAAATTTTGTGTAAATCGGAATATTACCAACTTGGATCTGCAATTCTTCAAGTGTATTATAATTAACATTATTTTTATCTTTATAATCTACTTCGAGCTTTGCATCTTTTTTGTAAATATTTTTTCCTTGAAATTCGACATTAAATCTTTGTTTTCCATTAAACTTTTCTAATTCAAGAACTTTTGTATTGCCAAGTTTAATCTCAACATTATTAGCTTCTGAATCACTTACTAAAATAAATTCTAAATTGTATTTATTATTGTAATTAACATTACCCGGATAATCTAGATTACTTATCTTTAAATTAGGTAATTTTAAAACATTTAATTTAATAAATTCTGTTTTACTAATATCTTGATTTTCAGCTTTTATAATAGCTTCTGGTAAACTTTCATCCGCATTTATAATAAAATTAAATTCTTTTTCTTCCGCGATATTTAAATCTATATTTTGACAATCATCTTTTAAACAAATATCTAAATTTTCTAAATTAGTATTACCAAGATTATATAATTTACAATTCAAATTAATTTTTTCATAATTATAATAAAAATCTTTATCCTTACTACATTCAATATCTACTTCTCTAGAAAAAATTTTTATTTCTTCTTCTTTTAAAGCATTAATTTTATCTTGAGCATTTTCTAACGAATAAGTATTAAATGTATTAGCGTATCTTAAATTCTCACTTAATGTATTATTAAATATATCCTGAATTTCGATTTTTGATGTATAAATAAATCCTGGTTCTAATTCTTGATTAATATTAACTAAAAAGAAAATATTTTTTGTTTCCCCCGGCTTAATTAAAACATTTTTTACATTACTTTTAATTAAATTTGGAGCTTTTGTTATATAAAAAGTATAAGGTAAGTAAAAATTATTTGGATTTATTAAACTAACTTTTATTGGAACATAACTATCAGGACCAACATCATTTTCTAGTATTTCCAATTTAACATTAAACTCTTTTTTAAATAAATCCCTTTTCAAAAGTACTTTACTTTCAACATTTAATATATCTGCTTCAATATTAACTTTATAAGAACGCCAACCATAATTTATGCTAGATTCTTTAACATCTAATTCATCTTTCATTTTTATATGAGTAGCATCAACATAACCATACTGGCCGTAAGTAGGATCAAAAGCAACCCAACCATAACTCGGGAAATAAACTTCAGCCCAAGCATGATTTCCAAAACCATTAATCATATTAGTATAACTTTGACCAACAGCAAATCTCGCGGGTATCTTAAGTGAACGTAACATTGCCACAAACAAACTAGTTAATTCGTCACAAACACCCTTTCTATTTTCTAGAACCCAAGTTGCATTTTGGCTAACTTCTGCCGTTAATGTTTCTAAGCTATAATTAATATTTTGGTTAGTCCAAAGAGCAATCTTCCAAACAACATTATATAAGTCATCTTCTCCTTCTGCTAATTCAGAAGCTAATTTTTTAATTTCTAAATCATTTGATGTTACACTTTCTGTTGCTATTAAATATTTTTCATAACCATTTAAATCAACATCTAAAATAGGAAACTTAACCTTTTCATTAATTTCTTTAAAATTTATGTTGCTATTAATCTTACTTTCTAAATTAAATTCTAATTTATCTTGCTTAGGATTATTCCAATAATATAATACAAAATCCTCTTGCTCAGTAATTTGTGCATCTGGATTACTTTTTATAATAGTATTACTAGTTTGAAATTCTGTGTTACGAGGAAACAAAGTTAAATTTGCATAAACATAATCTAATTCATAATTTGAACTTAACTTTTCTATATTCAAACTAGAATTTAATTTTGTTTCAATAACTAAATTACCATAATCGTTAAATTCTTGAGCTAAAATACTTGGTAATAAAATTAATACAATTAAAATTAATATTATTTTCTTCATTTTAGGGTTAATAAATAAAACCAAACTTCCTCATCAAATTTAATCTTTTTACCAATTTTATGTTTATTAATTAAATCTTTTAATTTTTCTTGTTGGTTTTTGTTTAATTTTATATTAGAGAATAATTTTAAATTATTTTTTATTATCCTAAAAGCTTTTTGTTTATTTGGATATAAATATTCTGTAAAAATTTTCTTCTTCATTAATAATTTAAATTTTTTAGTAAGTAAATTAATAAACATAAATTTCTTTTTAATATCTTTATTATAACTCTTTTTAATGATATTTAATTTATCTATAATACTTTCGAAATCAGAACTATTATTACATGTCATAAAAATACTATTTTCATGCATAAACTTTTTTATGAGCCTAATAAATTTAGAATTAAAATCTGTAGGCCATGCAAGTAAAATGATATCAAATTTTTTTCTCTTTCTCAAATATTTCTCAGCTTTTTTATTAATAAATATTACATTTCTTTTCTTGTGTTTATTAAAATACTCTAAAAATCTTTTATCTTTATCTAAAGCTATAACTATTTCTGCATATTTTGCTAATGGAAAAGAATGCCTTCCTATACCACAACCTATATCTAATAGGGTTTTCCCCTTTACCTTTACATACTTTAAAATTGTGTTTGTCTCTATATTTTTCTGATCATAATATCTACAATCTTCAATAAATATATCTAAAAATTTCATTTTAATAAATGTTCTAACCTATCCACAAATGTTCTAAAATCCTCTTTATTAATATCACCACCACAAGCATGCTCATGCCCGCCACTATTTCCACGTAATCCAAATATAGCTTTGTTAATTAAAGGTGGTAAGATAATTTTACTTTTATGATACGTTCTTAAGCTAATCTTCATCATATCATTTTTTTCACGAGCAATTATAATTACCTTGTCTTTAAATCTGTACATTAATTCATTTGCTAATAATGTAGTAAAACTTGTATCTTTAGCAGAATAAGTATATAGTAGAATATTTTCTGTAATTATATTATTTTTTAAAGCATCTTTCAAAATTCTTTCATATTCTTCATTAAGCTTTTCAAATCTTTTGTAAATAAATTTTCCATTTTCAGTAGTTCGATTAAGAATTTCATAAGGATTATTTATTTTTTCTAATATACTAATAGACTCTTTTACTTCTTTCGTTTTGCCTTTTAAAATAAATGTAAATAATTTAACAAATATTCCAAATTTTGTTTTAAAACACAAATCCTCAGGCTCTTTTACTTTTACATTAATTAAATCAGGATATTTTTTTCTAAATTCATTTAAATGCTTTAAACTCCAATCAGCCATTATCCCTACCATAGCTATCCACAAATTTTCTTCTTTATCTTTTGTAATTTCATAACACCAATAAGAAGTAGGATAAGGTTTTTTATTTATATACAAAGGATTAAAATGTTTAACACCTTGAACTTTTTCTATTGGATGATGATCTACCCAAATAATCGGAACATTAACCTTATCAATCAAATCTTGGCTTATGCCATGTTTGTCTAATAATAAAATTAAATCTGGATTATATTCTTGAACTTTTTTTAAATAACTTTCATCTAAAATAGAATGTGTTACTAATATACCTTTACCTTTATCGAAATACTTTTTAATTAATAAATATGAACATAATCCATCTGAATCATCATCAAAAAATATTAAAGGATTTTCACTTTTCTCAATATAAGATTTTATTTCTTTTAAACTTATCATTATAGTAAAATTTATATTACCATATTTATAGTTTTTGTTATGGCAAAATTAAAGAGAATTGATTTAAGATTAAGGATATATTTGATTTTAATATTAGTATTTGGAATACCATTAGCAATTTTACTTTTGTTATTATTTGGATTTGTATTTTTTATAGTTATTATAGTAGCTATAATCTTATTAATATTATTTTTAATATTTGCTCGCGGCAAAATTTATGTTAGAAAATTTTAAAAAAGAAAGATTATGGAGAACAACAAATTGCATCTAATTTATATGCTTTCCAACTAGATCTTCCATAAACACTTGTCGCATCCCAACTACAAGGCCATAATCCCGAATTTGTATTTTCACCCCATTCATTAGGCGGACTACTCGGTGCTAATGTTGATTCAGATAGCATCGCTGTAACGCAAATTTTATTATCGGCTTGACATAAGCTATTACCTGTTGGGTGTGGATTAGATGACCAAAAAGGATCCGAAACATTAACATATATTGCAGCACGATCACATTTATTTAACATATCTAAAACACCTTGATAAGTTACTTCTGTATTGATTAAAAAGTATTGAGATCTTTTATTATTTGTTTCGTCATCCTCTTTTATTTTATTTTGGTATTCTGTAGATACATTATTAGCAAGAAATGCCGGCGGTAGTAGGTCAACATAGCCGGTAATTGTTGTTTCAAGCGAATTACCTCTTTTTATTAAATATGCTCCATTTATATACACCTTTTTATAGGCCCCACTTTTAAATACCTCATTTTTTATTAAATTAGAGGCTCCGAATCCATTTTTAGGATACTCTTTAGTTGGATTAGAACCAACCCCCACAATAAAAGTCTCATTTATATCTTTATTCCCTTCATTTTTAATGGTTATATAAAAATTTATAGACTTTGTATCATTAAATGACGAATCTGTAATTTTATAAGTAATATCTGTTACAGATAGATCAACATTTTTATCTGAAATGCAAGCACCATCTTTACAGCCATTAGGGCAGGTATATCTTTCTACATTGATTTTATTATCACTGCAATAATATTCATCAAGAAAGACAAATTCTTCGTTTACATTTGTTTGACATACATCCAAAACTGTTTGTTTATTCCCGTCCCAACTCGTTATCCCTTCAGATACACCTTTAACATAATAATTCTTTCCACCATCACTATCAGCACATGTAGTTGGTGGAGTTTCAACACAAGTTCCTGGACTTTGTAAATTACCAACAACTATTTGAAGTATTTGTGAAGCATCGGATGAAGTTATTGACTTATCATTATTAGCATCAATACAACAAATATTATTTGGTTCTGGAATTATTCCATTAGCAATTTGGTTAGCTAAAGATGCATCATAACTAGTAATTTGTCCATCCCCATCTACATCTCCAATTTGTTGTCCCGGTAAACATTCTACTCCACTGATTTGTACACCTCTCACTTGTTGTTTACAAGCGCTAATAATAAATAAAGCAAGAATTAAAAATACACTTAAATAAATCACTCTTTTATTCAAATAATTCATCTAGAAATATTAACATTAAAACACATATATATATCTTTTGATTTTAAAAATTAATTTTTTCTACGTCTTTTATAAGCAGCTAAACTCGGTCTTACTTTTTCATAACCTTTACCTTTGCCTAAAAGTCCCCTAGAACGTCTTGCCGCGCTCGATAGTCCTCTATAAACACGACCTCGTTGTTTTGCTAATTCGGCTATTTCAGGATATTTTTTACCGAGTTCTCTATCTATTAATAAAACTTCGAACCAATAATACTTACCATCTTTTGCGAGATAATAAGAATTAATAACTTCACAATTAGGATATTTTTTATTTGCTCTTTGTTCAGCAACCCATCTATAATTCATTCCAAGAATTAATTTTCTTCTTCTCTTTTTGCTTTTTCTACCTGCTCTAAATCTAGGTCTCATTCTACCACCACGAGGTAATCTTATTCTTACAACAACATAACCTTGTTTAGCTTTGTAACCAATTCTTCTAGCTTTATCTATCCTAGTCGGATGTTCTACCCTAATAACAGAATTACCTTTACGCCATTCTATTAATCTTTGTTTATATAAACCACCTAAATTCTCTTTAGGATTTTTCCAAGCTTCTTGAATGTAATTATAATACCCCATGTTAAAAAAGCTCTAATTATTGTTTAAAAATCTTTTGGAAAGCTTTTTATATTTAATTATTTTCCATAAAACAGAGATAATGACAGATATAATTAAAAACTTATTCAAAGTTGTATTTGGTATAGTTTTAATATTTCTAGCATTATGGTTAAGTATCGGTTATAATAATCAATATGGTTGGTGGACAGCTACTTTAACATTAATCAAAGGTGGTTTAGTCTTATTGGTAATCTTAGTTGGTCTAGTTTTATTATTAGTTGGATTTAGTGATATGAAAAATGCTTAGTAAAAAACAAAAACTCGAGTTACAAGAATTAGAATTAATGTTTAATGAGGATGTAGAAGATTTAGAAGACTTAGAGGAATTAGAAGAAGAAATTTATGCTGCTTCTTAATAACCATAAGTTGTTTTAACAGCTAATGACCTTGTTCTTGCCCTATTGCAATAACCCCTACCATTAATATCTGTAACACAACCATACTTGCATTCGCCAATAGTAGTTCTTAATATTTTATTACCATCACAAGACATTTCCTTTAAAGTTGTTCTTGATAAACAAAAATCATCTCCCTTTACTTCTCTTTCATCTATTCTAGTAAAAGCAACATAAGAAGCATACCCTTGTAAGTAAGGATTATAGTTATCTTGTCTTGAGCTACAGGATTTTACATTTTGTGTATTCGTTGTTGTAATAGCAAAACCTTTATCACTTACGACTTGCGAAGTAATATCAAATTCAAATAAGTTTAATAAAAATAATGCTAATGCTAAAACAATCACAACAATCAAGATTTTATAATAATTCTTCATTAATTTTAATATAGCTAAGGGGTATATAAATTTTATTAAAACCTTAGTTTTCTTAATTTTTTAAATAACTTGTTAGATTTCTTTTTATGTTTAACCCTTTTCTTAATTTTTTTAACTTTTTTTATTTTCTTAGCCTTTTTCTTAATTTTCTTTAATTTTTTCCTTTTAACCTTTTTCTTTTTAACTTTCTTAACTCTTTTTCTTGGTTTTTTCTTTTTCTCAATTTCTTTTTCTATTGCTGGCATAATAGTTAATGGCTTACTTAATTCCTCTAGTTCATGAGTTAATTTTGTTATTTCATGCTGAATTTCACTAATTTTTTTACTACTATCCTCTTGCCTTAATAAAGCACCACATTCAGGACATTTAAAATTATATTCTAAAGCCTCTTCTAACTCCATTCTAACATCATCATTTGGGCATACATAAAAACCTTTTTTACTTTCTTTGTCTAATTCTTCTTGTAAATAATTTAGCCTATCTTTTTTTCTTGCTATCAAAACATCACGAGCATGTCTAAAATTAAAAGTCCAATAATAGATATACCAACCCTTTTCACGGTCTTTCTTTCTAGAAGAATAAACTAAATTATATGAATTAAGTTTGTAAAGTAAATTTCTAACTTGATTAACATTTAGCTTTAAATCTTCTGCTAATTCAAATTCAGAAATATTCTCACGTTCTTTCATCAAATTTACTAATTTAACAGCATCTTTTCCAGCTACTTCATTAACAAAATCCTGCAGTATTTGTAAAAAATCCATTAGATTTTTGTTAAGGTACTAATTTAAATACCTTTTTAATAAATATATTTACTACAGTACAATAATAAGAAAATATTTAATAGTTTAAAAAACGCTTTTTTATAAAAGGAGGCTTAAAAATGGCTTTATTTAAAGATAAGAAAAAATCTATTTCTAGTTACCCTATTCCTGAAAAAGCATTTCCAGATTTTCCAAAACCAGACTTTGAAGAAGAGGAAATGCCTTCTTACACACCATCTTTCACTGAAAATTTTGATACATTAAAAGAAGTTAAAAGAGCATTGCCATCATCATTATCAAGACCAACATCTGAAAAGTCTTTATTCATTAAAATTGACAAATATGAGCAAGCAATGAGTTCTTTAGTTTCAATAAAAAATAAAATAGAAGAAGTGCAAAAAATAATAAATAATTTAAAGCAAATTAAACAAGATGAAGATAATGAATTAGAGCAATGGCAGGAAAACTTGAATACAATAAAAGACAAATTAATGAGTATAGATAAAACTTTATTTGAATGATGAGAACACAAAAAGACCAAGTTTATATTTCTGTACCTAGTCCTATTGATTCTAGAAAGAATTTATTACTTGCAACTATAGATACAATAAATTTACTTGAAAGATATGAATATTTAAAACAAATTCATGATAGAAAAAGAAAAGCTATACTTGGCATAAAAACTTTACTTAACGAAATAAATAATGATCTTGAGTTAGTAAAAGATAAATTTTCTTATGCAGAAAAGAAAGAAATTAAAAAAGAAAAAGTTGAATTAAAAGAAAAACATGAAAGAACTCATCCTGAAACTAAGAAAAGTGAAACTTATAAGTATTTAGCTAAAGAATTAAAAGATATACAAGACAAATTAAATAAATTAGAAATTTAACTTATTATAGCTTTAATTCTTCTTACACCAGCTGCAACAGCTTCCTCTTTTATTATTTTGAATTTTCCTATTTCACGAGTATTTTTAACATGAGGACCACCACAAAGCTCCATACTATAATTACCAATTTTATAAACTGAAACTACTTCAGGATATTTTTCTTTAAAGAATGCTAAAGCACCTTTTCTAATTGCTTCGTTATAAGGCATCTCTAATCTAGTAACTTGTAAACCTTCTTTTATTTTTTTATTTACCAGATCTTCAACTTTTTTAATTTCCTCTTTTGTCATAGCTTTTGGATGCGAGAAATCAAATCTTAATCTTTCTTTTGTAATATTGCTTCCCATTTGTCTTACATGCTTTCCAAGAACATCACGTAAAGCTTGGTGTAATAAATGCGTTGCGGTATGCATTTTAATTACTTCTTGACTATGATCTGCTAATCCACCTTTAAATTTCTGTTCAGCACCTTTTCTCGAGATTTCCTGATGTTTTGCAAATAATTCGTTAAAACCAGCTTCATCTACTTTAAAATTATGCTCGCGAGCAACCTCTTTAATCATCTCTAATGGAAATCCATAAGTTGTAAATAAATTAAATGCTAATTCTTTAGGGATAATTTTATTTTTTAATTTTGGTAATTCCTCTTGAATAATTTTTAAACCATTAATTAATGTTCTTTCAAATTTTTCTTCTTCTGCTTGAATTTCATTTAAAATAAATTCTTTATTTTGTTCTAATTCAGGGTAATCATTTTTATAATTTTTAATAACTATTTCTGCTATTTTACTCGTGAATTTATCTTTAATCCCAATTAAATGACCATATCTAATAGTTCTTCTAATTAATCTTCTTAATATGTAACCATGTTCAACATTACTTGGAGGAATATTCTCAGCCAAAATAAATGCAGCAGCTCTTAAATGATCAGCTATAATTCTAATTGCTCTAGTATCTTTATTACTGGCAAGACTTTTTATTTTATTTACAATATCAATAAATAAATCTGTTTCAAATACGCTATTTTTTTTTTGTAAAACCATTGCTGTTCTTTCAACACCCATTCCAGTATCAACATTTTTTTGTTTTAATTCAATATATTTTCCATCTAAAGTTTTATTATATTGCATAAAAACATCATTCCATATTTCTATATATTTACCACAATTACATCCAGGCATACAATCTTTACTGCATTTTTGCTTTAAAGTATCATAATACATTTCAGTATCTGGACCACAGGGACCAGTAGAACCAGCAGGTCCCCACCAGTTTTCTTTTTTACCGAAAAAATAAATTCTCTCTTTTGTAATACCTAAACTTTGCCAGATTTTTACTGATTCATTATCACGAGGAGCGTCTTTATCGCCTTTAAAGCAGCTTATATAAATTCTTTTAGGATTTAGTTTTAAATGTTTAGTTAAAAATTCATAACTCCATGTTATTGCGTCTTTTTTGAAATAATCTCCTAAAGACCAGTTTCCAAGCATTTCAAAGAATGTTAAATGAGTACTATCACCTACCTCTTCAATATCATCTGTACGCAAGCATTTTTGATTATTAGTTAATCTCCTGCCAAGAGGATGTTTTTGGCCTAGTAAATAAGGAACTAAAGGATGCATTCCAGCTGTTGTAAATAAAACAGTTGGGTCATGTTCTGGTATTAATGAAGAGCTTGGAATAATAGCATGCCTTTTAGTTTTAAAAAATTCTAAATATTTTTTCTTTAACTCACTTGATTTCATATAATAAAATTAACTTATAATCTTTATATAATTTACTAAACTTTATATATTTAAAAGTATTATTAATGATATGAGATTTATTACTTCTAAGCGCGATTTTAGTAAACTAATAGCTAAAACTAATTATATGTTTAATATTATTAAAGAATTTAAGAAAGAGGATTTTCTTGGAAGTTCACCACCTTCAGTTTTTGTGGGTTCTAAACTTAAATACCCAGAAGTAAATGTTGGTATTTTGAGTCCTCCTGCAGAAGTAGAGGAAGCTTGGATTTATGACGCTCCAAACACCTGGGTACAACAAGATCTTTCAATGGAAGAAATTGCACAATTAAGAGCTTCTTTAATTAACTCGAGATTTAAAAGTAATGTTTATGAGGTTAAGAAAAGTAGTAAATTTCTCGAGATTTCGCAAGAAATTGGCATGGCCTCTAAACCAGTAGATGTTGAAATTAAATTAAATAAAACTCCTAATATAAGATTTGATTTTGAAAAAATAGCAATGCCAACCGGTCCAATAGGAGAGTTAAAACAAGTCAAAATTCTTGGAAATACTAAAATAGACATCAAAGTTGAAAAAGTTTTTAGTGATACAGATTTAAAAGCAACAGAAGCTTTAACTTATTTATATGAATCTGGTTTTGATGAAAATACTTTAAGTAAATTACTGAGCATTGGTGTACTAGGATTAAAAAAGAATAGAAAATTAGTTCCTACTAGGTTTTCAATAACAGCTACAGACGACATACTTGGCAAGGAATTAATAAAGAAGATTAAAAATTATAATGCAATAAATGATTATTTACTTTATCAAGGAAGTTATTTTGGAAATTATTATTTTATTTTAATGTTCCCAGAAGTTTGGCAATATGAATTATTTGAAGGATATTTGCCAAGAAGTTTATGGAATTTTGGTAATGAAATTAAGTTTGCAATTGATTACGAGAGTTTATTTGGAAGAAGTTATTATGCACAAACAACTGCTGGGGGGTATTATGCCTCTAGGATTTCAGTTCTAGAACATCTTGTAAGATTAAAAAGACAAGCATCTTGCTTAGTCATTAGATTTGAAACTCCAGAATACAAAATTCCTTTAGGCGTTTTTGTTGTAAGAAGTGCTGCTCGTAAAACTCTTACTAATAATTCTGAAAAATTTAATTCAAAAGAAGAATTGATTAATCATGCAAAAGAATTAATAAAAACTAAATTTAATTATAATATGCAAAGTTTATTAGAACAAAGTAAAGTTATTAAAAGTCTAAACCAAATTAAATTAACTAAATATTTTAACTAATTTATTCTAAATAAATAGCTGGTTTTTCTGGCTTAGCTTTTTTTGCCTTATTCTGTGGATCATATCTATTTTTATCATTATTTGCATAAACATAAACTTCTTTTGAGTTAGTAGCCTGTCTAATATAATCTTTATTTTCCTCGTATAATTTTAATTCTTTTGGAATACAATAAATATAAGTTTTAGGATTTTCAATTTTAACTAATTTTTTAATATTGTTAATGTCGATAACAGTTTTATTTAAATTTTCCTCTTGTTTTTCTAATTTTTCATTTATTTTTTGTTCATCATATTTAGGCCAACTTGCTACTGAGATAAAACCTTTATTGCCAAGTTTTTCCCAGATTTCTTCTGTTAAATGAGGCGCAAATGGTGAAATTAATAAAATTAATTTTTCTAATGTTGCTTTATTATAATTACGCTTTCTCAAGTAATCACTAAATTCCATTATCGAAATTATAGTATTATTAAATCTAAATTCTTCAATATCTTGAGTAATTTTTTTAATTAATTTGTTTAATTTACTTTCAACAATTTCATCATTTTTCTTGCTAATTTTATCTTGCAAAGCATAAAACCTATTTAAGAATTTATAAATCCCTTCAATACCAGAATCACTCCATTCAAATTCTTTTTCTGGATTAGCAATAAATAAAATAAATGTTCTTAATGTATCGGCACCATATTTATTAATAATCTTAAGGGGATCAACTACATTACCTTTACTTTTACTCATTACTTCACCATTTTTAAGCACCATACCTTGTGTAGTTAATTTCATAAATGGTTCATTCATCTTTAATAAGCCTAAATCACGTAAAGCTTTAGTAAAAAACCTTGCATATAATAAATGTAAAATAGCATGCTCTATACCACCAGTATATTGATTAACAGGCATGAAATAATTTACATCTTCTTTGTTAAAAGGTGATTTATCATAATCCGGACTACAATATCTTAGAAAATACCACGAACTATCAACAAATGTATCCATTGTATCTGTTTCACGTTTAGCCATTTCTTTACAATTAGGACATTTTATATTAATAAAACTTTTACTAGTTGCAAGAGGATTGCCTTCACCAGTAAATTTAACATCTTCTGGTAATTTTATAGGAAGATCTTTCTCTGGCACAGGAACAATACCACAATTTTTACAATAAATTATAGGTATTGGGGTGCCCCAATAACGTTGCCTAGAAATTAACCAATCACGTAATTTATATTGTATAGATTTTTTGCCAAGTTTTAAGCTACCTAATTGTTTAGTTATTTCTTGAGTACCTTTTTTATTATCTAGATTATTAAACTTACCAGAATTAATTAATATACCATATTCTAAATAAGCTTCTTTTAAACTTGCAGAATTTAATTTTTTATCTTTTGGTGTAATTACAACCTTAACTGGTAATTTGTATTTTTTAGCAAACTCAAAATCACGTTGATCATGAGCTGGAACTCCCATAATTATTCCAGTACCATAATCTAGCAAAACGAAATTTGCTACGTAAATTGGAATTTTTTCGTGAGTTAATGGATGTATCGCATACTTATTAATAAAGATACCATCTTTTTCTTTTGTTTCTCTAGAGAATTTATCCTCTAAAACAACCTTATTAATAAATTCTTTAATTTTTGCTTCATTTTTATTGCCTCGAATTAATTTCATTACTATCGGATGTTCTGGCGCAATAACTAAAAATGTTACACCAAATAAAGTGTCTGCTCTTGTTGTAAATACTTCTAAATCCTGATCAGAATTTTCTAATTTGAATTTAATTAATATACCTTCACTTTTACCAATCCAGTTCCGCTGCATTACCTTAACACGTTCAGGCCAATTTAATTTATCTAAATCTTTTAATAACTCATCTGCATATTGTGTTATTTTGAAAAACCATTGCTCTAAACTTTTTAATTCAACCTTACTATGACATCTCCAGCATGTACCATTAATAACTTGTTCATTAGCTAAGACTGTATTGCAAGAATTACAAAAATTAACTAAAGCCTCTTTTCTGTAAGCTAACCCTTTTTTATAAAATTGTAAAAATATATATTGGTTCCATTTATAATATTCTGGTAAGCAAGTAACTATTTCTCTATCCCAATCATAACTAAGTCCTAATCTAATTTGTTGTTCTTTCATTAATGTAATATTATCAAAAGTCCATTTTTTAGGATTCATTTTATTTTTAATAGCTGCATTTTCTGCTGGTAAACCAAAAGCATCATAACCCATTGGATAAAGTACATTAAAACCCTGCATTCTCTTGAAACGAGAATAAGCATCACCTATACTATAGTTTCTACTATGGCCTATATGCAAACCACCACCGCTTGGGTAGGGCAGCATTTCTAAATTGTAGAACTTCTTTTTAGAACTTTTATTAACGCAAAATATCTTAGCTTTATACCAGCGATCTTGCCATTTCTTTTCTATTTTTTTGAAGTCATACATATTAAGCTTTTCTAGTAAGACTGTATTTAAAGTTTTTGAATTAATTTACTTTTTAACAATAAATATTAAATTTTTACCCACTTTACTTTCTAATATTTTAAAACCTGCTCGTTTAATTAATCTTTTTAATTCAAAATAATTAAATAAATAATAATATCTATAATATATTTTATCCTTCTTATGCCACTTAACATGACTATTTTTTCTGCTAAATAAAAATCTTAATTGCCATTTGTTCCATACAGTTATTAAAGCTATACCATCTTTTTTTAATACCCTATAAAGTTCTTTTAAAGCTGTAAATCTTAATTCATTGGTTTTAATATGATGTAAACTAGCTATCATTAAAGCATAATCAAAAAAATTATTTTTAAAATCTAAACTTACTAAATTAGATTTTTTTAATTTTATTTTTAAATTAAATTTTTTGGAAATAATTTTAGCTTTCTCTAACATATTACTTGAGAAATCTACCCCATAACATTCATAACCCTTAAAAAGAATTAAATTTCTGCAATTCCCACAACCTAAATCAATTATTTTACCAGGAATTTTAGCATATTTATTTCTAAAATAAATTGAAATTGGATCTGGTTTGTTTCTAAAATTATGCCACGAGTCTGCTAAAATATCCCAGATAACCTCTTGGTCATACATCTTAATTTGAATTACAGTTAAGTTAATAAATATTAATAATTTTAATCTTTTTATGGGCCTGTAGTTCAGCCTGGATAGAACGCTTGCCTTCTAAAATTTGAGGATAGCAAGAGGTCGTGGGTTCAAATCCCATCAGGCCCGCTAAGCGCACGTGTCGAAGCGGTTAACGAATCCGCCTGCAGAGCGGACATTCGCAGGTTCGAATCCTGCCGTGCGCTTTATTTTAAAATAAAAGGTTTAATAAAAATATTTAAATATGTTTATATCAATTAAGCATAATGAAAACCAAATATTTTTTATATATGATTTTAGCATTAGCAATTACTATGGTAATTTTTATAAGTGGTTGTAATCAAATAACAGAAATTCAACAAGAGGTATATGATCCTAAGATAAACCCTTCTGACTTTAGTTCTAATGTTAACAATAAATATTTTACATTAACACCTGGTAAAAAAATGATTTACGAAGCTAAAACTGAAGATGGAATTGAAAAAATAGAAGTTTATGTTACGCATGAAACTAAAACTGTTATGGGAATTAAAACAACTGTTGTTTGGGATAGAGTATGGTTTAATGGAGAATTAATAGAGGATACAAAAGACTGGTATGCACAAGATAAAGAGGGGAATGTTTGGTATTTTGGTGAAGAATCTAAAGAATTATTAGACGGAAAAATAATAAGTACAGCTGGATCTTGGGAATCAGGCGTTGATGGCGCGAAACCAGGCATAATAATGAAAGCTACTCCAAAAATTGGTGAAACTTATCAACAAGAATATTATAAAGGTAAGGCAGAGGATAAGGCAGATATTCTTGCACTAGATGAAGTAGTAACAGTCCCTCTTGGCACATTCAATAATTGTATAAAAACTCTTGATTATACACCTCTTGAACCTGATGTAAGGGAGCATAAGTCTTATTGCCCTGAAGCAGGTGGGGTAGTACTTGAGGTTGATCTAGATGGTGGTGAAAGAGTAGAATTATTATCTATTGAATATGACGTAGAAGTTATTTCTTCTATAGTGGAAGAGGAGCCTGAAGAACTAACAACTGAAATAACAGAAGAAAAAGCGAAAGAAATAGCATTAAGAGAAATTCCTGGAAGGGTAACTGATGTTGCAATCGAAAGAAAGTTTGGGAAATTAGCTTATATTGTGGAGATTGATGCTAACAATGGACTAGAAACAGATGTTATTATTGATATAAATAATGGAGAAGTTCTTGGTATTGAAACATAAATCCTATTTTCTAAAATTACTTAATTTTGTTTTAAACTTTTCTTTACTGATCTTATAAATTCCATAGAAAAATATTAACAAATAAATTAAAGTTATTAATAAGAAAAATAATTTTAGAAAAGGACTTTCTTTAATGAGGAAATCACCAAAATAACTTTGAATAAATAAACTAGGAATTAAACCAAGCATTGTTGCAAGAATAAATTTCTTATAACTCATTTCAATAAAACCAGCTAAATAACTAAATAAGTCACTTGAAGTTATAGGATTTAAACGCAATATAAATAATACAAGGGCACCATATTTTTCTGAATATTTTTGAAATTGAGCTAATCTTTTTACTCCAATTAATTTTTCAAAATAAAATCCACCAAATCTTTTAGCAATAAAAAAACATATACTTGCACCAATAAAATTCCCAATTACAAGCAATAAAGTAGCTAACCAAGGACCAAATGTAATTCCACCAGCAGCATTTATAATTATTCCAGGTATTGGAGCAAGAACAGTTTCTATTATTATTAAAGCTATGAAAACAAAAGCCGATAATTTACCAAAAGAATTTATTAAACTAGTAAGATCTTGTAAATCATTACTTAATAACTCATAAATAATTCCATTACTAAAATAACTATAAGATATTAATAATATTAAAATTATTAATAATAAAGCAAATAATTTATTTTCACGAGCTCTTCTGTATAAATGATGATTTTTTATTCTGGTTTTAAATCCCTCTTTACTAAATTTTTTCACAATAATAACCAAGAATTAGAATATTTAAAATTAACTTAAAAATAAAAAAGAAAAAGACCTTATTTAGGTCTTACTAACACAGTTAAGATGTAAATTATTAAAGCTACTACTACAACAATAGCAGCTATCCAGAATGCTGTGCTACCTGCAAGATTTCTCCATACTGATTCAAGTGTAACACTTGGTTGGAATACTGCTCCACCAGTTGGTCCTACTTGACCAACATTAGCAGTTACTCTGCTTGTAGCTAGTGTATTACCGTTTTGTTTTACACTTAGAGTTGCTGTATAAGCACCAGATTGTAAATCTGCACGAGGTGTTAAATAGCCATATACAGTTAGAGATTCGCCAGCATTTACACTTACTTGTTGAGCAGCAGGTGTATCAGCCCAATTTGTATCTGGTCTAAACTCAACTGAGTATGTTGTTGTTTGAGTACCTGTATTTTGTAATGTTACTGGTACTGCAAAAACACTACCTTGTGAAGCTGTAAATGTAGTTTGTGCTAATTGTAATGAAACTTGACCAGTTACTGGAGCAGCTTCTCCACATTCTCCTAGGTTTATTTGTACAAATTCACTATTCTCGTCTTTGCCACCATTAAATATTGATTTTACTTGTCCTATATAATTACCCTTTACAGCATCTTCTGGGATTCTTGCTGTTAAAGTTACTGTAGCATCATTATCTCTGCTATCAAAGTCCTCTAGTTCAAATGGATCTGACCTTACATTAATTCCTAATTCAACTTGTTCTACTTGCACGAAAACATTTCTTTCATTATCTGTACCTTCGTTTTCAACAAGTACAACAAATCTTACTTCCTCTCCGCATGTTAATGTAGGTGGAGTAGTATCTATAACTTGAATTCTTTTAATTTGTACATCGTGAGCATCTCTTTGTACTTCTAAATCTACTAACCATTTCTCACCATGCATAGCACCATGCTCATCTGTACCTTCTGCAGTAATTTCCATTCTGTAATCATCTTCATCTGCATCATCATCTACTTCAAAGTTTAATGTTACTGTTTCTTTATCCTCAGCTCTTATATCATCTATATCAATATCCTCATCTATATCAAGATCACCTTGGTCTATTATAACAGTTGCTGTAACGTCCTCAATTTTAACATTTATTTCATTTCTATCGCTAAAGTCATTTTCAAGCTCTAATTCCACTTCTATTGTGTCACCAGGTTTAATGTCTTTTACTTCATCACCATCATCTAAACCTTCACTAGCACCGTTTATTAAAATATTAGCATCGCTTATTACTAAATTATTTTCACGTTGCATAAAAACATCAAAGGTTCCTACTACTGTGGCACCGCTTTTTAATTGAAGTGTTGCTACTTTAAATGCCACTTCATCAAAATTTTGATTAACAGCATCTAAATTTTCTGGGATCCTAGCTCTAAATGTTAAAGAACCACCAGTTGATGTATCTATAGCACTCGGTGCAGTTAAAGTTATATTAAGATCTAAATTTGTAAATCCGCCTTCAGGAACAACATTTATATTATCAACAGTTACATTTGTATCGGTAGTAAAACTAATTGCCTGAGTCACAACAGAATTAAAATCCTCATCTGGATTACTTGCCTCAGTACCAGTGCCACCAAAAGCTGGCGCATTAGGACCAAAAGTTGTTATCGGTGTAACTACAATAGCATTTACATTAAATGCTAAAATAGCTAAAAATAAAACCAATATACTAATAATTGTAAATTTTTTCATTTTATTAAGACCCCCTAAAGTATGTTATTATTTGAGAGTTATAACCCATATTTAAACCTTTCGGTAGTGTTTCTTACCATATTTTGCCTTTTTTTAATATAAAATTACTTATTAATAATCCTAGTAAAATACCAGCTATTACATCACTTAAATAATGTACCCCAAGATAAATCCTTGAAAACGCTATTAATATTGCAAATATAATATAAATATAATAAATATTCTTAAATTTCTTCATAAATGGCAAAGCTGTAAAAATAGCAGTAGTATGACCACTTGGAAAGCTAAAATTTGTATCTGGAATTAATGCATAAATACCAAAAGTATATGGTCTTGGTCTTGCTATAAATTCTTTTAAGAAAAATACTATTACAGCGTAAAATAAAAATGCTAATATTAAGTAAGGAATTCTTTTCTTGTCTTTATTAAAATATAATATTGCTAAACTAATTATAAATATTACAAATCCATTAATATAATCTAATAATATGAAAAATTTATTTAAAAATTCTAATCTATTCGCTACAATAAAACTAATAATTTGCTTATCAAAAATAAAACTAATTATTAAAGCAATTAATCCAAATAAATAATAGTAATATTTTTTCATTATCTTGTTAAATTAATTTAACTTAAATAACTTACTAAAATAAACTAATTATTCCTAAAGTAATTAATGTAACAATTATGCCAGCACCTAATGTACCTAAAAATAATGCTAAATAAGATTTTCTTCTTTTCAAATTAAAAAACCAAGCTATTATAGTAGCAGAATATACACCGGTTAATGGGGCGGGTATAGCTATGAAGATTACTAAAGCCCAAAATTCAAATTTAGTTCCAACATGCTTTTCAAATTTTTTTCTATTTCTTTCAACATATTTATTAAATAACTTTTCATAAGTTTTGATTTTTAAAAAATATTTATGTAAATTATCTAGGAAAAAAAATAATATTGGGGCTACTAAGAAATTTGATATTACTCCAACAACAAAAGCTAATCCGGGATTAACACCTTGACTAATTGCATAAGGAATACTACCACGTAATTCTGAAATAGGTAATAAGCTTAACAAAATTTCATTTATTATTGGGTTCATTTTGTAAAAAGATTAAATCATCTTTTGTTAGTTTTTTACTTGTCTTAAGTTTTTCCTCAACTAGTTTTTCCTTTTCTTTAAATTCAGTTTCAGCTTTCAATTGTTTTTCCATTTTATCTTTTCTATTAATTTCATCGATTTCTTTTTTTATTAAAGCAGCCTCATTAAGTTTAGATTTTAATTCATTATTAACTTGTAAGAATTCATTTTTAAGCTTAATAAAATTATTGAATGCCTCTTGCTGAACTTTTTTTAAGTCATCTATTTTTTTAGAATACTCTCTCAAGTAATCATAGCCTCTTGATTTACTTAATTCACTTAATTTATTATGTAATTCATCTGCTTTTTTTCTATTATCTTTTATATCTTTATCTAAACTATTGATTTCATCAAGAATAACTTTTAGTTCATAATTTTCATTATAAATTTTTTTTAAATCTTTAATCTGCTTCATTAATCTATTTTCTCGATTTAATTTTAAAGCCTCTGTCTCAATTCTAAACTCTAATTCCTCAATCTTTTGCTTTATAACATCAATATTAATTTTAACTTTATGTTTTTTAATAAATTCAAGTTTTTTTTGATTTAGAATTTTAATCTTTTCAATTAATTCTTTAACCTTTTTATTATAATTATCTCTTTCATCTTGTGACTTTTTTATTTCTAAATTTAAATCATCTTTTTCTTGTTTTTTTGTTTTAAATTCATTAATTATATTTTGAATTTCGTGCTTTAATGATTCTTTTTTATTAAACCAGAGCTCTTTATCTTTGCTAATACTATTTAACCTATTCCTTAACTGATTAATTTCATTCTTTAAATTATTAAGCTTGCTAAGTAATTCTTTCTTTTCCATATTAAGTCTAGATTACTGTAAATTGTCATTTTTTGTTTTAGCCTTAGCCAAACAAACTTGAGAGTCCTGCAGCTGCTGTTTCTTCACTTACTTTTTCCTCTTTTTTCTCTTCTTTCTCTACTTTAGCTTCTACTGGTTGTGCTACTACTTGAGTAACTGTAGCTTCTTTAATTACTTCTTCAATATTTACATTTTCTAATGAAATAACTAAAGCTTTAACCTTAGTTTCATCTACCCTAGTTCCAGCTGCTTCTAAGACTTTTTTGACATTTGCTTCATTAATTTGCTGTCCAGCTTTATGCAATAATAAAGCGCCATATATATACTCCATGTTTTTATTCCTCCTTAATCATTAATCCCACATACTTTTATGTTTGGGTTTTTCTTGCTCTTTTATTTTTTCATCTTGTAATTTAGTTAGTATTTCTTGAGCCTTTTTAACAGTTTCTTCTCTATAACCAACAAAGTCTTCTTTTTTAACTTCTTTCTTTTCTTCTTTCTCTTCTAATTCTTCTTTTTCTAGCTTTTCCTCTTGCTTAATTTCTTTTATCTCTTCTTGAGGTTGTTCTTTAATCTTTTCAACTTTAGTTTCTTTATAAGTCTCATCCACCGTAATATTTTCTTTTAAAGATAATGATTTAGCTTGTAAATATGCTTTTTGTAATAATTGTTTAATATTATCCTTACTAATATATTGAATATGTTCAGCAAGTTTTAAAGCTTGTGCATATGCTAATTTAATATTTTGTAAGTAAGATTCTTCATCTATATCTAATGTACTTTTATCATAAACTAAATTATTATAATAAAATCCTAATAAATTTAGACTAATTTCAATTGGCTCAAAACCAAGCTTTGCTAATATTGCAGCTACTTCTGGTTTTATTATTTCATTTTGTTTAACTACTGTTTTGCCTTGTTTAATTACTATTTTACCAGATTCGACAGCTGTTTTTAATCCTATTGCACCAAGCTCACCTATTACAGGTCCTGGAGGAAAATTAGTTGGGCCTGGTTCAATTGTTAAATCTTTAGGAGATATTTGACCTGGTTTAGCTGTAGTTGTGGATTTATTTTCTTTAATTAATTTATATAACTTAAAAGGATCTTCATTACTTAATACTAATGCAGGTATTGATTTATTTAGATAAGGTTTTAATCCTGATAAATTTTTATTTTTAATTTCATCAATTGCTAAGCTAATTAATCTTTTTTTAGTAATCTTTATTTTTAATTTATTTTCTAATTTCTTTTTTAATTTTTGGAGTTGTGGACTAGGTAAATTTGTTAAATCAGCTATCCCAATTACATCGTACTGAGTAAGTAATTCTTTTATATATTGTAATTCTTTTTTCTTTTTCTCGCTTACATGTTTCATTTTTCTAATTTAATTGGTTTGCTCATTGTTAATTTTAATATAATATCTTTAATATTTGCTTGACCTTGAGGCAAGCTATGTATTAATGCGTCATATATTATAATTATATTATCAACAATCTCTTCTTCTTTCATATTTTGATTACCAACTATTGCTTTTATTATTGGCTCGTTTTTTGTTTTTAATCTAGCTGTTCTTTGTAGTTTTTCTCTTAACTCATTTAAATTTGTAGTTGGGGTAATAACAGCACCCGATTTAGGATTAGGCATTTTTCCATGAGGACCTAAAGTCTTACCAAATACTTTTGCGACATCAGTCATTACATTAGCTTGTGCAACAAAGAAATCAAATTCTTTAGTTAATTTTTTTAATACTTTTTTATCTTCATAATCATTAAATTCTTCTTTTGAAATAACTTTATCAAAAATATTTGCTTGTTCTTTTAATTCCTTGCTAACTAAAGCACAAATCTTTACTTGCTTTCCAGGATTATTTGGCAATGGTATAAATAAATCAACATTTTCTTCGGGCTTTTTTAAATTAATATCCTTAAGATTAATAATTAAATCAACTTTTTGATTAAACTTTCTTTTACTAGAATTCTTTAATTGTTTTATTATGTTAAGTAAATTTTCTTTATTCATGTGCCCTCCTACACTAGGTAGTATAACGGGATAAAATTTAGCAATTTAAAACATTTATAAATATATTGTTTTTTATGGCTTTGCACATTAACTAGCCCTGTTTTTGTGCAAAATAAACCTCTGCACATTTTTTAAGATAGAAAAATCCTTCTATTCGTTCTGGCATAGGGAGGCTTTTTTTCAAAAAGTAAAAATTATACATATCTTCATATAAACTCTCCCAAGAATATTCGCTCCAAATGCCTCCAAAATCAACAATAAATCTATATTTACCTATTATTGGATTTTTATTCCCAAAACCATCGTGTTCTGCTAAGCCTTCTTCAACTAATGATTCATATCGAGTACGATCTTCTTCGATAATTTCAATAAGGGTCGCTTCTTCATCTAAATTAACTAGTATACATGGATCATCCCAATGTTCTGGATTTCCAGTTGGACTTCCGTTATAAGAAGTGGTATGTTGCGTTCTAACACCTAAAATTACTTTAAAACCATTTTGGTGCAACTTGAATACTTCTTCAAGATTTATAGGTTCTATGTCCATAATTTTTATATAATAAATAAATTAATAAAACTTGTTTATAATTATTTTTTGTGCAGAAAGACTAATTATTGTACAGGATTTAATAATTGTGCAAAGCCGTTTTTTATTTTCATAACATTTATAAACAATTTTTCCTTATAATAAATAATGAAAGACCAAGTTCTTAAAAAGTATGCTAAGTATTTGTTTATAGCAGCTTTTATCATAATTGCAGTATTAGCATTTCTTGTTGTTAAAAATTTTTTAACGGGAATATTAAGTAGTTTAGTTTTAGCTTATTTATTTCATCCTTGGTATAAAAAACTTAATTCAGTAATTAAAAAAGATTATATTTCAGCTTTTATAATAACTATTTTGTTAATAATTATCATAATAATACCAACGTTTTTTGTTGTTAATTCTCTTGTGAAAGAATCTTTATTATTATATAATAATTTTAGATCAGGAGAAATTAATTTGCCGGGTTATGTTTTAGATGCTGTAGATAAAGTGTTTCGCTTCATTATAAGTGAAAGCTCTAATTTGATAATCGCGATACCTAAATTTTTGATTAATGCTTTTATTACTTTATTTTTGTTTTTCTATTTTCTAAAAGATGGAGAAAAAATTGTCAAAGATATAAAAGGTTTAATTCCCTTAACCGAGGCACATAAAAATACAGTTGTAAGTGAATTCAAAAATGTTACACATGCAATTGTTTACGGTTTAATTTTAACGGGAATAATAATCGGAATAACTTCTACAATAGGATTTTTAATATTTAAAGTTAGTAGTCCTATACTATGGGGTTTACTTGTATTAATAGTAAGCATCTTGCCGGGAATAGGAAATACCTTGATTTGGGGTCCTATTGGTGTAATTAAAATAATTAATAATGATTCATTTAATGGAATTGGACTTTTAGTTTATGGCGCTTTATTTATTTCAGGATTAGAAACAATAATTAAACCAAAATTAATTGGTTATAAATCTAAAATTCATCCTGTTTTTGTTGTATTAGGAGTATTTGGTGGGATTAGCTTATTAGGGTTTATTGGTGCGTTTTTTGGACCTTTAATTTTGATCGTATTTATCACTTTACTTAAATCAATTTTAATAAAAAAATAAAATTAAAACTTAATTTTTTTATTTCTAATTAACCAAGCTATTAAGGATAATGCCCTTGTATGTCTAATATATTTTTTATTAAAAACCCAATAAATAAAATCTAAAAATAAATGAAATATTAATCCTATAAATAATAATAAAGTAAGTTCACTATAAAAAATTAAAGTTAATATTAAGGCTAAAATCCAAAACTCTACAACATGAAAAATATGAAGCTGATCTTTTAAAACAATATTAAGGTTCATATGTGCTAAATAAGATTTTTTTAAACTAAATTTCTTATCTTTTACAACGTCAAATAAATAATGATCTACGTCAATAAAAAATCCGAATATAAATAATAATAAAACTTTATATTTATAAATAGGAAAAAGTAATAATGCTAATAATAAAGTTAAAATAAAATGCATGGATAAATACATAAAATTTTAAACTTTCATTAATTTAAAAAACTTTGCCAGGGTCGCATAACGGTATTGCAGCAGTCTCGAACTTCATAAAGAAAACTGCCGTCCGAAAGGACTTCGAGGTTCGAATCCTCGCTCTGGCGTTAACTTTCTTCAAAACTTTCTACTATGGCAGCAAATGCAGGCCTAGTTATAAAAACACCAATAGAAATTCCTAATATAGTTGTAATTGCAAATCCAGTAAACAAACCAGCACCAGCCCAGAATAATGGTATCATCGATGCTATACCAGTAAAGTAAGCTACCATTATAATAAAGAAAGCTCTTTTAATTTGTTGCTTTAAGCTTAATACTTCTTTTCTTTTTTTACTAGAAATAATTTCATCTGCTATAACAATCTGATCGTCTACTCCAGTACCAACAGCTGCGATAATACCCGCAATAGCAGCTAAATCAATATTATATTTAATTAAAGCAAATATCCCAAGTATAATTAAAATTTCTGAACTCGAGATTAGTAATAATGGTAAAGCAACTTTCAAGTTTCTGTAACGTATAAATATAACTAATGCTACAGCTAATATACTAAATAAAATTACTTTAATTGTATTTTTGCTAAATGCTTCTCCTAATACAGGACTTATTGTATCAAATTTGACAATATTTAATTTTACAGGTAAGCTTCCAGTAATTAAAATAGTTTGAAGTTTATTCATATTTAATGTAGCATCTTTTATTGCATCATCTCTTGTTGCACCAAAACCAGGTCCAGAAATTACTATGTCAGTTGCTTCTTGGCCCTTTAAGCTAGAAGAAATTTGTAAGCTATCAACTAATTTATCATCTAAATATAAATCTAAAGGCTTGCTTAGATAGTTTCCAGTTGCACTTAAATTTACATCTAATTTATCAGTTACTTGAGCATGTTTCTTTGCCGCTTCATTACTTAATTTAATCTGGAATTCAAAAACACATTGCCATTCTTCATTATTAATTTGATTACATTGTCTTATTCCAGCGCAAGTTGCATCTTCTCTACAAACAAAAATAACATCTTTCTTGCCTCCAATAAAAACTGTTTCATTTCCGATTTTTGCTTCAAATTTACCTTGTGAAGCAATTAAATCACGAACTTCTTGTTTACTTGCTCCTGCAACTTCAACGATAATAAAACTATTTCCTAATGTGTCGGTAGCTTCTCTAATCTTTATATCAGTTAAACCATAAACATTTAATCTATTTTGCATGGTTTTAATTAAATCAGAAACATCTTGTTTACTTAGCTTCTCTTCTGGCTCGAGTACAACACGAGTACCACCTTGTAAATCTAAACCACGTCTTAAATTTGAACTTGATACTTTATCAACTGTTAACCCCAAATCACCAGTCTTTAGCATGATGTATTGATTTTTATTGGTTGTAATTCTTACTACTTCATTATCTTTAACTGAGTTTAGAGCTTTATTATAATCATTTAAATTATTAATTTCAATATTGTTAATAGCTTTAATTATTTCACGATTAGTTAATGTTAAATCTTGCTGGGCTTTAATTCCGGCTAAACTTGCTGTACTATTTACATCAACAGCTTTTATTGCCACACCTTCAGCATTAAATTTTGGATTTATTGCAATTATGCTTACTATAATAAAAAATAATAAGAAAATTACTCTAAATCTTAATAATGTTTTAAGTTTCATGTTATATTTTTCTTTTTCATATACCAGATTAATATTCCAGCATTACCAAAGTATGTTGAAATTATATCAAAAACTAAAGCAATTATAATTACTAAGAAAATTTGTTTTAATTGTTCACTTATTGCAATAAAATATCCAGTTGTTAGAGCAGCAATTGCAGCTATCGTCATTGTTAATCCAGTTGTAATGCTATGTTTTAGTCTTTCATATAAATTGCCTTCTTCTCTTCTTTTCAATAATCTTGTTGTAAGCAAGATATCTGTATCAATTGAATAACCTATAACAAGTAAGAAAGCAACAACACCAGCTGCTGATAACTTAATATTAAGCAAATTAATTACAACTAAACTTGCTAAAATATCTGTTAAAGCAGCTGATATTACAGCTATGCTAGGAATAAAAGTTCTAAATGATATAAATACAACAATAGACATTAAAACAAAAGCAAATAATATAGCAATCATTAAACCTTGATAAAAACTTCTACCAAATTCCTCACTTGTTGCACTTGCATCAAACTCATCTTTATTCTCATAATCAATGTTAATCTTTTTTGCTAATAATGTTTTTAGCTCTTGTTCATTAATATCAGCTACCTCAATTATTAAACCAGTTTGCTTGCCCGTATTAGAATCAGTTAATCTTCTTACATTAAAGTCATTTACATTTTGCTTAAGAAAATCTTCTATCTCGTCTAAATTTAAATCTTCTTTGTAAATCGTGGCAGAAACACCACCCTTTAAGCTAATATCACGATCAAAAGGATATCCTGTTTTAATTACATTAGTTATAACAAAAACTAAACTAACTAATAATATCAAATATGAAATTATCATCAATTTTTTATAGTTTTTTTCATAAAAATTCTCTAAATTCATAGCATTTTACATTTTTATTAATTTAAAAATCTTTTTATAATGTTAATAATTAACAATATTATGATAATTGTACTTAGATTAAATCATAGGATATTTCGTGATAAAAGGATTTCGACACATGTAGCTTTAACTGCTAGAGCATTTTTAGCTGATAAGATTTATTATTCTGGTGAAAAAGATTCTAATTTAGAAAATAGTATTAATAAAGTAAGCGAACAATTTGGTGGTAAACTTACTATAGAATATTGTAAGGATCCAATAAAGTTTGTTAAGGAAAATAAAGATAAATTTACAATAGTTCATTTAACTTGTTATGGTCTAAACGTTGAGAAAAATGTAAATAAATTAAAAAATAAAAATTTAATAATAATTGTTGGAGGAGAAAAAGTTGAACCAATATATTATAAATTAGCTGATTATAATATTGCTGTAACACATCAACCAATTTCAGAGGTTTCAGCATTAGCTATATTTTTACATTTATTAAATAATGGCAAAGAATTAAGTTATGAATTTAAAGATGCCAAATTAAAAATTCTAGAATCTAAAGATACTAAAAAAGTAGTTAAATTAAAGTAAGCTATTTAAATCTATTTATCTATATCTGATATTGGGGGTAAAATGCCAGAATTAATTTATTATAATAAATTAACTAATGCAGAAAATATTCGTGAATTAGCTGAAAGGGTAAATAACAAAAATAAAAGATATAAATTAATTGGATTAAATACAGTGGTAACATCTTTAGAAATAAAAAAATCAGATATTGTTTATATCCCACAAAGAGATGCTACATTAAGAATAGGAAATGCTGTTAAGATTGCCGAAGGTTTAACTAAAATTTTAACAGATTTAAAGAATGTTAATGTAAATGAAATTATAGATTCTTTAGAAATGAAAACAAATTCCTTTAAGTTTAATGACCCTAAAATGAGAACAAATCATTTGATGGATCAACTAGTATATGAGCTTGGTGTACAATTTTATTATGGGAAATGTTCTTATCAAGAATTGGGTAAAAGAATAGAAGATCATATCTATGTTGAAAGGAGCATAACAGAAACTTTACAAGGTATAAATAGAATTATGAAAATATTAAAGCACCATCCTCGAGGAAGTGATATGTACAATGGTTTAATTGGTCAAATAGATGGACTTAAAGGGAAAATATTTTCTAAAGAAGAAACTGTTATTAGGCGTCAATTAGTAAAGCTACTAGGCTCTGAAGAAGAGTAAAATTTTTTATTAATCCACAGGATTATTTTTATCTTTTATTATCTTAACAATAGCTTCATTTAACCCATAATAGACATTATTTTTATTAAGGGTTATAGTCGCATAATTTTCTGCAGCTCTTGAAATTATACCACGAGGATTGTCAAGAAAAATAGAAGGAATATTGCGATACTTTTTAATAAAATTTATTGCGTCATTACCATCTCCAATTTTATTGAGATCATAGCCTATTATCATAACACTAAATAATTGACCACTTTCTATGAGTTCAGATGCCATATTTCTGGTCGATGTAATAAAAACAGTACATTCAGAAAAATCCGAATTATTTATTATTTCTTCAATATTATAACCTCTTTCAGTAGAAGTATCACAAAATAAAATATTTAACCATGCCATTTTAAACTGTAAATAATCTTGAGTCTTTAACATCAAAAATTTTTAATCTTGCGCCAGCATCTAACCAACCATGTGCATAATTTAAAGCAGCAAACGCATTAACTATTTCACCTTTTTCTTTAAAATATTGAGCATCTTTATAATAACGGGTAATCATATCTAAAAAATCTTCTTTAATTTTTATATCGAAATTAGAATTTGCTTTAGAAGCAATTTCAATTGCTTGCTTAGTTATTTTAAAATAGCTTTCTAATTTTTCTTGAGTTATAGTCTTTGTTTTATCCGGACTTTTTAGTTTATTCATTTTGTTTTCGATAATTAGCAATATCATTTACCTCTACAATTGGGATTTTATACCTATTACTAAATTCTTCTAATTGCTTGCCTCTTAATGGTTTTCCCTGTCTGCGATTCATCAATTCGCATATCACAGCTATTTCTGGGTCAATTTTGCTTAACCTAATTAAATCAAAAGACGCCTCTGAATGTCCCTGTCTTTCAAATACACCATTATCCCTAGCAGTTACTGGAAATGTATGCCCTGGTGTTTTTAATTTATCTTTTTCATAATTTACTAAATTTTTTATAGTTAAATATTTATCATGAGCACTTATTCCTGTACCACCTTCTTTAGAATCTACTGGTATAGTAAAATTACAACTTCTTTTATCATTTTTCGGAATTTTAGTCATTAATTTTAATCCCAATTTTTTAGAAGTCTTTAAACTCATAGGAACGCAAACTTGTCCGCAAGTATATTTTAATAAAAAAGTTAATTTTTTTTTATTAACGAATTTTGCAGCTATTGTCAAATCAGCTTCATTCTCTCTATTGTTACTATCTCTAATTACTACAAATTTACCTCGCTTTAAATCATTTATAGCCTTTTCAACATTAATCATATTAAACCCCTATGTTTTGTTATACTACCTATTTTTAAAATTTACTATGCAAAATAGTTTTTATTTTATATAAATCTTTAAATATTTTTACTTTTTATCTAGCTTGGGGTTAAATGGTATTTTTATCAAGTAAACCAAATATAGAACTAATTGATATAATAGAAAATCCAAGCGATTTAGCTGTTGCATCAGCTAGAAGTTGTTATTCCCCAGAACTTATTAAACCAAAAGATGTTGGTATTAAAAAAGGTGAGACAAGAGAACACTGGGATAGATTAAGAATACAACTATATAACGCAGAACACCACACTCCCTTTGGCCACGCACACCTTGTTTTTGGTATAAGCGGTGTTTCAAGATTATTAATATGGTCATTATTTCATGATCAACCGTTCCATAATTCTAATCAAGATAGCCAAAGATTTGATAGAAAATATAGAAAAATGACATTAGATGATTTTGTAATCCCAGATTTTCGAAACAATGATTTAAATTTGGTGTATAAAGAAACTTTAGAATTTCAATTACTTGTTGATAATGGTTTATTTGAAATGCTTAAACCAACTGTAGAACAAAAATATTATAGATTATTCCCAAAAGATAAAGGTACAGAAGAAGGTGATAGAGAAGTAAACAGAAAAACCCAAGAAATAACAAGATATGTTTTACCTATTGCAACTAAATCTCACTTATATCATACGATTAATACTTTAACATTACAACGTTATTATTATTGCGCAGAGATGTGTGATGTATCAGAAGAAGCAAGAATTGTTGTTAATGAAATGATTAATGAAGCCAAAAAATTCGACCCAAATATTTTAATGGTTAAGAATTCAATAAAATTTGAGGATACTTTAGAACATAGATTAATAGAAAAATATAAAGGGGATAAAATAGATTTTCATAGAAATAGAAAATTTGTTGAAGAATTTGATGAATCTTTAAAAGATCATATATCAAAATTAATTGACCATCCAAATAATCCTTATCGTATTTTAGGTGATTCATTAAGAACTGAATTTGGATTAACTGAACAAGAATTAAGTGATGAAGAAGCTGTTTATTTACTATTAAATCCGGCTAAAGACCCTTATTTGTTAGGGCCTTTAAATATTACAATGATGAGTAAGATAACTAGGGCTTTAAATAATGTTTATTATACATTTAAGAAAAAATTAAGTCATAGTGCCGATTCTCAGGATCAAAGACATCGCGGAGTTCTTGGTAGTAGACCATTTATAATGCAGCATTATTTCGGAGAACCAGATTATATTATTCCTGATTTGATAAAAGATGATGAAAAAGCTTTAAGTACATATAAAGCTACCATGAAACTTATTTTTAATAATATAAATTATTTATTGGAAAATAATGCTAATTCACAATATGTTGCTTATTTGCTTCCCAATGCTTATCCTATAAGATTTATAGAATCTGGAAGCTTGCTTCATTTAAGAAAAAAATTTGTTGAAAGACTTTGTTATAATGCACAAAAAGAAATTTGGCAAGCCACATCAGATGAAGTAGACCAGATTACAAAAGTACATCCATTAATTGGTAAATGGTTTGGTGCCCCTTGTGATATTGCTTACAAAGCTGATTCTCGTAGAAATTGTCCTGAGGGTTATCATTTTTGTGGTGAAAAAGTTTGGTTATTAAATAATGAAGAACGAAAAAGAATAATTTAATATAGATAAAATTTTTCTTAATTTTATGATAATTACAATTACAGGTTTACCTGGTTCTGGAAAAACTTCTGTTGCAAAAGAACTTGCTAAACATTTACATTTAAAACATTATTCAATGGGTGATATTTTTAGAAGTATTGCAAAAAAGAAAAAAATTTCTGTTTTAGATTTAACTAAACAAGAGAAATTAGTAAATTACTTAGATGAAGAACAAAAGAGAATTGCTAAGAAAAATAAAAATTGTATTATTGATTCTAGATTAGGAGCTTATTTAATTAAAAATGCTCATATTAGAATTTATTTATACGCACCTTTAAAAGCTCGAGTTAATAGAATTGCTAGACGTGATAAAATAAGTTATAAAAAAGCTTTACATGAAACTTTAGCTAGGGAACGAGAAGAATTAAAACATTATAAACATGAGTATGGTATTGATTATAGGAATAAAAAACTTTACAATATAATATTAAATACAAAAGGTTTAACTGTAGAAGAAGCAACAAAAAAGCTTATAAAAAAAATAAAACAACTAAAATAAAAAAATGAAATTACAATTATTGATAATATTTTTACTTTCATTAACTCTTGTAAATGCAGCATTAATAGAAGATACAACAGAATATGTAAATAATTATTCGGGAGTTGAGGTTGGAAAACTTTCTTTTACTTTGCCAATAAGAATTGGGATTAAAACTCTTGACACCAATGAAAATTTCATTTTAATATTAAATAAGCAGGGTAAATTAGAGCTTAAAGATTCTGGGAAAGCTGATATAGTATTTTTTGGAACAGCAGATGATTTTAGAACTTTATTAAGTGTTCAAGAAGATGACGATCTTGCTAAAGTAATTACAAAATTTCAAATTCAGGCTAGAACATTTAAGGGTAATATTTTAATTAATATATTAGAAAGAGAATTAGATGTAAAATTTAATGTTAATAAATCATTTTCTTATAGGCTAGCTAATATTGTCACAGGCTTATTCTTTGTTTAACTAATACTTATTTTTTTAACATCAGCCATCTTCTTAATCCTTTCAACAATTTTCCTTACATCCTCTAATTTATTTAGCTCGAGTTTTAAATTACATTCTGCCAAATCTTTATTTATTGTATCAACATTAGCTTTATCAACATTAATACCAATTTGAGCTACATTATATAAAATATCCGCGAATAATCCAACTCTATCTAAAGCTAAAATCTTTAAATTAATACTTGACTCAGGAATTTCTTTCCATTTCACATTAACTTTTTTTAATTTTAAATTACTTAGTTTATCGCAATTTTGCTTATGTATGCTAATTTTATTATTTTTAGTAGCATACCCAACTATAATATCACCTGGTAAAGGATTACAACATTCAGCTAATTTAGATTCATTAAAATTAATATCAGCTTGAATTAAACTTTGTTTAATCTCTTCTAATTCAGTAAATTTTTTAGCGGGAATATTTTGATGAATTTTAAGCATATGTACTATTCTTTCTTTAGCTTTTTGAGATTTTACAAACTTAAGCCAGTCTCTACTAGGAATATGATTTTTTGAAGTTATTATCTCTATAATATCACCATTCTCAAGTTCATGTTTTAAATTTACATACTTACCATTTACTCTTGCTCCACTGCACCTGCTTCCAACATCTGTGTGAATAGCATAAGCAAAGTCTACTGGAGTTGAGTCTTTTGGTAATCCAATGATATCACCATTGGGTGTAAATACATAAATATTATAGCTAAATAAATCTAATTTTAAAGTTTCAAAAAATTCTTGACTTGATTTATCCTTTAATCCAATAACTTCTCGAAGCCAAGAAAGTTGTTTATCAAATTTAAAATCGCCTTTAATATCTTTATATTGCCAATGAGCAGCTATACCTTCTTCTGAGATTTTATCCATTTCGTAAGTTCTTATTTGAAATTCAATTAATTGTTTTTCTGGTCCAACAACAACTGTATGTAAACTTTGATACATATTTGGTTTAGGATTAGCTATATAATCATCGAATTCTCTTGGTATAGGTTTCCATAAATTATGAATTATTCCAAGAACTTCATAACATTCTTTAACATCATTTGTAATTATTCTAATTCCAAGTAAATCATATATTTTATTAAAATCAACTTCTTTTTTCTGCATTTTTCTGTAAATGCTAAAAAAACTTTTTGGCCTGCTTCTGATTTCAGCTTTAATATTATACTTAGTTAATTGTTCTTCTAAAATTGATTTTATTTTTTCTAGATAGAGTTCACGTTGTTCTCTTTTTTGAGCTACTTTTTCTTTCAATTCTTGATAAATTTTAGACTCTAAATAACGAAATGCTAAATCTTCGAGCTGCCATTTAATATTAAACAATCCAAGTCTATAAGCAATTGGTGCATAAACATCTAGAGTTTCCTGAGCAATTCTTTTTTGTTTTTCCTCTTGAAAATATTGCAAGCTTAACATATTATCTACTCTGTCAGCTAATTTAATTATTATTACTCTAATATCTTGAGCTGTTGCAAATAACATTTTCCTAATACTTTCGGCCTGCCTGATTTTAAAGTCAGAAATTCTTAATTTATCTATTTTAGTTACTCCCCCTACTAAATAAGCAATCTCCTCTCCAAATTCTTTTTCTAATTGCTGTTTAGTAATATTTGTATCTTCTAATATATCATGTAATAAGCATGCAGCAATAGTTTTATCATCAACCTTTAATTTTATTAATATTCTAGCTGCACCAACTAAATGAGAAATGTGCTCTTCTCCTGATTCACGTACTTGTCCAGAATGAGCTTTTTTTGCAAATTCATATGCTTTAGTAATTAAATCAAAGTCCGCATTCTCATTATAGCCACGAATATCTTGGATAAGTTCTAGCATAATATTATTAAGGAAAATAGATTTAAAAATCTTCTTTTACTTAAGTTAAATATGCGTTACTCCAGACAAGAAGCTTTTCTAGGAAAAGAAAATCAAGAATTGCTTGGCAAGAAAACCATTTCAATAGTTGGATTAGGTGCTCTTGGAAGTAATGCAGCTAATTTACTTGCAAGAGCAGGAGTTAATTTAATTTTAATTGATCATGATAAAGTTGAGCTTAGTAATCTACAACGTCAAACTATTTTTACTGAGCAAGATCTTAATAAAAATAAAGCGGAAGTTGCAAGAGATTATTTGGTTAGAGTAAATTCCAATATTGATATAAAATCTTATAATGTTAAATTAACGGAGGATAATATTAATTTGATTAATTCTGATTTAATACTAGATTGTACTGATAATTTAGAAACAAGATTTTTAATTAATCAATATTGTTATAATAGAATTCCTTGGGTACATGCAGCAGCAATCCAAGATAAAGGTGTAGTTTTTAATGTTCTGCCAGGAAGGGCTTGTTTTAATTGCATTTATTATAATATAAAGGATTATGATAGATGCGAGGATATTGGCATACTTAATACAGTTGCATCTTTAGTAGCTAGCTTACAAGTAAATGAAGCTATTAAAATATTATTAAACAAAGAAGCAGAAGAAAATTTTATTAGGGTAAACATTACAAATAATAATATTGAGAAAATTAAAGTTAATAAAAATAATAATTGCGAGATTTGTCAAGGTAAAATAATTAAGAAAAAATTTGATTTAACTTTATGCCAAACAGGTAATACATTTACAGTTAAAACCAATAAGAAATTAAATCTAGAAAAAATAAAGGATAATTTTGGTGTATTAAGAGATGCTAATATAACTTTATTAATTGAGGTTGATGATGAGCAAGTTATAATTAATAATCAAGGTGAAATTATTTTTAAAACATTAAAAGATGAAAATAAAATTATGAATATAGCTAATAAGATTTATAATGTGGGAAAATAATTTTTATTTAAGAATTATTTTTTTCTTTGCTTTAAAATGTTTACTGAATATAAATGTACTTGGTAAAAAGAATATTGTTTTTCTTGTTCCAATTTTTATACCAGCTTTTTTTAATATATAAGCGGTTAGTTCACTACAATTCCAATTTTTTTTGAAGTGTAATTTTTCTTTTTTACTAAACTTATTTTTCTTAAATATCAACTTCATCCAGAGATAAAACATATTTCTATAAGAAAATGCTAAACTCTTACTTTTGTTCAAGAAATTATTTATTGCGACTTTTAATACCAAGTTTCTATGTTTTGGTTTATAATATTTAGGTTGTACAACATAAACTGTAATACCTCTAAACATTCCTATTTTATTTTTCAATAAATCCTCTATTTTAATTTTTTTAATTTTTGAATCATATAATGTATGACCTATTTCTAATATATTACCTTTCCCTAAATATAAACAAGAATGAGTAATGCCACGAGATAATTTGCTTATTATAAAAGAAGGGAGATGCATAACTTTTAATTTAATATTATTAAGCCTGGGGCTTGTGAGAATTATGTCCCCTTTTTTTAAAGTTTTTTTTAGTATCTTAGAGGCTTTTATTATTGCTTTATCTTCATTAGCCCCTTTTTTAATTACTATTGCTTTCATTACACAAGGGAAAAATGGTAAGCTATTTAAATATCTTTCTACACTTTAAATTATGGTAAATGTATTTATTGAGCGTGAGAATAAATTTGTAAAAAATGTTAAAGCTAGAAACGCTGAACAAGTTATGCAAATACTTAATATCAATCCAGAAACTGTTTTAATAATTAAAAATAATGAACTAATATTGGCTGAGGAAAATCTAAATGATAATGATGATTTAAAGTTTTTAAGTGTTATTTCTGGTGGTTAGAAAATTTTATAATCCTAGCTAAATTATTATAATTATGCCATGTAAAAATTGTGCTGAGAAACCTGTAATTAAACTTACAAATACTAATATTCAACTTTGTAAAAAACATTTTATTAGATATTTTGAAAGAAAAGTTCTTAATGCTGTTCATAATTATAAGTTAATTGAAAAAGAAGATAGAATTGGAGTAGCTGTTTCTGGTGGTAAAGATTCTTTAACTGTTTTAAATATTTTAAATATGTTAAAGGAGAAAACAAAAAAATTTGAGATAGAAGCTATAGCAATAGATGAGGGCATTTCTGGATATAGAGACAAAACATTACAAGATGCCGAAAAATATTGCCAAGAGCATGATATTAAATTGCATATTTTTTCTTATAAAGATGAATTTGGTGATACTTTAGATAATATGCTTAAAAAAACAAAAATGAAAGCTTGTTCTATGTGCGGTCCATTTAGAAGATATTTGTTAAATAAGAAAAGTAAAGAACTTGGTTTTACTAAATTGGCTACAGGCCATAATTTAGATGATGAAGCACAAACAATAATGATGAATTATTTTAGAAGGAATATTGAAACAAGCGCAAGACTAGGGCCTATAACAGGAGTTGTGAAAGATAAACGTTTTATTAGAAGAATTAAACCATTATACTTTATGACACAAAAAGAAGTTGCTACTTACGCTTTTTTAAAAGGTTTGACTAATGAGTTTGTTGAATGTCCACATAGCACAGACAGTTATAGGGGTGAGGTTCAAGAAATGTTAAATAATTTTGAAGCTAAGTATCCTGGAACAAAACATAGTATAATTACTAGTTTTATAGAGATGTTACCATTATTACGCGAGCATTATAAAAATTATATGCCTATAAATAATTGTGAGATTTGTGGAGAACCATGTTCTCAAAAAATATGCCAAACTTGTAAAATTGTTGAGTTAATAAAGAATAAAGATAAGCAAGTTAAAGCTTAAGGAAAGAAAGTATTTTATATCTTACCATTTTATTTAAGAAATATGACTTCATGCAATCCACTCGAAAATAGATTCGAAACGATGACTGAAAGTTTTAGTAAAGGATTTTCTATAAACCTTATAATTGAAGATTTAGTGCATCTAGAACAATTCAGAACAAGAAATATTGTTGAAGATAAAAGAAAGGATTCTTATCAAGAAATAATAAACCTATGTATTAAAAATAAAATGACTGATTATCATTTATTACAACCTCTTGTTGAACTAAGAGACGGCAAAACAGTTCCTAAGGTAACCCTAAGATATTTAATTGAAGAATTAGGAACTTTAAGTCAAAAATATTTAACACGATTAAAAGAAAACTTATACCCAGATTCTTGTTGGTAAATGTATAATAAAATAGCTAATTCCTATAATGAACTTTATAAAGAAGAACAAACTAAAAAATTAGAAATTATTGAGAAAAATATTAATATAATTCCACCTTTACTTGATATAGGTTGTGGTATTGGAATAAGTACAAATTATTTTAATATTAAAGCTATTGGGATAGATAATTGTAAAGAGATGATTGATGAAGGAAAAAAATATTATAATAATTTGATTTATGGTAACGCTGAGAAATTATCTTTTAAAGATAAATCTTTTAATACAGTAATTAGTGTAACTAGTTTTCATAATTTCAAAAATATGGAAAAAGCATTAAAAGAAATCAAACGAGTTTCTAGAAATAATAATATAGCAGTTACATTCTTAAAAAAATCTTCTAAGTTAAACGAGTTTAGAAATTTACTTAAGAAATATTTTAGATTTAGAGAAGTTGATTGTTATAAAGACATCTTGTTTATAATAAATTAAAAAAAGTAGGCTGCTTATTCAGCAGCCACAAAAGGGCATTTCAAGGGGGTTAAAGAAGTCTACTTTGCCCTAAGCATGAATTCTGTAAACTTTGTGAAAGGAGGATTATCATTTTAAAAATAAAAAAATAAGAGGATTACCTCCTAGTATGTACCATTTCTATGCCAAGTTCATCTGACATTCTTCTGCTTTCAGCACTTGGTTTACTATGATCAACTTTACCAAGCACATATGGTGAATTCACACCTGTAATAATTGTCATTACTCTTAATCTGTTGTTCATATCTTCTGAAATTCTAGCACCCCATATTACTTGAGCATCTGGATCAAGAGCTTCTGTTACTATCTCACCAATTTTATTGACTTCATCTAAAGTTAAATCCTCTCCACCTGTAATATGTATTAATGCACCAGTTGCTCCTTCATAAGTTACATCTAATAATGGGTTGCTTAATGCTCTCTTAACAGCTTCCTCTACTCTATGTTCTGTATCACTTTCACCAATCCCAATAACAGAAACACCACCACCTTGCATTATTGCTTTAACATCTGCATAATCCAAATTAACTAAACTTGGTACAGCTATTGTTTCAACTATGCCCTTAATCATTGTTGAAACTAATTCATTAGCTACAGCAAATGCTTGCTTCAATGGTAAATTTCCTGCAATTTGTACTAACCTATTATTATCAATTACAATTACTGTATCACATGCTTGTCTTAATTGTTGTAATCCAAACTCTGCTTTATCTACACGAGCTTTTTCAATATCAAGTGGCATTGTTACTGTTCCTATAACAATAGCATCCATCTCTTTACCTAGTTTTGCTACAACAGGACTGCCACCAGTTCCTGTACCACCTCCCATTCCCGCACAAATGAAGACCATATCTGCATCTTTTAGTACTTCTTTTAAATCATGTAAACTTTCTTTTGTTGCTTCTGCACCTTTTTGTGGATAACCACCACAACCTAGACCACGAGTCAAATCTGCTCCAAGTAAAACTTTATGATCTGCCTCAGAAATATCCAAATGTTGCTTATCAGTATTAGCAGCAATAATCTCTGCTCCTTGTATTCCTTTTCTATATAACCAAGAAACCATATTATTGCCAGCACCACCAACACCAAAAACCTTTATATTAGCCTGTCCAATTTTAACATTATCGTATTTGTTTTGTTTAGAACCCTCTAAAGCACTTTGTATTATAAAATCCATTTCACATCCCCCGTTTTCTTATTTTTTTCTCCATTTTTTAATCATTAAAGGTATATACTTTAGTAGCATAAAGTTTATATACTAGTTTTAATACATACCCTTTAGAAAAAGTTTATCGCCAAATAAAACTTTTCAATCTATACGAAAACTTGAGAAAAAGTTTTCCCTTTTAATATTGCCAATTTGATTTTGTCGCCAAACAAAATCAAACACAAACTTTTTAAGTATTTCTTTTATATTTAACTAATATTTAAATCTTTTTAAATTACAAAATATACTTTCTACAATATAAATCTTATTTAATTATGTAATTTTAATTGATTTAATGACTAAAAATAAGTATGATTTTGGTGATTTAGTTCAAGTTAATACAGATAAAGAAACTTTTTCTGGACGTTTAATACCGTCGGTAAATCCCGATACGCTAGTAATAAAATTAAACTCTGGTTACAACATTGGTATAAAGAAAAGTAAAATAAAAAAAATTATTTTATTAAAAAAATTTAAACAAGAAAAAGCTAAAACACAAAAAATTGTGTATAAGAAAAATCTACCCACAATTTCTATTTTGCATACCGGTGGAACTTTAGCTTCTAGAATAAGTTATGAGACAGGAGCTGTTTCAGCAAAATTTACAGCTGAAGAAATTTTAGAAATGTTTCCAGAGCTTAAAGATATCGCAAATATTAATTCCAAATTAATTAGTAACATGTTTTCTGAAGATATGAGATTTAGTCATTATAATTTAATAGCTAAAGAAATTGAAAAAGAGGTTAAGAAAAAAGTTTCTGGCATAATTATTACTCATGGTACTGATACAATGCATTATACTTCTGCTGCATTATCTTTTATTTTAGAGGATTTAGGAATTCCAGTAATATTAGTTGGTGCTCAAAGAAGTTCTGATCGTGGTTCAAGTGATTCGAAATTAAATCTACTATGTGCATCTTATTTTATAACTAAAACAGATTTTTCCGGTGTAGCTATTTGTATGCATGAATCAATGTCAGATAATGCATGTTTAATCTTGCCTGGATTAAAGACTCGGAAGTTACATTCAAGTAGAAGAGATGCATTTAAAGTTATTAATGCTAAGCCAATAGCAAGAGTTAGTAAAGATGGCAATATAGAATTCTTATCAAACTATGAGAAAAGAAGCAATAAAAGTTTAAAATTAAAGTTAATTAATGAAAAGCTTAAGATTGGTTTACTAAAAGTACATCCTAATATGTATGCTTCTGAAATAAAAGCTTACTCTAATTTTAATGGATTAGTTATTGAGGGAACTGGTTTAGGGCATATGCCTATTAATGCAATAGATAAATTTACAAAAGAACATAAAGCTATATTAAATGAACTTAAGAAATTAGCCAAAAAAATTCCTATAGTAATGACCACTCAAACATTATTTGGTAATATAAATATGAATGTTTATTCTACTGGCAGAATATTACAACAATTAGGTATACTTGGTAATTATACTGATATATTGCCAGAAACAGCATTTATTAAAATAGCTTGGCTACTTAGTAATTATAAAAAAGATCATGTTAAGCAGTTAGTTGGAAAGAATTTACGTGGGGAAATAAATGAAAAATTAAGCAACGAGTTTCTAGATTAAAAATGAAATGATCTCTTGCTTTAATGTTCTAAATAAAATTAAATGGGATAAAGCTCTTAATCCAAATGAATATAGTTTAATTTACCTTGATTTTAATAAAAAAGTAGAAATTAAGTTTAATGAAATTAAGGAAATAAGCAAAAACTTTATTAGCTTACAAGATAAGGAAATACCATTGCATAGAATTAAAGAAATTAGGAAAAATAATAAAATAATATGGAAGCGTTAAAATCAAACCTCTACACTATTTAAATACTCCACTAATTGTTTCATATCTTTTGGTTTGCCTTCTAGATCTGAATAATATTTATTATCCATTTCAACATAAAATTCATTTAAAGCTCTAATAGTTTGTTTATAGTTATTAACACCATTTTTCCTTACTAGACTATAGAAAGCCTTAGCATATCTTGTTAAAGCCTCTATTACTTCTCTCATCTCTGGATTTGTTATTTTTTCTGTTTCTATTAAGAATCTGCTCATATCATCAAATTCATGATTTAATGTTTCATCGATTGTTTGATTCTTTTTCTTTGAGCGTTCGATTAATCCATGTTCCACTAAACCTTCATGGAATTGAATTAATCCTTCAAGCATTTTTTGATTAAATCCACATATTGGCATCTTATTTATCCTCCTTGAAATGTTATATCCTATAGAACACTTTTAAAACATTTATAATTTATCTCCCCTGTACAAGGTGTATAATAATAACATTTAAATACTATAAAATTAGATTAAAATTATGGAAAAAGAATTATTAATGAATTTAGGATTAACAGATGGAGAAGCAAAAGTTTACTTAGCTTTAACTAAATTAGGCAGTTCAACAGTGGGGCCAATAGTTAAAGAAGCTAAAGTTGCTTACTCAAACATTTATGAAATTTTAAATAGATTACTTGAAAAAGGCTTAATCTCGTTCATAATTAAAGAAAAGACAAAATATTTCCAAGTTACTAGTTTTTCACCATTAAATGAATATTTAGACAAAAAAGAACAAAAAATAGAAAAAGAAAAATTATCATTGAAAAAATTAATCCCAGATTTAGAGAGATTGCAAAAACTACAGGAAAAGCAAGAAGCAGAAGTCTTTATTGGTTTTAATGGAGTAAAGACAGCTTATGAAAGACTGATGGAAGGTGATAATAAAGAGGAATATTTATTTTTTTATATTGCAGAACAAGATTATGAAGAAATAGACAAATTTTGGATGCGTTTATACAATAAATTTAAAAATCACAGAGTTAAAGGAATAGCTAATATACATTATAAAAAATCAAAATTTATTAAAAAAACATCATTCAAAATGAAATACGTAGATTTTCCAATCCCGGGCAACATAGATATACATGAAGACAAAGTTTTATTTACTTCATTCAAAGATAAACCATTAGCAACTTTAATAACTTCAAAGGATATTGCAAATAAATTTAAAGAATATTTTCACTCAATATGGAACCGAAGATGAAAGAACTGCAAATAAAAGAGCCAGATTTTGCATATTTAATAGGAGTGTTTATGGCAGATGGATGTTTTTATCTAAAAGAAAAAAAATATTATGCCTTCGAATTTTATGATGGTACTTCTGTAAAAAATGAATTAAAATACTCATTAAAACATTTAAATAATATTAAACGAATTTTATCAAACTATTTTAGAATTAATTTACATATGAGAAAAAGAGGAAATTTGTATGTTTTGTACTTCAAAAGTAAAGAATTTGGTCATATTTTAATAAAGTGTTTTAATATAAATCCTGGAAAAAAGGCATTAATTGTCGATCTACCAAAAATTTATAAAAAAACCAGTTTAGAAAAATATTTTTGGTTGGGATTTATGGATTGTGATGGAATGGTTGCTAGAAACTCTAGAAAGGTTGTACTAGATGTTTGCGCTAAAAAATTAATAAATTCTTTTAAGACTTTTTTATTAAAAGAGAATATTGGGTTTAAATATTCTGAGAGGATAATTAACAAACGCACTTATTTTAGGGTTACAATACCCTCTTTTTATATTAGGGATTATTATAAAAAATTGAGTTTTACACATCCAAGGAAAAAACTTTGGATAGAAAAACATGTAAAAAAAGAATTTTATAAAAGGAATATAATAAATTTTAATAAACTATATAAAAATAATTATTTAGACTATAAAAAATTTCTATTCAATACTAATGCTTACGTAGAAAATGGTTTAGATCTTATTAAAAAATATAAGATTATAAATGGATTTTATAGGAATAGGAAGAATGTAAAATTTAGTAGATTGTATAAGCTTTTAGAATCTAAAGGATTAAACAAAAAAAGTATTTATAAGAATTTGTCTAATTTCAAATTAAAAATGGGTAAAGGTTCTAAGTATAGTGTTATTCTTCCATATAAATTTAACAAAAATCTTTATGAAATTTCTAGAATTGTTAGACCGATACCATATGGATTGATAATCTCAAGAAACTATTCTAAACTTTTAAATTTAGATTACAATAAAATTATTTTTAAAATAAATAAAATCTTTAAAACTAAACCAACTTTTACTGGAAAAGGAGAACCCATTTATCCTAATGGAGTTTTAGGGATATTTTTTGCTAGAGCAATTAGACATCCTCAAAATTTAAACACCAATAATTTACCCATTAAACAAAATGTTAGACTATAAAGAATTAGGACTTAGAATAGGTTTGGAAATTCACCAGCAAATTTCTAGCCAAAAACTTTTTTGTAAATGCTCAACTCAGTTTAAAGAGAAAGATTTAGAATTAGAGTTCTTAAGAAAATTAAAGGCTTCTGCAGGGGAGCTAGGTTATGTTGATGTTGCAGCAGAATTTGAACAATCAAGAGATCGTGAATTTTTTTATCATGGTTATAAAAATGAGTATTGCCTTGTAGATTGCGATGATCAGCCTCCCTATGAAATTAATCAAGATGCTTTAATGACTGCTTTAAGTGTAGCAAAACTATTCAAACTTAATATTCCAGACGAAATCATTGTAATGAGAAAAGTTATCGCGGATGGGAGTGCTTGTTCATCTTTCCAAAGAACAGCTTTAATTGGAACTGAAACTAAAGATTCTTTTATTGAAACTTCTTTAGGAAAAGTTAGAATTACAAGTTTATGTTTAGAAGAAGATGCTTGTAAAATTGAAAAAATAGAAGGAAATAAGGTATATTATTCTT
>ERZ1292623.291-Hain-H51-01um-R1-291-length-56206-cov-13_pt1 | contig 56206 bp, 43 predicted proteins | sample MGYA00564398_ERZ1292623 | MGnify/ENA primary metagenome ERZ1292623 (study PRJEB36523, sample SAMEA6512633) | groundwater metagenome | collected 2019-01-07 | study: AquaDiva: Metagenomics assemblies of 32 groundwater samples
GGGGAACGCCGCTGTTCTCGGCCCTGCTCAACTACCGCTACAGCGTGGCCCCGCAAGAGGGCGCCGCAGCGGACGCAGCCTCGGGCGCGTGGGAGGGCATGACGGCCCTGGGCGGGCAGGAGCGCACCAACTACCCGGTGGACATGTCCATCGATGACCTGGGCCAGGGCTTTCGCCTGGTCGGGCAGGCCAGCAAGGCCGTGGGCGCGCAGCGCCTGTGCGCCTACATGCTGGCCGCCGTGGAAGGCAATGTTGCGGCCCTGGCCGAAACGCCTGCGTTGCCGGCCTGCGATATCGAGCTGCTGGACCGGGACGAATGGGCGCTGCTGACGCAATGGGCGCAATCGGTGCAGTCTGGATGCAACCCGCCGCGCCGCGACGCCCAGCCCCTGGTGCACAGGCTGTTCGAGCAGCAGGTGGACGGGCAGCCCCAGGCCACGGCCCTGGTCTTTGGCGACGAATGCATCAGCTATGCGCAGCTCAACCGGCGTGCCAACCGCCTTGCGCACCGCCTGATCGCCGAGGGCGTGGGCGCGGAGGTGCGCGTGGGCATTGCGGTGGAACGCTCGGTGGAGATGGTGGTGGCCGTGCTGGCCGTGCTCAAGTCGGGCGCGGCCTATGTGCCCCTGGACCCCGGCTATCCGGCCGAGCGCCTGGCCCACATGGTCGAGGACAGCGGCATGGCCTGCCTGCTCACGCAGTCCCGCCTGGGGCTGGAGGTGACCGGTCGCGTGAAGGCGCTGGACCTGGATGCCATCGGCGCGATGCCGGGGCCCGACCACAACCCCGGTGCCGCCGTGCATGGCGAATGCCTGGCCTATGTGATCTACACCTCGGGCTCCACCGGACGGCCCAAGGGCGTGGGCATCTCCCACCGCTGCCTGGCCGAGCAGGCGCAGCTGGCCGTCGGCTTTGCCGCGCTGTCGCCGCAGGACCGCGTGCTGCAGTTCGCCACGCTGAATTTCGATGGCTGCATCGAGCAGCTGTTCGCGCCGCTGGTGGCCGGCGCGGCCATGGTGCTGCGCGGGCCCGAACTCTGGGACAGCGCCACCTTCCACAGGGAACTCATGGCCAGGCAGATCAGCGTGGCCGATCTGACCACCGCCTACTGGCTGCTGCTGGTCCAGGATTTCGCGCGCCAGGGCCTGCGCGGGTACGGGCGGCTCAGGCAGGTGCATGTGGGCGGCGAGGCCATGCCGGGCGCCGGCCTGAAGGCCTGGCGCGATGCCGGGCTGGGCCATGTGAGGCTGCTCAATGCCTATGGCCCGACCGAGGCCACCGTCACGGCCTCCCTCTTCGACTGCACCGGCCTGGTGGAAGGCGCCGGCGCGGCGCCCCAGGACCTTCCCATAGGCCGGCCCCTGGCGGGCCGGCACATGTGGGTGGTGGACGACCGGATGCGCCCCGTGCCCCTGGGCGTGGCCGGTGAGCTGTGCATAGGCGGCCCCCTGCTGTCGCGCGGCTACCTGAACCGGGCAGGGCTCAGCGCGGAGCGCTTTGTCGCCGACCCCTTCGGCCGCGATGGCGCAAGACTCTATCGCACGGGCGACCTGGTGCGCTGGAATGCGCAGGGCCAGCTGGAGTACCTGGGGCGGGTGGACCACCAGGTCAAGATCCGCGGCCTGCGCATCGAGCTGGGCGAGGTGCAGTCGCAACTGCTGGCGCTGGACGATGTGCGCGAGGCCGTGGTCGTGGCCGGCGAGGGACCGGCGGGCACGCGGCTGCTGGCCTATGTGTCTGCCCGCAGCGGGCGGACCCTGGACGGGCAGGAGATGCGCGAGCGCCTGGCCACGGTACTGCCCGACTACATGGTGCCGGGCGCCATCATGGTGCTGGACCAGTTGCCGCAGAACGCCAACGGCAAGCTGGACCGGCAGGCCCTGCCCGCGTTCGGCATGCCAACCGCCAGCCAGGCGCCCGAGGGCGAACTGGAGACGCTGCTGGCCCGTGTCTGGGCCGAGGTGCTGGGCCTGGAGCGGGTGGGGCGCAGCGACAACTTCTTCGCGCTGGGCGGCGATTCCATCCTCAGCCTGCAGATCGTCTCGCGCCTGCGCCGCTTCGGCTGGAAGCTGTCGCCACGGCAGCTGTTCGAGCGGCAAAGCATTGCCGAGCTGGCGCGTGTGGCCGAGCCCGTGCAGGACGAGGCCGTGGAGCAGGAGACCCCGGTCCAGGGGAGCGTTCCCCTGCTGCCCATTCAGGCGGAGTTCTTCGAAACGGACGTGCCGCAGCGATCCCACTGGAACCAGGCCCTGCTGCTGCGCAGCACGCAGCCGCTGCAGCCTGCGCCGCTGCGCCAGGCCCTGGCCGATCTGCTGGCCCGGCACGACAGCCTGCGCCTGCGCTTTCGCCCCACGGCGCAGGGCACCTGGGAGCAGGCCTACGCAAGCCCGTCCGAGGCCGATCTGCAGGCACTGCTGTGGGTGCGCCAGGCACGGGATGCCGGCGCGATCGAGGCCTTGTGCGAACAGGCGCAGCGCAGCCTGGACATCGTCCACGGGCCGCTGCTGCGCGGGCTGTGCATCGAGGTGGGCGACGGCAGCTGGCGCCTGCTGCTGGTGGCCCACCACCTGGTCGTCGATGGGGTCTCCTGGCGCATCCTGCTCGAAGACCTGCGTTCGGCCTATGCCAGCCGGCTGCAGGGCCTGGAGCCCGCCAGGGTCCACAAGACCGCCAGCTACCAGCGCTGGTCGCAGGCGCTGCAGGCCCATGCCGCGCAATGCGGCGGCGAGCCGGCCTTCTGGCAGGCGCTGGCCCAGGTGCCGGCCAGCCTGCCCTGTGCCCGCCCCGGGGGGGCCAACACCCTGGCATGGCAGTCCAGCGTCGAGCTGCGGCTGGACCGCGAGCGCACCGAGGCCCTGATCAGTCGCGTGCCGGCCGCCTACAGGACGCAGATCAACGACATCCTGCTGGCCGCCCTGGGGCGCGCCCTGTGCGCGTGGAGCGGGCAGCAGCGCATCCTCGTGGACCTGGAGGGCCATGGCCGCGAGGAGCTGTCGGCCGGCGTGGACGTCTCGCGCACCGTGGGCTGGTTCACCAGCGTCTTCCCGGTGGCGCTCGATGCGGGCACAGGCCCGGGCGACGCGATCAAGCGCGTCAAGCAAAGCCTGCGCGAGGTGCCGCTGCACGGCCTGGGCCATGGCGTGCTCAAGTACCTGGGCACGGAGCAGCAAAGGCAGGCCATGCGGGCCTTGCCCCAGGCCAGCCTGGTCTTCAACTACCTGGGGCAGTTCGATGCAAGCTTTGACAGCGCGGCCCAATGGCTGCCGGCTGCCGAGGGCAGCGGCATGCCGGCCGACGCCTCGGCGCCGCTGTCGCACGAGTTCACCATCAATGGCCGCGTCTACGACGGCGAGCTGGTGATGACGGCCGCCTTCAGTACGGCCCGCCACGACACCGCCGATGTGCAGGCCTGGATGGGGCGCTACCGGCAGGAGCTGGAAGGCCTGATCGACCACTGCCTGAGCGGCGCGCAGGGGGTGACGCCCTCGGACTTCCCGCTGGCCCGGGTCACGCAGGCGCAACTGGACGGCCTGGACCTGCCTGCGGGCAATCTGGCGGACCTCTATCCGCTGTCTCCCATGCAGTCGGGCATGCTGTTCCACAGCCTGTCCGATCCCTCGGGGCTGTCCTATGTCACCCAGCTGCGCATCGACGCGCATGGCCTGGATGCCGCGCGCTTCCGAAAGGCCTGGCAGGCGGTGCTGGACCGCCATGCCGTGCTGCGCAGCGGCTTCCTGGCCGATGCGTCCCTGCCGCTGCAATGGGTGGCCCGGCAGGTCCTGCTGGACATCACCGAGCATGACTGCCGGCACAGCGAGGATGTGGCGGGGGCCCTGGATGCCCTGGCCGCCGGGCAGTTCGCGGCCTTCGACCTCAGCAAGCCGCCGCTGATGCGGCTGGCCCTGGTCCGGGTGTCCGATGGCAGCCACCACTGCATCTGGACCGCCCACCACCTGCTCACGGACGGATGGAGTTCATCGAGCCTGCTGGGCGAGGTGCTGCGCGACTACAAGGGCATTGCCGTGGAGCCCATGGACACCAGCTACCGCGACTACATCGCATGGCTGCAAGGCCTGGACCACGGGGCCAGCGAGGCCTACTGGAGGCGCCTGGTGCAGCCGCTGCACGAGCCCACCTTGCTGGTGGATGCGCTTGCCCGGCCTGCTGTCCGGCCTGGTGCCTTGCCTGCAGCCCGTCAGGGGCACCACGAGGCCGGCGCCGCGCTGGATGCCGGTGCCACGCAGCAGCTGGTGGAGTTTGCCCAGCGCGAGCGCGTGACGGCCAACACCCTGGTGCAGGCCGCATGGTCGCTGGTGCTGGCGCGGTACACGGGCCAGGCCACGGTGGCCTTCGGGGCCACGGTGGCTGGCCGCCCGCCCGAGCTGGCCGGCGTGGAAAGAATGCAGGGGCTGTTCATCAACACCTTGCCGGTGGTCGTGGCCTGCGACGGCGCGCTGGAGCTGGGCCCCTGGCTGCGCACGCTGCAGGCACAGAACCTGGCCTCGCGCGAGCATGAGCAGACGTCGCTTTCGGACATCCAGCGCTGGGCGGGCAAGGGCCAGCGCGGCCTGTTCGACAGCATCCTGGTGTTCGAGAACTACCCCATGGATGCCGTGCTGTCCGCGCACGACGACCCGCATCTGCGGTTTGCGGTGACGCATGCCATCGACGTGACCTCCTATCCCATGGACCTGGAGGTGCGGCTGGGCGATGTGCTGTCGCTCAAGATGATCTACCAGCGGAGCAGCTTCGGCGATGACACCGTGCAGGCCCTGCTGCGGCAACTGGGGCAGGTGCTGGCGTCCATGGCGGGCGAGGGCGTGCACTGCCTGCGGGACATCGCCTTGCTGCCCGAGCCCGGACGCGATGGGCCGGCGGGCACAGGCACGGGCACGGGCACGGATGCCTGCCGCACGCCATTCCTGCCCGTGCATGCCGGCATGGCGCTGCAGGCGCACCGGGACCCGGGCGCGGTGGCGCTGGTCATGGGCGAGCAGACCATCAGCCATGGCGAGCTGCAGGCGCGCAGCAACCATTTCGCCAACCGCCTGGTGCAGGCCGGCGTGGGGCGCGGCGCCATCGTCGGCATCGCCATGGAGCGTTCGCTGGAAATGGTGATCTGCCTGCTGTCCGTGCTCAAGGCGGGCGCGGCCTACCTGCCCCTGGACCCGGCGTCGCCGGCCGAACGCCAGAGGTTCATGCTGGCAGACAGCGGTGCCTCCCACCTGATCGCCCACAGGGCGGCGCTGCACAAGCTGGGCACGCCGGCCGTGGCCCATCTGGTGGTGGCCGAGGAGGTGGACTTCACCCAGGCCTGCAACGCGGCGCCGGCCCATGCCGTGCACGAGCGCGACCTGGCCTATGTGATCTACACCTCGGGCTCGACCGGGCAGCCCAAGGGAGTCGTGGTCGAGCACGGGCCGCTGGCCATGCACTGCGCGGCCACGGCCGGGATCTACGGCATGCGGGCGAACTCGCGCGAGCTGCATTTCATGTCCTTCTCGTTCGACGGCGCGCATGAGCGCTGGCTGACGGCGCTGAGCATCGGCGCCGGCCTGGTGCTGCGCGAGCCGCAGATGTGGACGGCGGAGCAGGCCTGCGAGGCCCTGCGCCACCACGGCATCTCCAATGCCGCGTTCCCGCCGGCCTATCTGGCGCAGATCGCGGACTGGGCCGCAGAACAGTCGCAAGAGCCGCCGCCGGTGGAGTTGTATGTCTTCGGTGGCGAGGCCATGCCCAAGGCCGCCTACGACAAGGTGCGCCAGAGCCTGCGCCCGCGCCTGCTCATCAACGGCTACGGCCCCACCGAGACGGTGGTGACGCCGCTGATCTGGAAGGCCGAGGCCAGCGAGACCTTCGACTGCGCCTACGCCCCCATCGGCCGGCCCGTGGGCGAGCGCACGGTGCACATCCTGGATGCCGACCTGCACCGGGTGCCGCACGGCGTCGTGGGCGAGCTGTACATCGGCGGCTACGGCCTGGCGCGCGGCTATCTGTCGCGCCACGGCCTGACGGCCGAGCGCTTCGTCGCCGACCCCTTCGACGGCGGTGGCGGCCGCCTGTACCGCACGGGGGACCTGGTGCGCGAGATGCCGGACGGCAACATCGAGTACATCGGCCGGGCCGACCACCAGGTCAAGATCCGGGGCTTCCGCATCGAGCTGGGCGAGGTCGAGAAGGCCGTCCGGGCCGTGCCCGGCGTGGTCGATGCCGCCGTGCTGGTCCAGGATGCCGGTACAGGCAAGCAGCTGGTGGCCTATGTGGTGGGCGAGGAGGGCACGGCCGCGCAGTCCCTGGTCCAGCGCATCCGCCAGCAGACAGGCGAGCACCTGCCCGACTACATGCTGCCGGCCCATACGCTGGTCCTGCCCGCCCTGCCAAGATTGGTCAGCGGCAAGCTCGACCGTGGTGCGCTGCCGCTGCCGCAGGCAGATGCCGCGCGGGTACACGTGCCACCGTCCACAGCGTCGGCCATGGCGCTGGCCCGCATCTGGCAGGAGGTGCTTGGCGTGGAACGCGTGGGCGAGACCGACAACTTCTTCGAGTTGGGCGGGGACTCCCTGCTCAGTCTCAGGATGCACGCCAAGGTGCGCAAGCTGGGCGATCCGCGGCTGGACTTCAAGCTGCGCGACCTGCTGCAGCGGCCCACCATTGCCGGCCTGCTGGAGCTTCGCTCAGCCGGCGCCGGTGGAGCTGGGGGCGTCGTGGCGCTCAACGCCGTGTGTGAAGCCGCGCCACCGCTGTTTTGCGTGCATGCCGGGTTCGGCACGGTGTTTGACTACCAGCCGCTGGCGCGGGCCTTGCAGGACCGGCGCACCGTCCACGCCATACCCTGCCGCAGCCTGGGCGATCCCGGCTACCGCGACCGCTCGCTGGAGCAGATGGCCGACGACTACTGCGCGATGGTGAGGCAGGTACAGCCCGCCGGCCCCTACCACCTGCTCGGCTGGTCCCTGGGCGGCAGCCTGGCGGCCCTGATCGCCGCCCGGCTCGAAGGCCAGGGACAGACGGTGGGTTTCCTGGGGCTGGTGGACCCGTTCGTGCCTGCTGGCGATGCGGCCGGGTCCCCGTCGTGGTGGGATGACTTCCGGCTCTTCGTCTCGCAGATGCTGCCCTTGGCACGCATCGAGGACCTTGCGGACATCGATGCATCGGTGCCGCCCCGCGCCGATCTGCTGGCTGCCGCGCTGGGCCGCGAAGCTGCAAGGCAGGGACCGGGGGGGCCCAGCGGCCATGCCTGCATGGACGGCGCCGACCTGGCCCAGGCCTTTCTGACCACCCTGCACCTGAAGCACCTGGCGCTGCAGGCGCAGGCCCTGGCGCCCGTGCAAGCGGCGGCAAGCCTTTGGTGGAGCGATGAAACCGCGGCCGGGCACCGGCTGCGGCTCGCGCACCAGCTGCGCCAGGAGGGGGCCGAGGAGGTCGAAAGGGCCGAAAGGGCAGAGGGTGCGGTGATCCGCGCCGACCACTACGCCATCATGAGGAACGAGGGGCTGACGGCCGAAATCCTCGACGCCTTGGCGCTGGAGTACGCGCTGGACTGAGGGGCAACGGCGGCCGGGGTGCCCCCCCGGCCCGCCCCGTCCCGGGTCTTTTTCGTGAAAACCGGGTTACACCTTGTCTCCATTTTTGCGCGCAGAACGTCTTTGGAATGCACAACAACCCGGGCGGAGGTCCGTGCCCGGTTGGTAACCAGTCTCATTCAATGCCTTTGGAAATTCTTCGACCATGCCTTCCTTGCCCCGTCAACATCTGCTGAGCCTGGCCCTTGCCACGGCCTTTGGTTCCGTCTCGTTCTGGAGCACCGAGGCGGTGGCCCAGGCCACAGGGCAGGAGGCTGCCCAAGTGTTCGATATCCATGTGCCGGCCCAGGCCCTGGCTTCGGCCATCAACGAGCTGTCCCGCCAGACGGGAACCCAGATGTTTGCCGCAGGCGAGCTGGTTGCCGGGCTCAGTTCCCGCGCCGTCAACGGCCGCCTGACATCGGAGCAGGCCTTGCGGGAGCTGCTGGCCGGCACGTCCCTGGAAGCCATCAGGATGAACAACGGAGGCTTCGCCATCCGCCGTCCCGCGGTCTCCGGCGCGACCTTGCCGACCATCAACGTCACGGACAGCGAAACCGCAGCCGGCCCCGTGCAGGGCTATGTCGCCCGGCGCAGTTCAACGGGCACCAAGACCGATACGCCCATCCTGGAGACACCGCAGTCCATCACGGTCATCGGTGCCCAGGAGATCGAGACGCTGAAGTCGCAAAGCCTGCAGGATGCGCTGGGCTACGCGGCCGGCGTCACCCGCGCCGAGGGCCTGGACCGGACCTCGGACAGCCTGTACCTGCGCGGATTCCGCACCACGGGCATGTACCGGGACGGCAGCCTGTTCACGGCCAACATCTACGACGGACGGCAGGAGCCCTACGGCCTGGAGCGCATCGAGCTGCTCAAGGGTGCCTCTTCGGTGATCTTTGGCTCGGTCTCCCCGGGCGGCGTGGTCAACACCGTGAGCAAGCGGCCCACCGCAGAAAAAATCCGGGAATTGAACATCGATGCCGGAAGCTTCGGGCGCAGGCAGGTCTCGGGTGATTTTGCGGGTGCCCTGGACGACGAGGGCAAATGGTCCTACCGGCTGGTGGCGCTCAAGCGCGACAGCGACAGCTTCATCGACCGAGTCCCCGATGACAGAACCTATGTCGCCCCATCGCTCAAGTGGCAGCCCGATGCGAACACCTCGCTGACACTGTTGGCCGAGGTCCAGAAGGACCGCACCACCTACGTCTACGGGCTGCCCGCCTACGGCACCCTGCTGCCCAACATCAATGGACAGATTCCCCGCAACCGCTTCATCGGAGAGGCGGGACGGGACAAATTCGATCTGGACCGTTACTCCATCGGCTATCTCTTCGAACATGCCTTTTCCGAGAAGCTCAAGCTCAGGAACAGCATGCGCTACTACAACGCAAAGAGCAGCTACTTCAGCACGGACGGCTGGGGCCTGTCCGCCGACCAGCGCTCGGTGGTGGAGCGCTACTACCAGCCGCGCTGGGACCGCTCGTCGGCCTTCGTGACCGATACCTCGCTGCAGTACCAGCTGGACCAGGGCCGCATCAAGCACACCATGCTGGTGGGCTTCGACTACGCCCTGCCAAAGCACGAGACCGAGCGCTATGAACAGCAGGCCGCCGACCTCGATGTCTTCAACCCGGTCTACGGCAAGCCGGTGGGCCCTGTCTCCCCCTACTACCGCTCGTCCTGGAAGAACGACTACAAGCGCCTCGGCATCTATGCGCAGGACCAGATCAAGATCGATGACAAGTGGGTGGTTCTGCTGGGCGGCCGCTATGACAAGGTCCGCTTCAACGAGACGAACTTCTTCACCGGGGACGTGAGCGCGGCCAATGAGAAAAGCTCGGCCTTCACGGGCCGGCTGGGCGTGGTCTATCTCGCCGCCAATGGCCTTGCCCCCTTCTTCAGCTACAGCGAGTCCTTCGAGCCCACCCAGGGCCAGGACCGCCTCGGATCGCGGTTCAAGCCGACGACGGGACAGCAGTACGAGGCCGGTGTCCGCTACCAGCCCAGCGGCTCCAGGGCCATGGTTTCGGCAGCGGTCTTCCAGCTCACCCGCCAGAACCTGCTCGTGCCCGATCCCCAGGACGCCAGCAGAGCGTTCAACATACAGGCCGGTGAAGTCCGCTCACGCGGCTTCGAGCTGGAGGCGCGAAGCTCCATAGGCCGCAATGTGAACATCATTGCCGCCTATGCCTACACGGATGCGCGCACCACGCAGGCAAGCCCCCTGCAGCCGGACGAGCTGGGCAAGCGCTCCATCGGCGTGCCCTACAACCAGATATCGCTGTGGGGCGACTACAGCTTTGGCGACTTCGGGCTTGCCGGCCTCAAGGTGGGCATGGGCGCCAGGTACCTGGGCCAGACACGCGGCCTGGCCTATGGCGTTCCCGTCTCGCTGCCGGCGTTCACCCTGGTGGATGCCATGGTCAGCTATACCACCGGACCCTGGCGCTTCGCCCTGAACCTCACCAACCTGACCGACAAGACCTATATCGCCAGCTGCTCCTACGGCTGCTTCTACGGCGAGCCCCGCAAGGTGATCGGCACGGCCACCTATCGCTGGTAAGCGGGCATGGGCCATGGGCCACGGCTGGAGCGATCCGGCCGTGGCCTTTTCTTTGTCGGGGAACCGAAGGCGCCGTTCAGAGCGCCTGCAGCTGCACGCTGCCATCGGCCTGCGCGCGCACCCTCAGCGGCAGGATGGAGGGCAGCACGGCCAGCAGGCCGGCCGAGTCGTTGGCGCGAAAGCGCCCCGTCAGGCGCAGCGCGGCCACGCGCGCATCGGCGGCTTCGATGGGCTGGGTGCGGTAGGCGTTGACGGTGGCCAGGGCCTCGGCCAGCGGGGTGTTCTCGAAGACCAGCCAGCCTTCGCGCCAGGCGGACAGCGTGGCGGCATCGGCCTGGCGCACGGCCTCGGGCTGGCCATTGCGGATGTCCACCACCTGGCCTGGCAGCAGGTCCAGCGTGGCCGCCGCCTCGGTCGTCGGATCCTGCGCATCCCTGCCCAGCACGCGGACCCTGACATGGCCATGCTCCACGCCCACCGTGACCGTGCCGCCACGGTCGCGCACGGTGAACACCGTGCCCACGACCTCGATGCGCGCCTCCCGCGTGATGACCTCGAAGGGGCGGTCGGGGTCCGAGGCCACTTCGAATCGCGGTTCCCCGCGCGACATGGATACGCTGCGGCGCTGGCGGTAGAGCGTCACGGCAATGGCGCTCTGGGGCGCCAGCTCGATGCGGCTGGCCTGCAGCGGCGCCTTGCCGTCGGCCAGCGTGACCTTGAGCATCTGCGAGTTGCGCGTGGCATAGGCCGAGGTGTGCAGGGGCTGCTGCCAGTACCAGTAGGCGCCCCGGCCGGCCAGCGCGCCGGTGCCCAGCAGCCCTGCAATCGACAGCAGCAGCTTGCGGCGCCGGACGGTCTGGGTGGAGCGCGAGGCGCTGTCCGCCAGCAGGGCGGTTTCCTGGAATTGCTCGCGCAGGCCGCCGGACAGGCCGCCGAGCATGTTCCAGCGCAGGTGCGCCTCGCGTGCGGCGGCATCGTGCCGGGCTGATTTCCCGCGCCATGCGCCCAGGGTCAGGCGTGCCTGGTGGGCCACCGGGTCGGGAGCGATTTCGCTTTGAACGATCAGCGTCAGCGCATGCTCGACCATGCGCTCGCTAGGTGCACTTGCCATGGAAAGGGGGGGTCAGGATGCGTCGTCGGTCAGTGTACTGTTGTCGAAATCCATGGCGCTGCCCAGCGCATGGTCCTCGATCAGCTCGGAGCGCAGCTGGGCCAGCACGCGCGAGCAGTCCAGCGTGGCGCGCACCATGTGCTTGGCGACGGCCATTTCGGTGATGTTGAGCTGATCGGCGATTTCCGCGCGCGTGTAGCCATGGGCGCGAAAGAGGATGAAGACTTCGCGCCGGCGCGGCGGCAGGCCTTCCAGCGCCTGGACGACGCGGTCCAGGATCTGGCGCTGGGCGGCCAGGGTTTCGCTGGAGGGCGCGCTGTGCTGCACCGCCATTTGCTGGCGCGTCCAGTCCTGGGAGGTCTTGCGCTTGCGCGCATCGTCTATGCACAGGTTGCGTGCCACGCGAAACAGCAGGGCGCGCGGGGATTCGATGTCGGCATCGGGCAGCGCCTCGGCCTTCTTGCCGCTGCGCAGGCCCAGGGCGTGCACATAGACCCGCTCGAAGCTCGATTGCGCGATGTCGGCCGCATAGTGCGGATCCCGGAGATCGCGCGTGAGCTGGCGGCGCAGATCGCCATAGTGAGCCACGAGTTCCTGGATCAGGTCACGCATCCGGATACCTGCCTTTCCGCAAGGGCGATGGGTTGGAACCCCTGGGTCCGTACAGAGATGGGCCTACCGGATGCCGCAACCCCGGCCAGGGCCGGGGCGGTGCAGCAGCGGGTATGGGATTCAGCGGCGCAGGTGATTCGAATTCAAATGCAAATGGTTTGCATTCAAATTATGGCATGGGAGATTCGTGCGCCATCATGCCCGGTGCGATCTTTCAGTCCTGCAGCGCCAGCTGTTCTGTGCGCGCAACATCGGGTTTTTGGGCTTGCGCTGCCAGCAGGGCGTCGCCGATTTCGCCGGTGCGCACCGAGGTGACCGACAGCAGGGTGTCGCTGAGGCCGTGGGAGCCCTCGCAGGCGCCCTGCAGGAAGATGGCGGGGCGAAAGTCCGGCGTGGTGTGCACCTGGTAGTCGCGGCTCACGGAGAAGTCACCCAGGTAGGGGGCCAGCGGGTCCAGCAGGGTCTTGTGGTGCTCGCGCGCATAGCCGGTGGCCAGCACCACCACGTCGTAGCGCGATGCATGGTCGATGCCGCTGTTGAGATCGCGCAGGCCCAGGTGGATGCCGTCGCTGGCGGCGCGCGCATCCTGCACCTCGTGGCGGCGCAGGAAGCGGTGGCGCGTGTCGCCGACGACCTTCTGTTCATAGAACACCTTGAAGATGCTCTCGATCAGCTCCAGGTCGGGACAGGCGTAGTTGGTGTGCCAGAACTCGCGCAGCAGAGCGCCGCGCTCGTCGTGCGGGCGGCTGTAGACATGGTCCACGAAGTCGGCGTTGAAGATTTCGTTGACGAAGGGGCTGTCGTCCGAGGGGCGGATGGAGCGGGCGCGCATGACCAGGTCGATCTCGGCCTTGGCGTAGCGGCCGTGCAGGTCCATGAAGATTTCGGCGGCGCTCTGGCCCGCGCCCACGACGGCGATGCGCAGCGGCCTGGCATGCTCGGCAATGCTGCGCAGGTAGGCGCTGGAGTGGAAGACGCGCGCATCGCCGCGCAGGGGCTTGAACTGTTCGGGAATGCTGGGCGTGCCGCCGATGCTCATGACCAGGTTCTGGCCCAGGCGCTCATGCACGTTGCCGGCCGCATCGCGCGAGCGCACGCGCAGCAGCTCCACCTTGCCGTCGCGTTTTTCAGGCAGCACCTCGATGACTTCCTGGCCGTAGACGCAGCGGTCCTCGAACTTGGAGGCGGCCCAGGCCAGGTAGTCGTTGAACTCGTGGCGGCTGGGAAAGAAGGTCTTGAGGTTGATGAAGTCCTGCAGCCGGCCCTTCTCGTGCAGGTAGTTGATGAAGGTGAAGCGGCTGGTGGGATTGCGCAGCGTGGCCAGGTCCTTGAGGAAGGACACCTGCATGTGGGCCTGCTCCAGCAGCATGTCCTTGTGCCAGGCGAAGCGCGGCTGCTTTTCGATGAAGACGGGGTGCATGGCCCGCGCGGTGGTTTCGCGCTCCTTGAGGGCGATGGCCAGGGCAATGTTGGAGGGGCCGAAGCCGATGCCGATCAGCGGGTGGGTTTGCATGGAAGGTCCTTTCATTGGGTCGATGCGTCCAGTGCGTCCGGCGCGGCTGCGTCGGTCTGCGGTATCCACAAGGCGTCTGCGAAAAAGCGTTCCCTGAGCAGCACTCCCAGCACGGCGCGCTTGTGCGGGAAGTCGAATTCCTTGACCAGCGCATAGCCGCAGCGCGGCAGGCTTTTGCGCATCTTGCGGTTGTCGGCGCGCGGCTCCACGACGATGCGCTGCGTGCGGCAGTCGTCCAGAAAGAGGTAGTGCGACAGCGAGGGCAGCCAGGCCGTCAGGTAGGGCTGGCCGCGGAACCGCGCCTCCCCCACCAGCGCATGCCAGCCCCGGTCATGGTCGCCCGCGTCATAGAAGGGGGCGATGCGGTCTTCCTTGGCCCAGTAGGCCTCGAAGTAGCCGAAGGGCTCGCCGTCGAAGCAGCCGATGAGGCCGAGCGCATGCGGGTCGCCGGCCATGCGCTGCAGATAGGCGCGGTGGTGGGCAAGGTCGCCGCTTTCCTCCCAGAAATGCGCGACGACCGGGTCGTTCATCCAGCGGTGGATGAGGGGCAGGTCTGCCTCGGGCTCCACGGTGCGAAAGCTCAGCGTGCGGCCCAGCCAGGGGATGAAGCGGCGGTAGACCTCGCCGCGCGGCTTGTGCAGGCGCACGGGGTGGCGCCGGCCTTCGGTGAGCGTGTAGTGCAGGGCATAGGGTGGGCGCGGGCGGGGCAGCCACAGGGGCTGCTGCCACAGCACGCTTCTTGCCACGCACGGGGCCTGGCCCGGCTGCACTGTGGCGATGCTGTCGCGCAGGCCCGGTGGCAGGCGGGGCAGGGACAGCTCGATTTCCCGGGCATCCGGGCGCAGGCCGAAACCGGCCTGCAGTGCGGCCAGCAGTTCATCCGCTTCGGGCATGCCCGAGCAGGGGCCCAGCCATTGCAGCCGCAGCAGGCCTGGCGCGGCCGCGGGTGACAGGTTCCAGAGACTGTGCTTGCCGGGCCTGCCGGCATCCACGGACCCCGAACGCTCCAGGCGCAGCCGCTGTCCATGGCCGAAGACGCTGATCGTCTCGGCGCCTGCATGGGCGAGGTAGCTGGCGCCGGAGGCGTCCGGTGACGGTGTAGCGGTGGCTTCGGCTGGACGCACGTGGACTCTTTCAGGTGGAGTGCCCCGCGTGCGGGACACGGATGGGGGCAAGGGCACAAGGGACGCAAGGGACGCAGGGGACGCAGGGGACGCAGGGCAGCCTCATGACCGGGATGACGTGCAGGCGCGGCAAATGTTCATGCCAGGGCCGTTCATGCCAGGGCCGGGATCCGGGCCGCCTGGAAGGCATGGGCCAGTGCCTTGCAGATCCGGCCGCGCAGCACCTCGGTCTCTTCGGTGAGGGCGCCCAGCCGCGCAAAGTCATGGACCATGCCGGCGTAGATCTGCAGGTCCACGGCCACGCCGGCGGCCTGCAGCCGCTCGGCATAGCGCTTTCCTTCGTCGATCAGCGGGTCGTACTCGGCCAGCACCATCAGCGTGGGGGCCAGCCGGCCCAGGTCGGATGCCTGCAGCGGGGCAAAGCGCCAGTCCTGCCGGTCCGCATCGCTGCGCAGGTATTGGCCGAACATCCAGGCCAGGGTGTCATCTTCCAGCAGATGGCCGGTGGCCAGTCGCGCATGCGAGTCACTGTCCTGCTGCGCTGCCGTGCAGGGGTAGAGCAGCAACTGCAGCAAGGGCTGGGGCATGCCCGCGTCGCGTGCGGCGATGCACAGGGCCGTGGCCAGCGTGCCCCCGACGCTGTCGCCGCCAATGGCCAGGCGCTGCGCGTCCAGGCCATGGCGGCCGCCGTGCTCCAGCAGCCAGGCCAGGGCGTCCTGTGCGTCGAGGAAGGCGGTGGGAAAGCGGTGCTCTGGCGCCAGCCGGTAGTCGATGGCCAGCACATTGCAGGGCGTGCCCAGCGCCAGGCTGCGGCACAGGCTGTCATGCGAGTCGAGCCCGCCCAGCACGTAGCCGCCGCCGTGAAGGAACAGCAGGCAGGGCGCGGCTGTGTATTCAGGGGCTGCGCGGTAGAGCCGGGCACGGATACGCGCGCCGTCGCGCGTGGGCAGATCCAGGTCCTCGGTGGGCAGATCGTCGCCCGGCAGGTCCAGCGCCAGCGTGGCGTTGTCGTAGGCGGCGCGCGCCTGCGCTGCCGTCATCTGGCTCATGCGCGGGCGGCTGGATGCCTGGGCGTTGGCGAGTTCAAGAAATGCTTGCAGGTCGGGGTGGAGAGCCATGGCGTCCTTCGGGTGTGCGGCAGACAAGGCAGGGCGGGCCGGTGCAGGGCATGGCGCCCGCGCTGCCCCTTCCCCGTGATGACGCTGGGCGGCGGAATTTGTTCATCGCCGGGACGATGAACATTTCCCGCGCTCGCACGTCTTGCAGGGAGTGGGCAGCGTGCGCCGTGCGCCGCATCCCCAGGAAAACGCCGGGCCGCGCCGGTATTGCAAGGCCATGCGCCCACGGGCGCCAGAGGAATCCCTTATGGAAAACGCCAGCCGACCGCCATCCGAGGTACTGCGCCTGCTCAGGCCCTTCCTGCCGTGGATGGCCCTGTCCGTGGTCACGGGCATTTGCGCGGGTGGGGCCACGGTGGCGCTGCTGGCGACCATCAACCAGGTGCTCAATCGTCCCGGTGGGCTGGCGGGCGGGCTGCTGCTGACCTTCATCGCCCTGTGCGCCACCGTGCTGGTGTGCCGGGCCGCGTCGGACATGTCGGGCAATTTCGTGGGGCAGCGCCTGGTGGCCCGGCTGCGCAAGGAACTGGCCAGCAAGATCCTGGCCGCGCCCATCGACGCGCTGGAGCGCTACCGCACGCACCGCCTCATGCCCGTGCTCACGCAGGACGTGGACATGATCAGCGACGTGGCCTTCGTGCTGGCCTCCAACGTGATCGCCCTGGCCATTGCGCTGGGCTGCCTGGCCTATCTGGCCCTGCTGTCGCCGCCGCTGTTTGCCATGCTGGTGGTGGCGCTGGTGCTGGGCGTGAGCCTGCAGGCGCTGGCCCAGTCGCGCGGCGTGGCGGGGTTCTGGAAGGCGCGCGATCACGAGGAAGTGCTGCACAAGGCCTACCGCGCCATCAGCGAAGGCGCCAAGGAGCTGCGCATGCACCGCGCGCGCCGGGGCCGCATCTTCGACGGGCAGATCGGCTCCACCGTGGATGCCATCCGCCGCATCAACAGCCGCGCCATCAACACCTATGTGCTGGCCACGGCCTTCGGTTCCGCGCTGTTCTTTCTGTTGATCGCCCTCATCCTGGGCTGGGCCGCGCTGCGCACCACCGAGCCCGTGGTGCTCAGCGGCTTCGTGCTGGTGCTGCTGTTCCTCAAGGGCCCCATGGACCAGATCGCAGGCGCGCTGCCCAACCTGGGCCGTGCCAAGGTGGCGCTGCAGCGCATTGCCGACCTGTCGGCGCGCTTTGCCAGCCCCGAGTCGCACCTGCACCTGGACAGCCTGCCCGGCGAGGTCCGCCTGGACCACGGCCTGGAGCTGCGGGGCGTGCGCTATGCCTTCGATGCGCCCGAAGGCGGCAAGGCCTTCGAGATCGGCCCCATCGACCTGAAGCTGGGCAAGGGCGAACTGGTCTTTGTGGTGGGTGACAACGGCTCGGGCAAGACCACGCTGATCAAGCTGCTGCTGGGCCTGTATGCGCCCCAGCAGGGCGAGATCCTGCATGACGGCCAGCCCGTCACGGCACAGACGCGCGATGACTACCGCCAGCTGTTCACCACGGTGTTCTCGGACTTCTACCTGTTCGAGGACCTGGTGGCCGGTGGCGAGGAAGGCCAGGCCGCCGCGCTGCCCGAGGCCGCGCTGCCCTACCTGCAGCGGCTGGAGATCGCCCACAAGGTCAGCGTGCGCAACGGCAGCTTCAGCACCATCGACCTGTCCACCGGGCAGCGAAAACGGCTGGCCCTGGTCCACGCCTATCTGGAGGGCCGGCCCGTGCTGGTCTTCGACGAATGGGCGGCCGACCAGGACCCGAGCTTCCGCCACCTGTTCTACACCGAGCTGCTGCCCGAGCTGCGCGCCAGGGGCCACCTGCTGGTGGTGATCTCCCATGACGATCGCTACTTCCACCTGGCCGACCGTATCGTGCGCATGGAGGCCGGCCGCATGGTCCTGCCGCAAGACGGGGCGCAGCCGGTGGCGGCTGCATCGGCCAGTCCCGCCAGTCAAGGCGTGCTGGCCGACATCTGAATTCCTGCTGAATCCACGAACATGGCAAAGACAAAACTCGTCTACATCTGGTCCCTGAGAAACGCCGCCGCCGACCAGGCCGGCCAGCACATCGCCTACAAGGGCGCAACGCGCTACATGAAGTCGCCGCTCGAATACCTGGGCGAGTTGCTGGACACCAGCCCGCTGGGCGATATCTACAGCCTGGAGGCCGTGATCCACGACGACGACGAGGCCTCGCCGCGCGACCGCGAAAAAATCGGCGACTACGGCTTCAGCTACCAGCCTGGCGGCCGCTGGTTCTATCCGCCGGATCTGCGCATCCAGGGGCGCAGGGTCAATGACCTGCTCATGGCCGTGCCGTCTTCCTACCGGCGCCTGCCGCTGAACGATCCGCAGCGCGCCGTGGGCAAGCAGATGTTCGAGGCGCAGTTGCAGGACAGGCTGGTGCAGCTGGGTGCCGAGCGGGTGGTGCTGGATGGCCTGCTCGTCATCCTGGACCGGCTCGTGCGGCCCGGGGCCCTGTTCCACCGCAGGATCGCCAACATCCACCCCGGCATCACGCGCCTGGAGTCACCCTATGAACGCCGGGGCGCCTGCGCCACGCTGGACGCGCTGCATGGCGCACAAGGCTACAAGATCGTGGACTGGAAGACCATGGAACAGCGCCCGGTCCCGCCCCTGTTCAAGACCGGCGCATCCTTTCACTACGTGGACAACGGCATCGACTCCGGCGAAGTCATCGCCGACGTGCTGGGCACCGACATCGATCCCCAAGACACGATTCTTGAGCTGCGCTGGAACAACTTCCAGCACAGCCTGTTCCCTGCATTGCGCAAGGGGCTGGAGATGATGGCCAGAGCGCCTGCAGACACGCCTGCAGACACCACGGTGTGACAACGCGCATATCTCAAAAACCGGCACGGCCCAAAGCGAGGGACACCGAGCAAGGGCCTATGCCGGCCGCGCCGCCCCGCCGCGAGGGTGTCGTCCCCCTCCCTCGCGAAGCGAGAAAGAGAGGGGGAAGCGGCGCAGCCGCTCAGGGGGTGCTTACTTCGGCGCCAGCCGAATGGCCCCATCCAGCCGGATCACCTCGCCATTGAGCATGTCGTTGTCCAGGATGTGGCGCACCAGCTTGGCATAGTCCTGGGGCGTGCCCAGGCGGCTGGGGAAGGGCACGCCGGCGGCCAGCGCATCCTGCACTTCCTGCGGCATGCCGAACAGCATGGGCGTGCCGAAGATGCCGGGGGCAATCGTCATATTGCGGATGCCGTTGCGCGCCAAGTCGCGCGCAATGGGCAGCGTCATGCCGACCACGCCGCCCTTGGACGCCGCATAGGCCGCCTGGCCGATCTGGCCGTCGTAGGCCGCCACGCTGGCCGTGGAGATCAGCACGCCGCGCTCGCCCGTGCTCTCGGGCTCGTTGGCCGACATGGCGGCGGCGGCCAGGCGGATCATGTTGAAGCTGCCGATCAGGTTGACCGTGATGGTCTTGGAAAACAGCGCCAGGTTGTGCGCGCCGTTCTTGCCCACGGTCTTCTCGGCTGGCGCAATGCCTGCGCAGTTCACCAGGCCTGCCAGCTTGCCCAGGCTCACGGCCTTGTCCACCACGGCCTGGCCATCGGCCTCCTGGCTCACGTCGCATTTGACGAAGACGCCGCCGATCTCGTGCGCCACGGCCTCGCCCTTGTCCGCCTGCATGTCGGCTATCACCACCTTGCCGCCCTCGGCCGCCAGCATGCGCGCCGTGCCTTCGCCCAGCCCGGAGGCGCCGCCCGTGACGATGAATACCCGGTCCTTGATCTGCATGGAATGTCTCCTTGGTTATCTGACGTTGACGTAAACGTAACTCTCAAATTATGCATGCAGCCCCGGCCGCAGCCATGTCGCGCCCAAGAAAAAGCCCGGCAGTGCCGGGCTGGTGATGGGCGCGATGGGGATTACTGGAACCCGGCACGGTCCAGCATTTGCTGGACCTTGGTCATGTTCTTGCCCACGGCCGTGATCGGGATGGTCTCGCTCTTGAAGGGCTTGCCGCCGGTCATTTCCTTGAGTGCGGGGTTGTCCAGTTCCACGCCCTTGGCTGCTGGCCACTCGTTGTTGCCGTTGGCAAAGTAGTTCTGGGCCGCAGGGCTGGCCAGGTACTCCAGGAACTTGACGGCGTTGTCCTTGTTCTTGGCATGGCGTGCCACGGCGCCGCCCGCGATGTTCAGGTGCGTGCCCCAGCTGGACTGGTTGGGGAAGACCACGCCGATCTTGCCGACCACGGCCTGGTCCTCAGGCTTGCCCGAACGCATCATGCGCGCCAGGTAGTAGCTGTTGGTCACGCCGATGGTGCATTCGCCCGAGGCCACGGCCTTGATCTGGTCGGTGTCGCCACCCTTGGGCGGGCGGGCCAGGTTGGCCTTCATGCCCTGGATCCAGCCTTCGGCCTTCTGGTCGCCCATGTGTTCGACCACGGTGCCGAACAGGCTCAGGTTGTAGGGATGCGAGCCCGAGCGGATGCACAGCTGGCCCTTGAACTTGGGGTCGGCCAGCGATTCGTAGTTCTGCACGTCGGCGGGCTGGACCTTGGCCTTGTTGTAGACGATGACGCGGGCGCGTGTGGACAGGCCGAACCAGCTGATGCCATCGGCCGTGGGCTGGGCGCGCAGGTTGGAGGGAATGGCGTCTTCCAGCAGCTTGGAGTGGATGGGCTGGAACAGCCCATCGACCTCGCCGCGGTACAGGCGCGCGGCATCGACCAGCAGGATCACGTCGGCCGGCGAGGCCTGGCCCTCGGCCTTCAGGCGCGCAATGATGCCGGCGTCGTCGCCGTCCACGCGGTTGATCTTGATGCCGGTGGCCTTGGTGAAGCCGTTGTACAGCTCCTCGTCCGTGGAGTAGTGGCGCGCGGAGTAGAGGTTGACGACCTGGGAGTCGGCAATGGCTGTGCCGGCAGCCACCAGGGCGCAAGCGGCAAACAGGGCTTTCAGGGATTTCGACATGAAGACAGGCCTCTCTTTGTTGGCAAAGCGCGATGATAGGCTAAACGCGAATTGTTCTTAATAAAGGGGGTGGTTCTGGAGGGCTATGGCAGCCCGGGGTATCGAGGACGGGAATAAAAAAAACCCAGTCCAAGGACTGGGTTTTGAAAGGATCCAGAAACGGGGGTTTCGAGAGGATCCAAGGAGACAACTGGTCAGGTCTTGCGACCCGGGATGCATGCAATTATGAGGGTAATCACTGATTCTTGCACGCAGTCCTGTTGTAAGACGGCGTGATCAACGCTTGCGGGTCTGGGCCGACTGGACGGCTTCGCTGGCGGTGTTGGTCACGGCCGTGAAGTTGGCTTCCGCCAGGTCCGAAGCCTGCTTGACGGCCTTTTGCACCGACTCGAAGGCATTGTTGGCAGCCGACACGGCGCTCTTCATCACGGCCACGGCGGTTTCGGAACCTGCGGGTGCGTTCTTGGCGGTGGTGTCCACCAGGGCGCTGAAGTTCTTCTGCAGATCGGACGCCTGGCTTTCGAAGGCCTTGGCCAGCTCGGCACCGGTGCCGCTGGCGATGTCGTACAGGTGGCGGCTGTAGGCAGCGGTCTTTTCAGCCAGGGGCTGGAACAGGTTGGCCTGCAGCGACAGCAGCTCCTGCGCATCCTTCACGCTCAGGACGGCCTGGGTGTGCTGGGCGGCTTCGTTCAGTGCGGCGCGCGAGGCGGTCACATTCAGTTCCACCAGCTTTTCAACGCCTTCGAAGGCCTTGCTCGTCAGGCCGAACAGGGTTTCCAGGTTGGCCTTTTGTGCGCTCAGGATTTGGTCAGGGGTCAAGCTCATGTCAGTCTCCAGAAAAACGGACCACAGGGGTCTCGGGTTACGGGGAATTGCCTGCGCTGACCTGACTGAGTGTCATGTTGCAGTGCAGCATGGGTCTTATTGTAGGGATTGCAAAAAAGGAATCAAGTACCTGATGCTGCGGTGCAGCAAAAAAATCGGCAAAGCTGTGGGTTTTTTGTAAGTCTTTGATTTTGAATTGGTTTTATGTCGGTTTGACGACATTTTTCGGTTTGCATGCTTACTCGCTTGGCGAGTGATTGGCAGCAGTGCGCGTCGTGATGGCGACAGTGGCTGGGGACAGGGCGCATTCGGCCGGCGGCACAATGGCCGCCATGAATGAATCGCCCCCGAGCCGCCCCGCGCCGCAGCCCCGTTCGGCCTATGCGGCATTCCGACGCATCAGCACGCGCTGGTCGGACAACGATGTCTACGGGCACGTCAACAACGTCGTGTATTACAGCTGGTTCGATACGGCGGTGAATGCCCATCTGATCGAGCAGGGCGCGCTGGATATCCACGCGGGCGAGACGATAGGCCTGGTCATAGAGACGCAATGCAATTACTTTGCGCCGCTGGCCTTCCCGCAGGAGGTGGAGGCCGGTATCCGGGTGGCCCGCATCGGTGGCTCCAGCGTGCGCTACGAGGTGGGGCTGTTCGCGCAGGGCGAGCCATTGACGGCGGCGGCCGGGCATTTCGTGCATGTCTATGTGGACCGGCATACGCGCCGGCCTGCCCAGATTCCGCAGGCGCTGCGACAGGTGCTGGAGCCGCTGCTGCGCGGCTGATGGCGTCCGGGGCGCATGCAAGGCGTGCGCTCGCAGCGCGGCAGCGTGTGTATGGCCTACACTCGAAAGCTGTCTGCCATCTGACCGCTGGGGCGCTTACCGCCCGGCTCTGTCCATGATCATCACCAGCCTGCTCGATACCGACCTGTACAAATTCACGATGATGCAGGTGGTGCTGCACCAGTTTCCCGGAGCACAGGTCGAGTACCGCTTCAAGTGCCGCAACCCCGGCGTGCAGCTCGCACCCTATGTGAACGAGATCCGCTCCGAGATCCGCTCGCTGTGCAGCCTGCGTTTCCAGGACGCGGAGCTGGCCTATCTGAGCTCGCTGCGCTTCATCAAGAGCGACTTCGTCGATTTCCTGGGCCTGTTCCACCTCAACGAGAAATGCATCACGGTGCAGGCGCTGCCCAATGGCGAGATCGACATCACCATCCGCGGGCCCTGGCTGCACACCATCCTGTTCGAGATTCCCGTGCTGGCCATCGTCAACGAGGTGTACTTCCGCAACACCCAGCCGGTGCCCGATTTTCCGGAAGGCCGGCGCCGTCTCGACGCCAAGATTGCGCTGCTGCAGCAGCCCGGCCTGGAGCAGCTCAAGATTGCCGACTACGGCACGCGCCGTCGCTTTTCGCGGGCCTGGCATGAAGAGGTGCTACGCGTGCTGTGCGCACGCCTGGGCCGGCCCGGCGCATCCGCGGAGTCCGAAGGCCAGTTCGCCGGCACCAGCAATGTGCTGTACGCCATGAAGCTGGGCGTGCGGCCCCTGGGCACGCTGGCGCATGAATACCTGCAGGCCTGCCAGTCCCTGGGCCCGCGCCTGCGCGACAGCCAGATCTTCGGCTTCGAATCCTGGGCACGCGAATACCGGGGCGACCTGGGCATTGCGCTGTCGGACGTCTACGGCATGTCGGCCTTCCTGCGCGATTTCGACCTGTACTTCTGCAAGCTCTTCGACGGTGCGCGCCACGACAGCGGTGACCCCTTTGAATGGGGCGAGCGGCTGCTGGCCCACTACCGTGCCAACCGCATCGATCCGCTGACCAAGACGCTGATCTTCAGCGACGGCCTGACGGTGCCGCGCACCATCGAGCTGTTCCAGCGCTTCCATGGCCGCTGCCAGCTGGCCTTCGGCATAGGCACCAACCTGACCAACGACCTGGGCGACGCGCCCGACCATGTGCCGCTGCAGATCGTCATCAAGATGACCCGCTGCAACGGCCAGCCCGTGGCCAAGCTCTCGGACACGCCGGGCAAGAGCATGTGCGATGACGAGAAGTACCTGGCCTACCTGCGCCAGGTGTTCGAGATTGCGCCGCCTGCGGCGCAGGCTTGATTGCGGCACCATCTGCCGCCAGGAGGGGACAGTGAATAGAGAACAAAGAGGAGACGGGACCATGAAGGCATTGCGCGGATTGCTGGCGCTGCTGGCCACCTGCGCGCCATCCTGGGCCCTGGCCGCCGATATCGACGGCGGCCAGCTTTCGGTACTTTGGGGCGTGCCGTTTGCGGGCATGCTGTTGTCCATCGCCCTGGTGCCGCTGGCGGCGCCCCATTTCTGGCACCGGCATTTCGGCAAGGTGACGGCCGCCTGGGCGCTGGTCTTTCTGCTGCCCTTCGCGGCGGTGTTCGGCGTGGGCGCGGCCATGGCCAACCTGGTGCATGCCCTGCTGGCCGAATACCTGCCGTTCGTGATCCTGCTGACGGCGCTGTACACGGTGTCGGGCGGCATCTATGTGCGCGGCAATCTCAAGGGATCGCCGGGGCTGAACACGGCCATTCTGGCGATCGGCGCCGTGCTGGCCAGCTTCATGGGGACCACGGGCGCCTCGATGCTGCTGATCCGGCCGCTGCTGCGTGCCAACGACAACCGCAGGCACCAGGTGCATGTGGTGGTGTTCTTCATCTTCATCGTCTCCAATGCCGGCGGCTCGCTGACGCCGCTGGGCGATCCACCGCTGTTCCTGGGCTTTCTCAAGGGGGTGGATTTCTTCTGGACGGTACGCCACATCTTCACCGAGACGCTGTTCCTGGTGGGCGCGCTGCTGGCGCTGTTCTACGCGATCGATGCCTGGCTGCTGCGCAAGGCCGGCGAGGCGGATCTGCCCGATCCCACGCCCAGCGTCGATGCCTTGGGCCGCGCCAGCCGCCTGGGCTTTGATGGCGGCGTGAACTTCGTGCTGCTGCTGGCCGTGGTGGCACTGGTGCTGATGAGCGGCCTGTGGCGTACCGATGCCGGCCTGGTGCTGGCCGGCACGCATGTGGGCCTGCCGGGTCTGGTGCGCGATGCGGGCCTCGTCGCCGTGACTGTGCTGTCCCTCAGGCTCACGCCGCGCAGCGTGCACCAGGCCAATGAATTCGGCTGGGGGCCGATGCAGGAAGTGGCCAAGCTGTTCGCGGGCATCTTCCTGACCATCATTCCCGTGATCGCCATGCTCAAGGCGGGAACGGCCGGACCCTTCGGCGCCATCGTGGGGGCCGTGACGCGCGCCGACGGCACGCCCGATCCGCTGATGTATTTCTGGGCCACGGGCCTGCTGTCCTCGTTCCTGGACAACGCGCCGACCTACCTGGTGTTCTTCAATACGGCGGGCGGAGACGCCGCTCAGATGATGACGGCCATGGCCTCGACGCTGGCCGCCATCTCGGCGGGCGCGGTGTTCATGGGCGCCAACACCTATATCGGCAATGCGCCCAACCTGATGGTCAAGGCCATTGCCGAGGAGCGCGGCGTGAAGATGCCCAGCTTCTTCGGCTACATGGCCTGGTCGCTGTGCATTCTGGTGCCGCTGTTCGTATTGATGAGTTTCATCTGGTTCCGCTGAAGAACCGCCTAACGCCAAGACAAGGAAAGAGACAGACATGGCAAGCAAACCCCGCATCCTGATCGCCCGTGCCATCCCGCCCGAAGTGGTGCGCAAGCTGGAGCAGCACTTCGAGGTCGAGTCCAACCAGGATGACGTGGTTTGGAGCCCGCAGGAACTGGCCCGGCATCTGCAGGACAAGGACGGAGTGCTGACCACGGGCTCGCAGACCATCGATGCGGCGCTGCTGGCCGCCTGCCCGCGCCTGAAGGTGGTGGCCAACATGGCCGTGGGCTACAACAACTTCGACGTGCCTGCGATGACGGCTGCAGGTGTGCAGGGCACGAATGCCCCCGACGTGCTGACCGAGACCACGGCCGATTTCGGCTTTGCCCTGCTGATGGCCACGGCCCGCCGCGTGACAGAGAGCGAGCACTACCTGCGCGCCGGAAAGTGGAACTCCTGGCGCTACGACCTGTTTGCGGGCTCGGAAGTGCACGGCAGCACGCTGGGCATCATCGGCATGGGCCGCATCGGCCAGGGCATCGCCAAACGCGGGGCGCATGGCTTCGGCATGAAGGTGGTCTATCACAACCGCTCGCGCCTGTCGCCCGAGCTGGAGGCCGAATGCAAGGCCGGCTACGTGGGCAAGGATGAACTGCTGGCCAGGGCCGACCATGTGGTGCTGGTGCTGCCCTACACCAAGGAAAACCACCACACCATAGGCGCGGCCGAGATCGCCCGGATGAAGCCCACGGCCACGCTGATCAACATCGCGCGCGGCGGCATCGTCGATGACGCGGCGCTGGCCAGGGCACTGCGCGACAGGACCATTGCTGCAGCAGGCCTGGACGTGTTCGAGGGCGAGCCCTCGGTCCATCCCGACCTGCTGACCGTGCCCAACGTGGTGCTGACCCCGCACATCGCCAGCGCCACCATGGGCACGCGCAGCGCCATGGCCGAGCTGGCGGCCGACAACCTGATCGACTTCCTGTCCGGCAAGGGCCCGCGCACGCCCGTGAACCAGCCCGAAGCGGCGGCCGCCGGCGCGCGCGCCAAGGCCTGAACACCGTGTTGTGACAATCGCGGGAAGGCTGGCCCTGGCCGCTTCCCGCTGCATGGAGCGCAAGCAAAATCTTGACCCAGATATCCGGAGTGTGGTGGGCGGCCTGGGCCGTGCTGCTGTTGGGGCAGGCGGCCGTGATCTGGCTGCTGTGGAGGCGCTCGGCGCAGCGCGAGGACGGGGTGGCGCCCCAGCAGGTGCTGCAGGCGCTGCAGATGCTGGACGTGCGGCTGCAGCAGCTCGAGCGCGGTGCCCAGGCCACGCAGATGGCCGTGGCCAAGAGCGATGGCGGGCTGGACCGCGTCTCGCAGCAGCTGCAGGCCCATCTGGCCCAGGCCCAGCTCGATGCCCAGGCGGCGCGGCGCGAGCAGGGCGAGGCGCTGGCAGCCTTTCGAATGGAACTGGGCCGGCTCACCGTGCGGCTGGCCGCCGACAGCGCCCAGGCCCGCGAGGCCCAGGGCGAAAGCACGCAGCGCTTCAACGCCCATGTGCAGGAGCGCTTCGAGGCGCTGGCGCAGACCACGCGCAGCACGCTGGACTCCCTCAAGAACGACATCCAGCAGCAGCTGGGCGGGCTGGCGCAATCCAGCCAGGTCCATGCCGAGCAGCTGCGCGGCACGCTCAACGAGCGGCTGGCCGCCATCCAGTCGGACAACGCGGCGCGCCTGGAAGAGATGCGGCGCACGGTGGACGAGAAGCTGCATGCCACGCTGGAGCAGCGCCTGGGCGAATCGTTCAAGCTGGTCAGCGACCGGCTGGAGCAGGTGCACAAGGGCCTGGGCGAGATGCAGACGCTGGCCGGCAGCGTGGGCGATCTCAAGCGCGTGATGACCAATGTGAAGACGCGCGGCACCTGGGGCGAGCTGCAGCTGGGCGCCATCATCGAGAACGTGCTCACGCCCGAGCAGTACGCGCGCAACGTCAAGACCGTGCCCGGCAGCGACGACATGGTGGAGTTCGCCATCCGCCTGCCCGGACGCAGCGACGAGGCGCCGGTCTGGCTGCCCATCGACGCCAAGTACCCGGTGGAGCAGTACCAGCGCCTGCTCGACGCCCAGGATGCGGCGGACAAGGCGGCCATTGCCGCGGCAGGCAATGCCTTCGAGGCATCGATCAAGTTCGAGGCGCGCAAGATCCACGGCAAGTACGTGAGCCCGCCGCACACCACGGACTTTGCCGTGCTCTACCTGCCTACCGAAGGCCTGTTTGCCGAGGTCATGCGCCGCCCCGGCCTGGTCGAGGCCGTGCAAAACGGCTGCCGCGTGATGGTCACCGGCCCGGCCAACCTGGCTGCCATGCTCAGCAGCCTGCAGATGGGCTTCAAGACGCTGGCCATCGAAAAGCGCTCGTCCGAGGTCTGGGCGGTGCTCGGCCAGGTCAAGACCGAGTTCGCCAAGTTCGGCGAGGTGGTGGAAGCCACGCGCAAGTCCATAGACGCGGCGGCCAAGCGCTTCGAGCAGGTGGGCGTGCGCACGCGCGCCATCCAGCGCCAGCTGCGCGACGTGCAGGAGCTGCCCGCGCCGACCTCTAGTGCAGCGCGGCCCGGCCTGCCGGATGACAAGGACGCAGCGGCCGGAATGGAGCCGGGATCGGAGCAGGATTGAGATGAACCTGGCCCTGTTCAAGGTCATCATGGCGCAGGTCAGCGTGCATGCCACCATGGCCGGCATGCGGCTGGCAGCGCCCTTGCTGGCCCTGCAGCAGGGCTATAGCGCGGCTGCCGTGGGCATCTTGCTGGCGCTGTTCGCGCTGACCCAGGTGTTCCTGGCGCTGCCGGCCGGGCGCTTCGCGGACAAGCATGGTTTTCGCAAGCCGTTTTTCCTGTCCATGCTGGCGGCCAGCGGGGGCTGCGCGCTGGCGCTGGCATTGCCGCTGTACCCGGTGCTATGCCTTGCGGCGTTGTTGACGGGCGGAGCCAGCGGCGCCGTGGTGATCGCCGTGCAGCGCCATGCGGGCCGTGTCACCCACGATGCGGTGGCGCTCAAGAAGGTGTTCAGCTGGTTGGCCATAGGCCCGGCCATCTCCAACTTCATCGGGCCCTTCAGCACCGGGCTGCTGATCGATCACGCGAATTTTGGCGGCGAGGGCAGCACCATGGGCTACCGCGTCGCCTTCGGCCTGCTGGCCCTGGTGCCCGTGCTGGCCTGGAGCTGGGTGCGCCACACGCAGGAGCTGCCGCCCGTGCGTGCTCCCATAGGCGGCCCAAAGCAGCATGCCTGGGACCTGCTGCGCGACCGCAACTTCCGCAACCTGCTGCTGGTCAACTGGCTGCAGTCGGCGTGCTGGGATGTGCACACCTTCGTGCTGCCACTGCTGGGCCATGAGAAGGGCCTGAGCGCCTCGGTCATCGGCACGCTGCTGGGCATTTTTGCCGTGGCGGCCGCCGCCATCCGCCTGGCCATGCCGCTGGTGGCCGAGCGCTTGCGCGAAGGCGCCGTGATCTCCGGTGCCATGGCCATCACCGCCTTCGTCTTTGCGCTGTACCCCTTCATGGACTCGGCGCTGACCATGGGCATGTGTTCAGTGATGCTGGGTTTTTCACTGGGAGCTGTGCAGCCCATGGTCATGAGCATGCTGCACCAGATCACGCCCGAGCACCGCCATGGCGAGGCACTGGGCCTGCGGCTCATGGCCATCAATGCCTCCAGCGTGGCCATGCCCGTGCTGTTCGGCTCGGCGGGGGCATTGATCGGCGTGTCTGCGCTGTTCTGGGTGGTGGGCGCGGCCGTGGCCTCGGGCATCCGCACGGCCTGGTTCATGGGGCTGACGCCGCGCAAGCCGGAATGAAAAAAAGCGACCTGCGCCTTGGTGCGCAGATCGCCTTGCGATGCGGTGGCGGCCTGCCGGCCGCTGCGGCTTACCAGCCGCCAGCGTGGAACTGCTTGATCAGCGCCCAGGCCTCGACCGGATCATCGGTATAGCGGAACAGCTGCAGGTCCTTGGGCGAGATCGTGCCTTCCTCGATCATCAGGTCGATGTTGAGCAGCCGCTTCCAGAACTCGGTGCCGAACAGGATTACGGGCACGGAATGCGTCTTGCCGGTCTGCATCAGGGTCAGCACCTCGAACAGCTCGTCCAGCGTGCCGAAGCCGCCGGGGAAGGCCACCAGGGCCTTGGCGCGCATCATGAAATGCATCTTGCGCAGGGCGAAGTAGTGGAACTTGAAGCTCAGGTCCGGCGAGATGAAGCGGTTGCCGTTTTGCTCGTGCGGCAGCTCGATGTTCAGGCCGATGCTGGGCGCGCCCACGTCATGGGCGCCTCGGTTGGCCGCCTCCATGATGCCGGGGCCGCCGCCTGTGCAGATGTAGAGACGCTCCTCGGGCGGCTGGTTCAGGCTGTCGGCGGCCACGATGCGCGTGAAGGCGCGGGCCTGTTCATAGCGGTGCGCATTGCGCACGGCGCGCTCGGCCAAGGCAACGCGCTGGGGATCGCCGCTGGCCTGTGCGTCGGCCAATTGCTGCTCGGCCTGCTCCAGGTCCACGAAGCGGGCGCTGCCATAGACCACGACGGTGTGCTCGATGCCGCGCTCGATCTGGGCCAGGTCCGGCTTGAGCAGCTCCAGCTGCATGCGGATGCCGCGGGTTTCGCGGCGGAACATGAATTCCGGGTCCGCGAAGGCGAGGCGATTGGAGTTCTGCTGCAATGCCATGCCGTTGTGTGCCTGGTTGTGAAGGGCCGACCAGCCGTTGGCGAGGTCGGTATCGGTCAGGGGGGAAGAGATTTGCATGAACCCTCGTACACAGGAAAAACCAGGGCGGCCACGCCTGTGGCCGTTCCATCAAATACGTTGCCAGCGCAGATGATGACTGCACTATACGCTCACAAACTCATAGCCGCGGGGCTCGTGCACCGGGTGCTTTGGCGCATTGACGCAGCCGTGGGCGAATTCGTATGCTGGACAGTTGGCAGTAGGGCTTTTGCCTGCCGCTGCCTGCCGCATCGGCGGGTATTTTCAGGCCCGATTGCGCTTCAGACGTCCGGGTGTTCGGCCGGCTCGTTGCGCACGACGCTGCTCAGCGGCGGCGGCACGTCCTGGCCTGCACGGCGTGCGCGGAACAGGGCTGCACGCATCAGGAAGATGGTCGTGATGGGAACGGTCACCGAGATGAACACCGCAATCAGCAGCGCATGCACGGCCAGGCTCTGGCCGCTGACGGAAAAGTAGATCCAGGTGGCATGCATGATCAGCCAGCAGCCCATGGTGGCGATGATGGAAGGCGCATGCACGCGCTCGAAATAGCTGTCCAGGCGCCACAGGCCCATGGAGCCCAGAAAGGCGATGATGGCGCCGCCCAGCGCCAGCGCAGCCACCAGGATCTGGCACCACAGCGGCAGCGTGGTGGTTTCCGGCATCATTCGATCACCTCGCCGCGCAGCAGGAACTTGGCCATGGCCGTGGAGCCCACGCAGCCGAACAGCGCAACCAGCAGGGCGGCCTCGAAATAGCTGGTGCTGTCATAGATGATGCCCATCAGCAGCATGGCCAGCATGCCGTTCAAATACATGCAGTCCAGCGCCAGCACGCGATCCTGGGCGTGCGGGCCCTTGAGCAGGCGCAGCACGGCGCAGCCCATGGCGGCGACCAGCAGGCCCAGCGCGAACATCAAAGTCCAGTGGAACCAGGGCATCATTCGAAAATCTCCATCAGGGGGCGCTCGTAGGAGCGCTTGACGTGCTGGACGATCTCTTCGGGATCATCGACCTCCAGCACATGCAGCATGAGCTGGGAGCGGTCGCGCGAGATCTCGGCCCAGGCCGTGCCGGGCGTGATGCACACGATCATGGCGAGCACGGCCAGGCCGTTGGGGTCGCGCAGTTCCAGCGGGATGCGCACGAAGTTGGCCGGGTGCTTGCGCATGCCCGGAAACAGCATGAACCGCACGACGTTGAAGTTGGACACCGAGGTGTCCCAGACCACGCGCAGCCCCAGGCGCACGATGGTCAGCGGATGGCGCACGCGCACGGGCAAGGGGCGCAGGCCGCGCAGCAGCAGCGGCAGCAACAGGCCCAGCAGGGCGCCCAGCAGGATCTGGCCGCTGCTGAACGAGCGGTTGAGCAGCAGCCACAGCAGGAACAGCGCCACCGACAGCAGCGGCGCGGGCAGCAGGGTTTTCATCATCGGGAATCCTCCTTGCCGGCCGTTGGGCCTGCATCGCCTATGCCTGCGGGCATGGGCGCGCCGCTGGCCTGGGCAGCGGCGCGCGCGGCGCCTTCGGGGCCGGCTTCCAGCCGCGCCTTCTTTTCTGCCGGGCTCGGCTCCGGCTGCGTGCCCATGACGGAGCGCACATAGACATCGGGCGCCAGCAGCGCATCGGCCGCACGCTGCGTGTAGCCCATCAGCTGGCCACCCTGCACGGTGAGCGCCACGCAGCAGGCCAGCAGCACGGCGATGGGCAGGCCTTCGGCCACACGCAACGAGGGCGAGTTCTGCTCCTCGGTCGCCCAGAAATGGCGTATGCCGGCGCGCACCAGCGACAGCAGGGCGAGCAGTCCCGTGGCGATCATCAGCGCCACCAGCACCCAGCCGGCCCAGCCGGCCTGGAAGCCGCTGGAGTTGCCCAGGCCCAGCGGGTTGAGCAGTGCAGACAGCATGGCGAACTTGCCCACAAAGCCCGAAAGCGGGGGCAGGCCGGTGACCACCAGGGTGGCCAGCATGAAGCTCAGGCCGATGAAGGCGGCCGCTGCGGGAATGGCGCGGCCGATCAGCACCTCTTCGGATTCGTCGAGGTTGAAGCCCTCCGTGGGCAGCAGTTCGGCGTTGAGGAAGGGAGCCTCGTCATCCTCATAGGGCTCGCCCGCATCGTCATCCACGCGCCAGCGGTCCACCACGTCGGCGATCAGAAACAGGGCGCTCACGGCCAGGGTGGAGCTGGGCAGGTAGTACAGCAGCCCGGCCGTCAAGGCGTTCTGGCCAAAGCCCGTGGCGGCCAGCAAGGTACCCGAAGAGAGAACGGCCGCAAAGCCCGCGATATGCGTCAGGCGCTGCGAGCCCAGCATGCCCAGGCCGCCGAAGGCCATGGTCAGCATGCCGCCGACGATCAGCCAGGTGCTGCCGAACAGGGCGGAGGCGCCGGCCTCGGAGCTGAACAGCAGCGTCCACAGCCGCAGCACCACGTAGACGCCCACCTTGGTCATGAGCGCGAACACGGCGCCCACGGGAGCGGTGGCTGCGCTGTAGGCCGGCACCAGCCAGAAGTTCAGCGGCCACATGGCTGCCTTGGTCAGGAAGGCAATGCCCAGGATGGCAGCGGCCGAATGCAGCAGCCCGCGGTCGTCGCTGCTGACCTGGGGGATGGCACGTGCCAGGTCGGCCATGTTCAGCGTGCCGGTCAGGCCGTAGAGCATGGACACGCCGATCAGGAACAGCGACGAGGCTGCAAGATTGATGGCGATGTAGTGCAGGCCCGCCTGGATGCGCGTCCGCCCGGAACCATGCAGGACCAGTCCATAGGAGGCCGCGAGCATGATCTCGAAGAACACGAACAGGTTGAACAGGTCCGCCGTGAGGAAGGCGCCGCTCAGGCCCATCAGCTGAAACTGGAACAGCGAGTGAAAGTGCATCCCCGCGCGGTGCCAGCGGGCGCTGGAGAAGACCAGCGAGGCCAGGGCCACGGTATAGGTCAGCACCAGCATCATGCCGGTCAGGCGGTCCAGTGCCAGCGAGATGCCGAAGGGCATGGGCCAGTTGCCCGGCATGTAGACGCCCAGGTTGACGGGCGCGCCGGCCTGGTCGGTCCACAGCATCAGCATCACGGCCACGCCCAGCCCCATCAGGGTGGATACGAGTCCAAGAGCGAATTTGAGGCGCTGGCGCTCTTCGCGCAGCAACAGCATCAGCGCTGCCGAAAGCATGGGCAGCACGATGGGCGCCAGCATCAGGTGCGGCATGAGACGGGCGGTCAGCTCGTTCATGGCATCTCCTGCTCGGTGCGGGAATGGGCTCCGTCCACATGGTCGGTGCCCGTGGTGCCGCGCGAGGCCAGCAGCACCACCAGGAACAGTGCCGTCATGGCAAAGCCGATCACGATGGCCGTGAGCACCAGCGCCTGCGGCATGGGGTCCGCATAGTGCGCAAGATCCTGCGGCACGCCGGCGCGCAGCACGGGCTCCTTGTCGATGGCCAGGCCCTGGCGGCCCATGCTGAAGATGAACAGGTTGACTGCGTAAGACAGCAGGGCCAGGCCCATGATGACCTGGTAGGTGCGTGGGCGCAGCAGCAGCCACACGCCCGAGCCCGTCAGTACGCCGATGGCAATGGCAAGCACGACTTCCATCAGAAACCTCCTCGTGCAAGCGCTGCAGCGGTGGCCTGCTGCACGGCGGCTTCGGCCTCCTCGGCCTGTTGCTGCTGCTCCTCCAGCAGACGGGCGTGGTAGCGGTGGCTGCGCACCGATTGGTGGGCGATGGCCGTCAGAATGAGCATGGTCGCGCCGACCACCAGCGAGAACACACCGATGTCGAAGAACAGGGCGCTGGCGAGATGCACGTCGCCGACGACTGGCAGGGTCATATGGAAGGTGTGGCTGGTGAGAAAGGGATAGCCGGCCACGATGGAGCCCATGCCGGTACCCAGTGCGAACAGCAGGCCGACACCGATCCATCGGCGCGGGAAGATCGGCAGGTGGGCCTCGACCCACTGCGTGCCGGAGATGATGTACTGCATCAGCAAGGCGACCGAGAACACCAGGCCGGCCACGAAGCCGCCGCCGGGCTCGTTGTGGCCACGCATGAAGATGTAGACGGAAACCAGGGCGGCAAACGGCAGCAGCAGCCGCACCAGCACGGCGGGCACCATCAGGTAGCCCACGGCCGTATCGCCTGCGTTGCGCGGATTGAACAGATCGGTCTGCAGGTCGCCAGGCATGTAGCGCTGCTGCTCGGGCAGGTCCAGCGTCTCGCGGGCCGGGCGAAAGCGCCTGAGCAGCGCATAGACGACCAGGGCCACGATGCCCAGCACCACGATCTCGCCGAAGGTGTCGAAGCCCCGGAAGTCCACCAGCATGACGTTGACCACATTGGTGCCGCCGCCATCGCTGAGCGCATGTTCCAGGAAGAAGGTGGAGGCCCCGTCATAGAAGGGGCGGCTCATCATGGCGAAGGCCAGCCAGGCCATGCCGCCACCTGCAACCAGCGACAGCAGCAGGTCACGCATGCGGCGCGAGCGGGCGCGCAGCTCGGCGGACAGCACGGGAATGTGCAGGCTTTTGTCGCGCTTAGGCATCCAGCGCAGGCCCAGCAGCATCAGCACCGTGGTGGCGACCTCGACGACCAGCTGGGTCAGCGCCAGGTCAGGCGCCGAGAACCACAGGAAGGTCAGGCAGGTGCACAGGCCGGCGCCGCCCAGCATGATCAGCGCCGTCAGCCGGTGGTACTTGGCCTTCCAGGCCGTACCCAGGGCGCAGAGAATGCCCACGGCCCACAGCATCACGAAGGCGGGCGACAGCGGCAGCATGCTCCGGTCGCCCAGCTTGATGCCTTGCAGCCACAGCGGCAGAACGCCCGCCAGCACGGCAGTGCAGACCAGCCACAGCATCTGCCACTGCAGGCGCATGGTGGACAGGCGCCGGCGCGACCAGCGGCCCAACAGGGACAGGCGGGCCAGCAGATTCTCGAAAACACGCTGGCCGCTGAGCGTGCCCACCAGCGGCGCGGTATCCATATGGCCGGCCTGGCGCTGCCAGCGCAGCAGCATGTACAGCAGGATGCCGCCAATCAACGCCACAAGGCTCATGATCAAGGGCATGTTCCAGCCGTGCCAGATGGCCAGGCTGTACTCGGGCAGGTCGCCGCCGACCACAGGAGTGGCGGCCGCTGCGAGAAAGCTGCCCACGGCCCACGCCGGCAGCATGCCCACCACCAGGCAGGCCAGTACCAGCAGCTCGACGGGCACGCGCATCCAGTGCGGAGGCTCGTGCGGGTCGTGCGGCAGGTCGGTGGCCTTGGGGCCGAAGAAGACGTCGATGGTGAAGCGCAGCGAATAGGCCACGCTGAACATGCCCGCCACCGTGGCTGCCACCGGCAAGGCCGTGCGCACCCAGGGAGCGGCATCCAGGTAGACGGTCTCGGCGAAGAACATCTCCTTGGACAGGAAGCCGTTGAGCAGCGGTACGCCCGCCATGGCCGCGCTGGCCACGCAGGCCAGCGTGGCCGTGATGGGCATCATGTGCCGCAGGCCCGAAAGCCGGCGGATGTCGCGCGTGCCGCTTTCATGGTCGACGATGCCCGCGGCCATGAACAGCGAGGCCTTGAAGGTCGCGTGGTTCATGATGTGGAACACCGCAGCCACGGCGGCCAGCTTGCTGTTCAGGCCCAGCAGCAGCGTGATCAGGCCCAGGTGGGAAATCGTCGAATAGGCCAGCAATCCCTTGAGATCGTGCTGGAACATGGCCAGATAGCCGCCGATGAGCAGGGTTGCCGCGCCGGCTCCGCCCACCAGCCAGAACCAGGCATCGGTGTCACCCAGCACGGGCCACATGCGCGCCAGCAGGAACACGCCGGCCTTGACCATGGTGGCGGAATGCAGATAGGCCGACACCGGCGTGGGCGCGGCCATGGCGTGCGGCAGCCAGAAGTGGAAGGGGAACTGCGCACTCTTGGTCAGCGCGCCCAGCAGGATCAGCACCAGGGCGACCAAGTACAGCTGGTGGTCACGCACCTGCTGGCCGGCGATGAGCACGTTGTCCAGGTCATAGCTGCCCACGATGTGGCCCAGCACCAGCATGCCGGCCAGCATGGCCAGGCCGCCCGTGCCCGTCACCGTCAGCGCCATGCGCGCGCCGCGGCGTGCATCCTTGCGATGGTGCCAGTATCCGATCAGAAGAAAGGAGAAGAGGCTGGTCAGCTCCCAGAAGAAGGCAATCTGGATGATGTTGCCCGACAGCACCACGCCAGCCATCGCGCCCATGAAGGCCAGAAAGAACGAGAAAAAGCGCGGCACGGGATCGGCCGGCGACATGTAGTAGCGCGCATACAGCACGACCAGCGAGCCTATGCCCAGCACCAGCATGCAGAACATCCAGGCAAAGCCGTCCATGCGGATCACCAGGTTCAGCCCCAGTGCCGGCAGCCACTCGATCTCCTGGCGCAGCACTTCCCCATCGGCGATCTGTGGAAACAGCAATGCGGTCTGTATGGCACAGCCCAATGCAATCACGCCAGCCAGAGTCGACTCCGTATTGCGCGCATTGGCGGGCAGCATTGCGGCAATCAGGCTGCCGATGAAGGGTAGGAGTATGAGGGTGATCAGGGGCATGGGCGGTCCATTTTACGGGCAAGGTTTTTTGCTTCGCTATGAAAACCTGAGCATGTTTCAGGCTATGGCCGCGCATACCCCGAGGGTCGTACGCATGAAAAACCCGCCGAAGCGGGTTGGATAGAGACAGTTCGCGTCTTCAGGAGGCCGAGCCGGCCTTGGCTGGAGTGGCCGGCTTTGCCGCCTGCTCCTTGGTCGGTTTGGCGCCCTGGGCGGCCGTGTCCTTGCCCCCCTTGGCCGCAGTGTCCTTGGCATCAGGCTTGGCGCTGTGGCCTTTGTAGCTGCTGCCGTTGACAGTCAGGCCTTCGCCCGAAAACTTGGTGGCGGTCGGTTCCGCCACACCCTTGACCCGTGCGATGAAGTCGGGCCAGTCCTTGAAGGGGGCGGATTTGCGTTCCTCGAGAATGCGTGCCGACATGGCCGGGCCTATGCCCTTGATGGATGTCAGTTCGGCTTCATTCGCCTTGTTGGCTTCCACAGCGGCCAAAGCCATCACGGACCACAGCAGCGCAATGAAGCCAGCCATCAATTTTCTGAACATACAAACCTCCTGATCCCTCAATGTTGAGGGCCGCAACATTGCGACCCAGAAGCATCTTATGCAGGCCTCTGGCGTGCCGCCAGGCAGTCGCGGGCTCCAGGAGGCCGGCGCAGGCACGGCCGCACGCGCCCAAAGCCAATGGCCACGCGCCCTCCAGGGCGGTTTCTAGGAATACTCTGAAAATACACTGGCCATGCCGTGTTTGCCAATGGGGGTGACGCGGTGCCGGGGATAAGGCCGCCTTTCGCCATCCCAACCCATCACAGCTCCTCGACGCGCCGGGCCGGGTAGCTGTCCCAGCTCTGGCAGCCGGGGCAGTGCCAGAAATGCTGGCGAGCCTCGAAGCCGCAGGCCGCGCAGCGATAGCGGGTCAGCGGTTTGGCGGCGTGGTCCAGCGCGCGTTGCACGGCTGGGTGGTATTGCTCCTCGGACAGTTTCTCGCCAGCCAGCCACTGCGCAGCAGCCACCAGGGAAGGTTCCCGGTCCAGATGCTGGACCAGGCGGGCGCGTCCCGGTGCCTTGGTTTCATCATCGGTGCTCTGTTCTTCAATTTGAGCGTCCAGCGCAACCAACGCCTGCAGCAGGTCCAGCGAAGGTGCCTGGGCGTATTGCTGGCTGAGCAGCTGGTGGACATGCTGGCGTTGGCCTGTGGCGGCTGCGATGTCCACCAGCAACTGGGCTGCCAGCGGCAGCGCGGCGGGGGATTGCTCGGCCAGGCTCTCCAGCGTTTGCAAGGCCTGGGCCGATTGCCCCATGCGATGCTGCAGCTGGGCATGCTCCAGGCGCGGTCGCGCAGCCTGGGGTGCTGTGGTGATGGCTTGCTGCAGCCGCTGCAGCGCCTCGGCCTGCTGGCCCTGCGTGAGCAAGGACTGGGCGTCTTCGCACAGGTAGTGCGCCAGCCGGCCACTGAAGTCCCCCTGGTTGGCATCCTGCATGCGGCGAGCAATGGCGGCGGCCTGTGTCCAGTCGCGCGAGCGCTCGTAGATGGCCAGCAGGGCCAGGCGGGCCTCGGCCTCGAAGGCCGTGCCTTCCAGGCGGCGCAGCGCGTCCTCGGCGCGATCGAGCAGGCCTGCCTTCAGAAAGTCCTGGGCCAGCGCGTGCTGGGCGCGGTCGCGGTCCACGCGGCTGAGGTCGCCGCGCGACAGCAGGTGCTCATGCACGCGCACGGCGCGGTTGTATTCGCCGCGGCGGCGAAAGAGATTGCCCAGGGCGAAGTGCAGCTCCGAGGTGTCGGGGTCGTTCTGCACGGCTTCGATGAAGGCGTCGATGGCCTTGTCCTGCTGCTCGTTGAGCAGGAAGTTCAGGCCCTTGAAATAGGCCTTGGGTGCCTGGCGGTTTTCGGCGCGGATCTGCCGCAGGTCCCAGCGCGAGGCCAGCCAGCCCAGCACGAAGGCCACGGGCAGGCCCAGCAGTATCCAGCTCAGATCAAATTCCATGCACGTCGCCCGGCAGGATGGGGGAGGGGGGCGCCTTGGGCGCCGTGGCTGGCGCCGCTCCTTCGGCTGCAGGCGCGGTGACCTGGGTCGAGCGCGCGGCATTGCGGTGCTTGAGCCAGCGCGGCACCATGCCCAGCACGCCCACGATCAGGCCCAGGGCGAAGGCCGCCAGCACCACCAGTACCAGCGGCGCAGTCCAGGAGGTGCCGAAGAAGAAGTGCACCGTCGCGTCCTGCTGATTGTTCAGTGCGAAGGCGAACAGCGTAAAAAAAATGGCCGCCTTGAGCAGCCAAAGGAAGTACTTCATGTGTTCCCTTGTGTGACGGGAACGATTCTAGAGCCTGGCGGTGACGACGGCTGCAGTGCGCGCAGCCGGCAAGCCGGCTTTCAGGCGGCAGGGCCGGTGCCTGCGGAGCTGGCGGCAACCGTGTCGGGCGCCGCGCCGGGGCGCAGGTCCACGGCTTCGCGCAGGGCCTTGCCGGGCTTGAAGTGCGGCACGCGCTTGGACGGAATGTGGACGGCCTCGCCGCTGCGGGGATTGCGGCCCATGCGGGGCGGGCGGTGGTTGACCGAGAAACTTCCAAAGCCGCGGATTTCGATGCGATGGCCGCGCACCAGGGCATCGCTGACGGCGTCAAGAATCGTCTTGACGGCCTGCTCGGCGTCGCGCTGGCTCAGTTGGCCAAAGCGTGCTGCGAGTTCTTCGACGAGATCGGATCGGGTCATCAAGGATAGGAATCAGGGGTTGAAATGGCGACGGGCGCCCGGAGGCACCCGTCGCATCCGACCTTCAGCGGTCAGCAGACTGGCTGCTGATTACTTGTCGGAGTTGTCCAGCTTGGCGCGCAGCAGGGCGCCCAGGCTGGTCGTGCCGGCGTTTTCCTTGGCCGACTGGGCGGACAGGGAAGCCATGGCTTCTTGCTGGTCAACCTGGTCCTTGGCCTTGATCGACAGCTGGATGTTGCGGGTCTTGCGATCCACATTGACCACCACGGCGGTGATCTCGTCGCCTTCCTTCAGCACCGAGCGGGCATCTTCCACGCGGTCAACGGCGATTTCCGAAGCGCGCAGGTAGCCGACGATGTCTTCGCCCAGGTCGATTTCAGCACCGCGTGCGTCCACCGTCTTGACCTTGCCCGACACGATCTGGCCCTTGTCGTTCACAGTCACGAAGGTCGTGAAGGGATCGCTGTCCAGCTGCTTGATGCCCAGGGAGATGCGCTCGCGCTCGACGTCCACGGCCAGCACGATGGCTTCGACTTCCTGGCCCTTCTTGTAATTGCGCACGGCAGCTTCGCCGGGCTCGTTCCAGGACAGGTCGGACAGGTGCACCAGGCCGTCGATACCGGCAGCCAGACCCACGAACACGCCGAAGTCGGTGATCGACTTGATCGGGCCCTTGACGCGGTCGCCGCGCTTGGTGTTCTGCGCGAACTCTTGCCAGGGGTTGGCCTTGCACTGCTTCATGCCCAGCGAGATGCGACGCTTGTCTTCGTCGATCTCCAGCACCATGACTTCGACTTCGTCACCCAGGGTCACGAGCTTGGTCGGAGCAATGTTCTTGTTGGTCCAGTCCATTTCGGAGACGTGCACCAGGCCTTCGATGCCGGGTTCCAGCTCGACGAACGCGCCGTAGTCGGCAATGTTCGTGACCTTGCCGAACAGGCGGGTGCTGGAGGGGTAGCGGCGCGAAACGCCCATCCACGGGTCGTCGCCCATTTGCTTCAGACCCAGCGAGACACGGTTCTTCTCGGTGTCGAACTTGAGGATCTTGGCCGTGATTTCCTGGCCAGCCTGCACGACTTCCGAAGGATGACGCACGCGGCGCCATGCCATGTCGGTGATGTGCAGCAGGCCGTCGATGCCGCCCAGGTCCACGAACGCACCGTATTCGGTGATGTTCTTGACCACGCCTTGAACGATGGCGCCTTCCTTCAGCGTCTCCATCAGCTTGGCGCGCTCTTCGCCCATCGAGGCTTCGACCACGGCGCGGCGGCTCAGCACCACGTTGTTGCGCTTGCGGTCCAGCTTGATGACCTTGAACTCCATCGTCTTGTTTTCGTACGGAGTCAGGTCCTTGATCGGACGGGTGTCGATCAGCGAACCGGGCAGGAAGGCGCGGATGCCGTTGACCAGCACCGTCAGGCCGCCCTTGACCTTGCCGGAGGTCGTGCCGGTCACGAATTCGCCCGATTCCAGGGCCTTTTCCAGAGCCAGCCACGAGGCCAGGCGCTTGGCGGTGTCGCGCGACAGGATGGTGTCGCCGTAGCCGTTTTCGATCGAGCCGATGGCGACCGACACAAAGTCGCCCACCTGGACTTCGATTTCTCCCTGGTCGTTCTTGAATTCGTCGATCGGCACATAGGCTTCCGACTTCAGGCCAGCGTTCACGACGACGAAGTTGTGCTCGACGCGCACCACTTCAGCGGTGATGACCTCGCCAGGACGCATTTCCGTGCGTTGCAGCGATTCTTCAAACAGGGAGGCAAAAGATTCAGACATGTATTTCCTTGCCCGCAAACAGGTTTCCGTTGGCACCATTGCCAAGCGTTTCTAGGACTGTTTGCGGAGGTGTTGTGGGTTCAACCACGGGGTTGGAGTCTATGAACCTCGGGCCGTACACGGGGCGGTGCCGCCATGTCTGGGCCCTGAGGGCGGGTTGCCGACCGTGCGGCGCAACTGGCAATCAGTCGCGGCCGAACGGCTGGCGTTCCTGCCACCATGAAAGCACCTGCTCTGCCACCTCTTCGATGGAAAGCTCGGAGCTGTCAAGCAGCATGGAATCCTGGGCGGGCTTGAGGGGTGCAACGCTGCGGTTCATGTCCCGCGCATCGCGTGCTTCAAGGTCTGCCCGAAGGGCGTTTATGTTAGCGGCAATTCCTTTGGAAATCAACTGCTTATGCCGGCGCTCGGCGCGACAGGCGGCGGAGGCCGACAAATAGACCTTGAGGGGAGCATGGGGAAAGATCACCGTGCCCATGTCGCGGCCGTCGGCGACCAGCCCCGGCAGCTGCTGGAAGGACAGCTGCAGGTCCACCAGTGCATCGCGCACGGCCGGCAGGGCCGAGACGCGCGAGGCGTTCATGCCCGACTCCTCGCTGCGCAGGATCAGGGTGACATCCTCGTCGCCCAGCCAGATGCGCTGCTCGGCATCAAAGCGCACGGGCAGCGCGCGCGCCAGCGCGGCAATCTGCGGGGCGTGGGATTCGTCCAGCACCATGCCGGCCCGCGACGCGGCCAGTCCTGTGAGGCGGTACAGCGCGCCCGAGTCCAGCAGGTGGTATCCCAGGGCCTCGGCCACCTCGGCGGCGATGGTTCCTTTGCCGGAGGCGGTGGGGCCATCGATGCAGATCACGGGGATGCACGCACGGGCCGTCTCGCAGACCGAGAACAGGGCCTCGAAGTAGTCGGGGAAGGTTTTGGCGACGCACTTGGGGTCTTCGATGCGCACCGGCAGGGCGGCCGGGTTGAAGGCCGCCAGCGAGAAGCACATGGCCACGCGGTGATCGTCGTAGGTGTGGATGCTGGCCGCGCGCCATGCGGCGGTGGATGCGGGTGGTGTGACGCGGATGAAGTCCGCGCCTTCCTCGACTTCGGCGCCCAGCTTGCGCAGCTCCTTGGTCATGGCCGCGATGCGGTCGGTCTCCTTGACGCGCCAGCTTGCGATGTTGCGCAGCGTGGTCGTGCCATCGGCATACAGGGCCATGACGGCCAGCGTCATGGCGGCATCGGGGATGTGGTTGCAGTCCAGGTCGATGGCCTTGAGCGGCCAGGCGCCACGGCGTATGCGCAGCCAGTTCGGGCCTCCCTCCACCTCGGCGCCCATGGCGCGCGCGGCTTCGACAAAGCGGATATCGCCCTGGATGGAGTCCAGTCCCACGCCGAGGATGCGGATGCCTTCGGCGCTGTCCGAGGCGATGGCGCCCAGTGCGATGAAGTAGCTGGCCGACGAGGCGTCTGCCTCGACATGGATCTCGCCCGGCGAGCGGTAGCGACTGCCGGCCGGGATGGTGAAGCGCTGCCAGTTCTCGTTGTGCACGGCGATGCCGAAGCGGGCCAGCAACTCCAGCGTGATATGGATGTAGGGCTTGGAGATCAGCTCGCCCACGACTTCGATGGTGATGTCGCGCGTGGTTGCCAGCAGCGGCAGCGCCATCAGCAGCGAGGTCAGGAACTGGCTGGAGACATCGCCACGCACCTGGATGGGGCTGTGCGGCAGCTGCGAGAAATCGGGCTGGCGGATGTGCAGCGGAGGAAAGCCCTCGTTGCCCAGGTAGTCGATGCGGCAGCCGAGCTGTCGCAGTGCATCGACCAGATCGCCGATGGGGCGCTCATGCATGCGCGGCACGCCGCTGAGTTGGAAGTCGCCGCCCAGCACGGACAGGGCTGCCGTCAGCGGCCGCATGGCCGTGCCGGCGTTGCCCATGAACAGCTCGGCACTGGCGCCGGAGGGCAGGACGCCGCCCAGGCCGGTGATGCGCACAGGCTGGCCGAGGGTGATGGTCGCGGGCTCCACCGTGCAGCCCAGTTGCTGCAGGGCCCGGAGCATGACGCGCGTGTCGTCCGAGTCAAGCAGGTCGTGGACCACGGTCGTTCCCTGGCTCAGCGCTGCCAGCAGCAGCACGCGGTTCGAGATGCTCTTGGAGCCTGGCAGGCTCACCGTGCCCTGCGCGCGGGAAAGAGGGGGGATATCGAGGAAGGCGGTACTGAACATGGCAATTCGGAGGCAAACAGGCTGTCGGAAGGCATTGCGGCCGCGCTGGCCGCAATCCACAGATGCGCTCGGGGGCGCTTGGAGCGCGGCCGGCGTTGCGCGTCAGCGGCGCGGTACGCCCATGCGCCAGTGGGCACGCGCCGCGCTGGCCAGGGTCAGGTGGTCTTCCAGGCCTTGGCCGTCGCCGGCCTGGATCAGGCATTCGAGTTGCTGCAGCGCCTGCTGGAACTGGCGCGACTGCGCCAGCACCTGTTCGCTGTTGGCCAGCAGCACATCGCGCCACATCTTGGGGTCGCCTGCTGCAATGCGCGTGAAGTCACGGAAGCCGGGGCCGGCCAGGGACAGCACCTCATCGGAATCGGGCTGGGTGATCACGCTTTGCATCATGGCGAAGGCCAGCAGATGCGGCAGGTGGCTGACCGTGGCAAAGGCGCTGTCGTGGGCTTCTGGCGACATGGCGCGCACGCGGCAGCCCAGCAGCTCCCACAGGGACTGGGCCTTTTGCAGGTGCTCGGTCAGTGTGCGTTCCGTGGGCGTCAGGATGACCTGTGCGCCCTTGTACAGCTGGGGGTCGGAATGCTCGACGCCCGAGACTTCCTTGCCCGCAATGGGATGGGCCGGCACGAAGGAGCCGAGCTGGTCGCGCAATGCCGAGCGGGCGGCATGCACCACATCGACCTTGGTGGAGCCCACGTCCATGATCATCATCCCGGGCGTGACCAGGTGCTTGATGGACTTGAGCGTGGCCTCGGTAGCCGCCACGGGCACCGCCAGCAGCACCAGGTCTGCGCCGGCGGCGGCCAGCAGGGCCGAGGGTGCCTCCACATCGATGACGCCCATCTGGCGTGCGCGCTCGGTGGTGGACGGGGATTTGCTGTAGCCCACGACACGCTTGACCAGCCCGGCCTGCTTGAGCGCCAGCGCGAACGAGCCGCCCATGAGGCCGCAGCCGATCAACCCCAGTTGTTCGAACGGCTGCATTACTTGGAGACCGGATAGGTGCCCAGCACCTTGTAGAAGGCGCACAGCTCACGCAGCTCCTGCAGCGCGCTGGCCACGTTGGGCTGGGCCGGGTGACCTTCGAGGTCGATGTAGAAGTAGTACTCCCACTGGCCCGTGCGTGCGGGGCGCGATTCGAAGCGCGTCATGGAGACGCCGTGCCGCTTGAGCGGTACCAGCAGGTCATGCACGGCGCCGGGACGGTTGGGCACGGAGATGATGATGCTGGTGCAATCCTGCCCGCTGGGTGCGGGCGTCGCCAGCGTGTGCGGCAGGCAGATGACGGCGAAGCGCGTGCGGTTGTAGGCATCGTCCTGAATGGCATGCGCCACCACGTGCAGGCCGAATTGCTGGGCCGCGCGTTCGCTGGCCAGGCCGGCGATATCGGGGTGCAGCGCCGCCAGGCGGGCGCCTTCGGCGTTGCTGGACACCGGGCGGCGTTCGGCATGCGGCAGATGCTTGGACAGCCAGCCCTGACATTGGGCCAGGGCCTGGGGGTGAGCCGCAACCACCTTGATGCCTTCGGTCGTGTTGGTGCTGCGCAGCAGGTTGTGGCGCACCAGCAGGCTGACCTCTCCCACCACGTGGCAGGGCGTATGCAGGAACATGTCCAGCGAGCGCGTGACCACGCCTTCGTTGGAGTTCTCCACGCCCACCACTCCGTACTGCGCGCTGCCCGCGGCCGTGGCGTGGAAGACCTCGTCGAAGCTGTTGCAGTACATCAGGTCGGCCGCGCCGCCGAAGTACTGGATGGCCGCTTCCTCGCAGAACGTGCCCGCCGGGCCCAGCACGGCCACGCGCTGGGGTGACTCCAGCGCCAGGCAGGCCGACATGATCTCGCGCCAGATGGCCGAGACATGGGCGTTCTTGAGCGGGCCGGGGTTGGCGGACTCGATCTTCTGGATGACCTGGGCCACGCGGTCAGGGCGGAAGAAGGGCGTGCCTTCCCGCTTCTTGACCTCGCCGACCTGCTCGGCCACGCGGGCGCGTCGGTTCAGCAGATCCAGCAGTTGCTGGTCGATATCGTCGATCTGCACGCGCAGATGCGCCAGATCGGGAGAGGCTTGGGGTGGGGTGCTCATGGAAGGGGGTGTGGTCGGTCAGGCGTTGCGCTGTTCGAATTCGCGCATGTACTCCACCAGCGCCTGCACGCCAGCGATGGGCATGGCGTTGTAGATGCTGGCACGCATGCCGCCGACGGACTTGTGGCCCTTGAGCTGCAGCAGGCCGCGTTCCCGGGCTCCGGCCAGGAAGGCGTCATTGCGCGACTCGTCGCGCAGGAAGAAAGGGATGTTCATGCGCGAGCGGCAATTGGCAGCGACCTTGTTCACGTAGAACGAGGACTGGTCCACGTACTGGTAGAACAGGTCGGCCTTGGCGATATTGCGCGCCTGCAGGGCTGCCACGCCGGTCAGGCCGCCTTCGGTCTGGCGCTTGATCCACTGGAAGGTCAGGCCCGCGATGTAGATGCCCCAGGTGGGCGGCGTGTTGTACATCGACTGGTTGTCGGCCACGGTCTTGTAGTCGAAAGCCGAAGGGCAGGCGGGCAGGGCGTGGCCCAGCAGGTCCTCGCGCACGATGACCAGGGTCAGGCCGGCCGGGCCCAGGTTCTTTTGCGCACCGCCGAACGCCAGGCCCACGCGGCTCCAATCGACGGGGCGCGAGGCCACGTGCGAGGAGAAATCCACCACCAGCGGAGCATCGCAGCCCAGCGCCTTCAGGTCGGGCAGTTCCTGGAACTCCACGCCATGGATGGTTTCGTTGCTGCAGATGTGCACGTAGCTGGCGCCACGGCTCAGTTGCCAGCTTTCGGGGGCGGGCAGGGTGGTGAATTGGCTGTCCTCGCCGCTGGCTGCGATGTGTGCATCGGCCACGTACTTGCGTGCTTCCTTGGCCGACTTCTGGCTCCAGCTGCCGCTGAGCACGAAGTCCACCGTGCCGGCGCGCGACAGGTTCAGCGGAACGATGGCGTTCTCGGCCAGGCCGCCGCCCTGCATGAACAGAATCTTGAATTCGGGCGGCACGGCCAGCAGCTCGCGCAGATCGGCCTCGGCCTGTTCGTAGATGGAGATGAACTCCTTGCCGCGGTGGCTCATCTCCATCACGCTCATGCCGGACCCGTGCCAGTCGAGCATTTCGGCGGCTGCCTGCTGCAGCACTTCGGCGGGAATGGCGGCAGGGCCGGCGGAGAAGTTGTAAGGGCGGTTCATGGAGTTCACTGTCAAGTCACGCGCAGGCGCCAGTTCGGGCGGGGCCTGCAACTGTCAAAAATCTGGGCCGCCGCTACGGCTGCGCTCCCGGTGTGGGAGGCAGCCCCAGCGGCGGCCGGGTCATCAGGCGGGCTCGCCCGTGCCTTCGGCAGCGGCTTCGTCGCCGCCCGGGGCTTCCTCGCCCGTGGCCTCGCCCTCGACTTCGTTGGCATCGTTTTCGACGATGCGCTGCAGGCCGCCCAGCTTGGCGCCTTCGTCCAGCGAGATCAGCGTCACGCCCTGGGTGGCTCGGCCCAGCTCGCGGATTTCCGACACCCGGGTACGCACAAGCACGCCAGTGTCGGTGATCAGCATGATTTCGTCATCGGCGTGGACCAGGGTGGCGGCGACCACCTTGCCGTTGCGCTCGGACTGCTGGATGGCGATCATGCCCTTGGTGCCTCGGCCATGGCGCGTGTACTCGACGATGGAGGTGCGCTTGCCGTAGCCGTTTTCCGTGGCCGTGAGCACGCTTTGCGATTCGTCCTCGGCCACCAGCATCGCGATCACGCTCTGGCCCTCTTCCAGGGTCATGCCCTTGACGCCACGCGCATTGCGGCCCATGGGGCGCACGTCGTTTTCGTCGAATCGAACGGCCTTGCCGCCGTCGCTGAACAGCATCACGTCATGCTTGCCGTCGGTGAGGGCTGCGCCGATCAGGAAATCGCCCTCGTCCAGGCCCACGGCGATGATGCCGGCCTTGCGCGGGTTGGAGAACTCGTCCAGCGCCGTCTTCTTCACGGTGCCCATGCTGGTGGACATGAACACATAGTGGTCGGCCGGGAAGCTGCGGTACTCGCCCGTCAGCGGCAGCACCACGTTGATCTTCTCGCCATCCTGCAGAGGGAACATGTTGACGATGGGGCGGCCACGCGAACCGCGCGAGCCCGCCGGCACTTCCCAGACCTTGAGCCAGTACAGGCGGCCGCGGTTGGAAAAGCACAGCAGGTAGTCGTGCGTGTTGGCGATGAACAGCTGGTCGATCCAGTCGTCTTCCTTGGTGGCCGTGGCCTGCTTGCCGCGCCCGCCGCGCTTTTGCGAGCGGTACTCGGACAGCGGCTGGCTCTTGATGTAGCCCGTGTGGCTGAGCGTGACCACCATGTCGGTGGGCGTGATCAGGTCCTCGGTGGACAGGTCCTGCGCGCTGTACTCGACCGTGCTGCGGCGGGCGCCGACCTTGCTCTGTCCGAACTCGGCCTTGATCTGCTTGAGCTCGTCGCCAATGATGGCCGACACGCGCTCGGGCTTGGACAGGATGTCCAGCAGGTCCTCGATGACGGACATCACGTCCTTGTACTCGGCGACGATCTTGTCCTGCTCCAGGCCGGTCAGGCGCTGCAGGCGCATCTGCAGGATTTCCTGGGCCTGGGTCTCGGACAGGCGGTACAGGCCATCGGCCTGCATGCCGAATTCGCGCTCCAGGCCATCGGGGCGGTAGTCGTCGGCATTGACCACGCCGCCATCGGTACGGGTGCGCGTCAGCATCTCGCGCACCAGCTTGCTGTCCCAGTTGCGCGTCATCAGCTCGGCCTTGGCCACAGGTGGCGTGGGCGCGTTGCGGATGATGGCGATGAAGTCGTCGATGTTGGCCAGCGCGACCGCCAGGCCTTCCAGCACATGGCCGCGCTCGCGCGCCTTGCGCAGTTCATAGACCGTGCGGCGCGTGACCACTTCGCGGCGGTGCTGCAGGAAGACCTCGACCAGATCCTTCAGATTGCACAGCTTGGGCTGGCCATCGACCAGCGCCACCATGTTCATGCCGAAGGTGTCTTGCAGCTGGGTCAGCTTGTACAGGTTGTTGAGCACGACCTCGGGCACTTCGCCGCGCTTGAGCTCGATCACCAGGCGCATGCCCGACTTGTCGGACTCGTCCTGGATGTGGCTGATGCCCTCGATCTTCTTCTCGTGCACCAGCTCGGCCATGCGCTCCTGCAGCGTCTTCTTGTTGACCTGGTAGGGCAGCTCATCGACGATGATGGCCTGGCGCTGGCCGCGGTCGATGTCCTCGAAGTGGCACTTGGCACGCATCACCACGCGTCCGCGACCCGTGCGATAGCCCTCCTTGACACCGTTGATGCCATAGATGATGCCGGCCGTCGGGAAGTCGGGCGCGGGGATGATCTCCATCAGCTCGTCGATGGTGGCCTGGGGCGTCTGCAGCAGGTGCAGGCAGGCGTCCACCACCTCGTTGAGGTTGTGCGGTGGAATATTGGTGGCCATGCCCACGGCAATGCCCGAGGAACCGTTGACCAGCAGATTGGGCAGCCGCGCAGGCAGCACCAGCGGCTCGCGCTCGCTGCCGTCGTAGTTCGGGCCGTAATCGACCGTTTCCTTGTCGATATCGCCCAGCATTTCATGGGCAATCTTGGACAGGCGGATTTCGGTGTAACGCATCGCCGCCGCGCTGTCCCCGTCCACCGAACCGAAGTTGCCCTGACCGTCCACCAGCATGTGGCGCAGCGAGAAATCCTGCGCCATGCGCACGATGGTGTCGTACACCGCACTGTCGCCGTGCGGGTGGTATTTACCGATCACATCGCCGACGATACGCGCCGACTTCTTGTACGGCCGGTTCCAGTCGTTGTTGAGCTCGTGCATGGCAAAAAGCACGCGCCGATGCACAGGCTTGAGACCATCTCGCGCATCGGGCAGCGCCCGGCCCACGATCACGCTCATTGCGTAATCGAGATAGCTGCGACGCATCTCCTCTTCGAGGCTGATGGGCAGGGTTTCTTTAGCAAACTGGGTCATGTGTGGCGATACTCTGACGGCGGGAAAAGGCCCATTTTAGGTCGAATGACGTGTAGCAGCCGAGCAACATAACCCTGGAATTCCGCCGCTGTCCTACTTGTTGGCCCCCGCTTGGCGGTCCGTCTGCATGTGACGTATGGCACAATCAATTCAACGTTTTTGGTGATGGTCACTGATGACGTCCACAGATTCGCAGCCCTGCTGCGGCTTTTTCCCCAAGAGGAGAACCATGAAGAAACTGAACAAAGTGGCGATGTTGTTTGCCTCTGCCGCCCTCGCAACGGCCGCTGGCGCACAAGTGAAGGCTGCTGACGGTGGCAAGACCATCGACAACTGGCAAAACGGCACCAGCGAACTGGTGTGGAAGAACGGCACGAACGAACTGTGCTGGCGCGATGCCAACTGGACGCCCGCCACTGCAGCTGCTGACTGCGACGGCGCTCTGAAGCCTGTGGCCGCCGCTGTGGCTCCCGCCGCAACGCCCGCTCCGGCAACTCCCGCACCCGCACCGGCACCCGCTCCGGCCGTGGCTTCCAAGGTGACCTTCTCTGCCGACGCTTTCTTCGACTTCGACAAGTCGGTTCTGAAGCCCGAAGGCAAGGCCAAGCTGGACGACCTGGCCTCCAAGGTCAAGGGCATCAACCTGGAAGTGGTCATCGCCGTGGGTCACACCGACTCCGTTGGCTCTGACGCCTACAATCAGAAGCTGTCGGTCCGCCGCGCTGAAGCCGTGAAGGCTTACCTGGTGTCCAAGGGCATCGAAAAGAACCGCGTCTACACCGAAGGCAAGGGCGAAAAGCAGCCTATCGCCGACAACAAGACCAAGGAAGGCCGCGCGAAGAACCGTCGCGTGGAAATCGAAGTGGTCGGCACCCGCGCCGCCCAGTAATCTTTCGATTGCTTCTCGCAAAAGCCCCGGCAACGGGGCTTTTTTTATGGCTGAACGGTCGCCGCAATCGCCGACAATCGACGCCATGAGCAACGCAATCAACCTCAACGCCGACCCGGCGGAGCTGGAGAAATTCTCCAGCCTGGCCCATCGCTGGTGGGACCCGGAAAGTGAGTTCAAACCCCTGCATCAGATCAATCCGCTGCGGCTGGACTGGATCGATGCGCAAGTTCCCTTGAAGGGGCGCAGAATTCTGGATGTCGGGTGTGGCGGCGGCATCCTTGCCGACTCCATGGCGCGCAAGGGTGCGCGCGAAGTGGTTGGCATCGATCTGGCCACCAAGGCATTGCGCGTGGCCCAGCTGCATGCACTGGAGACGGGTACGCCCAACATTCACTACCACGAAGTGAGTGTGGAGCGTCTGGCCCAGGAGCAGCCTGGTTCCTTTGACGTGGTGACCTGCATGGAGATGCTGGAGCATGTGCCCGATCCCGCCTCCGTGGTATCGGCCTGTGCTGAGCTGGTCAAGCCTGGCGGCTGGGTGTTCTTCTCCACGATCAACCGCAGTGCAAAGGCCTTCGGTCTGGCCATCGTCGCGGCAGAATACCTGCTCAAGATGATTCCCAAGGGTACGCATGAGTACGCGAAACTGATCCAGCCCAGCGAACTCGCCATGTTCGCCCGTCAGGCTGGCCTTGATCTGCAGGCCAGCAAAGGCCTGCAGCACAACCCCATCACAGGGCGCTACTGGCTCAGTGCAGACACATCTGTGAACTACATGCTGGCCACGCGCCGGGCCGAAGGGTAAGCCGCATGTGGAAAGAAGTCCGAGCCGTGCTGTTCGATCTGGACGGCACCTTGATCGACAGTGCACCAGACCTGGGTGCAGCCGCAGACAGGATGCGTACGGATCGGGGTATGCCTTCAATTCCCTATGAGCGATATCGACCCATGGCGGGCGCGGGGGCGCGGGGCATGCTGGGGGTGGGGTTCGGGCTCACGCCCGACTCGCCCGAGTTTGCGCAGATGCGCGAGGAGTTCTTCCGCAACTACGAGCAATGCATGACAGAGCGCACCTATGCGTTCGAGGGTGTCGAGGAACTGATTGCACGACTCCAGGCTGTGTCCATGCCCTGGGGCGTGGTCACGAACAAGTCCATGCGCTTTACCGATCCGCTGACGCAACAGATGCCGCTGTTCGCAACTGCGTCAGCCGTCGTCAGCGGCGACACCACGCCCCACGCAAAGCCCCATCCTGCACCCTTGCTGGAGGCTGCCGCGCGTATCGGCCTTCCTCCCGAGAGTTTTGTCTATGTCGGTGACGACGAGCGCGACATCGTTGCAGGCAAGGCCGCAGGCATGAAGACCGTGGCGGCTTGCTACGGCTACCTTGGCGCAGCCGGCGATACGCTGCACTGGCAGGCGGATGCGCAAATCAATTCTCCGCTGGAGCTCTTGAAACTGCTGGAAAGAGGCTAAGATAGGAGCCTTGGGGCTGTCCTGGTTTCGACGTGGGTTCGGGACCGGTGTGGTGCATGTCGAGCTTGATTGACGCTCGTAAATCTCCATTCAAAAAACTAACTGCAAACGACGAACGTTTCGCACTCGCCGCTTAAATCCGGTGAGCCTTGCAACAGCACGCTGATGGGCTGGGCAAGGGGGTAGCAATACCTCCCGGCTGCAAGGGAATTCACATCAGCTGGCTGCGTGCTGGGCTTCTTAGTACGTGGCAAGATCCAAGGAAGCTGGCATCCCGGGTAGCGTGCGCCTGCGCGACTCGGGAGGCGAGACTCAAAACAGAACGCTAAACATGTAGATCTGCCCGGCGAAGGCTTGCGGACGCGGGTTCAATTCCCGCCAGCTCCACCATCCAAGACAACGCCACACAACGGAGAACCCGATGTGTGGCGTTTTTTCTTGCCCGCTCGTTGCCTTGTGTTGCCCTGAAATTCACACCGGAATCACACCGGATTCACACGGGCTCAGTTCACCGCCTGGAGCGTGGCCCGGGGCTTCTGGTAGTCCTCGCGGATGAACTTCCCGTAGGTGCGAAAGACCATCTCCACATCCTCGTGGCCCAGTTGCTGGGCGACATACCACGGGTTGGCACCGGCGGTCAGGATCGAAGAAGCGTAGGTATGCCGCACCTGATAGGGGTTCCGGTATGGGATGCCGGAACGCTGCATGATGGGCATCCATGCGGTCTTGCGCACCTGGGCATCAGTTGTCCACGGCTCGAGCGTCCGAGGGTTGAGCCAAACCCGTGCGCCGCGGAGCATGCTGTAGGCCTTCTGTGTTCGCAGGGCCTCCATGGCCTCGAAGTTCAGGTCCACGCTGCGGATGCCTGCGGCCGTCTTTGGTGCCTTGAGCACACCCACGACCTGGTTTTGCTCGATCCGGGCCGTTGCCTTCTCCCAGTCTATGTGTCTCCATTCGAGGGCCTGCAGTTCGCCCGGCCTCAGACCAGTGTTGAACCAGAACTGAACCATCGGCCGCTCATCGTCTCTGCACGCCAGCAGGATCTGCTCCCGCTCCGCCTGAGTGAAGGGCTGGATCACATAGTCGCTTGCCTTGCTCGTCTGGCGGATGAGCTTGGTGAGCGCGAGCCGATCGAAGGGATTGAACTCGACTAGTCCGTCGTTCAGCGCATCTTCAAACACGCTGCGCAAGGGAATCAGCATGTTCCGGATAGCCTTGCTGGTGCAGTCCATCCCGCTGATCCACTCCCGGAGGGCGGAAGGCGTGACTTCATGGAGCTTGAGACCATGCCATCGCCGCATGCGCTCCCCGCTGATGCTTTTTTCGTAGCCACGGAATGTGGCTGGCGACATCTTCCCGTTCTCGACCTGCTTGCGGTACAGCTCCAATTGCTTCACCAACATCTCTTCCATCAGGCAGGAAAGCGGATCTGGCGCGCGGGCCTTCGCACTGGCCGGGAAGTACTCGGCATACACAAACGTGCCATCTGTGATTTTGCGCCGGATCTCAGCGCGCAGGTTTGCTGCGTACTGGATGCTGCCCTTGTTGACCGGCCCAGGGGGTAGCAGTTCGCGGCATTGCTGCCCGTGCCACGAGAACGCGATCTGAATTCGAGCGCCCGTGGCCATTTCCCGGACTGTCACGCCTGCCGGAGTTGATGGAGCTGGTTTTTTATCCACTGATCTGCTTCCTTTACGTTTACATAGAGGTGTCTGCCCACGACGCCGCAATGCGTGCCATCCAGCCAAATGCCGGCGCGACGGCGGTTATGGACGGTCATCGGCGTGATGCCAGTCATTTCCTTGTATTTCGTGGCAAGCACCCAATCCGCGCCTTGGGATGGCACGGTATTTCCTGGGGCGCAAGGTTCTGTAACTGTGTGTTTCATGTAATCCACCGAATTTGGGGCTCAAAACGGGTTCTTTCCGCGCACCCTGGGTTGATTTATCCAAGTGAAATGCGGCGGCGTACCGGCATTGAGGTATTGAGTCCAGAGCGTCTGTCCAGCGGGGCAACGTTCCTGCCGACCAGGCAGGAACCCAGCTGCGCAACACTCGGGACACGCGAAGTGATGGGCCAGGTAGGCCTTGTCAGCAGCCTCCCAAGCATTGACAGGCGTGGTCATGGCAGCGTGTACGCCCGGAAGTGCTCGCGCAGCCGAGCGAACACGGCCGGATGCATGAACAGTCCTTGCGGGGTCCGGAAGCAAGAAGGCAACTGGCTCTCCACGCGCACAGCGGCCCAGCGTCGGCGGCGCTTGGCGATTGGGTGCCGGCGCAGCTCCCAGGCCACATGCACGGTCACTGCATATGGAGTCTGGAATACCGGCACCCCGTTGAAGGTGCTGAACTTGTTGATGTTCATTGCGAGCCCAGAAATGAGAAACCCCGCTCAAAGGCGGGGCCGGTTGATTGGAGGGTGGTGCGAGCTACGCTCGCCAGAAACGGACATGTTCATGGTTCGTCTTCGATCAATGGCCCATCGCTGAAACCCCACAAGATTCCATTCAGGGTGATTGAATAGGTCTGAACCCATCCGATCCTGCGGTCATGCCGCATGTAGTAGGGGATCACCTTCACGTCGCAGTTGGCGTCTGCGTGTGTGTGAGTCCTGATGCCGTCGGCGCTCGCTGGTATGCGACTCGCCTCAGCCATGGACTCTTTTAGACCGCCTCGATGAGGGCGGACCAGGAACTGCGGGCAAGCCGGAGTTGTCATGGCAGCCACCAAACGGTCCTGTCCGGTCCCGACGCCAAATCCCAGCCGCCGAGCCACTGATGAGGCAAGGAGCGCTGGATCGCCGCCACATCGGCGGACAGGCGCATTTCGGCGACGTGCCGGGCTGCCGCCGCTTCGATGGTGCTGGCCACGGCCGCGCGGGCCTCGCGCTCCAGGCGTGGAAGAAAGTCGGCGCGCTGTGCTTGCAGCAGGCGCAGCCCGGCCAGTAGGTCCGGATGCAGCGCCAGGCAATCGTCTGCAGGGTCCAGGATCTCGTTACGGTCCCAGCAAATCACGTAGCACATGCCGCCGATCACGCGGTTGGTGAAGCCAGGCGCGCGATCCAGGAGGCTGTCGAGCGTGTCGTAGAGACGGCGCAGGTGCTGGCGGTCATCAGGATCGAAGTAGGTGGCGTCGTCGTCCCCGTCCCATGGGCAGTACCCGCTGGAGAGGTCGTTCATCAGGGAGAGCAGTTCCCCGGCTGCATCGATGTCGCGTTCGCTGGGCTTGGCCATCTTCATGACGATCCTCCGGTGATGCCGTGCACGGCCCTGATTGCCGCATCAGCGCAGTCCCAGACTTGGTGCTTAGGCTCCACGTCTTCGAGCGCGTGGCCGCACCGGTCCTCATGCTCGCGCATGACATCCCAGATCGCGCGTGCGACATCTGAGCGCAGCCGCAGGCGGTCGTCGTCGCTCAGCGGCAGCGGCTTGCGCGCCTCCAGCTCTTCCGTCTCGGTTCGCTTGAGGATGCTGTTCTCGGAGGCGAGGTCCAGGGCGTCCATCTCCAGCTTGTGGGTCTGGGCGAGCAGGCGCTCGTTCTCGGCCTGCAGGCGGCCCAGCTCATCGACTGCATCCGAGGCCCAGGCGCGCAGGATCTCTGGGTGCATGCTGGCGCGGTACTCACAAATGAGCGCATCGGCTCGGGAGGGTGTTGGTGCTGTGGTCACGGGGTCTGTCCTTTCTCGTGCGGGCACATGCCTATGCGCTTGCGGAATTGCTCAATGGGTTCGTGGTCCAGCGCGTACCAATCGGCTGCGGTGAGCTTCTCGTAGCGCTCTGTGATGGCTCTGCCGACCGGATCGACCGACAGCCATCGCAGGTCGGACAGAACCATCGTGCGCACGAAATCCAGATGCCGCTTCTGCCAGTACCTGCGCTTGCGCCAGGCTTTGAATCGCGCGATGAGGCTTTTCACGATGCCGGTCCTTTCTGCTGCGCCTGGGCGCGCGAACTCCACATGCCAGAGCCTTCGTCGTATTCGTAGTTGTGCGGCCAGCCAGTGCCGTACCACTCGATACGCATGCCCGCGTGGAGATACGAGGTTGTGTCTTGGTAAGCGATCCAGAATGCCCAGCCGTTGTCGCCGTCTTCGCACAACGAGTAATCCGGGTAGCCGGGCGCCTTCTCATCCAGCCATTGCTCAATGGCCTTGCGCGCTGCCGCCTCGGTGGGGCGCGGCAGTTCATATTCGTCCTGCATTCAGCTCTCCTTGTGCCCAGTGGGGCGCTGTGCGAGTTCGCGCATCGCCTCCAGGCGCTCGCGGATGCTTTGGGTCACCAGTTCAGCCATGTCGTCGCGTGGCATGTCCTTCACGCGGCTGATGTAGTAGTTCAGGTTCGTGTCCAGCGAGTCGATGTGCTCGACCATTTGGCGCAGGGCTTTCGATGGCTTCACGATGCCGCCCCCTTGGCTGTTGCCTGGGCGGCGTCCTCTTCGTGCAGGGCGCCGGTGCAGTACGGGTCGCGCTCCAACCGGGCGATCGCGGCACGGATGGCGCTTCGCGGGTCGTCCTTGTAGACCTCTGCCACGACGCGCTCGGTGGGCTCTCCCATGTGGTGCTGGATCACGCGCCAGCCCACGTCCGCATCGCCCTGGCCAGTTGGCATGCCGAAGCTGCGCAGGTCCAGGTATTCGGCGGCAATGAAGTTCAGCAGGGCCGTGTCACTGGAGGCTGTGACACGATCCCGCAACAACAGCTCCAACTTCCTGAGCGACACGAACGGGCGATTGCGCCAATGCTTTGGCGTTCCGTCCGATTCCTCGCCGTCAATTTCAGACGCGCGCAGTGTAGGCAACGCGCGCACGTCGGCAATCAGCGCATTGAGGGCGGCATCCACTGCAGGCGCAGCAGGTGCTGCCGCAACGGGCTCGTAGGTCTCGGCGAA
>ERZ1292623.292-Hain-H51-01um-R1-292-length-56135-cov-36_pt1 | contig 56135 bp, 67 predicted proteins | sample MGYA00564398_ERZ1292623 | MGnify/ENA primary metagenome ERZ1292623 (study PRJEB36523, sample SAMEA6512633) | groundwater metagenome | collected 2019-01-07 | study: AquaDiva: Metagenomics assemblies of 32 groundwater samples
TTAAACTTGATTAGATTTGTCAGAGAAAACATATCACTTTAATTTGACAGTATCTCCTTTGCCTTGGCTTTATCCAAAGGCCATTTTAACCATCTATGTTTTCATAAATGAGCTTTTAATCGTTCTTTCAGTTTTATCATCGTAAAGCATAGAAAGGTTAAGTATAGACAATAAGTAAGGATAAACCTCTTGTAATTTCCCATTCACAAGTCCAAGTAGCAATTTCCTTCTTTCATCTACATTTCCAATCATTTTAACAAATAATTCTCCTGCAACTTTCCCATAACTGCTTCCATAATCAGTAAACTTCATAGCTTCTTCCTCTCCTTCTGTCAGCGCTATATATTCAAGGGAAGCAAAGTCTGCTATTATTTCATCTCTTGACATATCTGAAGTAGGTTTTCTTTTTAATCTTTGTTTAATTCTATCAAAATTAACAATAGCGTCTAAAAAATGTGCACTTTCATGATATACAATATATTCATCATCTCTTTTTTTATAACTTTCTGTATAATCAGAAATAAAAATTCTAAATTGACCTTTCTTTTTTGTTGTTGTCAAACCTCCACAGAACAACATAGGTCTTACAACTATCTGTCTTACATATCCCGGATTTTCCTTCAAACCAAAAAAAGGATACATAGTATTTACAAACTCTCTGTGAAATTGAACATATTTTGCAGGATTGTAAACTTCTCTTCCGTCTCTCTGTCCAATTTTCCTTTCCCACTCAAGCATTAATTCTTGTTGCATTTTAAAAATAAAATAAAATAAAAATGTGCTTTTAGTCTGCCTGTGCGGGATGCGTTATATATTTGGTCTGTCCAAGAAGATAAAGCCCATCGCTTAAATTAAGAGGTACATGATCTGGAGCCACAAGTACGCCCCTAAAAAAGACATTTTCATCGTGCACAAAACCTAAACCTTTTCCTACATGTCTTGTTCCTAAGATAGTCATTTCTCCTTGTTTAACTTCCTTCTTTAATAAGCGCGCCAAATTTCTTTCTGCATTTTTCTCTCCAGAAAAACGAGATGCAAAAATGTCTCCCTGCCTTTTGTACATCACATCATTTTCAGTAGCCATCGCTAAAACACTATTAGGTACAAGTGTTCTATAAAATTCTTCTTCGTCTCCTGCAGAATCAATATATAATTGCGCAACTTTTACATCCATTTCAACCAAGAATGGCTCTTCATCTGTTCCTCCAAACCAACAGCTTCGTTCTGTTACCGAAGGGCGCACAATAAATTGCCTTCCTCCAGCCAAGGAAAAAAATTCAGTGTCTTTTCGTAATGGTAGTCCAATTTTTTTCTTCTCTCTCAAAGGATAAGTTACCCCTCTATCCCAATCCAAAACAGCTTCACCTGCTCTCCTTGGAACGTCTTTTAATTCAAATACGTACATGTTTATCACCTCCTTTCACTTCAAAATATCTCCCAATTACTTTTCTAACTTTTCTAACAAATTTAGGATTAGAACTATAAGTTCTTTCCAATTCTGCTTCGCTATATCCTGGAATAGTTTGAAATCCAATACCCACACACGCCACTTTTCTTTTTTCATCAATTTCAACCCCTACCATAAATGGAACACTATGCATGCTCCCACCATCGCAAACATTCCCATAAAATCTTTCAACACCCATAATCTCAGGTTTCTTTATTCTTTTCTTAGTAATCCTCCCTACTCCAACTCTATATCCTATATCAAACCCATATTCAACTTCTCCAGGAAGATTGTTTCCAACAAAAGAAAACAAACGAGCCATTTCTTCTAAACTTAATTTTTTTGGAAAAATTAATCTCCCGAAATCTTTGCCTTCTTCACATCCCATTTACCACTTTCCTCCATCTTCTTCAGCATAAGGGGCATGCACAAACAATTTATGCCCTCTAAGAATTAGCTCCCTTATCAAACTGTTTGAATCATCACAATAAACTGGATCAACGAATGCAACCTTCACTCTCTTTATTTTTTTCATCTCCATACATATCCCTAGTGTTGTATTAGTGTTATACTTTACTTACATTTTTATGTCAATAGTGTTGTATATAACAATAAACATTAAATATTCAATAATCCCTTGAAATATATGGATGCATCAATAGTAAAAAAGATAGAAGAGTTTGTATATCAAAAGCCAAGGTCAATTCAAGAAATTGCCCAACATATAAATAAAAACTGGCGCACAGCAGATAGATACGTTTTAGAAATAGAAAAAGAAACAGGAACATTATCTACAAGAGTTTTTAGAGGAGGCACAAGAGGAGCATTAAAAATTGTATATTGGGCATCAATGGAAAAAATATCTTCATCAGCATTTCAGGAACAATTAGAAGCAGAAATAATGCGTGCACGTTGGAAAGAAGATTTCTCAGCATTTGACATATTTCAATATGTCAATAATAAGCATAAAAAGGCGACTGTAGAAAGTGAGCAGAGTGAACAGAAAGTTGCGTTTCATAGAATAAAAGATATGCTTGAAAAGACAGAAAAGCAATTGCTTATTTTTTCAGGAAATTTATCATTCATAAATTATAAGAATAAAAATGAAAGAATACTGGATATATTTGATAAACTTGTAAAAAAAGGAATATCAATCAAAGTTATATGTAGAGTAGATATTTCAGGAAGAAAAAATGTGGAGGGTTTGCTTTCTCTCAATCATAAATATGGGAAAGAATTAGTTGAAATACACAACAGGCATCATCCAATTAGGGCCACAATAGTCGATAAGAAGTTCTTTGACATAAAAGAGATAAAAGAACCCACAGGAGAAATAAGCGAGCTTGATAAAAAAATATTCATATTTTACAATATAACCGAAAAAGATTGGATTGATTGGTTGACTAAGATCTTCTGGAAACTCTTTTCTTCATCGATAGACTCAAAAACCAGGTTACAGGAGCTTGAAAAGATAAAACGTAGATAAAACAACAATACTTATAAGCGCCTATTATTAAATTAGATAATGAATAACAGAGGTTTCATGGGGTATGTGATGATAGCAATAGTTGCTTTTCTTATCATAGGATCGGGATATTTTTATTTTCAATATTCTAAAGGCAGTGTCAGGTTAAGTGCAAAGGATGTTACTATAGATATCACATATAACAAATCTGCAGAGAATAATCTCACAAATTCTTCAGGTCTTGCTTCAGGCGATTCAGATGAGGTAATAAATTTTGAAAAATCTTCGTATCAAAATACCAGTCCAAGCAATTCAGATCAGCTAGCACCCCCAGGACCCCCAGGTTTCACAGTATCACCATAATTCTTTTATACCCTAATTTGCAGGATAATTTATGGATTACGAAAAAGAACTCTTGAAAAGAGCAATAGTTTCTGGGGCATCCCACGCCTTAAAATATAGAAGAGATAAGAAAGTTATGTCTGACGAAGAGGTTATACAAAGAGTTACAAGAGAAGCAAGTGAGATAATTGACAAAATTCAGGAAGAGGATTAATTCTAATAAAACCAAACCTTTTTAACTAACATTTTTTAGATAATGCCAATGCGGGGGTGCCTGAGTGGTTAAAAGGGCAGGACTTAAGAGGTCGGTTGTTCGTTAGAACAATTTAAGTCAGGATTTAAGAAATCCTGTGGCTTAGTGCCTACGTAGGTTCGAATCCTACCTCCCGCATTTTATTTAATAAGATTCGAACAGGTTTGAATACTTCAACTCGCAAGAGTTGAAGGATCTGCGGACTGGAAGTCTGCATGAGCCTACCTCCCGCATTTTTATCTAATCATTATTTATCCCTAATCTTAACTTTCTTGCCTTTATTCTTAATCTTCGCTTTCCAAAGAAAATACCCTAGAACGCCGAGAACTATCAGAAGCACGATTGGAGAGCCATAAGTTCCTATATCTTTTATCGCTTCCCCAGTTATTGGCAAGCTGAATTTCCTATCGGTGCTATTACCTGAAGAGTTTTGATCTTCATTTTCATCATCGGAATTACTGCCGACAATCGCATTTCCAGTTATTCCGCTATTACCTGAAGAGCTTCCACTTCCTGAATTTCCTGAGCCAGATCCCCCAGAACCAGAATTTCCAGATCCTCCGTTGTTAGAATTAGAACTGCTTGAACTTTTTATCTTTACAGTTCTAATCCCTGACTCTTCGGAATTGCCAGCGACATCTGTGCAGTTTACTTGCCATTCGTAATCGCCCGTACTTGAAAATTCATAGCTGAAAATGTTTTCTTCAGGAGTTTTGTTAACTTCATTTTCAGTTTCTTTTACACTATCCTCAACTATAAGTTTACAACTAGAAATATTGTAATTATCACTTACCTCATATGTAAAATTAACATCGCTGTCCTCTACAAATTCATCATTATCGTCTGGTTCTATTAAATCCACTTCAGGTTTTGTTAAATCGAGTTTAAAGCTGATTTGATTACTTTTATTTGAATTTCCAGCAGTGTCATTAAAGTAAAAAGTAACATTATAACTATTTTCAGCTAATCCAGTATTTGTAGAGCTGAAGTCTCTATTGTTTGAACTGCTCATACTTATATTGCTTCCCCCATTGTTTAAGCTATACCATGCTTTTCCATTCTCGTTGAGGATTACTTCAAATATTCCAGAATTTGATATGCTTTCGTTTAATGGTTTGCTTATTGAAACACTAGGTTTAGTATTATCAAAAGTTAATGTATAGTTAATAGAATTGATTGTGTAGAAATTGGCGTCGTCAGTAAACAAACAAGTCCATGAATAACTGCCATCTGTTTGGAAATTATAACTGAAGGAGGTCTTATTAGAATTCCCAGAAACAGATTTAGTCTGATTATATATCATAGAATTTGAACTCCATATAAATAATGTTGAATTAACTAGTTGAGTGCTTGAATTTCCAGAACACTCAAAATTGCCCGCAGAATTAGTAAATAGATTATTTTTAGGAGAATCTAAGGAGACAAATATATCCCTTATAAACAAAGAATAATTTGTAGAGTAGCCCCTATTCTTATTTTCATCTTCTACAATGCAATTCCAGCTATAAGATTCTATAGGCATATCGCTCAAATTGACCTCAACTCTACTTTCATATCCAGAAACATCGAAAATAGTCGAGTTATACAATCCAGTCGAATTCCATATTTCTAAAGTTATATTTCTCAAAGAAATGTCTGTAGTATTACAGGAAAATGTATAATTCTTTTCAGAGCCAGTGCTTCCATTTGCAGGAGAAATTAAAGAAATGGAAGTAATTTCATTGTCCAAATAAATAGCTGCTTTTCTAACATCTATTCTTGAATAATATAAACTAGAATTTGCATCATAAATCAATTTTCCAGTATTATTAAACGCATTCTCTATTTCTTTAGGAGTTCTAGTTTGACCCATAGACTTTATCATTTCTTGTATTATAGCAAAAGCTCCAGCCACATGTGGAGCAGCCATGCTTGTCCCAGAGCTGAAAGCATAACCAGAAGCCGACAAGTAACTTGAATTTATTGATTCTCCTGGAGCAAATAATTTAACCAATGCATTTCTATTTGAAAAGCTGGATATAGCGTCGTTTTTGTTGCTACTTCCTACAACGCTTACATTTTGTATGCAGGCAGGATCTGCTATTGCAGTAAAATCTCCATCATTCCCTGAAGCAGCAATAACTGAGATATTCGCCTTAAATGCACTGTCTACAGCACTTGTTAATTGAGAAGAAGAATCGCAATAATTAGTATATAATCCTGCCCCAAGACTCATACTTATCACAGAGATATTGTATATAGATGAATTTCCAATACACCATTCTATCGCAGAAGCTATGGCTGATGTCGGGCAAGAACCCGTTGCATTACATACTTTAAGCGCAACAATATTGGCACTAGGAGCAACTCCTCTCATGACAGAGTTGCCCGCAGCAATTCCAGCCACATGCGTCCCATGCCCATTTACATCTTCAGGATTGCTATCTCTAGTTAAACAAGAAGAGTCATCAGCACAAAAATCAAATCCCGAAATAACTTTGCATCCAGCTCCAAAACACCCTCCAAGACCTTGATGAGTATAACTTGCACCACTATCGATTATACATATTGTCTGACTTTCTCCAGTCAAATTTATCCCATCCAATTTAACACTATGAATAGCGCTTGCATTAATTAAAGGCACAGAGTCTTGTAAAAATAAATTATAAAATGTCTCCCTCTCAATTTTTTCAACACCTTCGTTGCTTTCCAGTTCTTTCAAAGAACTTTCATCCAGATTTGCAACAATAAATTCTTCAGAAGAATACAAAATAGCTTCCTGCTCTAATCCTATATCTGCATTTTCCTTTAATTTTATAAAAACTCTTGAATCTTGCTCTTGTTCAATAGCGTTGACCGAGATAATAAACATAAATAAAATAAGAACAGCAAGTAGCATAACACTCAGACCTTTTCTCATAAAGCTCTATAAAATGTATATATTTAAGGCTTTTTCCATCTTTTAATCTACTAAATAATAACTACTTTTAACTTGTAAAATCTGGATAGATATCTTTTAATACTCTAGATACATTAATTATCAATGCCTGTAATAAGATTTCTTACTGTAGCATATGCATCTGCGATTCTTTCTTTATCTACATTAGCTTATGCCGGCGAACCTGTTAGAGAAATTAAACCTCTTGCGAAGAATAATGCTCCATCAAGTTACTCTCCTCGTCCTGCCACAACTTTAAAAGAGGTTACAGTAACCGCTCGTCCAATAGATGAATCTAAACTTAGGAAAATCGCAACGTCTCATAGTTCTTCTATACCTTGGACAAAAAGAGCATCATGTGAATTCGAACGTATGACTCCAGAACATATGAGGATTAGTGGAGTAAGTGTTTTCCATGTAGATCCTAGAAGATTTTATCATAATTCTCAAAAATAATATTTTTAACTTCCGCCAGTTTAATTTTCTTCACTTCAGCAATCTTTTCATAACTTACAATTACATTTACAGGCTCATTATTCTTTAATTTATCAGGATGTAAGTAAGGAGAGTCTGTCTCACAAAATAATTGGTTTATAGGCACAATTTTAGCATTGTCTTGAAACTGTTGACTACTTTTTACGCTTGTAGGTATAGTTAAATACCATTTATTTGCAATAATTCTTTCAACAAGCTTTCTGTTTCCGCAAAAACAATGCATTATCACCTTCTTAGCATTCAACTTCTCAAGTAATTCAATACATTCTATTTCAGCTTTTCTAGAATGAACAATTATTGGCTTATTTAATTCAATTGATAATTCAATAAATTTAGAAAATATTTTTCTTTGTCTATCATGCTCTTTCAAATCTTCCTTAAAATCCATACCCACCTCCCCAATTGCAACGATCTTATCTCTATTTTCCCTTATAAATTCAATTTCTTCTTCAATCTCTTTATCATCTATTTTAAGCGCATCAATAGGATATAATCCAAGACAAGCTTTCACACTTTCGTGCTTCTCGCTTAGTTTTAGTGCTTCCCTATTTGTTTTAACATCAGTTCCTTGTGTCAATATTAATCCAACATCTTTTTTCTTTGCATTTTTCACCGCTTCTCCCGTATCCTTTACAGCTTCTAAATGGCAGTGTATGTCAATAAAACAGGGTTTCATTTAATTATAACTAAATCTCCTTTCATAATCTTTGTGGTCAAAGAATTCGATAATTGTAGCCATTAAAGATTTATCAGACATTGTAACTATTGAATAGACTAATCTCCATCCATTAGGTAGGGGACACCACCACAAGTTATGCAAATCATAATTAACAATATAATATTTAGGTATTAATTTCTTCTTAATTTGCTCACCACAGAAAGCATTTAACTTTAAGTTTTCTATTAATCTTTTTATTGATTTTTTAAGCCACCCTTCTTCCTGTAGTTCATTAAATTCATCTTCAACATCATCAGATATAAAATTAACCTCTTTAGCTGGAATTATAATACTCATTAATACTAATATTTTCTTCTATTTTTTAATTTTTCCGCAAGTTCAGGGTTATACAAATAAACAATAACACTATATTTGTCAAATCCTATATGATTCATCTCCCACAAATATTTCAATATAGCATTAAAAGTTCCCCACATAACCTTTTTAGGTAAATTATCAAATAACTGCGTCTTTGTATATTCCCCGCTGTTATCTTTTATAAATTTTTCAACCATTTGTATAGTTTCAAGTCTAGGACTCCTACTAATTATATTCTCCATATTAAACTTCGGTTTCACGAATTGATTTTCTTCCATTTTTACATTAATGCTATCATCTGATTATATTATCAATTGATACTATTTAAATGTTTCTTTATATTATTTTTATAAATCTTGCTATTTGGCTCTCTGTCGTATCTACAGGTCACAGATTATAAGTCGAATGCAGGTGATAAACAAACTTGATTATCTATAAATAATCTAAGATTTCTACATTGTAATATTAAACAGAGTTAAAGTTAATTTAATTAACTAACACGAAATCTATAATTTCATTAAATATTTTTTCTAATTTTTCTTTTCAATTGATTCAATTACCTCGTTATCAATAATAACGATATTTCCTATCGCCTTTACAAGCGAATATTCTAAAATAATCCCCCTCATCTTGAATTTATGTCTTTTATCTAATTCAATTTTAATACTATGAATTTTGTTTTTTTCTAAAACAGCCTCCTTAATATTTCCAATAAATACTCCCTCATCCGTATAAACTTCCTTATTTATCAACCCTTTAATGCTATTGTTTTTTAATTCGCATTTCTTTTCTAACTTCAGCACTAAACTTTTAATTTTTTCTTTATATTTTAAAAAAATAAAACAACATCCAAAAATTAGAATGGTTAAAAAGACCAAGAAGTAATTCCGATTATTTGTTGTTTCTTCAGAAGAATAATCTGGAGTTTTATTATCTGTAAGGTCATCTTTCTTGGTATTATTCTTTTTGGTTGGCGTATCTTTTTCAACTTCTGGAGCAATAAAAGTACAGTTTTGTTCTATTTCTGGAGATTTATATGCATCAGAACAGGTACCAATATTAGTACAATTTCTAATTTGTTTTCCAGATTGAAGACATTCACTCCAATTTGTGCAGTTCCATTCGTATCTGCAACCTCCTCCACCCGTTACCTGTCCTGTTGCTCCACTATCTGTTGCTGGAGAATTACCCATAATAAAATCATCATCTTGGTCAAAGAAAGTTGTTTCTGCGAAAACTAGAGGGATTATAGAGAAAAATACGATTATTATAATTATGTATTTCATTTTCAAATACACTCGCCTAATTCACCGCCATTATATTCTATGCAACCACCAACTTCTAGGTTTCCTCCTACTTCTAAATTACCACCAACTTCTAGGTTTCCTGGCATTTCTAAAGTTCCATTTATCTCTACATTACCACCTACATCTAAATTTCTACCAATAGTTACATCCCTACTCGCATCTATGTCTTGGACAAATAATTTAGTTATTCTTGAAGTTAGAGAACCAAGCCATCCAAAGAAACCTGTTTGAGTTGTAGTTATATTTTCAGCAAAAGTTTCTGATTGGTTTTTTAGTGCATAATTTGTTAAGTTTGTTGAACTTGAGTTTATTCCAGTCAATAAACTTCCATCTCCTATAAAATGATTTGCTGTTACATTACTAGTAACATTTATGTTTCCTGAAACATCTATATCCTGAACAAATAGTTTAGTTATTCTGCTTGTTAGACTTCCTATAAATCTTCCAAACACATCTCTAATATATAAATCAGCATTTTTATCCCACTTATATGTTTCTGTTTCTCCATATTGACGTATTAAATCAGACCCGTTAAAATTATATTCCATTACTATAGCACTTGTATTTTCTTGACCGTTAGAATTAATGTCAAAAGTTATTGCCCTAGTATTTGGGATTTGAGGAGTGTGTTCAAATCTTATAACACCTTTTGTCATATTCCTTAAATCTGTTCTTCCATCTATGAAAATATTGTTTGTTCCCAATATATTAAATTTTATGCTGGTATCTTTTCTTAAAAAATCCCAAGAGGTTAACAATCTTCTCTCGCCTTGACTTTCATCATTAATCTTTATATCTAAAAAATAACTCGCAGAAGCATTATTACAACCAGCACCCACTCCTGATTGTTCGGTTTTCCATTCACCAAAATTACCTGTTGTTAAAGTAGTTGTGTTAGAATAGCACGCCCCCCCCCCCGATTTTGGCATCATAAACGGTAAAATTAAAATTATAAGTTCCTACGTTAAATGTTGTTCCTGTAAAATACTGTCCTTGCCAAACCGCTACATTATCTGCTAGAACAACGGGAATTAAGAATAAAACAATTAAAATTAAGGATATTTTCTTCATTTTTTCACCCCTCTTTTTCTCGGCGTATTCCAATAAGGGCTTTTGCATTTTGGGCAGACTTTTGGCTCTTCAGTTGTTGTTTCTCGAGGAACCCATTTATGCCCGCAACGTTCACAAACATAGCCTTCTAATTTAATCTTTCCCATATTGAATAGTTATATTCTCTTTAGTATATAAGTTTTACTATCTTACTAACCGAAAGGTTTAAATACTTAATAGTATATTACTAATAGGTATATAGGTAATACTCATGGAACAACCACAACCTTTCAGGAAAAAGAAAAGAATCTCAGATAAAAACCTTTCTCTTAATCGAAAAATTAGAGGATATGCTATTTTAGCAAAGGGTGATATGCCAATAGCAGTAAGCGAAGAAGAGTTTTTAGTTCCTTCACAAAGCTCTGATAAGAAGTATAAAGTAACAAATATTTCTGGATGGAACTGCGAATGCCAGGACTTTCAAAATAGACAAACTGACTGCAAGCACATTCATGCTATTAAACTCTGGATTAAGTTAAGAGCAAAACCAGAGATAGAAGAGTTGGAAATAGATACAAATGAAGAAAAATGCATCTACTGCAATTCTTTAAACATTGTAAAGAATGGCTCAAGAAAAACAGCAATAGAAAACAAGCAAAGATTCAAATGCAATGATTGCAAGAAAAGATTTGTTCTTGATCCTGTAAAGAGAATTAAAGGCAATGGAAAAATTGTAACTTTAGCAATGGATTTGTATTTCAAAGGACTTTCATTAAGAGATATCTCAGATACATTATTCCAGTTCTATAATTTGAGAGTGCATTTTGATACAATTAGAAGATGGATTAGCAAATACACTCAAATAATGGATGATTACACTAAGAATTTCAAGCCAGAATTAAGCGATAAATGGCATATTGATGAACAAATGATTAAGTCAAAGAAAGATTATATCTGGTGCTGGAATGTCCTAGACAGCGAAACAAGATTTTTGATAGCAAACAATGTAACGAGAGGCAGAGAAATTAAGGATGCAAGAGCAGTATTGAAGATAGCAAAGAAAAACATCAAGGAAAATCCTAAAGAGATTGTAACTGATGGATTATGGTCTTATAACAAAGCTATAAGGAAAGAATTCGTTACTAAAAGAACAAGCCCTAATTGCGTAACGCATTCTAGAAATGCTGGAATAGCAAAGAAACTTCTTAACAACAATATGGTTGAGCGATACCATAATGAGTTTAGAGAATTTGACAAAGTGAGAAGAGGATTTAAGTCAGATGAAACAGCACAGCAATGGAGTGATGCCTTTAGACTTTATCACAATTTCATTAAAAAGCACATGGCTCTCAATGGAGCAACACCTTCTCAAGTAGCAGAAATTGATATTGATTTAGGCAGAAACAGATGGCTAAGCTTACTCAAACAAAGCCTTAATCACCCGAATACGACAAAAAAGGAGGTAATATTAAAATGACCCTTTAATACAACAGAGAGCTATTTGGCATAGTTTTTAGTCTCTAAAGGCAGTTATGCTCAATTTTCTCTGCAGAGAAAAATTTTCTGAAAATTATTATTTACGAATCCCCTATCCACGAAATTGCAATCGCGACTTTAAATTTTTGCCTTCAGCATCGTTGCATTAAAATTTAATCTCTGACGGGAGAATTTAACACAGATTAGTTTCAATATACTCGGGAAAAAAGATAAAAGTGAGAAGAGGGCAAAACAAAACTATTCTGGGAGTTGATCTTCAGTTACCCTACACCAATTATGAAATCCGCCAACTCCTGATCCACGATCGAATCTATATTTTGCTTCAGGAAACTTTTTGCCTAAATGATCTTTAACAACAGTAGGAATATCATATGGTAAACCGCCTGGCCAAGCTCTTATCGTTTGCGAATCAGGTTCAAATTCAAGAAAATAACCATGGGTTGGCTTTGCAGATGATCCGTGTTCAAAATGAATTTTAAAATCTCGAGAACGATCATGGCTACATCCATGTGGATTAACTACTCCAGGAATTTCCTGTGCTAATGTTACCAATCTAGCTTCTATTTGGGCAACTCTTTCAGGAGTTCTTTTAGTTGGTTTATATCCACTCATATTAACTATGGAGTAACAACATACTTTAAAAACTTTGTGCTTGTATTTTTGCTCTTTATTCTTCTACTGAAATGCTCTTCGCTCAATTTAGATTTTAGTTATTTCCATCCTCCGTCAGACGGCGCGCTAAACACAAGATTAATAAAAGCCCAAAATATAATATGTTTAGTATGATAGAAAACTTATTTTCAAATCCGATGATTATTCTTTATGCCTTACTTTTTGGAATAACTATGAAAATCGCAGACCTTTTTGATGAACATGGTTTAAAATGGTTTAAAGGAAGTACCATTTTATTCGGTTTTCTTTGGGGCGGTTTCGGAGCATTATTGGTTTTAAGCAATAATATCATAGCCAGCATAATGCTCGCAATGAGTTTAGCATTTCTCGTCAGAAATAGATTAGAATATCTCAACCATCAAATTGCTGTATCCATAATCGTAATAAGTTTTCTGTTTAGTTCAGTTTTCAATCCAATCTTATTCCTTAGCTTTTATGCTATCTTCGTAATTTTTGGTTCATTAAGAGATTATATAGGAGATAAAGTAAAAAAGAAGTCTAAACTTCAGGCGATGTATGATAATGTAATGTGGTATTATCCAATACCTACTTTTATCTATTGCCTTCTTTATGGAAATTGGATGATATTTTGGGCTTTCACAATATATACGATTGCTTATGATGGAACAAAAGCAATTTTTAAGAAGAAAGGAATTAATTAATCTTTCAGATACTTCCTTGACTACGCAAATAGATTTGTTCTCATTTCATTTGAGGTGTCTAACACAAATTATTTAAAATCACTAAGGGCAAAAATCAGAAGGGCATTTAATCATTCAAAATTCAGAACTAGAAAGTTTTACTTCACCTTATTCAAAGGCGTGAAATCATTCCATGCTAATTCAAACATGCCTTCCAATGCTTTTGCAAAGAAATCAGTTGATAGCCATACAGCAACATCATAATTAGGATGCACAGTCTTGTCATCAAGAACCATAAACATTACCTGGTTTTCATCAACAATGCAGAATCTTGCATTTATTTTATCTGCAGACTTAACTTCAGCGACTTTGGAAAATTCTTTCGCAATCTTTACATTCCCTGCACTAAGAGGTGCAGCTATTCTTACTCTAACACCTCTCTTCTTTGCTTTTTCCAATGAAGGAAGAAGAATTTCCAGCTTCCTGCTTAGGCCCTCAGCCGTAGTAACCAATGTGACTGACTTCTCAGCAGATCGAATCATCATATCAAGATGATTATACATATTCTGCCTTCCTCTCAAACTTCCAGACAAGTCGCTTGGTTCAACAAATTTTATTCCATTAGTAAACAAAGTATTTAGTTCTCCAAGAACATCATCATTTCTAAGCCTCTCAAGTCTTTTACTCTTCTCCTGTGCTTCAACAAGGAGGTTCTTCTTTACTCTCTCAACAACTTCTCCAGGCTTCAATGCCACAAACTTAATTGGCTTGCCGATCTTCATTACAATAAATCCTTTTTTCTCCAAAGATTCCAAAATATCATAGGTTCTTGACCTAGGAACATCAGAAATATTACTCAACTCGCCAGCAGTGCTTGTCCCTCTTGAAAGAAGAGCAGTCCAAACCTTCGCCTCATAAAGGTTGAGGTCAAATATCTTCCTCAGCCTGCTCAAAAATTCTTCCTTTATTATCATATTTAAATTCACCTCTACGAGCTAATTTAGGCTAAGGAGTATTTAAATGTTTTTACATATACTATTTAAGAATTACAAAAAAATAGCCCTATTTTTTTCTCTTGAATAGTAGATAAAATTACGCCCCCAGGAATTTTATCGTCGGAAAATTCTATTTTGCCGGCATTTACTCTTTCAGCTATAAACTTCTTATTCTTGTTCAGATATCCAACAAGTTCTTTGTCAGCATACACCTTTATGTCAGCCAATTGCCCTTTCCTCATACCCAAATTCTTCCTCTCTGCCTGTATCTTCCTTATTACCTCTCTTGAATATCCCTCAGCCTCAAGTTCCTTGTTCATCTTAGTATCCAATGAAATTTTTATCTCTTCATCTTTGACTTGTTTTAATTCAACCTTCTTAACATTCAATTGTCTAGCTATAATTTCTTCAAGTTCCTTGTTCATCGACTCTTTAGTTCTAATAATTGCTTTAGCAAGAGGCCATCTCAACCCTATTTTTGCTTTATCTCTTTCTCTTAGACCAGTTTCAACGATTTTCATTACACTCTCGAAATCTTTCTCAAGCTTTTTATCTATTTTCTTCTTATCTGCTTCAGGCCAATAAGACAAATGCACACTTTCTTCTTCTACAATCTTCTTTTCACGTAATTCTTGCCATATACTTTCAGTTAAGAAAGGCATAATTGGTGCGCACAATTTAAGTAAATCGGAATAAATTTTACTTAATATATAATTTATTGTTTTATCATTCTCAGATAGCCTATCCCTTCCCATTTGTATATATCTCCTACTTAAATCATTCAACCAAAAGTTTTGCAAAGCTCTCGTTGCATTATGGGGACGTAAACTCTCAAGTTCATTTGTGACGTATTTTATAAGAGAATTAATCTTGCTTAATATCCACTTATCTTCTATTTTTAATTTACCAGATTTATAGTCTTTTATAATTAAATTATTCATATTATGTAAAATATTGATATTATTTTTAGGCTCCCTCAATACATTAAAACCAAACTTTAGTTCTTGAGCAGGGTCTTGCAAGCAATAAATCAATCTCATGGGGTCTGCTCCAACTTTTTCAACAGCTTCATCAAACCATATAGCATTTCCCTTACTTTTGTGCATCTCTTCACCTTTTTCATCCTTTAATGATTCATATCCTAGTAATGATTTGAAAGGAGTTTTGCCTTCAAGCATAATTGCTGCCCAGAATAAAGCATTAAACCATCCCCGATACTGTCCGGGCATATTTTCGCATATAAAATCAGCAGGGAACCATTCTTTCCAATATTTTTTATCATTGAGATAATTAAGAGTTGAGAAAGATACAATTCCAGCATCAAGCCAAGCATCTCCAACATCTAACACCCTTGAAACTTCATTTTTACACTTATCACATTTTATCTTTATTTCATCAATCCAAGGCCTATGCAGTTCAGGTAATTCATCAACCTTCTTTTTATCAATAGCTTTTTCTCTTAATTCTTTCAAACTTCCAAAAACCTTTATCTCCCCACATTTACATTCCCATATTGGCAAAGGTAATCCCCAATATCTTTTTCTGGATATTAACCAATCACCCATATTTTTGAACCATTCTTCTTGCCTTACTTTTCCATATTCTGGGAACCAAGTAACTTTCTTGTTCTCAGCAATTAATTTCTTTCTTATATCAGCAGTACATTTAATATACCATTCATCGACAAGTCTAAATACTAATTCTTGGCCACATCTCCAACAATGAGGATATCTATGCTTGTATTGTTTAGTCTTATAAACAAATCTTCTTTGTTCTAAATCAGTAAGAACTTTTTTGTTTGCATCTGAATAAAAAGACCCACTAAATTCACCGAATCCATTCTGATAAACTCCCCCATCATCGAGAGGAGAAATCGCAGGCAATTTCAACTTTTTACCTAAATCAAAGTCTTCAGCTCCACATCCTGGGGCAATATGGACTATTCCAGTTCCTTCTTCCCCGGAAGCTAAACCCCACAAAACAACTTTATGAGGTGCCTTCAAACTTTGTTGTTCCTCTAAGTCATAGTAAGGCATAACATATTCAATTCCTTCAAGCTCACTTCCTTTCTTCTTTTGAAGTATTTTATATTTACCTTCTAATTCTTCAACTCTCGATTCTGCAATCCAATATTTTACTCCTTCATTTTCAACTTTAACATAATCTAAATTAGCATTTACAGCAATAGCAACATTTGCTGGAACTGTCCAAGGAGTAGTTGTAAATATAATAAAATATTCATCTGGATTATTTTTTAGAGGAAATTGCATAAATAATGCAGTATGGGTAACTTCCTTATATCCTTCAGTAGCAATATCATGTTTTGAACTAGCAGTTCCACATCTCCAACACCAAGGTACGGCATCTTTTCCCTTATGTAACATTCCCTTATCAAAATAATTCTTTAGAAGATACCAATTATGTAGATTATTGTTATCTGTCATAGTGTAATAACTATTATCCCAATCCATCCATTGTCCAAGTCTTTTTGATTGTTCAGTTTGTATTTTTGAGAACTTTTCCACTCTTCTCTTGCACGCCTGAACAAATTTTAATATGCCATAATTTTCAATATCTTTTTTGTTTTTCAATCCTAAATCTTTTTCTTCCTCTCTTTCAACCCATAATCCCTGACAATCAAATCCATTTTGGTACCTTTGATCAAAACCCTGCATTGCCTTAAATCTTTGATATAAGTCTTTGTATGTTCTTCCCCAAGCATGATGAACGCCCATAGGGTTGTTTGCAGTTATAGGTCCGTCAATAAAACTCCATTTTTTCTTACCTTTATTTTTCTTTCTAAGTTTATCAAATATCTTTTTATTCTCCCAAAAAGAAAGAATTTCTTTTTCCTTTTCTTGTGGTATGTACATTTTATATTTTAATTAACTCCCTTATAACATTATCCTCCCATCCTTTTTTAAAGTCTGTGGTTATAAATTTAAAACCAAATTTATCCCTATAAAAATCAAGATACCTCTTTGTGGTAAAAGACCATGAGTTTTCAAATTCAATTGGGCGTGTTATAACTACAGGTATTAAGCTTTTATTTTCATATAAACAAGGAATCATTTTGCATATATCCATCAATATCTTTTGAATAGTTTTTTCCTTGCTCCTACTTTTTGTTTTAGCTACATGGGAAGAGATAGCTAATATAAGATTGCTATTATTTAGATTTATCAAACTAACATCAAATTCCCTACCTTTGGATACTTTAGATATCCTAAATCCTTTTTCAATTGCTTTATCTAATAATATTTTAGATTCTTTTTCTATTTCTATCAAAAAATCAGAAGGCTTAAGTTGAACATCTTTCCATTCATTTGGACAAATTTCAACATCAACACCAAAAGTTACAGACTTTTTATCAGTATTTTCTAGCTTTTTCCATAAATCGCTTGGCATATTGCTATTAATTATTATTTGTACATAAGGATGATTACCAGAGTAACCTTGCATACTAATTTTCTTTTCAGATGTCCTTGTTATTTTAACATTTGTATCATTTTTAAAATTCAATTCAATCTGTCTATTTTCTCTTTTTAATTTGTTTATCTTTCCAGCAAACACTCTGTTAGTAAATCTTATTACTGCCCGTCTATAAGGAACGTGATAATTACTAACTCTCTTCTTAGACTTCCAGATATACTCTTTGTGAGATATACTACGTTCCAATGTTATGGACGCAGGAATAGTGATACTGTCCATATTAAAATATATCGTCGGTATTTATAAATATTTATATTCATTTTATAAGAATAACAATTTTGTTTACTCGATTTAAAAGGTTTTTATCAGCTCATTTGACCTTAGGCATTAAAATTCCTTTAATGAAGCATAACTCGACCTATATGTCCTTCCCGTTTGACTAAAGCCTTCTTTTTCATTTAAAACATCATAAATAAACCCTTTCCTTTATCCACTACAAATTTAACTTCTAATAGTCTTTTAGGATGAAATGAATCATAAATCTCAAGTGCACGCACTTTAAATTCTTGCATATCAGCAACAACCTCCTTTCAGCATTACATTTAAGCAAAAAGGTTCAAGAGAAGTTTAATTTATTTTTAGTTTTGTCATAGAATGAATGTGTGCAATTCCAATTTAACCATATTTAAACTTTTGTCCATTTCCTGTCAAAACTCTTTATGTAAGAGATTAACGAAATTATTGAGATTGTAATAAGTGTGTATCCTGCATTTCCTAGCCCAGCAAGAAACATACCAATTCCAAACAGAATAGTTATTATTACAAACCAGCTTGTTAAATTTCTTATTTTTACAATTTCATCTTTGCACAGATACGCAATTAAAAATCCTGAGAAAATTCCTATAAAAAGGGTCAAGATTATTTCATAAATCATATCTTATCTATCTCCTCAGCAGCATTAAAATCTTTCTCTGTCAGCCCATGTTCAGAATGAGTTGTCAGTACAAGTCTTACTATGTAATCTTCTATTAATATGCTCGGATGATGATTCAATTTTTCAGCAATATCTGCAACTTTATTGACAAATTCAATAGATTCTCTAAAATTATAAAATTGATATTCTTTTACAATCGCATTTCCTTCTAAAGACCAGTTCTTCAAACCTTGTATTCTTTTCTGTATGTCACTTAAAGTAATCATCTTATTTGTTTAATAGATTCTTAATCTCCTTAACTAGCTCTTCTTCAGTTGTATAATCAAAGATTATTCTTCCGCTTATTTCAACCTGTGGGACAGGTGTATGCTTATCTCTTGTTATTATTCTTTCGCTTATCCCTTTATCAGACACATTATGCTCTTCATACTTTATTCCTTCTCTGTCTAGAATTTTCTTAAGCTTTATGCAATAAGGACATCCAGGCCTAGTGTAAATTTTTATTTCTGCCATAAGATTATCGAGGGAATAAAGATTAAAGACCTTTCGATATACTAGTTTTTTAGGTTAATTCTACTTTTTTTGTGTTGGTCTTCTTGAAGAAATTTTCCAAATATTCTATTCTGCTTTTATAAACGGCAATCATAGATTCTGGGGGAAGTTCTGTTGAAGATCTTAGTTTATTCTCAGGGTACTCGAGAAAGCAAATATCATATTCTTCCCACATCTCCAAGGTATTCCAAGGGCTAGCAATAAAACCTTGATGAATTAAAGAATTTCTCCAGTCTTTGTATAATTGAGTCGCTTCTTCTTTCCGAAAACCCATGTTTGGTAGCGAGAGAAGTTCAACAAATCTAGTTTTTGGAGAGTTTTCCTTAGGATATAACAATCTAGCTAAACTCTCTAAACCAAGAAAAGTAATCTGAAATATAAGCCTGCCGTGGACCTTATTTTTTGCAAACTCATCTAGTAAGCCAATCCTATTTTTATGAAATTGAACAAACTTATCAATATTTACTAAAACTCTTTCGCTCATGATAAATCTAAATAAATAGAAATTAAAGACTTTCCTATACTCACTTTATATCCAAAAAATTAACGCCCATAAAACCTAGAATCCGAAGAGGAGAGCTAGGTGTTATAAGTGTGTGAGACGCCACGACCAGGATTTGAACCTGGGAATCACTTGCGTGAAGCGGGATTAGCAATCCCGTGGAGTAACCGCTGTCCCATCGTGGCTTAATTTAGGCTAGAGAGGCATACTTTTAAACGTTTTTGCTGACACTTTTTAGCTTAATCTTATTCTTATTTAGTAATCCCTTTTCAACTCTATCTATATGTTTAGAATTTGCAGGTTTAATCTCTTTCATCCATTTAGTCAAATTTTTAAAACCTGCCAGGCATATCTTAAAAGAAATACCATCTTTTCTAATATTCTGCCATCTGTGTACTCTAAAATTCATATTTTCAAGGACATTGAATAAATCATTTAACAAATTTTGTGAAGCAAAACTAAATTCTATTTTTGGGTAATAAGAATATTTAGTATTATTCTTGCAGAACCACACGCATCCATCAGTATCAAACAGACCTTTAACAAAAGCCATTTTTATTTCTATACATCCATTCTTAATATATTCTGGAATACCAACAGTATAAACTTTACTTCCAGGTCTAAATCCTTTTTGAACAAAAAAGTTAGTAATTTTTTTATTACTCGTTTGTATACCATAACTGTTAATACCACGATATTTAGGTTTAACTTCAACATTAAAGACATTTTTAATTAAATGAGCAATATATGCATAAAATTCTTTTTCATCAACACTTCCCCTAATCTCCCAAACTAAACTTCCGCTATTAGTTCTATAAAGGGTTCCATCACCAACATGCATACCAATCAATTCGGCTTCTTGTTCTTGCATGTATTTAACAAATCAATTAACAATAAATAGATGTGCTGTAACTTCAGAAGACTAACCGCTGTCCCATCGTGGCATAAAGCTAGTGAAGAACAAGGGCTTTTAAGTTTTGTTATGTCAAGATGCTTGACATCTTGAGCATTCAAAGCACGAGCGCCTATTGTGCTTTTTATGTCTGCAAAAAGGGTGAGGTTTTTAAATAGGATAATCCTATTTAACATGAAAGAGGAGAGATGAAGTACGATTTTGTTGTCTTAGGCGCAACGGGAATGCAAGGCAGAATAGTATCAAAAGATTTATTGAAAAATGGATATTCAGTCCTTTTATGTGGAAGAGATAAATCTAGAGTTCTCCATTTACTTAAAAAATACAAAAAGACGGGTTTTGAATATTTTGAGGTTACAGATAAAACTTCTACATTAAAAACGATAAGAAACTCCGGCTCAAATATTGTAATTAATTGTGTTGAAGGAGATTGGAATGACAAAGTTCTTGAAATGTGTTTGGAAGCAGGAGTCCATTCCATTGATCTTGGTTCTGACGTTCCGCTGACGCAAAAGCAGTTCGCTTTAGATTCAGCACTAAAGAAGAAGAACCTTATCCACATAACCGGTTGTGGTTCTGTGCCAGGAATAGGAAATGTAATGCTTAGATATATTGATTCCGATTTTGATAAAGTAGATTATGCAGAAGCAGGATTTGCTTGGGACTCAAATATAAAGAAATTCGTAGTTCCTTTTTCAATGCCAAGTATACTTGAAGAATTTACCTGGCCAGCAGATATGATAGTTAATCATAGAGCAGTTGAAATATTGCCCTCAAAAACAGTGGTAAGGTGTTTCCATAAAGCAGTTGATCGGGAAAAGTGTTTCAATGTAGGTCACCATCCAGAAACATATACTTTCTACAAATTCTTTGAGGATAAGGGTGTCAAGACAACCAAATTTTTTGCAGGATTCCCAGATCATTCATATGACATGATTGCAAAGTTGGTTGAAATTGGATTTGCAGATGAAAAACCAATAAATTATCGTGGAATAAAGATAGTCCCTATGGAATTCCTAGCAGAACTTGTCAAAAAAATAAAAATCCCTGAGGGATACAAAGAAGTAGAAAATCTTTGGGTGTTTGTAAGTGGAAAAAAGAACGGAAGAAATAAAGAAATAAAAATGGAATGTATAGTTAATACATTAAAAGGATGGGAAGATGCAGGGAGCAATATAGATACCGGAATGCCAGCAAGTATTATTGCACAATTCATAAAGAAAGGAATAATAAAATCTCCAGGAAGTTTTTCTCCAGAATTTATTGTTCCTCCAATACCCTTCTTTAAAGAACTAAGAAAAAGAAAGATGATTGTATATAAGAATGGGGAGAGAGTGAATTAGCTTTTCTTTATCTTCTTCTCAGCCCTTGCAATCATATTCTTCTTCAAACCAATAAATATTCCTCCGGATTTTGCTCCAACATATGTGCTCTCCCCTGGCTTAAGAATATCATTCAATTCATCTAATTCAATATCTATATGCGTCACACTTGCATTGCTTTTTCCTTTGACGTGGATATATACATCTGCCTTACCTAACTTTATTTTTCCTTCTCCCGGCCCACTCATTTTTTCTCTCCCCCTTTGCCTTGAATATCTTTTATATAATAAATAGCGGATATCGTTCCAGTAATTCCTATCGACCCCGCAATTGGCCAGGAGATATAATTCCAAAAAGGATACTGCAAACTCAATATTAAAGCAGGCAATGCGAATCCTTGAAGTAGTGTTGTCAGCTTAGCAACATATCTTGCATTAGGTATTGGCTTTCCTGCAACTAATGCAATAAGTGCAAACGGGGCACTTATAATTTCCCTGCTCATCATCAAAAGAAGCTGAAATCCTTCTTTTGCTCCAAGCTCCCCCCTAAGTCCAAAAGCTACAATAAAAGCAATTGCTGTTCCAGCCCACAAAAATCTATCAGCAATCATGTCTGCTTTTCTTCCGAACTCACTCTCCCACTTGCATCTTCTAGCCAATTGACCATCAAGAAAATCAGTAATTGCCGCTATGGCGAATATAATTACTATCTTTACCAAACTAGCCTTAATAAAAACTAAATATATAACAACAAAAGTGAGTATTATTCTGCTTATAGTAAGTGCATTAGGAATTTGGCCAACCCATGAATTGTTGTTTTTCATTAAATACAAAAGAGGACAAACTTTAAAAGCCCTTTCCCTCCCCTATATCTATAGCGGAGTAGAGGAGCCTGGAGTCCTCGCGAGGCCCATAACCTCGAGATCGCACGGTTCAAATCCTGCCTCCGCTATTATTTATTAATGGGTGGGATTTGATTATTCAATTATTACAATAAAGTTTATTAACAGAGTTTTATCGTTTTTTAAACATGGCTTTCAAAAAACTTCCTAAATATCAAGGAGGAACTTTACAAGAAGAGATTGAAAGAACAGGATTTCATAGAGAAGTTTTAGATTCAAGAGCAGTAGTTATGGGAGAATTTCGTCCAATTAGACAAATTTGTATGGGTATAAGAATTCCAAAGGGTTCAGCACATGACTCTCCAAAAAAACAAGGTTTACATCACCTAACAGAGCATATGTTATTTAAACCGCAGACAAGAGGAGACATGACTATATTAACCGAAAGAATTGAAGATTTTGGAGGAGTAGTAAGCGCAGCAACAACCCCAACATACACTGAAGGACTTATTCAGGTACCTTTAGACCGATATAAACGAGGTTTGCAATATCTTACTCTACTTATGGGAAGAATTCCAAAAGTTAGTAGGGCAGATTTCGAACATGAAAGAGATGTAATTAAAATAGAGATTGGAAAATACCATGATAATCCTGAATCATTCATTATTGATTTGTTGCATGAAGAATCATTCGAATTGCCTTTTGGAAATTCAATAGTTGGAGATATAGATTCAGTATCAAGAATTACCAGAAGAGATGTTCATAATATATGGGAAGCAAGTTATCTTCCTTCAACATTTATAGTATCTAGTATAGGAGGAATACCTCCAGAGCAAATCGCCAGAGATTTAGAAAAGATTCTAAGAAAACAAACAAAAACGCATCCAATAACAGATATTCCAGTAATAGTTCCTAAAAGAAAATTCTCCCATAGGAATATTCCTAGAAGAGGATTGATGGATGCACATCTTGGTTTTTCTTTTATAGGAACTCCAGTAGAGCACGAAGATGCATTTGCATGGGATGTCATAGATGCATTTCTATGTGAAGGTTTTTCTTCATGCTTGTATCGCTCAATTCGTGAGACTAGTGGGCTGATATATCATTTACAATCTGCGCCGTACCAAGTACAAAGAATGGGAGTATATGAATTAAGTCTCCAGACCGATCCTAATAAAATTCATTTAGTTGAAAAATTAATAAAAAGAGGTTTTGAAGCGGCTAAGAATATGAGCCAATCAGAATTTAGAAAAGCAAAGCAAAAAGCATTAGGTAGATATGATTCTAGAGAAAGGACATTAGATGAAAGAAGAGAAGAATTTGCAGAGGAAGAACAACAAAGAGGAAATGCAGAGTTATTATATAACAACAGGAGAAATATCGCGAAAGTTAGACTAGAACAAGTTAGAAGAGTAATTCAAGTACCAAATTTCTCCACAGGAGAAAGAAATTTCAGCTCAGTTTATATTCTACCAGCATAATCAATCACATTTTTATACAACCTTTTCTATTGGTGCATATGTACATTTTAGGAATAGATGACGCTGGTAGAGGACCATTAATCGGTTCAATGTTTCTAGCAGGAGTTCTAATAAAAAAGGAAGATGAAAAATATCTAAAAGCTGAAGGAGTTGCAGATTCCAAAACCCTTGCCCATGAAAAAAGAATGAAATTAGATGGAATAATAAAAGATTTATCTAAAAACTTTAAAATCGTTGAATCCACAGCAGAGCAAATAGACCACGCAATCCATTCTGGAGTTAATCTTAATACATTAGAAGCAATAAAAACAGCAGAAATAATAAATTCTTTATTAGAAAATGTAAAAGAAAAAGTAAAGATAATTGTAGATTGTCCTTCAGTAAATACAAATGCCTGGAAAGCAACCCTTATTCATTACATTAAAGACAACAAAGATTTTGAATTACATTGCGAGCATAAAGCAGACGCAAATCACATAAGCGTTTCAGCAGCCTCAATTCTTGCGAAATGCGCAAGAGAAGCATCACTCCCCAATCTAAGAAAAAAATTTGGAGATTTTGGTTCAGGTTATCCATCAGACCCAACAACAAAGGATTTTCTAAAGAAACACGGAAATAAGCACAAAGATTCAGGCATATTTAGAAAATCTTGGGCAACTTGGAAAGCGTTATATCCTGAAAGTAATAAGCAGAAGACTTTGTTTTGACATAATAGTATATAATCTATAAAAGTATGTTTTTATGTAAAAATTAAAAATAATAATATATTTTATCTTTTATTGTTAGTTAAGCCAAGTCTTGGTTTATCCATTACCCATTACATATTTACAGACTTACCATCCATCATCTGTTTCTTTAAGCATTTTAGCAATATTTGCCTGAACTTCAGGAGTTATTCCAAGTCTTTTCTTTTCAAAATCAGAATCATATCCGTGTAAAACATCATAAACTTCTCTAACTATTCTAGTTCCTTCATCTGAACTTCCGAAATAAGCTATTCTTCCAATAAGTCCACATTTCACAGAATCATTTCTTCCAATAGGCATATTCATGTCAAATTTTCTTTCAAGTTTATGTTCTTTATAATCTCTCAATTTAACATTAACCTTTCCATGAATAGTCAATACCCCATTCTCCCCTCCAGAGGAAGCATCAGCCACAAAATCATATCCTACAATTATTGCTTTATTTGCCTCAGGAAAAGAGGTATTAAGAGGTACTTTAACAGTCCTATCTGATTCAAATCTTCCTCTTGGTTCTTGTCCAGAAAGTCTATACTCTACTTTTTTCAAGCTTGCATCATCAATCAATCTAAGTTGTAATAACTGTAAATCCGCCCTAAATCTTGAAACATCTATATCATGAACCCTCATAACCTCTTCAACAAAACTACTTCTATTGATACTTTTTGTAAAATCAAAATCAAGAGCAGTGGTTATTTGTCCATAATACATATTTAATCAGATTAAAAATACTATTTAAAGATTTATGTGATAAAAGTTTAAATACGCACTATTTATACAATTGCATGGAAATTGAAGAAGTAAGAAAGAAAATAAACGAAATAGACTATAAAATAATAGAACTTATTGTGCAAAGATTCAAGCTTGTAAAAGAAGTTGCACTTCACAAGTTCACAAATAACCTTCCCTTAAAAGATCCAAGTAGAGAAAAAGCTCTTATAGAAGACAGAAATGCAAAGTTTGAAAAACTAGGATTTAAAGATAGCGGTTTTGTTAGCTCTCTCTACTCAACAATAATAAAAAAATCAATAAAATTACAGAAGAATTATATGAAAAAGCATAAGAAAGATAGAGAAGAAAAACTAACTGGGGTTTAAATCTTCTTTTTTGTTTTCAGTATTCTCTGTTGGAGATTGCAAGGCAACCTTTTCTATCTCCTTTTCAATATCTCTAGCTTGAGACAAATCAAGAGAAAGTATCTTTGAAACATTGTCATGCATACTTACTCCATAGAGAACTTGGGAATTCATAATTATAGCATCATTATGTGTTATAACAATATATTGTCCGGCCTTCATATATTTCTTAAGTAGTGCACCTAATCTTTCAGAATTTCTTTTATCCAGAGCAGCATCAATTTCATCAAAGACGTAAAAATGATATGGTTTATACTCTTGTATCGCAAATAATAATGACAAAGCAACAAGCGTCTGTTCTCCTCCAGATAAGGAAGTAACATCAAAATACTTTCCTTTTGCAAGTCTTACCACTATGTTTACCCCGCCTGCAAAAATATCTTCTTTGTTTTCAAGTTCAAGATAAGCAACTCCTTTAGTATATAATTGTGCAAAATTCTGTGAAAAAAGTTCAGACATTGCGTTGAAAGTCTTCATGAAACTTCTCTTTTTCTTCTTGTCAATCTCTTCAATTATCTTCAATATCTCATTCTTTTCATTTTCTAATGTATTGACTTTTTCCTGCACAGAATCATATTCCTTCTTCATATCTTCATAAACTTCCAATGCTCTTAAGTTAATACTCCCTATTTTCTGTAATGCTTCCTGCGTCTTTACAAGCCTTTCTTCGAAATAATTCATGCTTCCCTGCATTAATTCTATGCCTGCATAATCAGACAAGTCCATACCTATAGCCTCTTTTTCAGCATCCAATTTTGCTTTTCCAACTTTAAGATAATTTATTTGATCTTCAACTGCTCTTATTTCAGAATTTAATTCGCTTAACCTAAAATTAATTTCTTGTATTTCATGCTGGACTTTCTCTCTTTCTTCAAATAACTCTTTGAATTTCTTCTGGAATTCTTTTTCCTGCAAATCTTTTCTTGCGAGCTGTTCATTTTTTTCATCAAAACTTCTAGCAAGTTCGTTTATACTGTTTTCTAAATCCTTCAAGTCTCTCTTTCCATTCTTTACTATGCTCAAAACCTTTTCAAGATCTCTTTGTTTATATAAAAGGCTAGTCTCAACATCTCCGCTGGTTCTGCTGGATATTTCTTCTATTTCAAGCATCTTTGCTTCGTATTTTTCTTCAAGCCCATACATTTCCTGTGTCTTCTCTTCAAGTTTTCTTCCACTTTCCTCAAGATTTCTTAATTCTTGTCTGAGTATGTTTTCATTTTCAACAAGTTTTCTCAATTGATCTTTTTTGTCTCTTATTGAGTCATGTCTCATCTTCTCAAGTTCAGAATTAGAAATATTTTCATCTATTCCATCTATTCTTTTTTTCAAATTCTCGCATTCTCTCTTAAGCTTTTCAAGTTCCTTGTTTGAATTATCTATTACCTTTTCAGAATTACCTATTATCTTTTCCTGCTCAATATTAACATGAGATATATGTTCTGAGGTCATTTTACTCAGACACATAGGGCAGGTATCTATCTCATTTATTCTTGATTTTATTTTCTTTGCCTTTTCAAGCTCTGACTCAGCCACAGATGCAGACTTTTCATGATTCATTATAGAGCTCTGTCTTTGTTCTATTGTGTGCCTTGTATCTTCAAGCTCATTTCTTAACTCTTTTATTATCTTGGAGCATTCTTCAGAGCTTTTGTGAGATAGGCCTTTTTCAAATGATTCAATCTGTCTCAACATATTTTCAGATTCTCCAGTATTTCTTGCGAGCTGTCTTTCCCTTTCTTTTATTACTTCCCTTACTCCAACTAGTTCATTCTTTAATGAATGTACTTTCTCTCTCTCTTCTTTTATTCCATTTAATTCATCCTTCTTTTTTTTCAATTCTTCGGACTTCTCAGCCATCTTTGGAGACTCTTCCTTAAGTTCTTGAATTTCTTTTTCAAATTCAGGAATAGATTTTTCCATTTCAGTCACTCTTCTATCTACCTCTCTTTTCCTATTTTCATAATTCTCTCTTCTTACTCTTAAACCTTCAAGCTCAGCTTTTAGATTTGCAATATCATCGTTGAGTTTTTCCTGTTCAATACCACTTGACCTCTGTATGTGTTTCGTTATTTCATTTATTCTTTCATTTAATTTTTCTTGTTCATCGCTCGCATTTCTAGCTTCTTCCTTAAATTTTTCTTTTTGTTTATCTTTTTCCCCTATTGACTTTACAATGCTTTCTATCTCTTTATCTTTCTCATTAGCTTTTCTTGCAAGTATAGATGCATTTATCCTTTTCAGATTGTTCTCCAGTTCCTTGAATTTAAGCGCCTCCTGTCTTTCTCTATCTAAATTTCTCAAGTAAGCCGTTCTCTCTCTCAAAACTGTGCCTATTTCTTTCAACTTTCCTTCTGTCTTCTCCAATTCCTTCAAGCTTTTCTCTTTTCTTAACTCATAAATAGCGATTCCGGCAACTTCCTCTATTATCTTTCTTCTATCTTCAGGATGCATTTTCACAATACTTTGTATCTGGCCTTGTAAAACAAGATTAAACCCATAGGGGTCTATGCCTGCCTGTGCAAGAGTCTCTATAACTTCTATCCTCGTCTTAGTCTCTTCATTTATCCTATATACGCCTTGCCCATTATACTTGACAATTCTTTTTAAGCTTATTTCATCATTATCAATATTGAATCCCCTATCAGAATTATCAAATACAAGCTCAACCATCGCCTCCCTTGCAGGCTTAATATATTTACTTCCCATAAAAAGCAAGTTCTTGGCTTTCGCAGCCCTCATACTTTTTATAGATAATCTTCCAAGAACAAAACATAATGCGTCAGATACATTGCTTTTTCCACTTCCATTCGGTCCCAGAATTACATTAATTCCAGTATCAAAGACTATTTCAGTGCGCCTTGCAAAGCTCTTGAAGCCATGCATCACCATTCTTTTTATATGCACCATTTGCAAATCAATAAACAGAGCGATATTTAAATTTGCTCAATCTGCATTATCTTAAAGAACATCCCCAATTTTCTCAAGCATACATGGATGGACTTGTCCGCTTCTACATGTCTCAGGAGTAACTTCGAAGCTTACTCCCCTTTTAGAAAAAATAATCTCAATTCTATCGCTAGTTATTTCTAATCTGCCTGCTTCATCCTTAGGTATGTAAGGATTAGGGCATTTGTCCCAGACTTTATATTTGTCTTTTATATTTAATTGATACAATTTTCTCCATTTCATATTGATTACATTAAAATGATAGTATAAAAAGAAGAGGGAGAGATTTTGATAAAAAAAAGAAAAAAAGAAAAAATTCTACTTAGTAGTAGCTCTCTCCGAACTCTTCAGACTTTTGCGGTTTTCTTGTTAGCAAAACTATCAAGACAACTAATAGAACTACGAAAATGATGGCCAGAATAACTGTCAATACGACAGTAGCATCTGCTCCAGCACCCTTGCTTGTTCCATTAATTTTTGCCTCGAAGCTTTCTTTCTTTACGAGTTCTCCGTTAGAGTTTACGTTTACAGCGAAACTGTATGTTCCAGCTTCATTTGCAGAAGCTTCTACAGTTACTGTCTTGCTTGTTCCAGCAGGAACAGCAAATACGCTTTCAGAAGCTCCAAGTGTTATTCCACTAGGACTTTCAAAGCTTATATCGTAAACCATTGTATTAGATCCAGTGTTAACTACTGTAACAGCATATGCTCCCTTTTCACCAACAGCAATTGTCTTGCTTGTTGAAGTGGAAACAACTTTGCTATCAGCGCCAGGTCCAACAATTGCAACTTTTTTAGTTATAGTTGTTGAAGAATCGGAATTGAAGGCTTCAAATTGAACTGTATAGATTCCTGCAGGTGTACCCTGTGGAACTTTCAAACTCAATCTTCTAAAGCCAGCATCTTCCTTTTCAATTCTGTCGTTTCCAGTGCTAACAAATGGATCCTCGGAGAATGGCTGGTCTTCTGGTGACAAATCGCCAAAGTAGGCTCTTGTCTCAACACTAAGTGCAGGAATTGTCATCCTGACAAAAGTGTCTTCTGCGAATTCTCTTCCTCTGTTCTTCAATACAATGTCAGCAACAAGATTACTTCCTGCTGATACAGTATTGTCCATTGCAACGTCAAGAACCTCTACTAGGTAGGATTCTCTTTTTGCAACCAAAGAAATTGTTGCACTGTCAGCAACTCCAGCATTTTTACTCTCAACTGTTACAGTCAGAGTTAAAGGTTCTCTTGAATCAATGTCAAAAGGCACATTTACAGCAAGAAGTCTGCTATATGTGTCTCCGTCATCTACAATAAACCTGCTGGTTACTGCAGCAACAGAATCGCTTCCAGATATTTCAGCTTTCACTCGTACATCAGTCGCATCAGCAGTTCCTGTGAAGATTACTCTTACAGGTACAGTTTCGCCAGCAACAACGGTGATGTCTGGGCTACCGTTTAGGGCTTCAATCCCAGAAACTTCAACGCTGTCGATAGTTGCGAAAGCACTAGCACTGCTAACGAAAAGCACTGCAAATGCAACAAGTGCAACAAGAGAAACCAGTATCTTTTTGGATTCCATGGTTTGTTTTTTAGTTTAGTTAAATATGCATTCTGAAAGCAGTATATAAACTTTATGGTAGCAACAGATAAAATGTAATTATATAGTGACGAAAGATTTAAATAAGTATACTTTAGTATTCAGAAGTATACTCAAATGGACATAGGAATAACCAAAACAAGCATACAGCAGAAAGGAAAAATAACGACGATAAAACTTTCAGATTCTACAAAGAAAAGGATAGACCATTTAAAGCTTTATCCAAGAGAAACCTATGAAGAGATACTTCAAAGATTTCTTAACATTCTCAATATAACAATAAAGAATCCAGAAATAGCAAGAGCCAAATTACTCTCTTTAGACAAACAAAGAAAGAGAAATTTCAAGGAGATTAAGTAAAAATGACAGAAAATTTAGAACAAGTAGCACAACCTTCTGTAAAAGATGAACTTAAAGACAGCATTAAAAATTATCCTAAAACTTGGAAAGCGTATGCTAAGCAATTAGCTCCCGCAATTGTAGTGTCTTCAATAGGTGCAGCCATAGGGCAGGAATTAGCAACAAGATTGGGATATGACAGTAAATTAGCAACAACCACTGCGTCTTATGTTTGTGGATATATACCTGGCTACACTACCTTCTTCGGATTAGAATATTGGAGAAACAAGAATAAATATCCAAAAGGAGTTTTTAGCAGAGAATTCGCAGAATTTGCAGGAACTTTCCTTGCGGTAGATTATGTAGCAGATTTAACAACATTTACTCCTGCTTTTATTGCTTCAAATCTCTGGCTTACAGATAACACCAACTTATCTCCTGCATTAAGAGGATTAACTGCTTGGAACGCTTCCGCTTTATTATATGTAACTGCAATGGCGGGTCTTCATCCATTATCAAGAAGAGCAACATCTGCAATAAATAAAGCAGTTAAATCTGTTGTTAGAAAATTAAAGGGAACAAAATAAAATGGCTAAAAGAACCTACAACGATCCTGTCAAGCAATTATCCAGGCAGAAACTAAAGGAATTTATTCAAAGACATCTAACACACAAAAGACCAGAAGAAATAAAAGTGATCTGCTTTCCAGGAGCAGAAGCCGAAGGCGAAGAAGCCTTAGAAGTTAAGGAAGTTTACGATTTGTGTGGAATTCCGAGAGCAAATATTGTAGGTCTCGAAGTAGGCAAGGAGGAGGAAGCAAGATTAAGAAAAGCAAATTTAGGTTTAGAAGTAATTTTACAGGACGCTCATGATTTTTTTAAAGAGACAGATAGAAGATTTGACGTAATTTCCTTGGATTACAAGGGACAACGTACTTGGAAAGAAAGAGATACAATAAGGTACATAGCAGGTAAAATGTTATTAACTAGCGGAGGAGTATTAATGACAAATCATGCTATAAAAAGAGAATCGAGCCCCACACAATTAGATTATTTATATCGCGGACCAGTATCAGAAGTTATTCGCAGTTTGTTTGGGTCTGCAAGAAGAGAAAAATTGGACAAAATAGCAGAATTAGAATCTCAAGGGGCTGATGTAGAGGCAATATTAGAATTAACAGGAAACAACCTTGATACACTTAGAACCATGGGAATATCAAAAGAAACAATTGATATTATGATGGGAGGAAAAGCAGATTTAGATCCGAGGTCTAGCATCATGGTCAGGTTGTATAATCAACAATATGAAATGATAAATAAAATATTCTCTTCTGCCAGAACAGATACCAGAATTAATTCTCTAAAAGAAGCCATGGGATTAAAGAGAGAGAAGGGAATAGAAAAAAGTTATCTAGATTGGGGAAGTACAAAGACATTTTTATTTTATGCAATGCAACAATTAACAGAGAGCGCGCATAAACAAAATCCTCACATCAGAATAGAAGATTTGGCTTCTCTTTTAGGTCTATTTCAGATGGTAGAAAACAAAGGTATGCTTTGTCACCAACTTGAAAGATACACGTATACATCAAATAAAAACATGAATATGTTAATGGATATTTTCCAATTTGTCGATATGCCTAGAGGTTTAGTTACAAGAATAGGAGATTTAATCGAGGTAAGACCCTTGCAAAAATTTAATGGAGAAGAAGGAATTTTAATGAACCCCTTTAAGTATGAAAAACCCGAATTAAGGAGAAGGGTAGAGGCAACAGTCAGAAAATTCAAGGAAGTTTCAGTTTACCATAGTAAAGGTTTAGAAATAAAACCTACATACTTAGGCTCATCTTATAATCCGCCTCAAAGAAATAGCAAAACAACAAAACAACAAGCCATAGAATTAATGTCTGTCGGCTACACTCCAGCAGAAATTGCCCAAGAATTTAGAGGTTTTACAAAAATGCAGTTAGCAGCTTTCAAGGCATGGGAAACTATGACAAAGAAGAGGTCTTAGCTAATTTTCTCAAATCTTAATCCCTCTCAACCAAAAACTATTTAAATAAGTAATCCTAGGAGATTACTATGAAAACAATAACGATAAAGCTCCCAGAAAATGAAGCGAGTGATTTAGATGAATATATTAAAAGAAAGAATTATTTGTCTAAATCTGAATTTGTAAGAAATTTAATTATGGAGAAACTAGAGACGACTAGAAAAGAAAAAGCTGGTTGGTTAATAGTTGCAGAGAAATCTATGAAAAATATTTGGGATAATAAAAAAGATGATGAAATATGGGGTAAATACTTATGATAGAACAAAGAGATTTACTTCTGATACCATTTCCCTTTTCAGACCAATCTGGAAGAAAGGTTCGTCCAGTTATGGTAGTAAGTAACAATAACTTTAATGAGCATTCTGAAGATGCAATAGTTGTAGGTGTAACCTCAAATATTACAAAAGATAAATATACTGTAAGACTAGATAATAAAGACTTAGAAGATGGTAAATTAATAACAAATTGTGTAATAAAATCTGAAAATCTACTAAAGTTAGATAAACATTTAATAATAAAGAAGATAGGAAAAATTTCAGTAAACAAATTAAAAGAAACTATAAATGTAATTAATAGTATCATCAATTAATCATTCATCTTATCATAAATTTTCATCCCCTCAACGCTATCTTCAACCATCTCCGGACTTTCATTAATTATTCTTATCTCTTTATCTTTTGGTAAATGTGCAAGCAATTCTTTCCATCCTTCAACTGGCGTTTTAATATGATTCTTCTCCCCCTTATCTCCATATACAATTCCAGAAAAATGTACATGCCATTCCCTCCCAGGAAATAATTTTATAACTTTATCATAATCGACTTTCTTCTCTCTTGCTAGAATATGCGCAAAGTCAATGCAAAATGCGCATCCAGTTTCCTTTACAAGTCGAGATATCTCTTCAACACTTCCAAACACATTTATCTTTCCCATTGTTTCAGGAGCAATTTTTATCTTCCATTTATTTTTCTTTATCTCTTCCATTATTTCCAATACCCCTTTTTTTATTGTCTGATAACTCTTCTCCTTGCTTTCTTCATCTTTAGCTTTATTCAGATAATATCCAGGATGAAATACAACTACTTTAGCTCCTAGCTTTTCTCCAATTGCACAACAATCAAGAATTCTTTTCTTTGTCGCTTCTCTTTTTTCCTTCTCGGCAGAATTCAAATTCACCCAATATTGTGCGTGTATAGATAAATAAATTCCTAACTTTCGTGCAATTTCGCCAATCTTAACAGCCTCATCTGGCTTTATGTAAACACTATAAGTAAAAGCAATTTCACATGCTCTCAATCCAAGTTTATGATATCCCTCTAAAACTGCCGAAGCAGTTTTGACAGGTCCAAGTCCAGCGGGACCAAATTTAATTGCCATTTGCTTTATCAGCACTTCCTTTCATCGCTTTCTCAATAAAGTCTAGAAATTTATTTATGTCATTATTCAACTCTTCAGATACGGCAGAATATATCTTTTTATCATCTATCTCTCCGTATCTATGTGCTAAGTAATTTCTCATCGCTTTTGCTTCAATAAGTTTTTTAGCCATTTCTTTGCTTATAATATTTTTATCGGCTAAAATTTCAAATACTTCAGAATCATCTTCAGGTATTCTAACATTTTTATCTTTTTCAACTATCCTCTCTTTAAACACAAGAAAAGCAATATCAACTACACATTCTATTATTTTCTCACAATATCTCTCACAAGCGGCTTTTTTCTCAATGTTAGTTTCATATTCTTCAAAATTGTCTGGCTTTATCTCTGAAAGTTCATCTAAAAATTTAGAAATTTGCTCAATCTTATCATTAATTCTTTCGTTCATAAAGCACACTCCCCTTTTCATCTATTTCTTTTTTTATTTTATCAGGAAGGAAATTATAAACCTCAACTTGTGTTTTGCTTTCTGCAAATTCTATGCTGAATTGAAATGCTTCTTTTTTGTTTATTTTATCAAATTCAACTGCAATATCAATGTCCGAGCGGAATGTTCTTATCCCATATGCACTTGAACCATACAAAATTATTCTTTTTATTTTAGGAAAATATTTGCTCTGCATAATACCTTCTTTTATAATATTAATCTTATTTTTCAGTTCGTATCCTTTTTTCAGGACATCTAATGAATAAGAGGAAAGCATCTGAATCGCTAAAAATTTCTTCTTTATATCTCTTGATAACCTTGTTCTTTCAGATGGCGTTAATCTTATGCCCATTAATTGTTTTTCTATAATTTCTAGCTCTCGCTCTCCAAATATCCTTCTCATTTCAGGTTTTTTTATGACATTTATTAATTCCATTTTCATCAACAACATAATATTTATTATCACTATGCTGATAATAGTTATCATAATGATGATATATTTAAATCTTTCTCTTCGCGTAAATCTTTAGAAATTAACTCTCACTTGAGTCATAACTCCATATCCCTTAGACATATTTTTTGCAGATGAGTCATAATCTCCGATAACTTCCAAATGTCCCCATTTCTTTCCGCTCTTAAACTTAGGAGTAAATCTTATAACTCCTCTAGGTCCGTATGAATAATTTCCAAGAGTATTCATACTTCCATTAATTCCCCCAGCTAATCTAATTTCTAACATCTTGTTATCAAATACCCTTCCTCCAGCAATTAATCCTCCAGAAATACTATCTTGCCCTTTTACTCCTAAACTATTTTCACCAGCAAAAGTATATTGTGCAGTTAAGTCAATTTCCATTTTCTTTTTAGCATCTGGAAACCAAGTAAGAAACATTCCAGCAAAAGTATCTGTTCTATCTCCAGTAAGAGAAGGTTTTCCTTTCTCCATATCTCCAGTAGGCAAAATTGCTCCTCCCTGTGTTAAAACATGTAATGAGCCATTTCCAATATTGAATGAACCTCTAGGTCCAGCACCAAACATTAAATCCCCGAATCCAGAATCTTGAGACTTTCCATTATCAACAGATTTATATGCCGGCACATTACAAAAAGCCCAAACTCCTGCTTCTCCCATATCACCTTTAATCATAGTATTCCAATATTTAAGCACATCATTCTGTGTCACAGTTCTAGTCACATTTCCCTTTGCATCTTCTTTCTCATTATATCCTGCTTTTATATCCATCTGCCATTCCGTAGGTCCTCTTGTTCCAATTACAATATCATTTGCCTTAGCAATTTGAGAGGTTGTTAAAGCACCAGCTAACATTCCTGCCAGTGTAAGTTTCCCAATTTTGTTTTTCATTAAAGTGCCCGTCAAGGTCAGTTCTTAAACATTTATGGTAATGTAATACTACCATCAAACACAATGCTTATAAGAGCAGGTAACTTGGATATATTATGGATTTAGAAGTTCTTAGGAAGATAGGTTTATCAGACGGAGAAGTAAAAGTGTACAAAGCATTGTTAGAATTAGGAGCAACTTCAATTAATCATATACATGAAAAAGTAGGGATAGACCGAAGAAACATATATGATATATTAAACAAATTAATAGAACGTGGTTTAGCTTCCTATTTTGACGAAAACAAAAAGAGGATATTTAGAGTTTCTAACCCTGACAAATTAATAAGTTATATAGAAGAAAAAAAGTCTGGCTTAGATGAAGTAAAAAAAGATATCAATAAAATTCTTCCTGATGTTAAGCAGGCATTTAATTCAAAGAAAGAAGAATTAAAAGCAGAAGTTTTCAGAGGGATAGAAGGAATAAAAGCAGTTTGGGAAGATTCATTAAATTACAAAGAAACCTTCTGGATTGGTTCCGGGAGATATATTCCAAAAGGTTATCCAAACTTCTTTATTCCTTGGAACAAAAGAAGAATAGAAAAAAAAGTCAAATGGTATAATCTAATGAGATATGAATTAAGAAAAGAAACAAAGCAGGATACATTAGAAGAACTAAAATTTCTCCCTCCCGAGTTTTCAGGAACTCCTACAGTCATATGCATATTTGGAAATAAGGTAGTTAACTTCATTTTAGGTGGAGAATTATTCGCCTTCGTTATAGAATCCAAAGAACTAGCGGAAAACTACAAAGCATATCACAAATATCTCTGGAATAATGTTGCTAGGAAGTAAACTTATTTTCTTCTTCTAGGCTTGCTTTTTCCTTGTGCAATAGCTTCAGCATAAGAGTCTCTAACGCTTGAAGAGACAGCATACTTCATGCTTCTTGTTGAATTAGATTCAGGTAACTTTATTTCAAGACCATTTTTAAATTCAGTAAGAGTTTCCATTCTTGTTCTATCATCAATTCTCCACTGTGATGCATTCACTTGTTGGAATGGTTTTTGTGGGCCATAATCTCCACGAAATACCTCTTTTTGTCTTCCGCCTTTGATATTTCTAACTGCATAGAAAGGCAAACCAGTTTCATGGTCTATAACAATATTAACTGCATAAATTCCATTTTCAAATCTTCTTGCAGGTTGTCCTAATTCTAAGCAAGAGCCATTCCATTGATATCCATTCTGCCATAATTCTCTTACAAGTGCATCAGTTATTTTATGTTGTGCGTCAAGTAATTCTTTATCTATTTTTCTTGTTATGTTTCTTTTTTGAGTTAGAATTTCAAATCCTGCTCTTCCGCTTGTAACATCGCCTTGCAAGGAAAGAGGCATTATTGCCGAACCTATAGGAGAAGTAAGTAACTTTCTATCTATCTCATATAGACTTTCCCCCAAAACTTCATGAGCTATAAGAATATCTATAATGAGGTTTTGTAAAAATGGATCCGAAACAAAGTTCCATGTTAATGACCTATGAGCATCATGAGGATCTTTAACTCTCATAGGTTTTTTAGCAGGATGCAAAGTTCTTACATCTTCCTGTAATCTGCTTTCAGTTTCTGCAGCTTTAATATGCAAACAGTTTCTTCTTATGATTATATTTTTCCCCCCCTTTGTCTCCATCCATCTACTGTCTGGACAGCCACAATGAGAATCTGCATATCTATTCCCTCCTTGAGAGCCAAGAACTGCACCCTTCAAATTAACAGAATGGCTTCCTTCTTTCTGACTTTTAACCTCGGCAGTTAATAATTCTCCTCTTAATACTAAACTATCTACTGCTTCTTTTCCTGAGCAATCAAATAAGTTATAACTTCCATGATTTGCTTTTATTCTTTCTCTCAGGGTTTCAACCAATCCTTCAGGAGATGATTCTAAAAGCTTTTTTCTTGCTCGGAGGGGAATCTGAAACAAAGGAGCATATCCAAATTTGCCTTCTAATTCTGCAGGTTTTCTTTTTTGCCATCTTTCAAGCATATCTCTCAAACCACCTTTTCTATCAGGAGAAGTAACCATAAAATAAGCAATAGCAGCTACACTAGGATTATCAAATATTCTTACTCCATCCCTTTGAAAAGAAAGCCCATAATATCTAGGCATCATTTCTTCAGTTTCTGCTACGGTTGTTTCTCTACTCATATTTTCCTTCATATTCATCATTATTTAAATCTTTCCAAAGAGACGTTCCTTTAAAGTAGTTACATATAGAAAGGTTTTTAATGTGTAATAAAGGAGATATTTCATGGATATTAAGCAAGAAATTAGAAATTTAACAAGAGAAGAAGCTCTGCAGTTGCTTCCTCAAGCCAAGCAGATATTAAAAGGAAAATTAGAAGCAATTTATCGAAAAGCAGTTGAAGAGATAAAATAAAGCTCGAAGTTTTCGCAAGCGAAAACTTTATAAATCCAGTATATACATATCAGTATATACATAAAGTATACTAATTAATTAACATGGATGAAGACGACTTTTTCAGCAACAACGACCAATTTGAAGACATAGTTGCATCTTTCTTTAACCGTTCAGGAACAAGAAAGAAAGGCAGAAGTCAAAGGCAAGAGGAAGATGAGTCAGAACTTGGGTTCATAGAAGCTCCAGATAAAGTGTTTATAATACTTGAAATTCCAGGATATACTCAAAAAGAAATAGCCCTTGCAGTAAAAAGCAACGAACTTTACATAAAAGCCAAAAAATCAACTCTTTCAAATATAAAAGAATATCTTGCACCCAAATTTGAGCAGGAATTAAATATAATAAGAACAATTCCAAATTCGGCAAACACAAAAAAGATGAATTATACTTATAAAAACGGTATTTTGGAGGTCGCATTCGAGAAAAAATGAATGAAATAAAATTAGAAGTTGCAGAAGCACTACAAGAAGATATTGATAAGGGCTTAGCAAGAGTTTCAAGCAAATTAATGAAAGAGTTAAAGCTCTCTTCAGGAGACTTAGTTCAATTAAAAGCAAAATCAAATTTAATGGTAAGATTAATACGTGGTCTTCCAAGTGATGAGCATAGAGAGATAATAAGACTTGATGGAACAACAAGAGCAAATCTTTCAACATCAATAGGAGAGACAATAGAATTATTTTCAGTAAAAGTAGAACCTTTAGACTCTCTAACTCTTTTTCCAGTTCAAGAAGTAAGGTTTTCAAATGACCCTACAGAATACTTCCACACAAGATTGCTTGACAAACCAATGTCTCATGGTCAGAAAGTAGTTATAGACGTTTTTGGAACAAGGCTTGTATACGTAGCTTCTAAAATGTCCCCAAAGAATGGAGGCATAGTAAACACAAATACTAAAATAACAGTTTCAGATGACGTTCATGCAGTCGACAGCAGAGCAACAAATGTTTCTTATGAAGATATTGGGGGTTTGAAGAATGAAGTAGAATTGATAAGGGAAATGGTAGAACTTCCAATGAAACACCCAGAGGTTTTTCAAAAGTTGGGAGTAGGTGCTCCAAAAGGGGTTCTTCTTACAGGCCCCCCAGGAACAGGAAAAACATTATTAGCAAAAGCAGTAGCAAATGAAACAGAAGCAAATTTCTATTCAATAGCGGGTCCAGAAATAATGAGCAAATATTATGGAGAATCAGAAAAACATATAAGAGAAGTATTTGAAAAGGCAGAGAAAAATGCTCCAAGTATAATTTTCATAGATGAAATAGATTCAATAGCGCCAAAGAGAGGAGAAAGTACAGACAATACAGAAAAAAGAATTGTTGCACAACTTCTTACTATAATGGATGGATTAAAATCTCGAGGGCAGGTGGTAGTTATGGCTGCAACAAATCGCCCAGATGACATTGATGAAGCGTTAAGAAGACCAGGCAGATTTGATAGAGAATTAAAGATAAATGCACCAGATGAATCTGGAAGAAAAGAGATTCTTAAGATACACACAAGAGGAATGCCTTTAGACAAAGATGTTAATTTTGATGAAATAGCATACAAGACAATAGGTTTTACAGGAGCAGACATAGAAGTTTTAACCAAGGAGGCAGCACTTAAAGCATTAAGACCACATTTAGCAGAACTAAGAAATACTAAAGGAAAAATGCCCCTCGATAAATTAAATAAAATTTATATCACAGGTTTGCATTTCAATGAAGCTTTGAAAGCAGTTGAACCTTCCGCAATGAGAGAAGTTTTGATAAACAGACCCCATACAAAGTGGGCAGATGTTGGAGGATTAGATTTTGCAAAAGAAAAGCTAAGAGAATTAATAGAATTGCCTTTGATAAAACCAGAATTATTTGTAGAAGCAGGAATAACTCCCAGCAAAGGAATAATATTATCAGGCCCCCCAGGAACAGGAAAAACATTATTAGCTAAAGCCATTGCAAACGAAGCGAATGCAAACTTTATATCAATAAAGGGCCCTGAATTAGTAAGCAAATGGGTGGGAGAGTCAGAAAAACATCTAAGGGAAATATTCAAAAAAGCAAGACAAGTAGCGCCTTGTATAATTTTCTTTGATGAATTTGACAGCATTGCAAAAGTTCGTGGCTCTGGTTTTAATGATTCAACAGAAAAAATGGTAAATCAATTATTAACGGAAATGGATGGAGTAGAAGACTTAGAAAAGGTAATGATTGTAGCTGCAACAAACAGAATAGATTTAATAGACCCTGCACTTCTAAGACCAGGGAGATTCGATGCAATAGTAGAATTATCGGTTCCAGATAAAGAGACAAGAAAAAAGATTTTTGAAGTGCATACAAAGGCAATGCCCTTGGAGAAAGATATTAATCTTGAAGATTATGCAGAAAAAACAAATAATTTTACGGGAGCAGACATATCGGCAATAGCAAGAGAAGCCGGCTTAATTGCTATAAAGAAAGTTTATAGGGAAAAAGGAAAAGTGGTAAAGATAACCAAAGAAGATTTTGATAAAGCATTAGAAAACGTATCAAAATCAACTGGAAAGAAATTATCTGTTAAAGACGATAAGAAACACGAATTAAAGAAGGAAAAATAAAAATTATTTTCAAATTTATCAATTATTCATAAATGGCTATTTACAGAAAATTACAAACTTACTAACTGCACTTTCTCGTCACCCTTCACAGCACCGAAACTTGTTGCTCCACAATACTTTACACCTGCTTCATCACATGCTTTTATTGTAGCGCCTGTCGCCTGCCCATCAATTATAACTGCAAAAGCGGGCTTTCTTGAGCTTAAAATATTTTTAGTTACTTCCCTATTAGAAACCTTCTTTATTACATCAAAATTATTATCTACTAAAACTGCGTTCTTGCTATCTTTTATTTTTTCATATGCTTCTTTTACAGCTTTTTTTGCATCTCCGCTGTAGTCTCCAGAATCTGTCCTGCTGGATACTTCTTCTCTAACTTCTCTTCTTTCATAATTATTATATCTGTCATTTCCGTTTCCATTTCTTAAATTCCATTTTACATATTCTTCAGTTATTACTTTTCTTCTCAATGCAATCAATATTTCCTTTCCAACAAGTTCTTCAACTTCTTTCCCATCTGGAGCAACTGCAACATATTTAATTTTAGCATTATTTATCACATTTTGCGCTATGAGTTTTCCCCCCCTATCGCCATCAATAAACAATGTCAATTCTTTTATCTCTCCAAGTTTTGTAATTTCTCTTGGTAATTTAGTTCCATTCATCCCTATAACATTATTTACTCTGTTTTTCAATAAATTGACAACATCTGCTCTTCCCTCAACAACAATTATTTCATTGCCAGACAAATCTCCTGCAGGAAGCTTTTCTTCACCATATTCTTGTATTCTAGCAGCTCTTGATTCTTCTGTTATTGATCTGCTCAATTCTCCAAATTGTGAACCTGAATCAATGCCTTCAAGAAGCTTTCTAGCCCTATCAACAATAAAATCTCTCTTGCTTCCCCTCACATCTTCTATTTTATTTATCTCAATTCTTGCTTCTGTAGGCCCTATTCTATCTATTGTTTCTAATGCCGCGGCAACCATGGCTGTCTCTGACTTATCTAATGCGCTTGGTAACTTAATTTCTCCAACACTTTTTCCATCCACTATCTCCAACTCTACTTCTATTCTCCCTATCTTCCCTTCTTTCTGTAATTCCCTCATTTCCATATCATTGCCAAGTAATCCTTCTGTCTGTCCGAATATAGCTCCGATTACATCAGGCTTTTCTAAAGGTCCTTCCGCTCTAAATGAGGCATGAACCATATACTTTATTGATACTGGGCTTACTTTTGCCATTTTTATTTTTTCTATAGAAAGAAATAGTCCAATCCAACCTGCAATGCCCAACACGGGCGCGAGTATGAAAGTGAAATAATCTTATGAATATCTCTTCCTATAGTGAGCAGAACGATTGTAGCTTTTTAAACCTTTTTATCAGAAAAACCTTTAGAATGAGACACCGAAAACAAGGCTTTTCAGGATATATAAATCTTATTGCTATTTTTTTACCGACGGAAATCTTTATAAACTCTTTATAGTTCCCAAGAAAAAGATACCATGGCGCAAAAAGAGGTGCTGAAAGAGGAGTCTTTCAAGGAAAATGAAGAGCTACAAGACCAGTTAGAAGATGCAGATGCTCTCTTCGACGGCTTAGAGTCAATGTCAGAATAACTTTTTCTTTTATTTTTTATTTTTTTAAAATAGAATAGTCTTAGAAAGTGCAATTAAAGATTTACATTCCCCTCTTCAAATTATAGAACTCCCTTATCTTTCCAAGCTTTTCATAAAGGCCTATAAGCTTTTTCTTAATATCCTCTTTTTCTCCTGCATCTAAATCAATAGAGAGAAGTCTTTCATAAGCCTCGACTGCTTGTCTTCTTTTATCCCTAGTAAGGCATTCATCAGCATATTTTTTGTACATATTTTTTCTTGATAAATCTAAGTTTCTCTTTTCGCTCACTCCAGCAATAATCAATGCTTTCTTAAATGAAGTATCTGCTTCATCAAAATTATTTCCCTTAACGAAAAGCTCAGCAGACTTTACTAACTCCTGCTTCTTTCCCATTTCTGTAGGGTTTATATCAGAAGCATGCCTCAATAATTTACCAGCTTCAAGAAACATTCCTCTCTTTTCATATATCCCAGATAAAGTTAGTAGGACAAATCTTCTTGTATCAAAATCAAGAGTTTGCCTTAAGCACTGTTGCAGATAATCCATTTTTACATAATCTCCAACAGTCTTCAATTTCTCTTCAACATCTCTCCTGTTCGGTCCCTCTTTTTTATAATCCATCCCCTAATTCATTGCATTGAGTTTATAAGGATTATTATAGTGAAATGTTAATTATTATTTATTAATTCAACATATTTTGCAGGGTTTTCCATATACGCATGATAAACTGCTCGGGCACCATTTTTTTGAGCCCATTTTATTGCTAAGTGCAAATCTTTGTAATTTCCTTTGCCCACATTTTTACTCCCGTAATATATCCTATTTATAACTTCTTTTGCTTTTTCAGGCGAAAATCCATATCTTTTTTTCAAAATATCTATTCCAAGTAAATAGGACATTGACTCGGAAAAAGACTCCCTAGCAACAGATGCATTTTCTTCACCTGCTTTTTCAGCATGTTCAATACTTTTTGCAACAGCATTGATAGGGATAATTTCAGAGAAGGGGGTCGTAACCAGAGATTCTCCTGCACAAACTACTATAAACCTTCTTCCGTATGTGCTCCCCACACCCATTCCGCCAGATAGGTGTACTGTTCTACCCATCATAATATATCTTGAAGGATTGTTTTCTCCGTTTACCTTCATTCTTTGAACTCTAAAATAACTTTCAGCAATGAAACCTCGGTTTGCATACGCTTCTTCAAAATTATCTCCCTTTTTTACGGGAGTCCAGTTTATATTTACTGGCTCAAATTCAGGAACTTCTTCTAAAAGAAATTCTTCAGCAGATTTGCAGTGATTAAGACATACAGATATTAATCTTTTTTCTAATGGAATCCCATAAATCTGCAAACTTGGAACAACTTTATATTTATCTCTTGCATCAAATTTCCACTTTCTAAGAGCTTGCTGTATTGCTGACTTAGAATCCTTTTCTAATCCTGCCCATTCTTCCATGCCTGGCAAGATGTCTTTTCTTTCACCAAGAGGAACATATAACCTTACAACATCATCATATCCAACTTTTTCCAGGCTTTCTTTTATATTAACAAAGCTTAAGGGTTGTTCCGCCCTATTTTGATAAATTTCTAATCCTGCCCATGAAAGTGCACACAAACCACCAGCCAAACCAAAACCTCTTCTCAAAAATTTTCTTCTAGTTACATTGGTGCCTTGCTTAACTTTCTGAGCTCTTCTGTGTTTATTCATAAAAAATCTGGAAGTTGTGCTTATTTAAGCTTATCTCAAATTCAAAACAGGGTCGAATATAGAACTCAAAGTATTAGCAATCATATCAAAGAAAAGCTTCAAATAAGTTATGTGATTAAATATGTTATTCATTTCAGAGAAAATCTCCCTTGAATTTGTTTTATTTTAAGTTTAGAATATCAGAAATTAAACTGTTTTGGCTTTCAATTCTATGCAAACGCCTGCAGCAACTGTTGCTCCAGCATCTCTGATTGCAAATCTTGCCATGTGTGGATTTGTAGCTTGTGTTTCAAGTACAAGGTTTCCAATTGGCTTGATTCTTACTCTCGCAACATCTCCGTTCTTCAAGAAATCCGGATTTTTTGTAGTTACTCCAGAAGGCTCTGTCTTTTCTATTAGTTCTATGAATTGGCATGGAACTTGTGCAGTATGAACATGGAATACTGGCGTATAGCCTTTAGCAATGACTGTAGGATGTGATATGACTGCAATCTGTGCTACGAATTCTTCAGCGATTGTCGCAGGTTTGGTAGCATCGCATACAACATCTCCTCTCGCAACATCTTTCTTTCCAACTCCCCTTATGTTTATTCCAACATTGTCTCCAGCTTCTGCTTGAGGTAACTGTTCATGGTGCATTTCTATTGTTCTTACTTCTCCGGCAATTCCTTTTCCAGACCTTCCAGGAAGAATTATAACTTTGTGCCCAATCTTCATTATTCCAGTTTCAATTTTTCCTACCGGAACTGTTCCTATTCCTGTAATCTCATAAACATCCTGTAATGGCATTCTTAATGGTAAGTTTGTTGGCTTGTCTGGATCTTTGAATAAATCAAGTTGTTCAAATATAGTAGGTCCTTTATACCAAGGCATATTTGAAGATTTCTTGAAAACGTTATCCCCCTTGAATCCAGATATCGCAAGGAATGTCATTGTATCTGTTTTGTATCCTGCTTGTTTCAAAACTGCAGAAACTTCAGCTTTGATTTTATTAAAAACATCTTCTTTGTAATCAACAGCATCCATTTTATTAATAGCAACAGCAACCTCTCCAACACCCATAGTTCTCAAAAGCCATACATGCTCCTTTGTCTGTGGCTGGACTCCATCTTTAGCAGATAATGTCAAGAATGCGGCGTCTGCTTGTGATGCTCCAGTAATCATGTTTTTAACGAAGTCTTTGTGCCCAGGTGCATCAATTATGGTAACTTCTCTCTTGTTTGTTACAATCTTCTGATAAGATAAGTCAATAGTAACTCCCCTTTCTCTCTCTTCTTTAAATCTATCCATAACGAAAGCGAATTCAAAACCTGCCTTTCCATGCTTTTGAGCTTCAGCTTTCAATTTATCCAGTTCAGTTTCAGGAACTGCTCCAGAATCATACATCAATCTACCTATTGTAGTTGATTTTCCATGGTCAACATGCCCTACAAACACTACATTGATTACTGGTTTTTGTTTTACCATTATATTTCTACCAAGTATTATTTTCTAATTTTGTGGGTATTTAAATCTTTTGTTCATTTGAACAAAATGATTTTGGAAATTTTAAATTTACAATACTTTTTGCTTTACTTTGTAAAGAAACCTTGCTTTGTTAAACCCTCAAGATTTTTTCAAATCTTGATGGCCATCAAGAACTTTGTTCTTGAGGTTTACCAAAGTTTATTTAAAACTTTCGTTCAAATAAAAAATAATTCATTGTGTTTCAATCAAACAATGTTTAAAAACACACAATTCCGATAAAACTAATGAACGATTCAACGCCTATTTATGAATTAGCCAATAGAGGGGGAGTTGATTTCGAATCTGTTCTAGAATTAAGTATTGCTACGCAGGAAGCAGGAGTATCAGATTTGCAATCTTTAAGATCATCTGCTTCAGAATTAAAACAAAAACTTCTTTTATCTTCTGGTGCCTCAAAGTTGTTCGATGAAATAGTCGCAGGAAAATATTCTGCAACAGAGACTCGCGCCTCTTTAAAAAAAGAAACCTCTCCAGAAGTAAATAATCAAGAGCAAACAAAAACAATCGAAGATAAACTCCAAGCTAAAAACTCTCCAACAACTTCCACAGCTCAATCTCAGCCACCTGAGCAAGAGCCAAAGAAATCTGAACTCTCTGTGACAGAGAAGAAACTTGCGCTTGGATGGAAAAAGATGAATTTAGCAAAATTACCTGCAGTCGCAGTTTTAGGACATATAGAAAATATGGGCAAAAAAATGCAAATTCATGCTTATATTGTCAGAAACAATGTTAAAACTCTGCAAGATTTAGAAAACACGCCTTATCATAATTTCACCTCATTCAGATTAGAAAGAGATAGATGTGTAAGTACTTTTGCGGTGGCTTCAATGAGAGAAGCAATAGCAGATAATTTTTGGGTAGATCCTAAAAAAGAAAATATGTTAAGAAATCAAGCAGACGCAATTCCAAATAATTCATATCCAGTTTCAGACTTAATAGCCCATATTGCAGAAGAAAGTGAAGGAGTCGCAGCATATGTTAGAAGTTATGTAGGAGAAAGAAAAATAAGGACAGTAGATGGGTTGTCCTCTTTATCAGATTCTGTTTTACGAGGGGGAGGTTTTAAAGAAAAATCTCTTAGTCTTGTAAGAGATATTATCGCAGAAAGATATCCCTCTCTGATAAATAGAGAATCTCAAAGCGTTCCAGATGAGAGATCAGAAAAAAAAGAGGATACTTCTCCAAAAGTTGTAAGAGGTTATTCATGCGAGGTAGATGGATGTAGATTAACTGTAAATGGTCAAAGAATAATTGCACAGCCAAATTATAGAATAGGGGTTTTAACTGTAACAGAAATGACAAAAAAATTAGAGAGAATGTTTAGCCTCCATTCTCAAGGAAAGGATCCAGAAGAAATAAAAAGAGATCCTAGTATAGGATTTAGCGTAGAAACTATAAATGATTATTTAGCTAAAGCAAGAGTTATTCCAGAACAGAAAATTCCTGTTCAAGTCTTAAAAGAGCCACTAAGAAATTATCAATTTAGGAGAGATGGATGTAGATTAACTGTAAATGGTCAAGAGATAAAATTAGTGCGTGGGAAAGGAGGTAATAAAGATACTTTGGCTAAAAATCTAGAGAGAATTTTTCATATGCATTCCATTGAAGGAAAGAATCCTGATGAAATTTACAGAGACCCAGGAGTTAAGCTAGTTTTACCAACAATTATGAAATATTTAAGAATAGCCAAAGTTATACCGCAAGCAGTTACAGATAAAGAGAAGCTACTCCCAAGTGAAGTTTATTTAGAATCAAGAGTAGTGTATGATGCGGATTTGAATGCAACTGTCCATCCTGCACCTCCAAGAAACCCTTTAGAATTTCAGCCTACATTGGAAAATTTATTAAAATAAAATGCAAAAATCAAGATTTAATATTTTAAACTATATTCCAGAAGATGGAGCAGAGTTTGTATTAAATAAAGCAGAAGAAATAAAAAGATATGCAAGGGGCGTAGAGGACAGATTAAAATTAGTTTCAAAATTATTTTTAAGAAGAAGGTTTGGGTGTGCGGAGGCAATTGTTCAAGGAGAGTTTCCCAGACTGCCTAAAAGAGTATTTCATGGACAGCAAAGATTCTGCGAAGAAGAAGCCGTCAAGGATTTTCTTCTTCTTTCTGCATTGGGAATTCCAAGACTTTATGCATCATGCGAAAATTTCAAAAATCTTGGTTTAGGTCATGCATTAGTTTTGGTTCCTTCAAAAAGCCATTTCATCATGCCATATTATGGAGATTTAATGAATGTTAAAATGGAAGGAGATAGATTATATGATTTGGATACTAGAACATGTGTAGCATCTGGCTTAGATATAAAACCTGATGAACAAGTTTTGGCATTATTAAGACAAAACAAAAGAAAAGTTTTAGGCAGAGCCACAAGCCCTCAATTGCTTGATAGAGTAAGAACAAATAGGGGAAACATAGAAGCAAGAATGTTTTACTCTCCAGATGAACTGAGAATTGAATATATAGTAACTGATGTAACCACAAATTCTCCTTTTTATTATGACCAAAGATTAAAAAAATCGGGCAATACTTTCTTAGCTTTAGAAGAATGCGGACTTGCACTAAACAGGGCAGGATTTTCGTGTAACAAGATACCTTTGTTTACTTCTCCTCCATTAAAGAGCTTAACAAAACAAGCAACTCAATCAATTAAAGATTCAGAGACAAGAAACTTAACTCTTGGAGTTATGTATAACATAATGCTTGAAAGTTGTGGAGATGACTTTTTATCCACCGCAAGTGAGCGCTGGGAACTTGTTGCAGATTTAGAGAGTAAATCAAAAAGCCAAGATAAAGCAACAGCAGATGAAGCAAGAGCAACACTAGATTATAATACTCTGCTTAGAAGAGTAAACGGACCTGTTGCTTCAGCAACTTATCTTGACTCTCTAATAGTAAGAATGGAAACTTTCAGAAGAGATGGCTTAAATCTTGGACAGGCATTCAGAAGAATTTCCGCACTTCCATTTCCAGCAGGATTGTTTTCAGAATTTTGTAGAATAAATATTAAGAGTTTAAAAGATAATTATTTTAACAATTATCTTAACGCAGAATTAAAGCTTACAGAGGAATTCACTTCTTCAAATCCAAGAAAACTGCCTAAATTAATGTTAGATTTAGTCTTAATTTGTTACTCAAGTTAAACACAATTTCGCGAAAAAAGTTTAAATACATCCCATGCTAAAAATTTAAATGTCCCAGCAACCTTTAGAAGTTTTGGTAGTAAATAGAACAGTCGGAGAGGATCTCCTAGAAACAGTAAGCAATAATGTTTGTGACGGTCCATTGCATGCAGTAGCAGAACTTGTTGCTAATTCTTGGGATGCCGATGCACATTTAGTTGAGATAGAAATAGACAAGCCGGGAAATAGAATTTTGATAAAAGATGATGGTTCAGGAATGGACAGAGCAGGGATTGATGCATTTTACAGAACTGGAGATAGCCCAAAGAAAGTTGAAAAAACTTCCCCCAGTGGAAGACCAAGATTGGGCAGATATGGAATTGCCGCCTTTGCAACAAAAGCTCTAGCTAACGTCTGTGAATTAACTACAATAAGAGATAGAAGTAGATTCCATTGCAGAGAAGAATTTGGAGAATCACAATTAATAGGAAAGTCATTAGAAGTTTCCGTTTTCAAAGCTCCAGAAAGAGAACACGGAACGGAGATTTTACTTACTAATTTAAAAGTTGCAGATTATGCAGAATTTAATCAATTTGAATTAAGAAGTTATCTTGCTTCCCATTTTCATCAGATAAGAGCAGAAAATAATTTTGTTGTTATTGTAAACGGAGAGTCGGTAAAATCAAGAGTAATAGAAGGAGCAGTCAGATTTTCAGTTGATACAGCGGGCGAACACACTGGACCAATTAAAGGCACGATATATTTGACAGGAAGAAGAACAAAGGATGCAGGAGTGCATATTAGGGTAGATGGTAGAGAAATAGGAGACTCAAAGAGGCTTATTAATTTAGAATATATAAAGCGTTCAACCGCAGGAAGAGTCATTGTAGAAGTTCAAGCAGACGATATGCGCCAGTACATTACCTCAAGAAGAGACGGGTTTATTCCTGGAAAAGCGCTGGACGAATTAAAAAGATTAATCAGAAAAGAATTAATAGAAGTCAATAGGTATGCTGTCCAAGGTGCGACAGCGACTAAATCAAGGCACTTGAGAGGAAAGAGAGATAAGGTTCTTACAAATGTAAAAGCTCACTTTAAGTCTAGGCAAGTCCCAGAAATTGCAGAAGTGTCTTTAATATTTGAATCAGAAAATAAACAAGAAGTTCCATCGCATCTTCCAGCACTTTATGATGAAAAGTCAAGAAGAGTAGTATTAAATCCAAATTATGCAACCTTAGATACTGATAAAGCTCAAAATGAACTTTCTTTAAAGCTTGGAGTAGTTGATGCTGTTGCAACCGCCATTGCAGAATTTAGAACAAGGGGTTCAGGTTTAGGGCAATTAGAAAGATTCCTAAAACATAAAGCTTTGCTATTAGCACAAGTCGCACCAAGACATAAAAAAGAAGAAAAAGGAAGCGAAATATTTTCAAATGCACATTACGAACTTAAGACTCTTGCCAGTTTATCAGGCCACTCAATCCCCCATCTTAGACACGCTGTAAGCGGAGGATTGCTTTCAGTTACCCAAAGCGGAGAAGTTATGGGCATAGCCTTTAAGGAAATGATCAGAAGGGTTGGTGGTTTAATCACTCTTTATCAATTAATAGAAGAAAACGTACCCATGAAAGATCAAGCAGAGCAATTAAGACACGGGCAAAGATTCACAAAAGTATTATCTTTAATGGGTGATGAAACAGTTACTCCATTCTTTCATAATCTTACTACTAATGGTAGTCCCTGCTATTTTGCAGAACCATCATGCGCTAAAGAATTAGCAGATTTAATGGCAGGCACAGACCTTAGAAAAATAAGAGATTCAGAATTGCCAGGTATAATGAAGGCCCATAAAGAGCAGTATTTTAGTCTTGGAGATATGGCAGAAAGACTTAAGATGCTTAAAGGAGACGTTGCGGGCGTATTAAATTATGTAGAATCAAAAGGCCTAAAAATTGATCAGAGAGAAAGAGGAAGAGGAATTCAGATAAATTACGCAGATTTCATATCTGCTTTACAGCATAAAAGAAAAGCAGAGTTTTAATCTTTACAACAATAATTCTTATAAACGCATTTAATACAGGTTTTTTATGAATAGAGAATTAAAGTTACCCTTTGATACTTATGATTTGCCTCCCGCAATAGTAGAAGAACAAGCGACTTATTTAGATTATTTAAGCGAAGCAGAACAATCCCGTTTGCGAGAAGAAGTAGATAAATATGCAGATGAACACGCACACGAACATAATTGTGATGCAGATTTAATTGATTTACCTTGGGAAGGAAATAGATTGGAATATTTATCTCTCGCAAGAGTTTATTCTGAACCAGATGCGGAAGGAAGAAAACAATTTAAATCAGGTATTGGATAAGTGCATATTCCAATTCTCTCAGCATTTTCGATTTCTTCATCTTGAGCAAGCCATTCAACTTCAAGACGATGTGTTTTATGAATATGTTCTGCAAAAAGAGTAGAATGTCTATTGTCTATTAAATCATATCTTAATATTTGCATCTCTTTTGTCATGTGGAACTATGTCCATTAAATTGTGCTTTTAAATCTTATGCAGTTAAAAATTAGAATTTTTATTATATTTTGATTTTTTTGAATATTGTTTTTAAATCTTTGTCTAAATTCAGGAATGAAGAAGATTTATATATAATAAAATATAAAATACTATATGGCTGAATACAATTTAATAATAGAAAAAGACGAAGAAGGATGGTTTGTAGGTAGCATACCTGAATTGCCGGGTTGTTATACGCAAGCAAAAACAATACCTCAATTATTGGAAAGAATAAAGGAAGCAATAGAAGTTTATTTAGAAGGAGAGAAAAATATTCCCTTGATAAAGTTCATAGGTATTAGAAAAATAGAGGCGTAATGGCGAAATTACCAAAAGTTTCTGGTAAAGAATTGTGTAGCATTTTAGAAAAGATTGGTTTTATAAAAATCTACGGAAAGGGAAGTCATGTAAAATTTAAGCATCCAGATGGAAGAAGGACAGTAGTACCTATACATGGAAATGAAGACATTGGTCCAGGACTTCTTCTGGCTATATTAAGGCAAATTGGATTATCAAGAGAAGAATTTGAGAAGTTGTTATGATTTAAATCAAATAGAAAGATACGTAAATGTCCATAAATTAGGATTTAAGTCTGTAAAATGGGACAGAATATCTCAAATGTCTTTCTTTAGAAACATGTTAGATTATTATGGAGAGAGCATACCTATTGATTTCTACAACAAAAACAAAGATGACTTTGAAAGGATAATTGATATTCTGATAAAACTGACAAAGTAGTGATATTATATTAACTATACAATAGTAACACAATAGAAAGATTTATAAACGCACATAAATAATAAAGACTATGCAAAATAAAGTAGAAAACCAAAGAATTGAAGGAACAAGTCTGTATATTTTTAACAAGGACGTTAAAACTGGAGATTTTACCTATTCAAGACCTATTAGTATGGATGAAGCAAAAGCAGTTGCAAGTAAAGTAGATGGATTAAACGTTGCAGATAATGGTTCATTGATTTATATGAATACATTAAGGGGAATAAGAGCAAACAGAGAATTAATGGCTCAAACTCAAGGAAATGTTTGGCTTCCAACAATTCAAGAAGGATTTGTATTACATGATGCAAAACTTTTGCCCTCAAACGAATTAATGGATTTTGGAATAGCTCTTTACAACGTAGAAAATCCAGATAAGCAAATTGCAGGAAAATTAATAGAATGTGCAAGACAAAAAGGTTATGCAGTTCCAATATTGGCTTCATTTAAATCATTAGATTTAGAGCAAGGTGGAGAAAGATACGGAGTTACACCTGTTTTTGTTTCTAAAGAAGGATTAATAACAGGACAAGATGCAGTAAAACTTTTAGAGAGATTTAATTTTAGAGGAAATTCAGGCGTTTGCAGGTTGGGCCGCAGCTACGGGGTTTGGGTTGCGGACTGGGACGTTAGCCTTGACGCGGACGGTGTCTGTCGGGTGGGGCGAGTTTCTGCCGTAGGCACCGCGAAAAATTTAATTGAGCTTGCTGAAAACGAAGTAAGAACAAAATATGATTCTAACAATGCAGTCACAAGAAAAGATATTGTTTCTTTGGAAAGCAAGATTGCAACATTACAAAGCCAATTAACACAATCAGAAGCTGACAGACAAAAAAGTGTTGAATCTATAAAACAATTTCTTGCATAATTTTAAAAGCAATTACTTTCTTATAAGAGTCCTAGCCACATAAACAATGGCTGGGCCACACGTCAATTAATAGTGCTTTCTCTTACGAGAAAGCCATAAAATACAGTTGCAAAATATAGTAAGCTATGAAATACCTTTATGGATTGAGCTGAATTATTAAGCTACAGTGGAACTTTGATTAATTGGCTAATTTTAGCGTTTGCAGGTTGAACCGCAACAACGGCAATTGGAATGCGAACTGGAACGATAACCTTGATAACGCGAACGATAACTGTCGAATGGCTCAGCCTGCTAGGAATTTACTATGAAATCATACAACCATCTTTACAATCATATAATTTCATTTGAAAACTTAATTCTTGCTTGGAAAAAAGCAAGAAAGAATAAAACAAAAAAGAATTATGTAATTGAGTTTGAAAAATATTTATTCTATAATTTACTTGCATTACATTACGAACTAAAATATTTATCTTATAGTCCAAAGGCACTAGTAACATTTATTTTAAGAGACCCAAAAACTCGTAAAATAAGTAAGTCAGAATTTAGGGATAGAATTGTTCATCATGCAATTGTTAATATTTTAGAACCTATTTTTAACAAGACATTTATTCATGATTCCTGTGCTAATAGAATAGGAAAAGGCAACCTATTCGCAATAAAAAGATTTTACAAATATATAAGAAAAGTATCAAGAAATGGGCTCGTTGCAAAGAATAAATTTAGAGATAATAATTATGTTTCAGGTTATTGCTTAAAAGCAGATATTAAGCATTATTTCCAAGAAGTTAATCATAATATTTTAATGAATTTAATACAAAGAAAGATAAAAGATAAGAAAGTTTTAAATTTGATAGAAAAGATTAATGCGAACTTTGGAATGCAGAGAGAGAGAGAGAGAGAGAGTAACTTTTGCATTGGGTGAAACGTCAGGGCAAAGCCCTACGCAAGGAATGCCCTTAGGTAATTTAACCTCGCAATTTTTTGCTAATATTTATCTTAATAAATTAGATTATTTTGTCAAACATACTTTGAGAGCAAAATATTATATTAGATATGTTGATGATTTTGTTATTTTGCATAAGTCCAAAGAACAACTAACTATATGGAAAGAACAAATTAATAATTTTCTCATAGATGAATTAAAGCTTGAACTTCATCCAGATAAATCAAAAATAATTCCTATTTCGCATGGAGTTGATTTTGTAGGTTTTAGGAATTTTTATCATTTTAAATTGTTAAGAAAGAGAAATATAAAAAAGATGAAAAGAAGAGTAATAGCTTTCTCAAAAGCAGATTTATCTTATTCAGAAATGATGAATAGTTTTCAAGGTTGGTGTGCTCACTCTAAATGGGCAAATTCATACAAGTTAAGAAAAGAGATTTTAAAGAGTATTCACAAAGCTAAGCAAGAATACAAGAATAATCGAAAATAACTTAGAATAAATAAATTACTGATTCTCCGCCAATCCCTTTCTTTGTCTAATCTTTCTTATAACATCAGGTTGTAAAGTAGGAGGCATCTTTTGGAATTCCTGGTCCATTAATGAACTTATTCCTCTTCCTTCAGTTGCCGAACGTAAGTCATTACTCCATCCAATCATTTCAGCTACTGGAATCTTTGCTTTGATGAAAGTATCATTTCCTTCTTGGTTTACATCTATCAAAATTCCTCTCTTTCCTCCAACTAATGTTGTGACTGCTCCCATAAATTCAACAGGAACTTCAATTAAATGTGTTTGTATAGGCTCTAATAATACTGCTCCGCCTTTCTTCATTGCATCATACATTCCCTGTCTTATTGCAGGATATATCTGTGCAGGTCCTCTGTGCATATGGTCGACGTGTAATTTAGCGTCCCAAAGTACGAACTTAGATTTCATCATTGGTTCTTTTGCTAATGGCCCCCCATCAACAACTAATCTCCATCCATCAAGTATAGATTCAATAACTTCAGGTAATAATACAAGTCCTCTTGTTCTTTCTTCAAATACATTTCCTTTGTAAATTTCTTGATATTGTCTTGCTTCTTCATTGTTTACTCCTAACGCATTAAGCTTCTTCCACATATCTTCAGCTTTCTTTTTTATTCTTCCTTCAGGTAAATCTCCTTTTTCAATAGAAGCATAAATTTCATCTTCTAAAGGTTCCATGCTCAAGATAAATATGTTGTGTCCGTTTGGAGTTCTTGATTCTATTTTCGCAGAATCTTTGGCAATACTTTCTCTGTAAACCACTATCGGAGCTCCCATCTTAACATCCAATCCTTTTTCACTTTTTATTCTTCCTTCAATAATCTCTAAGTGTAACTCTCCCATTCCAGACATTAAGTTTTCTCCAGTTTCCTCATTAATTTCAACTTTAATACTTGGGTCTTCCTTTCCAACTTTTCTTAATACATCAATAAGTTTAGGTAAGTCTGCAGACCTCATAACTTCAATACTCTTAGTAATAACCGGCTGGAAAATATGTTTAATCTCTTCAAATGGAGTTTGTTCATTTTCAGTAATTGTATCTCCAACATCTGTATTCAATCCTACCAAAGCAAGAACGTTTCCAGCAGGAACTTCATCAAGCTGTTCAGGTTTAATTCCATTATATACAAGAACTTGCTGAACTCTATATTTTTACATTAAGAACAAAGGCGATTTTGAAAGGATAATTGATATTCTGATAAAACTGACAAAGTAGTGATATTATATTAACTATACAATAGTAACACAATAGAAAGATTTATAAAGCAAATATTCTAACAAAAACCATGAGCGGAATAGAATATTCA
>ERZ1292623.295-Hain-H51-01um-R1-295-length-55876-cov-6_pt1 | contig 55876 bp, 57 predicted proteins | sample MGYA00564398_ERZ1292623 | MGnify/ENA primary metagenome ERZ1292623 (study PRJEB36523, sample SAMEA6512633) | groundwater metagenome | collected 2019-01-07 | study: AquaDiva: Metagenomics assemblies of 32 groundwater samples
GAAATTAACTTGGTTGGAAATGTCGCTCATAGCGTTTCTCATAGCGCTGTTTTTGTGGTGGCTTTATCCTACGGAAGTGGCAAAAACCAATGATATTATAGTCGTTCAAAAAAAAGGATATAATATTTTTCCATCTATATCTATAGAAGCAAAATCAGCTTATGTTCTCGAGGTTCGCACAGGTAAAATCTTGTTTGAAAAAGAGCCGGAACTGCAATGGCCTCTGGCATCTCTGACAAAACTAATGGTTGCCTTTACAGCTTCGAAATTAGTACCCGATTATATGCTGGTGCGTATAACATCCGATGATGTAGGAGAAGAAGGGGACACAGGACTTTTCCCCGGCGAAGAATGGAATATAAAAAAGCTGATTGATTACAGCCTGGTCGTCTCTTCCAATGATGGTATTCGGGCCATAGCTTCGATTGCCGGATCCCAGATTGCCTCCCTCTCGGCCACCACTTCCGTAGATGCTCTCTTTGTTGAACGTATGAATATTCTGGCGCGTGAAATAGGGCTGACGGAAACGTATTTTCTCAACCATTCCGGCATAGATGTTTCTGGAACTCTCTCTGGAGGGTACGGCTCGGCCAAAGACGTGGCTTTGCTCACGGCGCAAATCTTGAAAACCAACTCTCACATACTCGAAGCCACGGCCTTCTCGAAAATAAACATAGGCTCAAAAAATAAAATCCACGATGCAGTCAATACAAACAAATCTCTGGAAAAAATTCCGAATGTTTTGGCTTCAAAGACTGGCTATACAGAACTATCTGGAGGTAATGTGATGTTGGCCTTTAATACCGGACTCGATCAACCAATCATTATTTCTATCCTCGGTTCCTCATATGAAGGCAGATTCAATGATTTGAATACTATTGTAAAGGCCACTCTAGAATATTTTGCAAAATAATATGAAGAAAAAACCAGTAGATAAAAAACTGCTCATTTCTATTCTCTTGCTCGTGCTAGCCGGTTTTCTCATATTTCTATCCGCATCTCTCGGCCTGTTGACTCGTGATTCGGTTCATTTTGGTTCCGCCGCCTGGAAACAGATATTTCTCGGGCTTCTTCCTGGTCTCCTCGCTCTCTATATTTTTTCAAGATTCGATTATATCAAATGGAGGAAGCTCTCATTTTGGTTTTTTCTTTTATCTATTGTGTTGAATGTTATTATTTTCATACCAGGTGTCGGTCTCACTCATGGAGGAGCGACCAGATGGCTTCTCATAGGTTCTTTTTCTCTCCAAGTGTCGGAAGTTTTGAAAATTGCCACTATCATGTATTTTGCGGCTTGGCTTTCTTTTGTAAGAGAGAAAGTGACGACATGGAAGAGGGGATTTCTGCCCCTGGTCATCATACTCGCTATCACTGGCGTATTATGTCGCGCCCAATCTGATACAGATACATTTGTAGTCATTTCCATGTCTTTAGTCGCTATGTTTATGGTGGCGGGAGGCAAGTGGAAACATGCGACTATGATTGCTCTGATCGGTATTCTGGCCTTTGCATTCTTGGTGTATGAAAAGCCTTATATCCGCGCACGTATAAGCACTTTTTTGGATCCGTCTCTAAAAAGTCTCACGACCGGTTGGCAAATACAGCAATCTCTCATAGCTATAGGATCAGGTGCTGTTACGGGGCGGGGTTTTGGCCAAAGTATCCAAAAATTCAATTATTTGCCGGAGCCGGTTGGCGATTCGATTTTTGCCGTGGCGGCCGAAGAGTTTGGTTTTGTAGGATCGCTCGGTCTCATTTTTCTCTTTGTTTTTTTTACATTACGCGCTCTCAAAGTGGCAAGTGTGGCGAATCATCCTTTTGGTACATTCGTTGGTGTAGGTATTGTCACATATATAATCGTCCAATCATTTGTAAATATTGCCGCCATGGTCGGTGTTTTGCCTCTATCAGGCATTCCACTACCTTTTGTCTCTCAAGGAGGTACGGCTCTGTTTTTCGTTCTAGCTGAAGTTGGCATATTGTTGAATATCTCCAAAAGTGCGAAAATGGTAAAATAAACAGACTAATATTTAATATGAAAATTATTCTCACGGGCGGTGGCACGGGCGGGCATTTTTATCCGATAATTGCCGTAGCAGAATCTATCAGAAGTATAACCAAAACAGAGAGGCTCATAGAGCCATCTCTCTACTACATGGGTCCAAAACAGTATGATGAAAAAGCCCTTTTTGAAAACGGCATCATATTCGAAAGGTCGTATGCGGGCAAAATGAGGCGATACTTTTCCCTTCTAAATATTATAGACGCTGTAAAAACACTTATAGGCATCATAAACGCTATCATAAGTGTCTGGAGAATATATCCGGATGTTGTTTTCAGCAAAGGGGGTTATGTCAGTTTTCCCGTGCTTTGTGCGGCGCGATTGCTACGCATCCCCGTTATTATCCATGAGTCTGATTCTCATCCAGGAAAAGTCAATTTATGGGCGGGTAAATTCGCTCTAAAAGTCGCTATTTCATATAAAGAAGCTGCCGCATATTTTCCAGTTGGCAAAGTAGCTTTTACCGGCAATCCTGTGAGGCGCGAAGTGATGGAGCCGGCGCGGAATGGCGCGAGAGAATTTTTGAAAATCATTGATGACTTGCCGGTCATTTTAATCCTCGGCGGCTCTCAAGGCTCGCAGAGGATAAATGAGAGCATCACAGGCATTTTGCCGGAGCTCGTCAAAAAATATCATGTTATACATCAGACAGGCAAGGAAAATATAGAAGAAATGATCCATACAGCCAATGTTATTTTGAATGAAAGCCAATATCATGATCGTTACAAGCCTTTTGCCTATCTCAACACTCTAGCAATGCGCATGGCGAGCGGTGCGGCTTCTCTCGTAATTTCTCGTGCCGGCTCGCAAATATTTGAAATCGCTCTCTGGGGTATTCCTTCCATTGTTATTCCTATTCCAGAAGAAATCAGTCACGACCAAACATCAAACGCTTTTGCTTATGCTGCATCGGGCGCTTGTTCTGTCATAGAAGAAATAAATCTCACACCTCATATTCTGGCTTCCGAGATAGATCGCATCATAGGAAGTGCCGATATTCGGAAAAAAATGAAAGTTGGCGCTGGCCAGTTCGCCCACCGAAATGCCGCAGATACTATTGCCAGGGAAGTCATACGGATTGCTCTGACACATGTAAAGTAAAGTATAAAAACACAGAATGTTGTATCTGTGTTTTTCATTTCAAAAGAGGATATACTAGAGCCATGCTTCGCCGTATAAAATACCTTTTCTCCAGGAGAAAGAAGGTGGTAACCAGGTTTCCTCCGAGTCCCACCGGTTTTTTACATATCGGGCGTGCTAGGACGGCTCTTTTCAATTATTTATATGCTCGAAAAAACCGAGGTTCTTTTATTTTTCGCATAGAAGACACGGACAAGACCAGATCAAAAGATGAATACGAAAAAGACATCATTGAATCTCTAGAGTGGTTAGGTTTGTCATATGATAATCGTGAAATTTGGCATCAATCAGAGCGAACCGAGGTTTATAGAAAATATTTGGAAAATCTGATAGGAGAGGGCAAAGCATATTTTTCAAAAGAAGAAAATCAAAAAGAAGGAGATAGGGCAGAGGTGATCAGGTTTAAAAATCCAAATATAAAAATAAAATTCACTGACATCATCCGCGGAGATGTCGAATTTAATACGACCGAGCTCGGTGATTTTGTCATCGCTCGGGATGTCAATGATCCGGTGTATCACTTTACCGTGGTTGTCGATGATTTTTTGTCCGGAGTTACTCATGTCATTCGGGGAGAAGATGGCGTTTCAAATACCCCTAGACAGATTCTCATTCAAAAAGCTATCGGCGCGCCAGAACCCACATATGCGCATGTGCCGCTTATTTTGGCGGCTGATAAATCAAAACTTTCTGGTCGTCATGGTGCTGTTTCAGTTCGTCAGTTTAGAGAAAAAGGTTATTTGCCACAAGCATTGGTGAATTATTTGGCTCTGCTTGGATGGAATCCGGGAACAGCGCAGGAAATTTTTACTTTAGACGAACTCATTCTGGCTTTCGATCTCTCTAAAGTTCAAAAAGGCGGTGCTGTATTTGATGAGAAAAAACTGCGCTGGATAAACAAAGAACATATAAAACGATTGCCGAAAAAAGATTTTGAAAAAGAATTGAAAAAACACATAGAATCATCGGAAAGGGTAAAGGATTTGGCATGGAAAGTTTCAAATGAAACGATAGAGAAAATCGCTCCTGTGATCATCGACAGAATAGAAGTGTATTCCGATATAGATAATATGATTACTGGGCGAGATCTGGATTTTTATTTTTCCGAACCGCAGTATGATTGTTTATCTCTCAAATGGAAAGAAGAGCCAGACCTCTCTTCAACTCAAAACCATCTCAATTTTATACGATCAGAACTGGAAAAATTGCCGGAAAAAAGTTGGAATGAGGAGAATGTAAAAACTGTCGTTTGGCCGTACGCCGAAAATCAGGGCAGGGGAGAGGTTCTCTGGCCTTTCCGCTATGCCCTATCAGGCAAAGAAAAATCGCCAAACCCTTTTATTTTGGCTTCTATTTTAGGCAAGCAAACGACCTTAAAACGTATAGAAAAGGCGTTAAAATTATGTACTTCCGCTTGCGCCGATGCAAATATCTTATAGAAAAAATTTTGTATATTCTAAATAATGAAAAACATCAGATATAGTTTTGCGCTACTCGGGACGGGACCCTTGCCTAAGGGCAACCCCATCCCTCCGTTGCTCAAACTATATCTGATGTTTTTTTTATCACTTCTTTTTTTCACTCTCCCTGTTTTTGCCGAGTCTGTAGACGAATTGCGACAAAAAATTTCTGATAACAATAAAAAAATAGAAGATTTGCAAAATCAGATAGAACAGTACTCGACTCTACTCAATTCAACTTCAAAAGAAGCTCAAACCCTCAAAAGCGCTCTGGCCACTCTCGAATTGACCCAGAAAAAATTGGAAGCCAGTCTGGCTTTGACCTCGACTCAAATATCAAAAACGAAACAGACTCTTACAGGTCTAAACGACGATATAAACGAGGCGGAAAAAAGTATAAATAAGGCTCTAGTGGTTATAGGCGAGAATATACGTATCACCAATATGACAGAATCACAGTCGGTTGTAGAAGAACTGCTTGGCAACAAAAGCATCTCCGAAACTTGGAACTATGTGAACGCTCTCCATGCCATTCAGAGCAGGATAAAAATTGACCTAGAAAATTTGCGCGATTTGCGTTCGACTCTAGCCATAAAGATGGATCAGACCATAGGCGAAAAAACAAAATTGGAAACATATCAAAAAAATCTCTCCGATCAGAAATCAGTGGTGGTCAATACCAAACAACAAAAAGACAAATTACTCAAAGACACCCAGAGCAAAGAATCAAATTACAAAATCATTCTTACCGAAAAAATAAAACAAAAAGAAATTTTTGAAAAAGAACTTTTTGCCTATGAATCAAAACTGAAAATCGCCATTGATCCGTCAACTATACCGAGCGCGAGAGCAGGGGTTCTATCATGGCCTCTCGATAAAGTCTTTATAACTCAATATTTCGGCAAATCATTTTCAGCCAAACGTCTTTACGTTTCTGGCACGCATAATGGCGTAGATTTTCGAGCTTCTATAGGCACCCCAATCAAAACAGCTCTCTCGGGTACGGTGACAGAGATGGAAGCCATTCGTGCCAAAAGTGGCTGTCAATATGGCAAATTTGTCCTCATAAAACACCCAAATGGTCTTTCTACCATATATGGCCACCTCTCTGTTGTATCCGTACAGCTTGGAGATACGGTCATAACGGGCGATACCATAGGTTATAGTGGCGATACGGGATACGCCACAGGCCCACATCTCCACTTTGGTTTATACATCACCCAAGGCATTCGCATAGTCGATTCGAGCTCTCTCGGCTCGTCACGCTGCACAGGTATAAAAACTGTCGCTGCGCCCCCAACTGCATATCTCGATCCGACGGCGTATTTGCCGAAGTTGTAATTGAAACCATTCTGTTATACTTATTTCATGATCAAATATATTATTATCATTCTCATTCTCATTATCGTTTTGAGTTTTTTCGGTTATGATTTAAAAGCTGTAATCGAATCTCCTTTAGCGCAAAAAAATTTAAATTACACAAAGAGTGGGGTAGAGTACGTCTGGGATGGTTATCTGAAAGGACCACTCACCTATTTGTATAAAAATATTTTCATAGGTGTTCTCTGGAAAGCTTTCATCCATAATTTAGGCAGGATAGACGCCGGAGCACCGAGTGAATTAGAAAATGCCGGCCAGAGATTTTTGCGCATAGAGGATGAGGGGTACCGGCCGATAGATCAATAATGAATACCTCAAATGAATACCTCATAAGAAGCATATATTAACTATATTACCGAAAAGATATATTGTGCGACATAGATATAAACCAGCTTTTGATCCTTCCCCAATACATACAAATACAAAAAAACTACCTTCACTTGAAGGTAGTTTGAGGGTTTTACTTTGTTGGAGGAGAATTAAATTCGGAATCCAACAAACCAGCCCGAGCCAAAAGCAAAATGTACACATCCGCATGTGCCAGCCGACACATATCGTTGCTACGTCTGACATTATGATAGTAATCATATATCCACTCCCCTGCAGGCTTGAGAACGAGACCGTAGGAAAATACGACCCTGTGAAGAGTTTCAATTACGGGAAATTTACCGAAATTATCCTTGTAATGTGCATTCCAACAGGCCGTGAGGAGTGCTTTGGGATTCGTAGAGAACAGAGAATCGAGGATTTTTGGCATGAACGCTTGTCTATGCAAACTCAATTGTTCAATCAACTTACATTCGAGATTTCCGTATGAGCTTGAACCATAACCTATCTCTTTTTGACAAGTCAGAAGATAACAGAGTTTCTCGCAACCTTTTGCAAGTGCTGTTGCTGTATTCTTATCTGAAGGAGATTTACCGGGAGGGATATTAATAAAGCAGTAATCACCGTCGATACTGAAGAAACTAATCATCGTGGCACATAATTCTGGTTGTTCAATTATAAGTTTTGAGATCACCCGATTAAATTCCAGAGGTCCTGGACCAGAATAGATATCAATCGAATTTTGTTTCTCGAAAAACTGATATGCCAGTATTCCCCGAGCGAGTTTATGGACTTTATCCGATTCGCCGTTTCCATAGATGGCTTTTCTGATAAGAAAAATAAGCCGTTTGGCGTATTCTTTTGCGCACACTTCTGGACTAGATCTCCCGGCAATGAGCTCCCCAATATCTGGCAAGAGAGCGTGGAGAAGGCCCATTTTCTCCGCCAAAGTTATTTCCTCTACATGGTATCGTTCGCGCCATTTATCAAACATACCAATTTTACTGACATCGACGTCATTCATAGTTATACCTCTTTTTTCTATTGTTTACCCAGGTAATTTTTTAGGGCGGTTGTGATGAACTAACCGTTTTAGATATTACTCTTCCACGTCATTTTTGTCTAATAATTACTTCATGGCAATCTCACGGTATTTTTTCCAACATTTTGACGAACTGTTCCACGGGGTATCGCCGTATTTAGTATAAAGCCATTTGGCATAACCGAGATTTCCGTCGAATGTGTAGATATCGAAGCCAAGCTCGGTAGCATCTTCTTCATGGTAATACTTGTTGATCTGCATGATACCTATATCGCCTTTATTCACTTCGCCTCTAATCACACTTCCACGAGAGTCGAACTGTCTAAAGGTTGATTCGCATTTTGCTATCTCCGCTAGAATCGGATCACTGACAAAATAATCACGCACATAGGCTTCTACGGATACAGAAGTGAGAGGATAGTTTGGTGATATTGCCTGCTCGGTCGTATCAGCCTTCATGTTCGTGTCTAGATTTGCTTTCGTATCGACAAGCATTTTGGCGGTTATCGGTGTGAATGCAGAGAGGAGCATGAGAAATGTGGTTGTAAGTTCTATCATAAAAAGCCTTTAAAATAAATCATCAGAGATCAATCTCTGATGTGCCTCCATTGTGGCACTTATCGTTCTAGTTGTCAATAGTTTACAAGAAAATGGAGTATTTGTCAACCCAAAACGGCTCAATAGAGCCGTTTTAAAGTCTTGCCAGTTAGCCTATATTCCTTTGCAATTTCCAGCTGGGCTATAACCAGCCTTTTCCGCTTCTATTTTGGAAGAAAACCAGATTTTATTAGCTTCATTTATTTGTTTGGCGCCTGGACAGGTCAGCAAATGATATTTTGTGCCTGATTTTGAGCCGATATAAACACCTTTGTTTAAATTAGGTTTTAAATTAGGTAAAGTAGAACTGATAGACTCTGGAGAAATCCAGTCTCCCCTTTCAATCGTAATTGGTTTTCTATTTGTTTCTATGGAGGATATTTTACCCAAGAAAAAAGAACCCAATCCAACAAAAATAACGATTAAAATGGTATACAAATCTCTCTTGTCGAGAATCCGAGCCAAAATCTTGATTTTTGATACATATTTGTGTATATTCATTGTTCAAGCATACAACAAATATGGCAACCAAAAAATCAGCAGGTACAACCAAAAACGGCCGCGATTCAAATCCACGATATCTTGGGATCAAACTTTATGCCGGTGAACAGGCCAAAATCGGTTCTATTATCATTCGTCAGGAGGGTCTCAATACATTGGCCGGCAAAAATACTGCTCTCGGTCGCGATTACACTATTTACGCCACAAAAGACGGCATCGTCAGAAATTCTATAAAAAGAAAAGTCGGATTCAATAACAAGACGAAGATAAAAAATGTTGTAAATATAGAGTAGGGAAAATAAACAAAAAAATCACCATCTGTTTGTTATTTTGCTTTTATATTTAAGGTGAAAGTCGCAGATTTGCCGTGAATAGAAACGTCTATTTTGTGCTCGCCGATTTCTTTGATCGGCTTGTCGAGTTTTATAAATTCCGGCAGGACGTCTATACGAGTTTGTTCTTTTATGAGAGAGGCGATTTCGACTGTATGAATACCGGCAAAGAGATGGCCTTTTTCATTGGCTGGCAAAGCGACTTCTACAACTGCATCATGGAGGGATTTGATATTTTTTGAAAGCAGGTCCTCATGAATTTTTTTATCCATCCCTTCTTGCTTTTTTATTTTTTCCACACGTTCCAACACTTGCGTCGTCGCTATTTCAGCCAATTCTCTGGGTATAAGACTGTTTAGGGCAAAACCGTCCGCTACCGTCTTTATGTCATGCTTTTTCCCCACCCCTTTTACATCCTTTATCAGTACTATTTTCATAATCTGTACAGGTTATATTATTTTATATAGATCTGCAATGTTGCTGAAATGCTTGCGAGCGGAGACTCTCGGAGCGCGGGCGCGAGAGTGAGCTGACGTGCCAGCAGGCACGTACAGCGTGCTCTGCGAGCAAGCATTCCAGCAACATTGTAGGTGAAAGAAAGTATACTTTCTTTCACCTATCTATGGCTCTTTTGAAAGTAATTCCACCGCTTTATCCATCTGTTTGTCATTTTTATTTTTCACATCATCAGCGGATAGCTCTACGACATAATCCGGCACTATTCCCTGCTGGGATATAGAATGACCATTTGGTGTCAGCCATTTTGCGATTGTCACTTTGAGGGACGTATCGGACGTAATACTCACTAATTCCTGAACTGAACCCTTGCCGAATGTTTTCGTGCCGACGAGCTTGGCCACACCGTTTTCTGACAGAGCGCCAGCCAGAATTTCAGAAGCTGAAGCCGAACCCGCATCAACCAAAATAATCATACGTAACTTATCAGAGAAAATATTATAGCCTTTGCTTCTGTATGTACGCTCTTCTTTATCCTTGCCGAATTCTTCACGCACAATTACTTTTCCTGACGGTAAAAACCACGAAGCCATGTCGACAGCCGCCTCCAAATATCCTCCAGGATTACTTCGCAAATCGATGATCAGTTTATGTGAGCCGGAATCTATAAATTCTTTCAGGGCGTTTCGAAAGAGATTTGCCGAATTGGCGCTAAAACTGTAAAGAGAAATAGCGAATATGCCATCTTTGCGCAAGCCTGTGCCACCTCTCGCGCCGACATCTGTCACCTCGTTTTTTGTCGTCGTTTTTATCGTCGGCAAATCGATAGTCGCTCGAGTAATGATTACTTCTATAGGATTTTTTACACCTTCACGCACCAAAGTCAGTTTTACATTTGTGCCGGCTTTGCCACGAATCAGCCGCACCGCTTTGTCTGTTGGCATAGTGAGAGATTCCTTACCATCTATCATCATAATCGTGTCTCCCGCTCTAATGCCAGCTTTTTCAGCTGGAGAGTCTTTTATGGGAGAAACAACGACGAGTTTGCCGTCTTTTGCTCCCACTTCCATGCCGACACCCTCAAAGTTGCCGGCGATTTCACTCTGAAAAATTTTCGATTCCTCGGGTGGAAAGAAAACAGTATAAGGATCGCCGAGAGAGGTCGTCATGCCCTCTATGGCTCCCCAAACACGATTCTGATCGACAGTCGTTGTGCCAGCATATTTTTGATTTATGACATTCCAGGCCGTCCAAAAAGTCGAAAAATCTACGCTTTCAGGCTTGCCCGTGTCTTTGTTTATGATGGTAGCAATGAGACTTTCCGGAGGCACGGAAATACGGCCTGATTGAAAACCGATGAGATATGAAATAACGATGACAACTATCAATACAGCGCCGAGCGAAAGTCGTTTTGATGAATTCATAGAGCCGATTATAATATAAACAGTATACTATACCAATATATGGATATCGAGCTTCACAATACTCTCACTAGGAAGAAAGAAAAATTCACGCCTCTCCAGCACGGTTTATTCAGCAAACCTACAATCGGCATGTATAACTGCGGCCCGACAGTTTATAACTACGCTCACATAGGAAATTTGCGGGCATATGTATTCGCTGATACTTTGAAACGCCTAATGAAAGCCAATGGATACAAAGTAAAACAAGTAATTAATATAACTGATGTAGGACACCTCACAAGCGAAGCTGATAGCGGTGAAGACAAAATAGAAAAAGCCAGCGAGCGCGAGCACAAATCGGCATGGGATATAGCCAAATTTTATACAGACGCTTTTTTTGAAGATTTAACCCTTCTCAATATTGACACTCAAGGTACGAAATTTCCAAGGGCCACTGATTATATTTCGGAGCAAATAAAAATAATAAAAACGCTAGAGACGAAAGGTTTTACTTATCGCACTTCTGATGGCATTTATTTTGATACGTCAAAATTTCCTGGATATGGCAAATTAGGTGGTTTGTATGGTATGGGTAAAGATTTAAAAATTGATAATCAATTAAATCTTAGTTCGAGAATTGGTTTAGATAATGAAAAAAGAAACCAACGAGATTTTGCTCTCTGGAAATTCTCTCCAAAAGGTGAAAAGCGCGATATGGAATGGCCATCGCCCTGGGGTGTAGGTTTTCCCGGCTGGCATATTGAATGTTCTGCTATGTCTCGAGCTTTGCTTGGTGAAACTTTTGATATACACACGGGCGGTATAGATCATATACCCACTCATCACAATAATGAGATTGCTCAATCCGAAGGCTCACAAGGCAAACCTTTTGTCCGTTATTGGATGCATAATGCTTTTATAAATATTCAGGGCGAAAAGATGGCAAAATCCGACGAAAATTTTATTACTCTCCAATCAGTCAAAGAAAAAGGCTATTCTCCCCTAGCCTATCGTTATTTCCTCTTGGGTGCTCGATATTCCACACCGCTCAATTTCACATGGCAGGCTCTAGACGGGGCGGCAAATGCATACAAGAAACTAATTACGGCTGTTTGCGAACTACCTTTGGGTGGAAAAGTAAATAAAGAAATTTGGAATCGAGCTCTCGGTTTTGTCGCAGATGATTTGGATACGCCGAAAGTTCTGGCACTCTGTTGGGATCTTTTAAAAGACGACAAACTCTCTCCCGCCGACAAAAAAGCGACGATTATAAAGATCGACGAAATGCTCGGACTTAAACTAGGAGAAAAAGAAGACAAAATTGAAATCCCTGAAAATATTTTGAAACTGGTGAATGAACGTAAGAATGCCCGCGACAAAAAAGATTGGAAAAAATCCGATCAGTTACGCGAGCAGATTACAAAACTCGGTTTTGAAGTGAAGGATACTGCCGAAGGTCAGAAAATCGTTTCCCCATCTTCTCCCCACGTTGTAAACGTTTGAATTTTCTGTATCCGATTTTTTAAATGCTAAAATGTCTCCATGCAACGCATTGGAGATCATATACGCGTGCCGCCACAGTCACTTGAAGCCGAGCAGGCACTGATTGGTTCTGTCATGCTTCGTCCCGAAGCTATCCATGATGTCAGTGATGTCGTGCGCGAAGAAGATTTTTACGCAGACAAGCACCGAGTGGTTTGGCGGGCCTGTTTGGAACTCGTTTCAAAAGCCGAACCGATAGACTTGCTCTCTCTCTCGACGAAACTCAAAGACAAAAACGAACTCGATAGAATTGGCGGTTCTTCGTATCTTTCGGAGCTCGTCAGTCTGGTGCCTTCGGCTTCAAATGTGCGCCACTATGCGACCATAGTTCAGAAAAAAAGTATGATGCGCCGGCTGATAGAAGCCGGAGAGCATATTTCAACTATGAGTTTTTCCGAAGAAGGCGATTTGGAGGAAATCATAGACAATGCCGAAAAGCGTCTCTTCGACGTCACCAATTCCGTGGGTACTCATAAATTTGTCGAATTGAAAGACACCCTTCACGAAGCTTGGGAACAAATCGAAAGATTGCATTCATCTGGAGATGAATTACGCGGCGTGCCGACTGGTTTCAAAGCTCTCGATAACAAACTTTCTGGTTTGCAAAAATCAGATCTCATCATATTGGCGGCCAGACCTTCTATGGGTAAAACTTCTCTGGCTCTCGATATCGCTCGTCAGGCGGCGGTAAAACATAAAATTCCAACCGCCATATTTTCCCTAGAAATGAGTGCCCAGCAATTGGTCCAGAGGATGCTTGCGGCGGAATCCAAAATTGATGCCTGGAAACTACGTACAGGCAAAGGTCTGAAGATGGAAGAACTCTCAACTCATTTGCGCGATGCCATGGGAGTGCTCTCCCAAGCTCCTATTTATGTAGATGATCAGCCGGGTAATACTATTTTGAAGATGCGCGCCATCGCCAGACGCCTCAAGGCAGAAAAAAATCTCGGACTGATCATCGTTGACTACCTCCAGCTCATGACCCCTACTCAATCGCGCGGTTCGGATAATCTGGTACAGCAGATAACAGAAATTTCCCGATCACTCAAAAATCTGGCGCGCGATTTGGATGTGCCTGTGCTTGCCTTGTCACAACTCTCACGGGCTGTTGAAAACCGCGGAGGCAAACCTCGCCTCTCCGATCTCCGTGATTCTGGTTCTATAGAACAAGATGCCGATGTTGTCATGTTCATTCACCGCGAAAAAGATGAGAGTGGCGAACAAGCCAAATCGCGAGATACGACAATTCTCATAGAAAAGCACAGAAATGGCCCGACTGGCGAAGTGAAACTTATTTTTGATAGTAGTAAGTCCACTTTCCTGTCTGCCGAAAAAGCCGACTTTGGTGATTTTGTTCAAGTTGAGGACGAATCGTTTTAAAGTACTTCGAAAAATAGTGCTCCACAAGCACTATTTTTCTGCGCTTGTTATAATTTCATTCATGGACCACTTGAATCGTCTGCATGAGCTGTTTCGGCAGTTTCCCGGCATAGGGCCAAGGCAGGCCAAAAGATTTGTCTATTTTCTACTTGGTACGACTGATGGTTTTCGCAGTTCTCTAGCCAAAGAAATTACTGAATTGGTTTCTCGGGTTACTTTATGTACTTCTTGTTTTCGATTTTTTGATAGAAAAAGTTCTGGCAAAAACCTCTGTTCTGTCTGTTCTGATGACTCTCGGGACGTGAACTGCCTCTTGCTCGTGGCAAAAGATATAGACCTCGATGCTGTCGAAAAGAGTAAAGTTTATAACGGCTATTATTTCGTTTTGGGTAATCAATTATCTCTCATAGAAAAGGAACCTGAATCAAAAATACGGACAAAAGAACTCGTGCGAATAATTGAACATCGTACAAAAAGTGGTCTAAAAGAAATTATTCTGGCTCTCTCTTTAAATAACGAAGGCGAACATACGCGCGAGTTCGTGGAGGGCCTCATATCCCCTCTCGTCAAAAAACATTTTCTCAAAGTTTCTATTCTCGGTCGAGGACTTTCCACCGGAACAGAATTGGAATATTCAGATACCGAAACGATCAGAAATGCTCTGGCGAGCAGAAAAGAAGAAGTGATTATGTAACAAAAACAAAAACCGTCCGAAAAAACGGACGGTCTCGAGCTACGGTAATGGATCAAAAAATATTCCTGTCATACAACATCTGGGACACAAAATTTCACTTTCCATTCTTTTTACTTCTTTCATATCTGTCACAAACGGACGATATTTTGCCCCTTTGATAATCCTATCAACAATAGAAGACCTAGATCCTTCTGGAATTTCTTCTTCAGATTTCAAAACCGGTACCAAAAAAGCATTTCCACACGTATGGGTAAATACATGATAAAAAATATATTTATTCATTAATATCTCCTTTTATCAAAATCCTAACACAATAATTTAAAAAATCAAAGTTTACGAAATCGATTATGTAAAATATGTAAAAAAACTATACCTGCCGTTTTTTTTACTTCTTCCTCTTCAAAACTTTCATGACGGCGGTTTTTATGTGAGAAGTTCCCATGCCGTAATGTTCTACGAGCTCCACTGGCGTGCCTGATTGGCCAAATTTGTCGCAGATGCCTATAAATTCAATCGGCACAGGTAAATTTGAGGCGAGCAATTCAGCAATTGCACTTCCCATACCTCCGGCAATCTGATGCTCTTCTACTGTGACGATGGCACCGGTAGATTTCGCCACTGCCAATATTATTTTCTCGTCGAGAGGTTTTATAGTAGATAGATTGACAACAGTCACACCGACTTTTTCTTTTTCCAATTCTCTGGCGACCATGAGCGCTCGGTAAACGAGAGCTCCTGTGGCTATGATAGCGACGTCTGGTTTACCTGTAATCGGTTCAAAATAGATTTGCGCCTTGCCTATTTCAAAAGGCGTATTTTCGGTCGTTATAACGGGCGTTTTGTCCCGAATAAGACGTATATATATAGGTGTTTTTGTCTTCGCGGCCTCAATAGTCGCCTTTTTAGCTTCAATGTGATCACAAGGAGAAATAACCGTCATATTTGGCAAGACGCGCATGAGAGCGATATCTTCAATCGCTTGGTGTGTGCCACCATCAGGACCCACAGAAACTCCGGCGTGAGAGCCTATAATTTTTACAGGCACATCATTGTATGCGATGGTCGTGCGTATCTGCTCCCAATTTCGGCCCGGGGAAAACATGGCATAAGAAGAGACAAAAGGAATTTTGCCCATGGAAGCCATGCCGGAAGCGACGGTTACCAAATTTTGCTCCGCCACACCGATTTCTACAAATCTCTTTGGAAATTTTTCGGCGAAAAGGTGCATTTGAGTGGACTCAGTCAAATCAGCGCAGAGCCCAACCATATTTGTGTCTTTTTCCCCTGCCTCAAGTAAGCCCTGGCCAAAACCTTTTCGAATTGGCACTTGTTCGACGTCTCTGTCGAATACTTTTGGATTTAATTTTTGGTTTTGGGAAATCATACAATAGGCTTGATCATTGCCTGTTTAGTATATCACCCGTGTGTTGGTTTTACAGTGAGTGTAAGGTTAAGACCTTTGGTTATTTTTTGTAGAAACGAGAGTGTTGGATTCCCCCTACCAGATTCAAAGCGTGCGAGGGATGATTGAGCTATCTTTATACGTTTTGAAAATTCTCTCTGTGAAAGTTTCTTTTCATTTCTAGCTTTAATTAAAGCCCTTATGATACTAAATTCAAACTCCATGTCGTCATAAACCTTTTTTAGCTCAGGGTCATTTTCAAAAGCCTCTTTTATTACTTGTTTATGATTTATAAATTTTAATTTTTTCATATCCATAATGATAGCTTATGTGTTATCAGAACGCAACAGGTTCATAAGGTTAATTGCTTTGTCAATATCTTTTCTTTTTAATTTATTTTGTTTCTTTGTCACAATATGCAAAAGATAAGCTTTATTATTATGAAAACAATACAAAATTCTAATCTCCGTGTCTCGAGTTTTAATTCTAAGTTCAAATAATCCTTTCCTCAAAGATTTTGAAAATGGTAAAGAGATTTGATTTTTTGAATTTATCTAGTTCCTCTATTTTTTGCTGTACTTTTAAAAAGTATTCAATTTCCATCACCAAACCCTAACAAATGGGAGATAAAGAAAAGATAAAGAAAATTTAATAACTTATTTGACCCTACGGCAAGGTTATGATCGGTATATTTTATTCGTGCTCGCTCCTTATCTTGCCTCCAAGCGTGCGAAGCTCTCTCAATGCCATCTCTGCTTCTTTTTTATTCGGCGCTTTGCCGTGCCATTCGTATTTGCGTTCGAATTCAGAAACACCACGACCTGGGATAGTGTGAGCGATGATAACCGTCGGCTTTTCAAAAATAGTTTTGGCTTCATCAAATGCCAAAACGATTTCGGCTATGGAGTTCCCATCAATTTCTATGACATGCCAGTTGAAGGTTATGTATTTGTTTGCCAGAGGTTCGAGGGGCATAATGTTTTCCGTATAGCCGTCTATTTGAATGTTGTTTCTATCAACCACACAGACGAGATTATTTAGTTTCTCTTTGCCGGCTAGCATTATGGCTTCCCACGTATTACCTTCATCATGCTCACCATCCGAAGTGAGGCAGTAAATCCTTTTTTGTGTTTGTTTACCGTTATCAATTCTATCTGCCAGAGCCATACCGACGGCTTGAGAGAGACCGGCGCCGAGAGGCCCTGAACTGGTTTCGAGCATGGGTAAATATTCGCGATGAGGATGACCCTGCAGACGTGTGCCGAATTTACGGAGAGTTTTTAGTTCGTCCACTGGAAAATAGCCGGCATGAGCCATAGTCGCATAGAGCACAGGAGCTATGTGGCCGTTCGAAAGTACCAGACGATCACGCTCTGGCCAGCGTGGTTTTTTTGGATCGTGTTTCAGGGTGTGAAAATATAGAGTTGTGAAAACATCAGCCATACCGAGAGACCCTGCAGTATGTCCAGAACCCGCTTCCAAGAGCATTTCTATGATCGAACGACGTATATCATTCGCTTTTATTTCCAACTCTTTTATTTTTGATTGTGTGAGTATCATTTAAAGAGCCCTGAGTGTCTTTAGTGTATCAGAAAAATTAGTGGCATTGAATAGATAGGAACCCACTATCAGTTTATCCGCACCAGCGGAAATTAGAAGTTTTGCCGTATCTATATTTATTCCTCCATCAACTGAAATTATAATAGATGGATATGCGACTTTCAGACCACGAATCAAATCGAGTGATTGGGGATCAAAATCTTGACCCTGAAAACCGATTTTGGAAATGCCCATGACTTGGACAAAGTGGATTTGAGACGCAATTTCTTTGATTGAATCGGCAGAATCATCAGCTTGTAGGGCTATACCGAGCTCAACATCAAAAGGTCCAAGTTCTGGAGAATGTTTTCCATAGTGACGGATGATATTTGCCAGTTCTATCTCATCAACGCTTCTCTTATGAACAATAATTTTTGAAGCGCCAGCAGAAATAAAATCAGCAATTTTTTCATAAGGATTTTTGACCATGAGATCAAATTCAAAATCCAACTCTTCCCAATGGGGCAGAGCTTTTTCTTGGTTTACAATCCTTTCAAAAATCTGATCATTTATTTCGCTCTTTGCACCTTTTAAATATGGCCACGTACGATTTGCCACATAAACTCCGTCGCAGATATCTATTTGAACCACACTACTGTGACCTACAACAATATCGAGTTTTGATTCTAATTCTGCATATGATTTTGGAAGTATTGCTGGAATAATTTCTACCATAGTTTTGAAGTGATTATAATAAGGTTAATTGAAAACTTATTTCTGCGTAATATTGAAAAGTTTTTGCAGTCGGCGTTTGTGTCTTTCGTCTCCGGAAAAAGGTGTAGCGAGCCACAGTGTCACGGCACTCATAGCATCTGTGGAAGAGAGAAATCGTGCGCCGAGAGACAGTATATTGGCGTCATTGTGTTCGCGGGAAAGCTTTATGATGTCTTGGTTGCCTCCGTAATAAACAGCCGTGCGAACACCGTAGAATTTGTTTGCGCACATTGCTTCGCCTTCACCTGAAGCTCCTATGACTATGCCTTTTGCACTAGACGGCTCTCTGGAAATTTCTTTGGCCACTAAGGAAATAAAATCGGGATAATCATCTTCCGGATTGAATTCTTTTGGTCCTAAATCCCTCACATCATGTCCGGCCAGAGAAAGCCTCTCAACTAAGAATTTTTTGAGTTCAAACCCAGCATGATCTGATGCGATAAAAATTCTCATAAATTAAATATAATTAAATATATTGCGCCGTTTTTTTGACGTGATCGACGAGAGTATGGGCATACCCCATCTCATTGTCATACCAAGCCAGGACTTTTACGAGATTGTCTCCAATTACGCGTGTAAACTTGAGATCGGCGATAGAGGCATACTGCGAACCCAAAATGTCAGATGAGACAAGTTCTTCCTCTGTTACCTCAAAAATTCCTTTCCAGCGAGCCTCGCCTGAGGCTTTTTTGAGAGCGATGTTTACTTCTTCTACTGTGGTATTTCTTTTTGCTATGAAAGTTATATCGACAATCGAACCGGCGACAACGGGTACGCGGATAGCTATGCCATCAAATTTGTTTTGGAACTGTGTCAGAGCTTTGGTTGTGGCCATAGCCGCACCGGTGGATGAAGGCACGATGTTCATAGCTGCCGCTCTGCCCTCGCGCCAATCTTTTTTATTCGGTCCATCTACAATTCCCTGGCTCGCCGTGTATCCATGGACAGTATTGAGAACTGCTTTTTCAATTCCAATTGCTTCGTCTAGTATGGCAAGCAGAGGACTGCCGGCGTTTGTCGTACATGAAGCATTCGAAGTAATATTGCATGTTTTCAACTTGTCTTCATTTATACCCATAAGAACGGTTTCGCCGTTTGTGGTAGAATCCCCTTTTGCCGGCGCACTGATCACCACTCTCTTTGCCCCCGCTTCAATATGAATTTTTGCTTTATCATACGAAGTGAAAAGTCCCGTGGATTCAACGACTACGTCTATATTCATTTTTTTCCACGGTAATTGTGATGGTTCTTTCTGGCTTAAAAAAAATATTTTCTTTCCATCAACCAAGAGATATGGATCGCTTCCTTCTACAGCAGTCACATCAAAGGGAAAAGTCTTATAGACCGTGTCGTATTTCAAGAGATAGGCCATATTTTTAATATCGCCGAGGTCGTTCACGGCGACAATTTCAATTTCTTCGTGTTCGCGAGCTACTTTGAGGAAAGCTCTGCCTATTCTGCCGAAGCCGTTTATAGCCACTCTAATTTTTCTTTTTGAGAACATGTTTATGATTTATGTGATGAATTATAGCATTGTAAGCAGAAAAGAAAGCGAAAAGAAGTCTGTGAGTGGAGACTCTCGGAGCACGACGGTGCGAGAGTGAGCTGCTCCGTCAGCAGACGGAGACAGCGTGCTCCACGAGCAGACTTCTTTTCGCTTTCTTTTCTGCTTATTTCTCCCCATATATTCCACAGCTTATCAACATTATTAAACCTTGATAGACGTTTTAAAATGAGTATAATTTATAACTATATAAATCAAGCTTTATGGCAGTCTCATTTATGATGATAAAAGATGCAGCGAAGTATTTGGGGGTCTCTCCTCTCACTTTACGTAATTGGGATAAGCAAGGAAAGCTCCCAGCTACCCGTCATCCCATGTCAAACTACCGAATTTACAAAATAGAGCATATAGAAAAACTTCTTAAAGACATAGAAGCTGGAATCATTCCCACAAAAGCAAAACCGCGTAAAGTTTTGAAAAGAAAACTCACAGTAAAAAGTGTTATAGACTAAAGCTATCTCGGTTATCTCGGATACACGAGATAGTAAAAAAAGTGGCAGATATAAGTTCTCATTGCTCGGGAGGGGACCCTTGCCTAAGGGCAATCCCTCTCCCTCGCAGCCTCGAACTTATATCTGCCACTTTTTTTACCATCTATGAAATCGATGTAATCGCTACTTTAAAATACGGCTGACGATGGCCTTGTTTTTTAAAATATTTGCTTTTTGGCTTGTAATGGACGACGGTTACCTTTGGATCGCGACCAATTTCCTTTATTTCGCCCTCCACCTTTGAATTGCTCACAAATGGAGTTCCCACTACAGTTTGACTGGCATTATCCACTAAGAGAACTTTATCAAATGTAATCTTACCGCCTATAACGTGATTTCCGATGATTTTTTCTATTTTTATGATATTTCCCACACTTACTTTATATTGCTTGCCTCCGGTCATTATAACAGCAAAAGCACTAGTTCCAATTACCTTTTGCGTCTTTTTTGTTTTATCTGTAGCCATAGTTTGAACAGTATTGCATATAGCCTTTTAAAAGGCAAGAATATAAGCCCTATATAACAGTATATGCATCGCTTACTCTTCCATTTCAGGTTTTTCCACGAGCACAGGATCCAGTCCTACTGCTGTGCCTGTAATACGTAAAACGTCTTTGTCTACTTTTTTCAACTCTTTTGAAGAAAATACATATTGATTCACAACTGTCGCTAAATTGTTACCGAGTTTGTTGTGATAGTCCTCGTAGGCTTTCAGATGCTTGCCGAGTTCCCCCACCCGCAGAACGATATCTTTGGCCGTTTCTTCTATTTGCATGGCTTTCAATCCTTGGAGTACGGTTTGAAGATATGCCAGAAATGATGTCGGAGAAACAATAATCACTTTGAATTTATTTGCCGCTCTCTGAATTAAATTATCCGTATCTTCCGTAATAGCCCCGATTTTATTCACCAACAGATCATAATAAATTGCTTCATGAGGAATAAACATAAAAGCAAAGTCCATAGTACCTTCACTCGGCCTGATATATTTTGAAGTTTCCTGAATACGTAATTTGAGGTCGCCCACAAATAATTTCTCCAGCCTAATTTTTTCAACCTCGTTTTTTTCCTCCGCCAAACGGTTATAATTTTCCAAAGAGAATTTCGAATCAATAGGGATAATCTTATCTTTCACCCGCACGATGGCGTCAACAATCTCTCCATCTTTGAATGGATATTGCATTTGATAACTGCCCGGCGGTAAAACATTTTTCAGAAGAGCTTCTAGATAGTATTCGCCGAGAACACCACGTTGTTTTGGATTTTTCAATATATCTTGAAGGTTCTGCAATTGATCGGCAAAGTTCACCATTTGTTTGCCCGTCTCCTCTACCCTAGTCACTTTCTCTGTCATTGTACCGAGTTCTTTCAAAAACTTGTCCACTAGCTTTTGAGACTCGGAAAACTGATTGCGCATAGAATCTCCCACCGTGCGATTGGTTTCCCCTATTTTTTTATCCACCGTACGATTCAGCTCATTCATCTGATTGAGTAGAAGTTTCATGGCTTCATTATCATTTTTTTCTATTTCCGGTTTCTTTTTGAGAATAAAAAAGAGAATACCTGCATTCAAAACTAGGATTAATATTCCAAATATAATGAGAAGCGAACTGGTCATGATTGTAGTATACTTTGCTTATGACCCTACATCAAACAATAAAAAGCCATATAAAAGAATCCATGCTTGCCAAAAACGAAATCCGTACTCTCGTCTTGCGTGGCGTTCAAGCAGAAATACAAAAGGAGCTCATAGCCAAAAAATCTACGGCAAACGAAGGCACGGACGAAGAAGTTTTAACCATTATAAAAAGACTGGTAAAGCAAAGAAAAGATTCCATAGATCAATTTACAAAGGGTGGCCGACCAGATCTCGCAGAAAATGAATCAAAAGAATTAAAAATCCTCTCTGCCTATCTCCCCGCCACCATGCCATTGGAAGAAATTAAAAAAATAGCATTGATCAAAAAAACAGAACTCAAAATCACAGACAAAACAGGTGCAGGCAAACTGATTGGCACGATTTCAAAGGAACTTAAAGGTAAAGCGGAGGGGTCTGATATAAAAGTTGTCGTAGATAGTCTTTTTGTTGTATAGTTGCAACAGTTGTAACTTGTAAATTCAACCAAAGGAGGCAATCATGCCCGAATTAATAGATCTTTCCCTATCAGCAAAGGAGAGAGAGAAACAAAGAAAATTGTTAGAGAAAAAACAAGCTCGTATAGCCAGTTCTTGGTTTATTTGGATCGCATTTGAAAGACCGCTCAAAGAAAATCAGCCAGAGTATCTCAAATCCTTGTATGATACTGTTCGCAGGATTTCACAGGAAATCGTATATGCAGATACCGTAGAGGGTAGAAACATCAGATGGGATGAAGCTCGAAACAGGATTTTGGATTTCGATCTTATAGAGAGAACGGCAAAAAGATTTGGAAAATCTCATGCCACGATACAAGGTGATATAGGCAGAGTCGCTAGTCACAATTCCTGGTTGGCTCGTATCAACAGAAATGGTGATTATGGAATATTAAATAACATAATCAAAGAAAGCACGAAAAATTCCAAGATTAATGTGCCAGTAATTGCGATGCCTGTAGCGCCACCTATTGTCATGACGGCAATAGAAATAAAACGTAAAGTGGTTCAATTAAATACGGCCTTTCAAAAAACACAGAAAGAGTTTCTTGGTGATGAACCTCCACGAGCTCGAACTGTGATGTTTAGCTTTGTGAGCGAAATGGACCTAATGTCGACAAATCATCCAAAGAAAAAACCTCGCAGAAATTGGAGGAGAGAAATTGGAGTGTAACAACACTCTATTTTCGGACATTATTTCACGAGCTTGACAGAATGAGATAGTGGGTGTATAATGGCGATTAGATGATCATGAAAACCAAAGCCGGCTCGAAGCCATATCAGTTCGAGGCCGTCGTAGGAAAATTAGCTGATAGAGCTGAAAACCTGCTTCCTTCTTTGAGAGAAGGAGCTTCCATACACGATGCAGCGATGCTCGTCGCCATGGAAGAATACAGGGTGGTTGACAGCGCGTCAGCCAAAATCTATGCGGCCATAGTCACGGAGCTCTTCAATCGCAAGAGATTTGAGGAGTTCCACCAAAAGCGGACACTCTCGTCCGCAATGGCTCACGGGTACACGTCTGCTGCGCACTCTGCCACAGCACTCGCGAAGATCGAAGACGACGCAGTCGTCATTGATCACAAATAGACAGAGTGACCGGAAGCATTTATGCTCTCCGGTCACTTTTTTCTTGATAAAAACTGAAAAATTGGCTATTCTCTAAAAGCTTTCGCAATATTGATTAGTGTTAGTCGATGATTTTTAAGACGGCCCTATCGTCTAATGGTCAGGACAGGAGCTTTTCAAGCTCTAAATCGGGGTCCGATTCCCCGTAGGGTCACAAGTGAACTATCAAAACTGATGAATTATATTATGTACGACGGCAAGAAAAAAAGTACATGATACTGTTACCGTTTTTTCCACTCTTCTTCTTGTCTAACCAAGAGTTCCCCGGCTTTTGAAGGATTTTCCAAAAGTGCTAGAACGATTCTTTCCATTCTCATGGATTGAGAGCCTTTTACGAGTATTACATCACCTTCACGCAAGATGTCGGCTATAGATTTGACAGCCTGTTCGGAAGTTTCAAATGAGAGTATACGATCGGCTGACATACCAGCTTTTCGGGCGCCATCTGCCATATCTCTGGCTAGCTCTCCTACCGTGACAAGTGTATGGACTATTTCTCCGGCTAATTTACCTATATCTCTGTGAGCTTTTTTTGTGTGAGCGCCGAGTTCCTTCATATCGGCCAAAACGGCAATTTTTTTGCCTCTGACGGATAGTTCTTTTAAAGTTTTTAAAGCTTCAACACACGCTATAGGAGAAGAATTATATGTGTCGTCTACGATGGTACTTTTTGATTTGCCTGCGAGCAATCGCATCCTGCCTCTAGGCTCTCTTTGGTGTTTGAAGATATCTGCCAAATCATTTGCAATATTTAAAATAAAAGCCACAGCACAGGCGGCGGCAACTGAATACATAATATGACTGCCTATTACCCCATTGAGCTCTATTCTCTCTCCTCGGCCATTTATATCTAGAACCCCACTTTGTCCGTGCGGTCTTGCCGGAAATACATTATCATATAGGGTTTCTGTTTCAATAATTTTTACCCCAGCTTCTTTAGCTTGACCATAAAATATTTTGTTTACATCTAGGTCTTTTACAGCCTTTGTAAAGTATGAATCATCCGCATTTACAACGAGCGTGCCACCCTGCTTCAAAGATCGCACCAAAAACATTTTTTCGTGCAGAACTTCTTCTGTGTTTTCAAAATATTCTATATGCACAGGCACATCCGCCATACGAGTGAGAACGACGATATCAGCATGGAGCCATTTCCCCACTTTTTCTATATCTCCCGGGTGATCTGCACCGATTTCGAGAACGAGCCACTCTGGAAATGAGTTGCTAGAGAGAGCTATACGAGCACCTCGCCAGATATTTCTGGCCCAACCGGAAGCCGAAGACCATTGATTTTCCAATCCTAATATAGCCAGAGGTAGGCCAATTTCGCTATTCATGCTCTTTTGACTCTTTCTCGTTTCAAAAGCGCTCGATACAATTGCATATATGGCGTCTTTAGTCCCTGTTTTACCCACGCTTCCCGTCACGGCGATAATTTTTGGTTTGTGACGCATCAAAGCCTTTTGAGCTTCGAATGTAAGAATAGCTACTGTAATTTTTTTTGCGGTTTTTTTGAGAAAATTTCTCATTCAGTTTTACCTTTCATTTTATCTATCGGGAGGAATATCATAATAATTAATCAAAAACTTTACGAGGTCAATGAAAGGCATAGTGAGGGTATGACTGGCATACTGTGCTCCTCTCGGATAAACCGTAAAGAGAAAAATAATGAAACGCGGTTTGTATGCCGGAAAATAGCCGAAAAACGAATGCAGATATCTGTCTTCATAATACCCCCTGCCGTCCTCGAGAGCCATCTGCGCCGTCCCTGTTTTTGCGGCTATGGAATAACGTGGCTGTTTGACCGTTCCGTTGAGGAGCGCTTTATCCACCACTTCTACGAGCATACGTGTAATAGTCTCGGAAGTTTCCGGCTTAAAAACTCTCTCTGTATTGTCGTACGAGGGTGTCTTTGAAATACCTGTCACATAGTCTATGCGTTTTACTATATGCGGATTTGGAAGTGTCCCACCATTTCCTAAAGCAGACAGAGCGCGTACTGTTTCAATCGGTGTCATGGCTATACCCTGACCGAAAGCCGCCGTGGCATATTCTATATCGCGCGGACTATCTAGATTTTTTATCAGACCATGTGTTTCTCCCGGCAGATCTATGCCTGTTTCTTTGCCAAAACCGTATGATTTAAAATATTTTGAAATTTTTTCGTTGCCGAGTTTTAGCGCAACAAATGCCATGCCAGTATTGAGTGATTGATTTAAAACTTCCTGCATAGGTACATTACCTCTGCCCTTGCCGTCAAAATTGGATATTTTGGCTCCATTTATAGTTATAAAACCATAGTCTGTATATGTAGTTTGAGGTGTGATAACTCCTGCGTCAATTCCTGCCGCCATGGTCAGAGGTTTTATAATAGAACCCATCTCATAAACTCTGTCTATGAGTGGGTTGCCGAAGACAGCCGAATTTTTTTCCCCAGCAAAATCATTTGGATCAAATGAAGGTAAAACTGCCATGGCGTATATTTCTCCTGTCATAGGATCCATGATGATGCCTCCGACGAGATCGGATTTCCACATCGCTAGGACAGAAGAAATTTTCTTTTCCAGTTCCTGTTCAACCGTAGGCTCGATTGATGTGATGATATCGCCTCCGGTAGATACATCATTGTCAAAAACTTTACCTAGATCAGAAAAAATTTTGGCAAAAAAGTTGCCGTATAAATCAGAGGAATCACGGGTGAGAATATCGTTGTAGTATCTCTCTAGACCATAACTGCCAGCCAGAGTTGTGCCGTCTTCTTGGAATCCGACGAATCCCAAAACATTGGCGGCTGTTTTGCCACCAGGATATATTCTCCAACGTTCTTTATATGTGTTCACTCCTGCCAGATCGAGATCTTGTATGCGTTTGGCGGTTTTTTCATTTACCCGTTTTACTATTTCCACATAGGTTTTGTTTGTTTCGATTTTGGTCAAAAGTACCGATTCATCTATGGACAAAATTCCGGACAAAGCATTGAAAACATCTTCAGGCTGTTCAATTTTTTTTGGTTCAATGGCGATGATCCAGCCAGTGGCGAGAGTGGCTGCTGAAATGATATTACCTGTTTCTGGTGAAAAAAAAATAGAGCCTCGATCATATATAGCTTGTCCTCTCTTCACATATTGTTTGTCAGCTTGATCTCTGTAGATTTGGCTTTCTAGAACTTGAATATAATAAAGCCGACTAATCAGAATGAGAGCGAAAGCCAATATGAAAACCTTTAACAGTTGTATTCGGCGCATGAAGCAAGGCTATCTATTGAAGGATAGAGAGATAGATGGTCTCTTTGCAATATATGTTGGTTCGACTAGAGATTCTATAAAACCAATTGAACGAGCATATTCAATATTGATTTCAGTTTTAGTCGACAAAAACTGCCCTTCCAAATTTCCGACGGAAGAAGCCAATTGAGCGATTTCTGCATGCATGTTTTTTGTTGCTACGATATATGTGATAGCTCCGTTTACAAAATAAACATATGCGGATATGAAGAGAAAAGCAATAGAGAGGAATATCCATGCCGTCATTGGCTGTTCCATTGTTTCGATTTTTGCTTGTACATATTGTGTCATATATTTTATTTTTAATTTTTATTGCTTTATGAAAATTCTTAGTTTAGCGCTTCGCGATCTGGGATTTTGTGAAATTTCCTCAAAGTCAGGCACGATAGGTTTTTTTGTAAACGGTTCACCATAGTCATTCTTTTGCGCCTCTTTCATGAAATTTTTTACAATACGGTCTTCGAGGCTGTGAAAGGATATAATTGCCATCCTACCCCCTGTTTTGAGGCTTTTGAGACCGATCTCTAGAGCTGATTTGAGACTATCGAGTTCGTCATTTACCGCTATGCGCAGAGCTTGGAAGGTTCTGGTAGCTGGATGGATTTTACCTCTCTTGTATATGGCAGGTACCGAACTTGAAACTATATCCACCAAATCATCTGTTGTTTCTATAGATTTTTTTTGCCTTCTCTCTACTATAGCTTTGGCAATTCGCCGAGAGTATCTCTCGTCACCGTAGGCATATATGACGTTGGCTATATCTTCTTGAGCCCAGGTGTTGACAATGTCGCGAGCGGTAAAAGAATCTTTGTTCGGATTTTTTTCCATGGTCATGAGCAGGGGCTCATTTTTTTTGAAGCTGAAGCCTCGACCGGAAGAATCCAAATGAGGAGAAGATAGTCCCAAATCAAGTATGATTTTATCTGCGTGATCTTTGCCTGATTCTTTCAAGAACCCATCCATGTTCCGAAAATTTCCCCGAAAGAGTCTGAAGCTCTTCGGATCGACTCCGGCTCCCATCAGTTTTTTTCTCGATTCCTCTATAGCATCTTCGTCTCTATCAATACCTATGAGAAAAATTCCTTTTTCTTTTAGCAGAGCGCCGATTGCATGTCCCGCTCGGCCTAAAGTACCGTCAATGACAACATCGCCAGCTTTGAGATCGAGACCATCTATTGTTTCTTGTAAAAGAACTGCCTGATGCATACGGTTGACTGCGATCGATTAGATCACGCCTACCTGGCCTAATTTTTCAGCCAAAGCGCCGGCTTTACCCTCAACGCCTTTTTTATAGCTGGTCCATGCTTTTTCGTTCCAGATTTCAACGCGAGATTGCACACCGACCACAGCGACCTTGCCTTTGAGCTTTGCCCAATTTTGGAGAAAATCCGGAACGAGGATGCGACCGATGGAATCAACGTCCGCCTCGACCGCCCCGCCAAACATAAATCGGCTGAAACTTCGGCTGTCGGATTGGCCAATAGAGGCTTCCGAGAGCTTTGTTGAAATTTTGTCCCATTCTTTTGGCATGAAGACAAACAGACAATGATCGAGACCGGGCGTGACCACTACTCTCTTGCCCATGCTCTCTCTGAATTTTGCCGGCAGAGAAATGCGGTTTTTCTCGTCTATCGAATGTATGTATTCGCCTATGAGCATGTATAGTGGGTTTTTATCGGAGAAAGTGTAATGATGTTCACTTTCCACTTTTTCCCACTTGTATAATAGTATATAACACTCTATCCCACTCTGATACATAGTTATCCACTTTATTCATCTACAACACATATAGTTTTTGTGTCAAAAAAACATTATAAAAGTGGCAGGTATAAGTTCGAGAACTTATACCTGCCACTTTTTTGACTACTTAGACGATTTCTTTGGTCGCATCAGAGGGAAAGTTTGCACTTCACGTAGAGGTTTGTCTATGAGAAAGGCAAAAAGGCGCTCGCCAAAGCCAAAACCACAGGTAGGTGGCATGCCGTGCTCGAGCATTTCAACGAATTCATAGTCAGCCATCATAGCTTGTTCATCTCCTCCATCTATCAATTTCTGCTGTGTATCAAAGCGCTTGCGCTGATCTATCGGATCATTCAGTTCCGAATATCCCCTGCCCATTTCACTACCGGCCAATATCGGCTGAAACATTTGAGCGACGTTCTTGCCTTCTATTGGTTTTGCCAGAGGAGCGACGAGTAGAGGATGATCAATGACAAAAGCCGGCCCGGAAATATTTTTGCGGCAGTATTTCCAAAGGGTGTCGAGTAGGCGCTCACGATTGTCACCCTCGTATTTTACTTTGAGCGAATCGAGTTTTTTCTTTATTTCAGAATTTTTTGCTTTTTCAATATCCAAACCGGTCTGTCTCTTTATTTCTTCGGCATATCGGATTTCTTTCCATTCGAGAGCCAGATCAAACGTATGATCTCGAGTTGTAAACTTTGTCGTGCCGAAAACTTCTTTAGCAATTGTTCTATACAGTTCTTGGACGAGTTTCATACCGTCTCGATAATCGGCGTAAGCCCAATAAAATTCCATATTTGTAAATTCTTGGAGGTGTTCCTGGCTCGAGCCTTCATTGCGAAACGCCCGTCCAATTTCAAATGTTTTCTGAAAACCGCCAGCCATTAGTCTTTTCTGCCAGAGTTCGCCTACTGATATACGCAAATAAACATCTATGTTAAAATCATTGTGGTGCGTTTTGAAAGGCCGCGCTTCTGCTCCACCAGTGGTCAATTCGAGCGTAGGTGTTTCAACTTCCAAAAATCCTTCTTTTTTCAAAAATTCACGCGTCACATCCCAAAATTTGGCTTTCTTTTTGAATATATCGCGGAGTACTGGTGTCATAATCATATCGAGATAGCGTTTGCGATATCGCTCATCTTCGTCTGTCAGGCCGTGCCATTTTTCAGGCAGAGGCAAGAGGGATTTTGAAGCCATGGTCCAAGAGGAAACTAGAATACTCTCTTCGCCTTTTTGGGTAGTAAAGAATATGCCTGTTACACTCACAAAATCACCAATATCCACGGTGTCAGTAAAAAGTTCAAAAAGAAGTTTGGGATTTAAGGTGTCTTTTTTGAAAACAGCTTGAAGTTTATCCTTGCCGTCGTCTAATACCACAAAAAGAATTGCTCCTTGTCCGCGTATAGCTATGATCCTGCCTGCCAGTGATATGGTTTTATTCTGTTTTACGAAATCGGCGAAATTCTTGCGTGCATCGCAGAGGCACATGTTCCGAGGAACCTTGGCTGGATAGGGATCCATACCCGCTTGCCTTAAAAGCTCGAGTTTTGCAAGTCTCGAAAGTCGTATTTTATCTAGTGGTGCCATAGGGCAATTATACCTGATTTATTCTACAGAGACGATTTTATAGAAAATAGTCCCTTTTGAAGTTTTTATCGTAACACTATCACCACTCTTTTTTCCTATGAGGACTGAACCTAGAGGAGAAAGATTTGAGATCTTACCTTCAGTCATATTAACTTCATCTGAGCCGACAATTTTAAATTTCTGCATGCCCTTGATTCCTTGTTTTTCGACAGTTACAAGCGAGCCTATAGACACATGATCGCCATGAGTTTCGTGGACGATTTCGGCCGTTTTGAGAGTATTTTCAATGGTTGAAATACGATCTTCTGTAGTTGCCTGTAATTCTCTCGCCTCTTGATATTCGGCATTTTCGGAGAGGTCTCCTAGAGATCTAGCATATTCGAGACTGGTCGCTACTTCTTTTCTCTTTACTGTCTTTAGAATCTCTAACTCTTTCTCCAATTCTTTAAACTTCTCGCCGGTGAGGTATTTTGTGGTATCCATCATCATAAATGGGAATTATTTGTTATGTGGCCTAGTATATCACAGATTTCTATAATTACAAAAATTGCAAAGTTTTTCCACCGAAAAACTTCCGTACTCCACACAAACACGTCCTCTGCTTTTATTTTACTTCAAATACTCTGGTGCATATATATGCATCCAATCCAGAAGTTCTCGCATGACGAATGTGGCGCCGTATACATTGGCACGTGGACCGTGTTCCATAATGACAACGAAAGCATACTTTGGATCATCGTATGGAAAAAAACCAGTGACCCATGAATTGACATAAGTTTTTGAGATACCCAATTCCGCCGTACCGGTTTTCGCCCCTACTTCAACATATGGAACATTGAGCCCGCTTGCCGTGCCAATCAGAACCCCTTGCCTCATGCCTTCGCGGACAATTTTAAAATGAAACGGGTCAATTGACATTTTATCTGCCATAACACCATTTTCTCCTGAAATTTTTAAAATGCTCGGATGGAACAATAGGCCACCGTTCGCCACTGCGCCAACCGCTTTAAGTATCTGAAGTGGTGTCACTTGAAAGCCGTACTGGCCAATAGCTGTAAAGTAAGTGTCACCTATTCTCCATGGATCGCCGGGGAAAACTTTTTCTTTCCATGATGGAGAAGGAATAGTGCCAGCAGGCCCAACAAAATAATCACTTTCCAGATTTTTTCCCAAACCAAACAGAGAGAAATATTGTTTGAGCCTCTCTATGCCGAGCCCTCGTTGGTTTTCGAATCCTCCACCAATCTCATAAAAATAAACATTTGAAGATACAGCGATAGCTTTTCTCATATCTACGAGGCCATGCGCCTTCCAATCCATAAAAACACTTTTTTTCTCCGGATCATATGGATTGGGAATACTTATAGATCCTGTGCTCGCTATTTCTTTTTCCGGGTCAATGATTTCTTCTTCCAAGGCGGCGATGGCAATATATGGTTTTATGATGGAACCAGGCGTATATAATCCGCTGATTATACGATTGAGAAAAGGTTTTTTCTTGTCAGTCAAAAACTTTGAAATGGTCTCATCATCTGTGCCGTCGGACATGATTTGACTATCATATTCAGGAAAACTAGTCAGAGCGATTATTTCTCCTGTTCGCACATCCATAATCGCCCCTCCACCTCCTGTAAAGCCGACCCGATCTGCTAATTCCTTGATGTAATAAAAGAGTTTTGTCTCGACTGCCGAATCGACAGATAGCGTTATATTCTCGCCGTCTACTGCTCTCCGTATGACTGATTCAGATTTTATATTTCCCACGGCATCCAGTTCTATGATTTCCAGTCCATGTTTTCCTTTGAGTTTATCATCATATATTTTTTCGACACCAGTCACGCTCTCAAAATCACTGCGATAATAAAAACCCTGTTTGTCTTTGGAGGGATATTTAATATAACCGAGTACATGAGAGAGGCCTGCCGCTTTGAAATAATTTCGTGTAGAAAAATCATTTTCTGCCACACTCCCTTTATTCCAAGCTAATATGACATTGTTTATGTCATATATCGCTCCTCTCTCGGCAAAAATTATAGTTTCATTGACCACGTTATTTTCACTTATAGCACTATAATTTTTTCCGTCTTTTGCTTGCAGGGTCCAGGCGCGACCTAGGAGAATGATCATGATAAACAGACATGAGCCAGAAAGGGTGATGATAGAAGCTACAGAAATAGATTTCTCTAGCCGACCTTCAAATTGATTTACGTCAAAACCGGGCATATTCTCTGAATCGAGAAATATTTCATCAGGATCAATCTCGTGCCGGACGACTGATTTTTGTCTACGAAAAAAATTCACAAAATTATGTTACCACACTACTCTGTTTCGAATAATGGCCGAGAGAAAAAAAATGATAACAGAAAAAACAGAGAAAATATATGCTAAGCCATATATACCTAATTTTGTACCGTAAAAGGCGTCTATGAGAATGCCGAAAAAAATAGCTTCATAAAATCTGGGAATTGCAAAACATGAAATAATGAGGATGGTAGTGGTGATCCACCAAGGAAAAAAAAGTATTGATGTGATGATAATGATATTTGCGACTGTTCTCATTGTTTGATTTGTACTTCTACGAAGTTTATATCATAGATATTTATAGGTGTTTTGAAAAGAATGGTTGAAAAAGAATCAGCCGAATCAACAATAATGCTCTCAACCACTCCCAAGATATGAAATTTTATATTTGGCAGTATTACTATATCTCCTTCTTTTATATCAGCGGAAGCAGGCACGTTCGCTATAAAATTACCTCCCCCTCTGCCCGTAGCTTCCGTGTTTATTTTTGATCCTGTAAATAAAACATTTATTTTTTTGCCTGGGGTGGAAAATAAACTCACTTTTGACTGATGTGGATATACTTCTGCAATTTCTCCTATGATTACATCACTTGCCGTATAAACCAAGGCACCAACTTCAATTCCGTCTCTCGATCCTATGTCTATGACGAGCGTATCATATGGAGAAACCGGTGGTCTAGTCAAAACGACACCCAAAATTATCCGTCCTTCAGGAATTCTGGCGAGCATATTTTTGAGATTTTCATTTTCTTGTTTTAATGTGTCGAGCATGAGCAGTGATGTTTCTTTAGAGCGAATTTTTTCCACTAGCGTCTCATTTTCCTTTAGCAAACTGTTTTTTGATTTCATAGTCTTTGCTATATGCCCCATCCAACCGACAAAAGAGTTTTCGATTTTCCACGCCAGAGATGCCACAGGATAAAATAAAGAAGCATAAAAACGTGGAAAGAAGAAATGCAGGCCAAAAAGAAGTATAAGAAAGAGCATAATACCCACTATCGTCAGTCTGTTTTTCTTTTTTGCCGTATTACTGCGCTTTAGGTAGATCATCTTCGTTTTGGATGAGCACGTCCTGATAAAGTTCGAAGTCTTCTAAAATAACGCCTGTACCGCGCGCCACGGCTGTAAGTGGATCGTCCACTATATGGACGGGGATTTTGACGGCTTCTTCTATTAGTTTGTCAAGGCCACGAATGAGGGCCCCGCCACCGACGAGAAAAATGCCTCTCTGCATGACATCAGCCAGAATTTCTGGTGGAGTTATTTCGAGTACTTCTTTTACCGAATCAACTAGATTGTCTATTGATTGTGATATGGCTTCACGAATGTCGGCATCTGTCAGTATCACTTCACGAGGTAGTCCAGTAACCAAATCCCGGCCACGGATAGGAGCTTCGTGAGGAGTTGGCTCTGGCTTGACGACGCCTATGATAATTTTTATATCTTCTGCGGTTTTTTCACCTATTAGTATTTTAAATTCGTTTCGGATGTATGAAATGATGTCGCTATTCATCTTATCGCCTGCGATTTTGAGGGATTTGGAACGCACCACACCACCTAGAGATATAACAGCGATATCAGTTGTGCCTCCGCCTATATCTATGATCATATTACCTGCTGGTTCATGAATAGGAAGCCTGATACCTATGGCCGCAGCCATAGGTTGTTCCACTATATGCACTTCTCTAGCCCCGGCATTTTTGGTGGCGTCGCGTACAGCTCTAGCTTCTACGTTGGTCACTCCGGAAGGAATACCGACGAGCACTCTTGGCCCGAAAAATTTTTTTGATTCTTTTTGCGCTCTGTTTATGAGATAAACAATCATTTCCTCAGCCACTTCAAAATCGGAAATAACTCCATCAACCAGAGGTTTTACTGCCGTGATATGAGCAGGTGTACGACCGAGCATATCTTTAGCTTGAGCACCGACAGCGACGACACGACCGGTTTTTTGATTGACAGCTACGACCGAAGGCTCGTTTATGACTATGCCCTGGCCTTTGACGTAGACCAGGGTATTAGCCGTACCGAGGTCTATGCCGATATCATGAGAGAAAGCAGTATATAATCTATCGAGTAATCCTATGGCCATGTGATGTATATGTCAGTTTTTTAGTTTAGCTATAAGTTCATTTTCTGCAAGATGAAGTGTCTGCCCGGTCATTCTATTTTTTAATTCATGAGCTCCGGCCATAATGGTCTTTTGACTCACTACAATTCTCCATGGAATACCAATGAGGTCTGCGTCAGCAAATTTCTCTCCCGCACGGATATCTCTGTCGTCGTAGAGTGTCTCAATCCCCTCTTCCGTAAGTAATTCATAGAGTTCGTCTGCTTCTTTTCGTGTAATTCCATCGGTTTTATCTGGAAGCAATACAAGATGAACTCTGAAAGGCGCCACTGATTCCGGCCAAACGATACCGTTTTCATCTGAGAGAGTTTCAACAATTGTACCCATCACTCTACCTGGTCCTATACCGTATGAACCCATAATAACAGGTTTTTTATTTCCCGTTTCGTCAACGTATGTGAGTGCAAATGCATCAGAAAAACGAGTGCCGAGATTGAAAATGTTTCCGACTTCTATTGCTTTTTTCTCGACTAGATTTTTCCGATTCAGATTGAGATCTCTCAACACATCGTCAGTCAAAACTTCTTTATTTATGGCGATTTTCTTTTTCTCGTCTACATATATGACATCTTCACCTGTATCGCTCGTCGTTTGAAATTCGTGGGAGTATTTTGAAAAACTACCGCCGGAAGCAAAAGTAATATAAGTTTTTTCACCGAGACCGAGACGCTTCCAAACATTCATGTACGCTCTCTTGGTTTTTTCATAGAACTCTTCGTGGTCTTTTAGGTCTCTCGAAAAAGAATAGAGATCTTTCATCAGAAATTCCCGCCCTCGTATGATGCCTGATTTGGCGCGTTCCTCATTTCTGAATTTTGTTTGAAATTGATAGACATAGCGAGGTAAATCTCGATAAGAATGAATATAATCGCGCATGAGGGCGGTCAGAGGTTCTTCATGGGTAAAACCTAAACCGACTTCATTGCCATTTTTTAAATTTGTTTTGAACCAACTACTGACAACATCATCTGACCACCTACCAGTTGTTTCCCAAATTTTTTTGTCCTGCAGAGCTGTGAGAACCACTTCTTCTCCGCCTATAGCATTCATTTCCTCGCGGATGACTTGGATGATTTTGTTCAGTACACGCAAACCTAGAGGTAAATAGGAATAAACACCAGCTATTTCCTTGTGGATATATCCGGCACGGATGAGCAGTTGGGCATTTTTTGCCACTTCGTCTTTTGGAGCTTCTTTTCTGGTTTTTGTAAATAGTTGGCTTTGGCGCATAAAAAAGCAATTAGCTCTAATGGGCCAATAATAGCTCATTTAAAGCGTTTTGTAATGGGATTGACAGAAATAATATTACTTGGTAGAAATACAGCGAATCCCGTCACTCTTCAACCTCTAACCTCTAATTCTGAAATCCATGAATGCACTTATATCGCTTGTCCTGTTAGTCCTTTATCCGTTCATCGCCATTCGCCGGTATTTTGAGTACAAATATACCCAACCGGAGGAAGCCCGTAAGATTATACAAATCGGAGCCGGAGGTTTCATTGGCCTTTTGCTGATCTATACTGTTTTTTCCAGATTACCGGTTTCATCTTGGAAATATGCTCTGATAGCCATCATCGCCGGTTTTTACTTTTTATGCATGCACGCATTCGTAAGAGTAAACTTCAGGCTCCGAGGTAAAACACCTGCTTGATTCTTAGAGCGGGAATTATCTTTTCAAAACACGTCCACAAGACGTGTTTTTTTACTGAAAAACAAAAATAGCAGATATAAGTCTTGCGCTACTCGGGACGGGACCCTTGCCTAAGGGCAACCCCGTCCCTCCGTTGCTCAGACTTATATCTGCTATTTTTGTTTTCTTTAAAACAATTTCACCACATCCCTATAAGTCACAAAAAGCATAAAGAGAATGAGCAAACCAAAGCCTATGGCGTTTATGGTATTGGCTATTTTTGGAGAAATCATTTTTCTACGCACGGCTTCAATACCAACAAAAAGAATACGTCCGCCATCGAGAGCCGGAAAAGGAATGAGGTTTAGAACGGCTAAGTTAAGAGATATGAATGCTGTGAATGACAATAGATAGACAAAACCGAGTCTGCCTGCGTCACCTACCAGCCGAGCGATGCCTATGGGACCGGAAATTTGAGAGATATCTCCCTGTCCTATGATAGCGTTATAAATGAGCATATAGATTCCGACAACTATATTTTTAGACATATAGACGGTCAGTTTCGCCCCTTCCCAGAAAGCGATATGAATGGGTAATTTTACTTTACCCACCATATCCATAGATATGCCCACGGCATATCTGTCTCCTAAAACTCCTTTTTCCGGAATGATCACAATATCTTTTATATCCGCCAAGTGTTGTATTTGAAATGTCACAGGCCGACCGTCTGAATTTTTGATTACGTCTTGAACAGCGGATACTGTCGAAAAAGAAAGTATTTCATCTCCAGAAACCAATCCTGCTTTTTCGGCAGGAGAATTGGGCAATGTATCGACGATGATGACATGACTATCTGTAATATATTTCGAATTATTTTCTGAAACGCCTGTTGTCATACCTGACATGAAAGCTATTCCAAATAAAAGCCAAGCAAACAAAATATTCATGACGATACCGGCAGCTAAAATGACAACTTGTTTCCATCGAGATTTGTGAATAAAGCTACGTGAACTATCAGGTCCGGAAATAGACTGATCATCCGGACTCTCGCCAAATATTTTGACGAATCCACCGAAAGGAATGACGTTTATGGAATATACGGTCTCTCCCTTTTTCCAACTCCAAATTTTTGGCGGAAAGCCGAGGCCAAATTCATCTACCCGCACACCACATTTTTTGGCGGCGTAAAAATGGCCGAATTCATGGACGAGAATCAAAACCGCCAAAACAATTAAAAATAAAATAATAGTCACAAATAATGCAAAAAAATCAAATATAAATAAATTCTAATTCAAAATCTCTTTTTCTTTTTTGGTCATTAGACTTTGCAGTCTCTCTGACGACTGATCTATGAGTTTCTGGCCTTCTGTTTTCAATCTGAATTTATCATCCTCGCTCATACCACCTTCTTTTTCTTTTTTTGCTATATCGCTATTTACCAGATCGCGATGTTTGCGCACTTGGATACGAGCTTGCTCAAATTTTACCGAAGCCATTTTTACGATTTCTCTCCGACGATCACTGGTCAGTTCAGGAAAAGAAACACGTATACCTCTATCATCTACGGCCACTGAAACACCCAGATTCGCCACCATGATGGATTTCTCTATTGATTTTACCAAAACCTGATCCCAAGGGGTGATGCGGATAGTGCGTGGATCTTCGTTTGTTATACTGGCAAGACCGGAAATTGGCATATCAGAGCCGTAAGCTTCTACACGCACAATATCTAGGATAGACGGACTGGCACGATTGGTTCTGATAGAGCTGAGTTCTTTTTCTAGCCATTTTTCCGTGGTCAGCAAATCAGTTTTTAGTTTGCTAAAGTTGTATTGCATACATTTGTATATTCGTAATATATCATAAATCGAGCAGAGCTACCCTCTCTAAAATCAATTTGAGCGATGGTGAGCGGTTTTTTAGATATTTTGAAAGAGATAAAATTTCTTTTATGACATCAGTTTTTTCTTTGAGTTTATTCTCGTGAAGCAGAGCAACTAGAGCGTTTAAAAAAACCTCTGCACCGGTTTTGTCTTTTTCTTCTATCATTTTTGCAACATCTATCAGACGATCTCTTGGCGACATTGCGACAAACTGCGCCACTTCGTTTTTAAAAGAAATATTCACGGCTGAAGTATGATAGATAATGACCAAGCGAGAACGGAGTGTTGGTAAAAGTATGCGTGCGGATGATGAAATAATAAAAAAATGTGTACCAGCTGTCGGTTCCTCAAAAACTTTTAGAAGCGAGTTCTGTGCTTCGCTGGTAATACTGGCAAGGGCAATGATAAATATCTTTTTGTCTCCTAAAACAGGCTTCATGGACTGCATATTTTGAAGTTCCCTGCCATCGTCTATGCCAAACGATTGATGTTGGCTATAGTGAACGTCAGGATGTCCTTGGCGAGTTATATTGAAAGCGCTGTGCAAGAAGTTTTCTATTTCGGCGAGGACTGATTGCTTATGGCCTTCTATAAAATATGCGTGATGGAGAGATTCTTTTGAAAACATAGAGAAAGTATAGCAAATGAAAAGCGCTTAACCGAAGTTAAGTATTTTGCGGGAATAACTACCGCTTTGCAATAATCGTCTTCTTGTACATATCCAAATGTTCCAGAGCGATGCCCGTGCCTTTGGCGACGCAATACAGAGCGTCTTCGGCGAGGATGGCTTTGACGCCTATGCGACGAAAGACGAGTTCGGGGAGATTGCGGAGGAGTGAAGAGCCGCCGGTCATAATGATGCCGTGATCTATGATATCAGCCGAGAGTTCAGGAGGTGTTTCTTGGAGGACGTCCTTGATTGCTTTTATCATATCGCGCAATTCCTTGTTTATGGCTTTTACGATTTCATTTGTTTTTATTTCAGTTGAACGAGGTAGGCCGGAAATAAAATCACGGCCTTTGATGGTGAGGATCAATTCTTCTTCCAGTGGCACAGCTGAACCGATTTTTATTTTTATCTCCTCGGCTGTTTTATCTCCGATGGCGAGGTTGAAAGTCTTTTTTATATAATCGGCGATAGCCGCATCTATCCTATTGCCCGCACATTTGACTGAAGTCGAGGCGACGATGCCACCGAGAGAAATCACCGCCACATCCGTCGTGCCACCGCCTATATCTACGACCATGTGCCCTCTAGCCTCATGAATGGGAATGCCAGCGCCAATGGCCGCCAGAATCGGTTCTTTGACTACATAAGCGCTTTTTGCTCCCGCTTTGATGGTGGCTTCGATGACAGCGCGTCTTTCAGTCGAAGTAACGCCCGCTGGCACAGAAATCAAAACTTCCGGTTTCCATATATTCCATTTACCCAGAGCTTTGTCTATAAAGTATCGAAGCATGGCTTCGGTTACGCGATAGTCGGCGATGACCCCATCTTTCATAGGACGATAGGCTATGATTGATTCAGGTGTGCGACCAATCATATTTTTGGCCTCTACGCCAACAGCTAAGATTTTATTATCTTGTTCCGAAACAGCCACAACAGAGGGCTCGTTCAAAATGATTCCTTTGCCAGGCACAAAAACCAGCGTATTAGCCGTGCCTAAATCAATGCCCAGTTTTTTTGCAAATAGAACCATAAGCGACTTTACTATACGCTCTTTTTAATCTTTAGCGAATTGACAAATATTTTATTTACATTTCAAAATACATAGCGTATATGCTATGATATATTTATGTCAAAACAAACTGGACAAAAAGCCTTGATTTCCATAGGAGCGATGATCGCTCGATTGCGCGAAGACAGGCGCATGACCCAAGCTAGTCTCGGTAAAAAAATTAGTACGACCCAGAGCGTCATCGCCCGTATAGAAAAAGGTGAGCAGAATCTGTCTACCGAAACTTTGGCTAAACTTTCAAAAGCACTCAATCACGAGATCGTAACCATATCAAAAGGTGGCACGGTTAATTTTCGCATTCATGGCAATCATAAACTCTCTGGCACGATCAAAGTTCGTACCTCAAAGAATGGCGCGGTCGGAGTGATGTGCGCTTCCCTGCTCAATAGAGGAACGACTGTCATAAAAAATATTCCAAAAATAGAAGAAGTAAATCGTATGATTGAAGTTTTTGAATCAATCGGCGTAAAAGCCGAATGGAGAAATCTCGACCTCCACATCACTCCGCCAGAAAAATTTGCCATGAAAAATATAACTTATGATTCCGCAGCCAGAACCCGAACGGTCATTATGATGATAGGTTCTCTGATTCATCGCCTAAATGTATTTGATTTGCCGCAAATCGGCGGTTGTAAACTAGGCTCACGGACCATAAAACCTTATTTCTACGCTCTGGAAAAACTTGGAATAAAGATAGAAACGAGCTCGAGATTTTATAAAATTTCACATAATGGCCTAAAAAGAAATCGTGAAATTATCATGTATGAAGCTGGAGACACGGTAACTGAAACGCTTCTCATGGCGGTCGCGCTCATACCTGGTAAAACCGTTATCAAATTCGCTTCGGCAAATTATCAAGTACAGGATGTATGTTTTTATCTCGAATCACTCGGTGTAAAGATCGATGGTGTGGGCACTTCTGTCATGACCGTGCATGGTATCCCAGGTCCCATAAAAAAAGATGTTCGGTATTTTCTCTCCGAAGACCCTATAGAAGCCATGTCTCTCTTGACAGTCGCTATCGTTACGAAGTCTTCTATTACTATAGAGCGGTGTCCTATCGATTTTCTCGAACTCGAACTTTTGAAACTAGAAAAAATGGGTTTCAGATATAAAATTTTGAAGAGATATAAAGCCGAGAATGGCAAAACAAATCTCGTTGACATAAAAACTTTTTTGGGGAAACTCCACGCTCTGGACGAAAAAATTCATGCCCTGCCCTATCCAGGCATAAATATGGACAATCTCCCGTTTTTTGCAATCATCGGTACGCAAGCGGAGGGAGAAACATTCATTCATGATTGGGTTTATGAGAAACGCGCTATATATTACAAAGAACTCGACAAATTGGGTGCTGAAACAATCCTCGCAGATCCTCATCGGTTTTATGTCAAAGGTCCGACAAAACTGAAAGCCACTGAAATCCTCTGTCCTCCCGCTCTGCGACCTTCTGTCATTATCATGATAGGCATGCTGGCCGCTGAAGGAACTTCTATATTACGCAATGTATATAATATAAATCGTGGATACGAAGATTTGGCTCACCGATTGAACTCTCTAGGTGCAAAGATTGAGGTCTTTAGGGATTTGTAGGATACTTTAATCATGTATCTCATAAAAGCCATTCCTATCGCTCGCGGCATAGGTTTAGACACTCTCTCGTATTGGAGCTCTAAAAATGTAGTTTCGGGATCAATCATCCGAGTACCTCTACGTAAACGCAAAATAGGAGCCATCGTTATATCCTGTGAATCAGCTCTAGAAAGCAAATCTGAAATCAGAGGAGCAGATTTTTCTGTTAAAAAAATCACCGATACTCACGCACGCTCGATCATCTTTCCCCAATTCTTTAAAACCGCCGAACAAATGGCGCGTTATTATGCTTGCTCGGTTGGCAGTATTCTCTTTGAACTCTTGCCTAGTGCAATACTTTCTCAATATGAAAAACTGTCCCAAGCCAAAGAAATTATAAAAAGAGAAAGGCCGCGCGAATCTTTTGTTCTTCAAAAAAACGACGAAGATCGTTTTGCCCACTACAAGAGTCTTATCCGCGAGAAATTTGCCCGTAAAGAGTCTGTTTTTATGGTCATGCCTTCGGTGGAAGATATAAAAAAAGCCTGTTCATATTTTGAAAAAGGTATAGAACCCTATACATACATAATTCACGGAGCACTTTCAAAAAATGAAATTATAAAACGATGGAAAGCCATAATGGAAGACAAACATCCTATAATCATTGTCGCTACGGGATTATTTCTATCTATTCCTCGCGGAGATATAGGTATTATAATCATTGAACGAGAAAACTCCAGAAACTACAAAATTCAGTCGAGACCATATCTCGACTTTCGCCATATGGCGGAACATTTTGCCAGAGAAATAGGGGCGGATTTCATCGCTGGTGATTCATGTCTACGTATTGAAACTCTGTATCGGGAAACAGAAGGTGATTTAGTTCAATATGCCCCTCTGTCTATGCGTTCCCTGTCTACGGCCCGAGATTCTCTTATGGATATGAAAGTCTATAAAAATGTCGAACATAAAATACGTATACTTTCAGATGACTTGAAAGCTCTGGCAAATAAAAATCGCACGGAAAACGGCCTGCTGTTTATTTTTGCTGGCAGACGGGGTCTGGCTCCTCAGACGATATGCGCCGATTGTGAAACTACTCTAGTCTGCGACTTATGCTCTTCTCCTTTGGTTCTCTACGGCAAAGATGGGTCAAAATTTTTTCTTTGCAATAAATGTGGCAAAAAGTTTGGCCCTGATCAAATATGCGAACAATGCGGCGGTTGGAGGCTTATTACTCTGGGTATAGGCACGGAAAAAATAGAAGAAGAGTTGAAGAAAATCATTCCGGAAGCAAAAATATGGCGACTGGACAAAATTTCCGCCCCATCCCACAAAAAAGCTATTGATATGGTAGAAAAGTGGTACGCTTCTCCTGGTAGTATTTTGATTGGTACGGAATTAGCCCTGCTCTATTTGGATAAACCGATTGATTACAGTGCCGTGGCTTCTTTAGATGCTCTCTTTTCCATTCCAGACTTTCGCATAAATGAAAAAATATTTTCTATTATTTTAAAAATGCGCTCAATCACTCAAAAGCAATTTCTGCTCCAGACGAGAGTGCCTCTCATGGCAGTGCTCGGCTGGAGCGTCAAAGGTAATATCATTGATTTCTACCGCGATGAAATCGAAAGTCGGAGAAAATTTTCTTTTCCGCCATTTTCTACGTTTATAAAAATTTCGTCCACCGGCAAAAAGCAAGATGTCCTAGACGCTATGGAAAAGCTCAAAGTGATTCTAGTTGGCTATGTCATAGACGTCTTTCCCGCTTTTATAGCCACGATCAAGGGCAATTATATCATGCATGCTTTGATAAAGCTCCAAAGTGGAGAATGGATAAATCAGGAATTATTGAATCGTTTGCGCAGTCTTCCGCCTAATTATGCAATAAATGTGGATCCTGAATCCATACTATAGATTAGTCGATTTATCCTCTCTCATTTCACGAGATAAAGTTTTGTACCCGCAGGGCTTTCATATATACTCTAAATATGGTGAAAATAGTCCAAAAAGATGATCCCATACTTCGTGAGATTGCCAAAACGGTGACTGACGATATGTTTGGTACGTCTAAGCTAAAGAAAATCGTCGGTGATATGAAAATTGCTTTAGCAAAAGAAAGTGACGGTGTGGCTCTAGCTGCGCCACAGATTGGCGTGCCTCTTCGATTATTTGTCATTTCCGGCAAAATTACGGAATTACTTCATAGAGATAAAACTGAAACCAAGAAAAAATATCCCGATACAGTTTTCATAAACCCTGAAATTATAAAACTTTCAAAAGACAAGGAAGTTTTGGAAGAAGGTTGTCTGTCAGTTAGATTTCTCTACGGCAAAATTGAAAGAGCGAAAAAAGCAAAAATCAGAGCTTTTGATGAAAATGGCAAAAAATTCGAAATTGGTACTTCCGGACTTCTGGCTCAAATATTTCAGCACGAAACAGATCATCTCGATGGCAAGTTGTTCATAGATATCGCTACTGACGTCCACAATATTCCGCCAAATAAAATTAAAATAGCTTTTTTTGGCACACCGGACAGAGCCGTCGTAATTTTAGAAGCTCTCAAACACGCAAATATTGTCCCATCTCTCATAATCACTCAACCTGACAGGCCTCAGGGCAGAAAATTAATAATGACTGCTACACCGGTCAAAATTTGGGCAAAGAAAGAAAAAATTGCCGTGTTGGAACCAGAAAATTTAGAAGATCAAGCATTCGTTAAAACTCTCCAAAAAGGAGACTTTGATCTGTTTGTCGTCGTGGCTTACGGAAAAATAATTAAAGAAAATATTTTGGATATTCCGAAACGAGGTTCTCTCAACTTACATACTTCCCTATTGCCGAAATTGCGAGGTTCTTCCCCTATGGAGACTGCTATTCTCACAGATGATAAAAAAACCGGCGTGACGATCATGCTCATTGATAGTCTGATGGATCATGGACCGATTATTGCCCAAAAAGAAGTGTCTCTCTCAAAGTGGCCACTTACGGTAAATGAATTAGAGGAGATATTACTGAAAACGGGCGGTGAACTCTTGGCTAAAACCATACCTTTATGGCTCGAAGGAAAAATAAAGCCCCGCGACCAAGATCATTCACAAGCTACTTTGGCCAAAAAAATAAAAAAAGAAGATGGCTTGATCAATTTTTCGGATAATCCATACAAAAATTATTTGAAATTTCTGGCTTACAAACAATGGCCGAAGACCTATTTTTTTGTTCGGAAAAACGAGGATAAAATACGCATTATCATAACTGAAGCCGAGTATAAAAATGGTTTATTTATCATACAAAGAGTCATACCTGAAGGTAAAAAAGAGATTTCTTTCTCTGAATTCGAGAAGAATTACAAAATTTCCGCTATATAATCATGTGATAATCATGTGCCGTAGTCATTTTATTTTCTCTTTCTCCACGGCAGGCCGCGAAGCATATTTTTCAATATTAATCCTGATTTTCTCATAAAACGAACTCGTTTGGACTTGTGCGAACGTAAGACTTCTATGAGCTCGTCTTTTACGGCTCCGAGCGCCATATACAAATCTTCTTTTTCCGACTCAACTCGCAGACTGCCGTGTCTCGAGTGAAAATTTATTTCTGCCCTGAATATCTCGCCGCTTTTATGATGTTGGGTCGTGCGTGATACCTCGATTTCGGCGATGGCACTGGTATCATTCGGATCAACATAACTTTCCAAAGAGGAAATTAGTCTGTCTATCGCTTGTTCAATTGCCGGAGTAAGCGAAAGTGACGTACCTTTGACAGTTTTTCTGATCATACATTTATTTATTATATGCACTCATTATAGTATACAAACTGCGTCACACAAGATATCATATCTATCAATGCGAAAAAAAATAAAAGTAGCGCAAGTGGCTGCGGAAATTGAGCCGTTTTCCAAAAGCGGCGGTCTAGCCAATGTTATGGGTTCATTGCCTAGAACAGAATCCAAACTCGGTTTGAATGTCATTGTCATCACTCCTCACTATGGCGAGACCAATACATCGCCGGTCGGAGATCTGGAAATTGTATTTGAAGATGTTCCCATAGAAGTTACTTCTGGTGTTTTCGATAAAGCGACATATTTGCGAGGCTATATACCGGACAGCAAAGTTCCAATTTATTTTGTTTCAAATAAAAAATATCTCGGTCCATCTTCCATGATAAATGGAAAAATATATGGGGCCAAAAACGATAATGCCAGGTTTCTTTTTTTTGATGTAGCTGTTTTAAAACTTCTCCAAATGATCAATTGGAAACCTGATATCATACATTGTCACGATTGGCATACAGGACTGATTCCCTATTTTCTTAAAGGTCGCTATAAAAAAGATCCTTTCTGGGCAAAAACAGCTTGCTTATTTACTATTCACAACCTGGTCTATCAGCTCGGACATGATTGGTGGCTCATAGACGAAAATGACCGTGATCTCGGTAGGACACCTCTACCATCCTTTGTTGAAAACGGCGTCATAGAGCATATCAATTTCGTCAAACGAGCCATCATGAATGCCGATGCCATCAATACAGTTTCAGAAACATATCGCGAGGAGATCATGACTCGAGATTTTGGCGAAGATCTCCATCGTATATTAAAAAATCGTGAGAATATTATTTTCGGCATCGTGAACGGCATTGATTACAATGAATACAATCCTCTGACTGACCCCGGTTTAAATCAGCATTACAGCGCCAAATCTGTAGCCCGCAAGAGAGACAATAAAATCTGGCTTCAAAAACATTACGGCCTGAAGAATGGCCCTAATATTCCTCTAGTCTGTATGACCTCGAGAATTGTGGAACAAAAAGGTTTTGCTCTGATCATTCCTATCATTCCCGCACTCATGGAAACCGGCATGCAGATGATAATTATGGGCGATGGTGACGGAGAAATTATTAAAGCTTTTGACGATATGCAAAAGAATTTTCCTGGACAATTTATATATACGCCTTTTGACAGCGCCCGTGAAACTTCTCTCTATGCTGGTTCGGATATTTTTCTTCTGCCTTCACGTTTTGAGCCGTGCGGTGTAAATCAACTCATTGCTCTGCGTTACGGATGCATACCGATTGTTCATCACATAGGCGGTCTAGCCGATACGATTATTGATTTTGATCCTTGGACAGAAGACGGTAATGGTTTTACATTTGCCGGTTATGATTCAAACAGTTTGCTTTTTGCCATGGCCAGAGCTATGGAAACATACAAATACAAAGATGTGTGGAAACGACTAGTCGTTTCTGGACTGCGAGAAGCTAATTCATGGATAATTCCCACCAAGAAATACATTGAGCTCTATAAAACGACTATTAAATTGCGAAAAGCTCGCAAAAAAAAAGAATAGTTATAAAAACATGAAATGGGTAAATATTCTCCATCTATATCAACCACCGACCCAGACAAGAGAAATTGTCGGGGAGGTGGTGCACGACAGTTATGAAAAAATCCTCTGCCTGCTCGATCAGTATCCAAATCTTCGGCTTACTTTGAATATTTCCGGATCCCTGCTCGAGCTTCTCTCGAAATACGGGCACCAGAGTGTTATCGACGGCTTCAAAAAACATGCGGAACGAGGAGCTATAGAGTTTTTGGCAAGCGCTATGTATCACCCTATTCTTCCTTTATTGGAAGAAAAAGAAATTCTCCGACAAATACGGCTTCATGAGAATATTTCAAAAAAATGCTTTGGTGCGATTTATCAACCAGGCGGGTTTTATTTTCCTGAAATGGCCTATAGCGAAAACTCTTGCAAGGCTGTAATCAAAGCTGGTTTCAAATGGACAGTTCTCGATGAAATTCACGCTACTGTAAAAGTTGATTCTGAAACACGTTATGAGATCAAAGATCTGAAATTTGGCGTGGTTTTCCGAGATAGCTCTTATTCCAGGACATTTCCTCCGGAATCTATAATTTTGGATTTGGAAAAAATAAAAAAACCATATCTCGTCACATGTCACGATGGTGAATTGTATGGTCATTGGCATAGAGAAGATCATGGCTATTACAAAAAAGCTTTTTCTCATCCTGGAATTACAACTATCACAGTGAGTCAATATATAGACGAACTTGAAAAAGAAACAAAAATTGCCGTCAGAGATGCTAGTTGGGAATCAAAACCTGATGAATTGAAACAAAACATCACTTTAGGCTTGTGGCATAATCCTCAAAACGAGATCCATAATATGCTCGAAGCTTTCAAAAAGGAAATTTTGACGCTTGTTGAAAACCATCAAGATGACCCCGGTTACTCTCTGGCTCGGCATCATGCTGACAGAGGTGTGGCTAGTTGTGCTTGGTGGTGGGCCAGCGAGAAAAAAATCGGTCCTTTTTCACCTGTTTCATGGAACCCTACGGAAATAGAAAAAGGCGCGCAAGAACTGTATAAAGCAATGAATTCTTTTACAACGCTTTCCCCAAATGAAATATCGAAAACCGCTCTCCTCTTTCGAAATCTACAAAAATCTATTTGGCAAAAGCACAAGCAAAAGTATGATCCTGATTATCTGCTAGAATGATGACTATATGAAAAATTATGCTAGCCGGACACATTCGGAAATGCTAGATGTGCTCATGGATGCTAAATCTCCAGGGCCTGAAATTTACTATTATATGGTTCGTGGTGGCAAGGAAAAGACAAACATTACAATTCTGGAACCAGGCATAATTGGTGACGAGTATATAAAAACATACGGTCACTATCATGTAGGAAAACTAGACGAGACTTATACAATTCTTCAAGGAAAAGGTGTGATCGTCATGCAAACGAGAAAAATTGATGAAAAAGGAAAACCGCTAGACGAAGAAATTGAAACTTTTAGAGCGATTAGCGTAAAAACTGGAGATAGGGTTTTCATTCCGAGCGGAGCGGGTCATTTGGCCATAAATACCGGCGAAACATGGTTCGTTACTTCAGACGACAGTCCGGTCAATTTTCTAGAAAAAGATCCTATCAGTTTACCTGGACACGCCGATTACGGCCCCTTCAAACGACTCCACGGCGCTGCCTATTATGTCATCAAAAAAAATAACGAACCTACTCTCGTGAAAAATCCTCTTTATAAAGTAATTCCTAAAGCAAAAATAGAATAAAAAATACAAGTACAAGCTAATCGAGAACCTCCGCAGGGAAGGATTTGTCATAGGTCTGTCCTTGACAAATCCGACCCGAGGACTGTTCGAGAGTAGTTTGTACTTGTATTTTTTATATTACAGTTTGTAGAGTTTTTTAATATAATCATCAAGCATTCTTTTTGTAGTAAACTTTTTCTCTACCATAGACATAGTTTTTTTCATACGTCTAATCCACTGATGAGGTGTATTGTTTTCTCTTTTATAAAATAATGGTGTTACTTCTTTTTCTAGAAAATTATACATGGCCGAGGCCGTGTTTTCTTCGGGCAAGATCCAGCCGATGTTTTTCCATTTTACTTCCTCTATCCAGCCATCACTAATACTCATTTGAAGTGTACCGTTTAATCCAGCTTTCATACCACTCGTGCCACAAGCTTCTTTACCTCGAAAAGGAGTGTTTAGCCAGATGTCCGCACCAGCCACTAGTTTGTGGGCTAGGGATATAGAATAGTCTGGTATATAGGCGATTTTGTTTTTCCATTTTGGATTGTTTGTCAGAGTGCGGATGCGATCCAAAGCGTTCTTCGCACTGACGTCGTTGTTGTAAACATTGCCGGAAATGATTAATTGCAGAGAATGAATTCCGAAACAAATTTTTTCCAGTCTTTCTATATCGGATATGAGTAGTTCTGGTCGTTTGTAGGCAACAAAACGTCTGGCCCAGACAACTGTGCAAGTATTTTGATCGAGAGTAGAGCCTGTTTTGGCATTTGTGTAATCAATCAGTTCTTTGCGAAGTTTCGATTTCACCTGCCAGATTTTTTCATCGGTTAATTTTTGTCTATCATTTCCCCACTCTCTGCCAAACCATCTGTCTCTGTAAACGCCATTTGTAATAGATATGAGACGACTTTTTGGATGAACTTTCTTTTCGAACTTTGCGTGGAGAATACTCACAGCATTCCGACGTATAGCTGTATTCAAGAGAAAATGGGTGGCAGAAAAGACGCGCACCTCAGGATCGACACCTAGAGAGAATAATTCTTCGGCAGAAACACCGAGACTATGAAAATATGGCCCAAAATAACGCATAAAATCGCTTTCTTCTATTTTTACGCCGGCTTGAGAAAAGATAGTATGTTTTGTCGCTACTATTTTTTTGCGTATCTCTTTTACAGCCTTTAGGATATTTTTATCTTTAAAGGAAGAAGCAGAGCGAGCGATCAATTCCAGAGTGGTAAATGCGGTATGGCCTTCATTCAAATGATATAGATGTGGCGAAATATGAAGTGTTTGGAGCATTCTGGCGCTACCCACACCTAAAACTAAATCTTGTCTTACCCACGTATAATCATCCATGGCATAGATAGTTGACAAGATTTTCCGTGATTCTTCATCATTTTCTTCTATATCTGTATCTAAGAGGATAAGCCAAGTGTTTTGCCCAAAGTTTCTGGCGTAAGCGCGAGCTTTGATAGCTTTATTTTCAAAGGGAATTTCTATGACCAGCGGCTTGCCATTTATGGTTATGAGCGAATATTTGTTTTGTTTTATGTCTTTGTTTTTATGACTGTACCATAATCCTACGAAAACCATGGGCAAAGCCCTATCATTTGCTTCATAGAGAAAATCTGCCGCCAATACTCCCAGGCCTCCGGCATAAGTCAGGGAATCGTCGTCGAGGGCGTATTCGGCTGATATAAAAGCCACAGGTTCTCTCTGGTCATATTTTATAGAACTTGCTTCTATGGTTTTTGGCGCTTGGAGAAAATCTCCCATAATTTTCTGGGTGTTTTCCGGCCCTCTAGTTTCCATCACTTTTATACCCACATTTTTTACAGGATTGTCATTACCTTCAGGAAAGAGAGCATCACCGACAAACACGACAGAATCTCTAGGCAGTTTTGTATATTCAATAATTTTTCGCAAGCCGAAAGCTTTATCAATGCCATCATTTGTCACATCGATAGAAGTGGTACCTCCGATTTTCAACTCCAAGCCTGACAGCAGTGGCGAAAGTTTTTCCACCAAAATTGTTCGTTTTTTCTGATCTGGATCCCATAAGTGCTTCAGATCGGCTGGAGTATCTTTGCCTAGAGCTGAATAAGTCATACCAGAATCTCTGTCGTCCAACAATGGTTCTAATTCTTTTTCGCTAATGGCGAGAATTTGCCTGAAAGCCCTGCGTACACGCACCTTATCTCTGCTTGCCAGTTTTTCGGCATATATTCTCTGCCAGCCTCCTCTATATACCCAGAGTTCTGCGCCACTAGTTGTGAGAATGTAGAGATTTGTCAATTCTCTCACAGTGGCAGTCAGAGGTTTTAGAAGTTCTGATTCAAATTGTTTGAAAGACGCCCCAGATATAACTGCTACCTTTGTCTGCTTTAAAAGCTCGCATAGGAGAGATGCCGTTTCTTCCATAATTGGCGCCCTGCTTTCCGTGAGAGTATTGTCTAGGTCAAATACGATAAGTTTCGGCATGGGACCATTATATAATATGAATCTGATTTTATCCTGAATTGTTTGGCTCCTCGGCCTGGACTCGAACCAGGGACCCATCCCTTAACAGGGGATCGCTCTACCAACTGAGCTACCGAGGAATAATTTCGTCGTTGAAATAATTTTCAACTCGCGAATAGAATAGTATCAAAATATCAAAGAAAGACAACGCTTCTCCAAAACGTACTATAATGAGACATAATGGTCGAAGATAAACAAGCAAAAAATCAGGCAGATGTCATATTGGTAGAGAATGCTCTCACATCAAGCAATCAGTTCAGCCGTATCATTGAAAAATACCAAGAACCTCTGCGTCGATATGTCCGTCGTATGGCCAGACCAAATGAGGATGAACTGGATATGCTCTTGCAGGATATATTTATAAAAACGTACGAGAATTTGAACGACTTTGATCTGGGATTGTCATTTTCATCATGGATATATCGTATCGCCCATAATGAGAGTATAGATTTTCATCGCAGGAACAAGAGATATGGCGGTTCTCTAGACGATTCCACCGGCGACGATGATAGTCTCTCTCTAATCGAGACTATTGCCGCCGATGGAGACATCATCACAGAAGCCGATAGACATTACGTGAAAAAATCCATAAACGCCATACTTGATGAATTAGATTCAAAGTATCGGTCGGTGCTGGTGTTGAAATTTATTGAGGGCAAAGATTATGATGATATTTCTCACATTCTCCGAAAGCCCCTGGGAACTATAGGGACTTTGATTCATCGAGCAAAGAAAGAGTTCAGGCGATTAGTGGAGAAACGAGGTATATATAGCGGAGACTTATGACAAAAATAAAAAAAATATGACATTCGAAAAACAAATCATGGAAAAAATAAGAGGGAGACGGCTCCGGCCGATGCCAAAGGGTTATTTCTATGTGCGCGACGTCGTTGTCTGGCTTCTGCTCGGTGTATTTGTGACGGCTCTGTCTCTCGGTTTTGCTATGACTATGTTTATGATTCGCGGCACAGACTTTGGGCTTTTTGAAAAGCTCGGCTTGTCGAGTGGTCAGAAAATAATTTATTCCATTCCATTTTTTTGGATTGCTACATGCATCGCCTTGGCTTTAGCTGTCTTTATCAATTTTCGAAATACTCGCAGGGGTTATCGCATGAGCACGAAACAATTTTCTCTGATAACTGTGCTCATTGCTCTGGCTTTCGGCAGTGTTTTGTACTCTCTCGATATCGCTAAATATGTAGACAAGACCGCTTCGAAAAACTTTCCTTTGTACAATTCTGTCGTGCCACTCAATATAAATAATTGGCTCGATCCAGAGCACGGTCTGCTCTCTGGCGCTGTGCGGGACAGGGAATCAGAATCTGATTTCATGCTCCGAGACGCAAATGGTATCTTGTGGCATGTAACGGGCAGAAATATTGAAGTGGAAAAAGGTTTCAAATGGGCTAGTGGTGATAGAATCAAAATTATAGGCGTACAGTCCGGACTTGATGAATTCCGCGCTATAGAAATATTGCCGTGGGAGGAGAAACCTACAAAGGAATAAAATCGCAAGAATAGTTGCTTGAGGAGACCTTCGGAGGACGCGAAGGCGTCCGAGAATGAGACGCCCCGCCAGCAGGCGGGGATGTCGTGCTCCGAAAGTAACTATTCTTGCGATTTTATTCTTTTATAGTAATCATCACACGAATGTCTAAATTCATGCGGTCGTAAAAAGAATATGTGCCCGGACCGAAAAAAGAAAGAGTGTAACTCTCGCCCGTTCCGAATTCTCCCGATTCCAGCCTAGCATCACGCTTTGATGATCTCTCTTCGGCGATAGTGTGCCGACTTTCGTCTAGAACCATAAAAACTATCTCATCGCCTGGTCGGGCCGTAACGGAAATCGGTTCCGCCCTGTCCTCAAAGAGAAGGATTTTATGGATGGTACCTCCGCCAAAGAAAACAGAAGCGGTATTATCTCCTTCTCGACCTAACCTTTTTGTGAGAGCAAAAGTTCCCGCCAGAGCGAGCAGAAGAAAAAACCAAATTAAAACCATTTTAGTATTCACGATAGTATTGTACCATACTCGTCTATCCGAGATAACTATATAAATCAATGGTATCTCGGTAATTTTAGATTTTTTAATTTAATTATCTAAATCTTGATTTTATCAATGTTTTGTAATGTTTTACCTCTGTCAATTCCGTGCCATTTTTTCCATGATAATTCGAGATGGAAGGTCTTTGTTCTGCTATCCACATAACGCAATATTAAATCATCTATTAAATCAATCAGAACTTTGGCTCCATACATACCTTTTATATGTTCCAAATATATGATCATTTTGTTACATCCGGACATAGCTTTTTCTATGAGAGCAATACCTTGGGTGAAATTTCCAAATCTGATGCTGTGGGCTTCACCAATAGACAGAGGTATGGTCATAGCACAATTCACAAAACCTTCTAAAAATGGATACTTAAAAGTAACTAATTTTGGCCTGATATTTTTTACAACTATCACCGAACATTCCAATGTTCTCTGATAGATATCCAAATCCCGAAAAGTTTTCACTGGTTTTTTGGGTGTAAATTTGTATTTTGAATCGTATTTTGATTGCATGTAATTTTTCATTTTTATTATGTATTTTTTTATTTAAAGGGCTCCTTCGCCCCAACATCAAACAACAACTAGAGCATTTTTACGAGGTAGAGATACGACGGTGCCATCGCGATAATGTACTTTTCGCGCTCTCTTCCTCGCCTGTAATTTTTTGACAATATGAAGAGGATAAAATTCATAAAAATCTTTGTCGTCAAACCATGCACATTTGAATTCAAATAATCGTAATCCCGTGAGACGAGATAGCGCCAGAGCATACCACGTGAGCTGTTCTATAGGTTTTTCTTTGCTGGCATTCGGCTTATAATCCAAAATATGTACCATACCATTTCTGATTTGCACAAAATCTATATGACCAGTGAGTAGTTTTGGAAATTTTTGTTCTTGTTTGTCACCTTTCATTTCTATAAGACCATCACCCGTAATTTTGAATTTAAGAACATTTTCCATATGTTCAACATCTTCCCTCCTTATATATACAGGCACTTCCGTAGCGACAGTAACAGAATCGTTGGCTATCATAAATCTCTGCAGAGCTTCATGCCGTGCTTTATTATCGGTTACACCACTCAAAACAAACGAGGCAATATCATTGGCAAAATTCGATTTACCCCTCACGATCATATCCGTTTTATCGAATTTTGATCTGATTTCCGACATTCTGGAACCTTCGGCAAAATATTGATGTGGGGTTTCCGAAGAAACGGCATCCAAATATTCCTTTAATCTACCGAATCGGCGATTTTTAAATTCTTCCATTATGAGAACCGTCTTAGCCCTGTGATACCTGAAACGATATAACTGACGATGAGCCATAGTGACGACTTCAATCATTTTCTGCGGCGAAAACATTTTTATTGCCCACGGACGCATTCTCTCAAATCTACAAAGTGGTTTATATTCTTCTACCCAAGACGATAATGTCGCTGGTAACGGTGCTAAAAAATCTCCCATGGTTTTCGAAAATTTATCCCCCAAAATTTTACAAGTTTGTTCCAATGTCAAACCGAGATTATAATAACTGATTCCCTCCATAATGACATTAATAGGAAACCGCTTGCCTTTTACCCTTTCGGCTGTAAAAGTTCTACCACAATTTTCTTCCTTGCAAATATACAACTGAACAATTTCATGTTTTTTCTGTCTTATACCTCTCTTTACAAAATTTTCTGAATTACAATACGGACAAACGGTTTTGGTTGATATATCCGCTTTTGTTTTCTCTTCTTTATTTTCTTGTATTTTTTCGCTTGACATATTTTTTTTGATTGTTAGGATATAGTTACATACGGCTTCGGCCCTCCCCGCAAGGGGTAAATACGAAAAACTCAGAGCATTACTGGTCTGAGTTTTTCTTTTATTTTTTTGAAATCCTGTTTATTTACATCACCGATTTTTTCTTTTTTTGTCATAGAAATACCCCAAAAACTTTCGTTGTTAAACTTTTTTATAATTATCACTGGTCGGAGAAATTTTTCACCCTTGCCATCAATTTCAAAACCTATATTCGCACCAATAGATGTAAACCAAATATCGCGTTCATGAAAAAATGGACGATTTTTCAATTCGTGAATATCACTTTTTTCTATATGCCACTTTGAATAATCTTTTTTCATATTCTTTTGTTCATATCACGAATTACCATTACCGAAATATCACGACTTTCACGGTTTTTAGAGCCTAAATAGAGCATCCGTGATACAGTTTTGATGATTTTTGGGCGGTTTTTTAACCGTTTTTCTATTTCAAATTCATACTATTCCTCTCACTATTTTTGTCAACTTTTTTTGATAATCAATTTTTTACTTTCTCTATTCTTATGGCATCAATTCTGGAATGGTTTCTGAAATTGTTTCCACCACTACAGGTTCACTCACCACCGTTGTTTCCGGCACTATTTCCGACACAGATTCAGACGATGTTGGTGTGGATTCTGGAACGGATTCTGGAATTGTTTCTGATTCTGACACAGGTTCTGTTACTGTTTCTGGCGATGTTGGAACAGTAGGTGTAGATGTATTTTCTGGAACTATTTCCGAAACTGTACCTTGATTAGTTGAGACTGTATTTGTCGCACCACAAACACCGAGCTCCGATTGAATCACCCCATTTGCCACATACATACATGTCGGTGCTCCGGTCTGACGATCATATATAGTTATACCGCTCGCCGACAAATTATCCAATGAACCGACGGTCAATGTATTCACCACTACGGTACGTGCTGTAATCGAATCGGCTATGACGGCGACGAATCTAGCTAGACCATTTTCTATTGTACTCCCAAGATTACCAAAGAAAGAAATGATGCTTGCCCCCATATCATTTGACCATGTGACTTGCACTGTGCTCGTGCCTGATGTCGTGTTTCCCGAACTATCAATAGTTGAAACAGAAGTTGAAGCAAATGAGACTAGTCTGGCTTCCAATTCAGCTAATTTCGTTTCTGTGCTACGAACCGCTTCTGTCGTACTAGCCAAAGTGCCAGATATG
>ERZ1292623.132-Hain-H51-01um-R1-132-length-81918-cov-8_pt2 | contig 55749 bp, 54 predicted proteins | sample MGYA00564398_ERZ1292623 | MGnify/ENA primary metagenome ERZ1292623 (study PRJEB36523, sample SAMEA6512633) | groundwater metagenome | collected 2019-01-07 | study: AquaDiva: Metagenomics assemblies of 32 groundwater samples
GCTGGACGGTGTCCCCCGGTTCATCTGAACGGGCGGAGTTAGCCAGGGCCGGTAGGGACGGGGCGGGTAGAGTCAGGTAATGTAGGCCAACTAGGTAGACAAAGAAGGCAACAATAACAAAAAAGTTTTTCATTGAAAGAGGCGGGCGCGCCCCAGACGATAATTTAGATTCTTGATTTCCCGCTGGCCGATTTCTTTGGCCGGGACGCCACCAACGATGGCTTTTTCGGGGACGTCACGGGTGACGACGGCGCCGGCGGCTACGACTGCACCGCGGCCGATGGTAACACCGGGCAGGATGATCACGCGGGGGCCGATGAAAACATAGTCGCCGATCTCGACCGGTTCCTCGATCGCCTTCATGGTTTCATCAGTTAGATCGTGTTCGGAGTTATAGATCATGACCTGACTGGCGATATCGACGTGGCTGCCGATTTTTAAGCTGGCGCGGCCATCGAGAAAAGCGTGGTCACCGACCAAACTGTCTTCGCCGATACTGATTTGATGGGGCAGATAGAAGCGGGCGCCCATATGAAGAGTACTCCCCTGGCCTATTTTCATTCCACAAAGGCGGTAGAAGAAGTTTCTGACCGCATGGGAGGGAAGGTAACCCACACCCCAGAGAAAAAAGAGCTGCCCATCAAGAAAGTAGTTGGCGAAACGATTGATGATTTTACCAAGGGCATTATTCAAGGAGAGCTTTCGTCCCTCTTTGTCAAAAAAGTAGATTCCCTGGTCACTAATGTTGAGATTTACGATGCGCATTGATTTTATTGTAGCAAAAGGGTGTGTGGTAGTAGTGGCTAGGCGGTGCTTTTACCTTTTTAGGATTGTTACACCAAAGTTTTTTTGGCAGTTGTATCTTTTTATCTCAAACGCTTTTCCAAAGGTTATAAGTTCACTATAGGATGTTTTTCCGGCTTCAAACTCAGACCCATCCATGACGACCGCCATAATGCTGGCATTCTGACCGGGATCCTCAATATTTCTCACGTCACACCCCTTCTTTTTCATAATAAATCGATGCTCCGGTCCATAGTGATAAGGATGAAAATTTGCTTGGACGGTCATATACATTGGTTCTTTGTAGTCACGACATACTTTTTCGAAGCAAGATTCCATCTGCCCAACGGTTCTTGGCGATGGCATAAAGTATGAAGATATCTGAGTAGGATTAAGATATATCAGGGCCATGGTCCCGATAAGAGGAAGGGAGATCTTTGGTGGGAGAGAGGAGACAAATAAAAATACTAAAGTCATGGTTCCGAAAATATAGTGAGGAAATATCTGCGTTGGTAGAATAATAGAAAGCACCATCGCTAAAAGCCAAAGAATACCCAACTGTTTAGATAACAAGGATGCCTTCTTCGAATACAAAACAAGCACTACGACAATGGATATCAATAAAAATGCCAATAGGTTTAATTCATTTGAACCAAGTGAGAATCCATAGTTGACGATATTGCTAAATCGTGAATTCAATGAGATGTTTTCTGTTGATTGAATTCTGATACCTCTTTCAAATAAACTTCTTGAGATTAGAAAATTGTGCTTAATTTCAAAAGCAATTGTGGTTAGATTTACAAGTGAAAGAGAAATTATATTGATCCCAACAGCGTTCAATAAGTGTTTTCGTTTAGTAAACACCAAATAAATTATTGTTGCTAACAAAACGGGAGCCGCTGAGTAATTGAATGAGACGGCAAGTGACATCGCAAATGCGTAAACAATAAGAAACCGCAGTTTGCTTTCCTGCAGCCACATAACAAAGGATGTGATCGAGATAACTAAAAACATTCCGACAAAACTTGGGTTTAATACAGTTCTGTTTTGAGTAATGAACTGGGGATGAACGCTGATTAAAAAGAAACTTAATAAAAGTAATATTTGCATTCTTTTCTCTCTTCTAAACCAATATAGCCCGGCAACAAATGATGCTATATAAAATCCGGCCAAAGTATAATTTGCACTAATTGGCTGGGCGTTTAAGAGAAGGAAACCAGGATATAGAAGATAAAAGTACCAAGAACTTTGATTGATCGGGAAGACACTTGTTTGAGGTCCGAGAATGGGGATTTTGCCTAGTTTTTCCCAATCCCACAAGACCAACATGTCTCGACCGGCATCATTTTGAAAGAAAAAAGATTTATTAATATTGTAAAACCTTAACCAAACAAACAGACAAACCAGAAGTACTGCTACACACCAAAGCCACCATCTTTTCAGTCCTCGCATGCCCCAATTGTACAATGTACGTCGAAGTACACACCGCTTGTTAAAAACGGGTCGAGCTAGATGGGCTGGTTACTTTTTGGCAGCGAGCCGGAAAAACCGTGTTTTTCCTCTACAAAAACAAGAATATGATTCCCCTGACTCTTCTTGCACTCCCATTTCGAAATTCCGGGTGCACGACTGATTTTTTCGTATTTTGGATTAGCTTTCCGGGGAGTGCCCCATCTGATAATTTTTCGCATGTTTTGTTACGGATCAAGATTGTAATGATTTGTGTTATACGTCTTGCCATCTTCAGCAGTTATCCGGAATTTCCGGACAACTGACTTTCTATCGTTTGTACTCTTCATACCTCCATTTAAAATCGAGGTATACCCGAAGTCAAGCTACTCGTAAGGTGACATGGCATTCGTTACACGCCTGGTTCCTGTCATTCCGACCAACCCCGCTGCTGCGGGGGCGTGGAGGAATCCCTTTTGACAGTCTAAACTTGAAGTATGGTCAAACGATATTGGATTTACATCATGGCCAGTCGAACAGGGACTTTGTATTTGGGTGTGACCAATGCTTTGGAAAGAAGAATTTATGAACATAAACACGATTCAATCCCCGGTTTTTCTCAAAGATATCAGTGTCATCGCCTGGTCTACCTTGAAGAGTATCTTGATGTTAGACAAGCGATAGAGAGAGAAAAACAACTTAAGAGTTGGAATCGAAGCAAGAAGGAGGCGCCCATCAGGAGATTAAACCCTCATTGGAACGACCTCGCTCGAGAGGGATCCCTCGACTAACGCTCGGGATGACAAGTCAAGGAATCCTTGACCACTGAAACACCAATGTGCATTTTTTGCACATTGCTCTATTTACTATGTTCCAAAATGGAACCACCTGGGCATAGGCGCGGGCTATTTGTCTGCTACTTGACCCTTTTCAGAAGATTAGACTACGGGGGACTGCAGGGTGTGACCCTGCAGGTGGTGCGGCTGGCGACCGATTACTTACCCGCCGCCTGGTGGAGAATGGACAGAAGCTTGGCGGCGGAGAGGTCCCAGTCGAAGCGCTTGGTGTTTTCCTTGCCCACCTCGATGATTGCCTCGCGGTCATTTCTGCCTAGAGTGAGGACCTTTTCCAAGGCTTCTTTAATACTGTCAATGGAATGCGGATCTTCGATATAGATGCCGGAAGCGCCGACAACTTCGGGAAAAGACGACAGGCGGCTGACGACCACCGGAACGCCGACGGCCTGGGCTTCAACCGGGGGCATGCCAAAACCTTCGTAGAGGCTGGGTAGGATATAAGCGACGGCGCCTTTGATGAGACCGGGGAGATCCTCATTGGGAACAAAGCCCAGGAAGAGGACACGGTTTTCCAGTTTTAAACTCTTAACTTGCTCAAAGATCTGGTCATAGAGCCAACCCTTTTTGCCGCCGATGACTAATTTGATCTGTTCGTTTTTCAACTTGGCAAAAGCTTCAACCAGGCGGTTTAAGTTTTTCCGCGGTTGAAGGGTGCCGACGTAAAGCAGATACTTGCCGGTGAGACCATATTTCTTTCTGACCTGACGCTGTTTGGTCATCGGAATTTTGCTGTGATAGGTTTCTTTGTCAAAACCGGGGTAGACGACCGAGATTTTGTCCGGATTGGTGTGATAGAGATTAACGATTTCATTTTTTGAGAACTCGGAAATGGTAAGGACGTGTTTGGCTTTCCTGATGGAAAGAGGCGTCCAGCGTTTGAGCTGGTTAATGTCATAGGCGGTAAAGTAATCGGTGCCAAAACGCTCGTAGGAGAGATCCATCAGGTAAATGACGGCGGGGACACGAGACAGAAGCGGGGTGTAGTGACTGGGTGAAAACAGAACATCGATCTTCGGTTTATTGAAGAACAAACGTTTGGTTAGACCGGTCAGAACCCACGTTTTTTTCGGACCGAAGATCTCGTAGGAGAGTCTGTCGGAGAACGATGGCAGATCGGGGAGCGGCCTGTCCTTGGCGAAAGCGATAACCTTATCTCCTTCGGGGAGAGAGGCGGTTACGGCTTTGAAAACAGCAAAGGCAACCTGGTTGACGCCGACCCGTTGGCCGATATTGGCTTCGTTGATATCAAATCCGATAATCATATTATTTTTTGTTGGCCGCTTTTTCGTAAGCGTCGTGGGTGAGACGGGCGGTTTCCTCCCAAGTAAAGAGGGCGGCCCGCTTGATCGCTTTCGCTCCCAAGACGTTTCGACCTTTGACGGCCCTGATTATACCCTCGGCGATACTGCCGACACTGATGGGATCGACGAGGATGCCGGCCTGGCCAATGACTTCGGGCATTGACGAGATCTGACTACCGACCACCGAGGCGCCGCAGGCCATCGCCTGAAGGTGACTGAGGGAGAAACCTTCATAAAGAGAGGGAAGGGCGTAGGCCAGGCAGCCGGAATAGAGGGCGGGTAAATCGGCATCGGGAATATAGCCGGGCATGAGGACATCGTTTGAGGGGCGAATCCGCTCTCCCCAACCGGTCCGGCCACCGATGAGAAGCTTCAAGCCCCGAAAATGCTGCCTAACAACTTTGAATGCTTCAATCAGACGGGCTTGGTTTTTCCTCGGTTCGAGAGTGGAGAGAGAAAAGAGATAGTCGCCCTCGAGATGATAGCGGTGCTTGACGGTCTCGATGAGGGAGGGGGGTTGGGGCTTGTAAAAACTTTCGACACCCTCGGGGGTAACGACGATTCGATCTTCGTCGGTTTTTAGGAGGTCAATCAGGTCAATTTTGGTCGATTGGCTGACGGCCAGAATGACGGCGCTCTCTTTGTTGACCCAGGCAAGGCGTTTCCTGTGGGCGACCCGGACTCCCCCTTCGGTGGTATGGGGGTATTTGAAAGGAATGAGGTCGTGGACAGTGGTGACTTTGGGGAGACGGCTGGGCGGTTCAGCCCAGTCAGAGGTGTGAACGACATCGACCTGACCGATGATTTTCTCGATTGGATAAATATGGAAGGTATTCCAAAGAAGGTCGACGAACTTGGGGGGCAGGGAGTAAAATTTCGATTTGGTTTTAAGGCGGCTGGTAAAAATAGATAGTTCCCGGCGGCGGCGCAGAGAACCGCCGAAGAGCAGGAAATCGTCCTTTGGATAAAGTTTGACCAGGTGACTGACGAGATTCCTGGTGTAGACGGAGACACCGGTACCATAAATGATCTGGGAGATATCAATGGCGATCTTCATGGAGAAGCAAATTCGTAGATAAAACCAACGCCGGGAACATCATGGGTTTTTCCCTGGATGAGACCGGCTCGTTTCAGCCAGACCAGTATCGAGCGGTTTCGATCGGTTAAGTCAGAGAGATAGTCGAAAACAAAGACCCGGTCCTTATCTTTCAAAACCAGGGGCAGAGTTTGATCGAGATCTTTCCGTGGCTTACCGAGGTCTTCCTGGGAGGGATAGTAATAGACATCGGGGGCATAAAACTTCAAGGGGGCAAAAACATCGGGAAAGTTGACGATGGAGAGCGAGCGGTCGACGGAAATCAGTTTGGCGGCGGCACGCCAATCCTCTCTTTGAAACTGCGGTGAGGTCCAAAAGACCAAGTTGCCGAACATAAAAATGAGAGAGACAACTAAGACGTTGAAGTAAAAAGAACTACCGGTGAGGAAATTCAGACCGACGGTAATGATGGAGACGAAAACGGGAATAAGAAAAATGAAACGCCAATAGCCCAGAACCGGCGCTTTCAGGCTAACAAAAACGGCGGCCGAAAGAGACACAAAAAACCAGATCAAGAAAAGACGGTATTCCTTTTTGGCAGAGGCAAGGAGGCTACAAAAGAGGAAGTAGAGCGATACCCCGCCGACAAAAAGGGCATAGGCGCTTTTATTGGCCAGACTGATACGACCGAAGAAGAACTTGGCCATAATCAGAGCCAGAGATTTGAGCGAGAGAGCACCGGAGACAGCTGACCATCCGGGAAGGGCTTGTTGAAGGACGCTGCCGCTTCCAAGTTGGGTTTTCAGTGTCGATAGCCAGGGAAGAAAAAGCACGAAAATGATCGCATTACTGATGACAAAGTGTTTTAGTTTGCTTTTATGCGTATAGACGACGTAAACCCACTGGGCGGCCAGGTTAAAAAAGGCGCCATAAAAAGTATAAACGTTAGCAATGGACAAAAGAGTGAAAATTTTCCAACGGCCCTTGGCGAGATAGGTCCAGGAAAGAATCGAGAGGAGGGTGTTTAAGGCATACATCCGCAACTCGATGGAATAGTAGACATGAAGCGGATTAATGGCGAGGAGGAAGGCGGCGAGAAAGGCAAGCTTGGTTTTTTCATTGCCAAGGACGGTCTTAAGTAGGAAATACAGAGCCGGAATGGAAAGGGCCCCAAAGATGATATTGGGCAAACGGATGAGCCATTCGGACTTGTCGGCCAGAGGCAGCCAAAAGTGGAGCAAGAGGTAGAAGAGGGGCGGATGAAAATCGCTGCCGAGGGCGGTGAAGAGGTTGACGAGAGGCAGACGGGCGAGGATGATCGAAGCACTTTCATCGAGCCAGAAACTTTGCCCGGAAGTGATCAAACGGAGGACGAGGGCAAGAATGAATAAGGGGATGGCTAACATAGCTCTAACTCGATTGTATTCCCTACTTGGCGGTCGCGCCAGTCAGGCCGGTAATAATGCCGATGAAAAAGCCCAAATCATAGACAACTTTGAAGAGAAAGAAACCCACCTGTTGATAGAACACGCCTTTAATCAGGCCGACGATGATCGAAACCGGCAGACTATAACGAATGAGATTGATCAATTTTCCAAAAGGACCGAAGCGAGTGGAGCGGCGACCAATCCAGCGGGCCTGGACAAAAACCTCACTAAGCGAGGCGGGGTTGGCGTGATAGGAAATCGCTCCCTTTACCGGTGTCGGCAAATAACCTAACTTTTCGGACAGAGTCCGGGAGTCGGTGTAGCCGGTGAGGGAGAAGCCGCCCACTTTTTCGAACTCTTTTTTAGTGATGGCGCGAAAATCGCGGACATCATGGATGCTTTTGGGGTTCATTCTCCTGTTAGTCGTTAAATTTTGATTTAAATTCCAGCAGCGGGCCCAGGGATTGTCGAAGTTGCTGACATATTCAGCGGTATTAAAAACACCAGGGGTTTTTCCATCGCGGCGAATAGGGGCAGTTAATTTCTCGATGAAATCGGGGGCGAAAGTCATGTCGGCGTCGACGAAAATAAGAATGTTCCCCTTAGCCTTTTTTGCTCCTAGATTTCTGGCGGCGCCGGGACCCTGGTGGTTTTGTCTAAAAAGTTTCACCTTAAACCGCTTAACAATCTCAACGGTGCGATCGACGCTACCGTCGTCGACAACGATAATCTCTGTTGCCTGCAGGGCCTGGCCCTGCAGGGAGGTGAGACAAGCAGAGATACTTGCTTCCTCGTTGTAGACCGGAATAATGACGGTAATGCTCATATGAAGAGTTGGTCGAATTCTTTTTGGTAACTATCTCCAATCTTAGCCCAAGTGAATTTCTTAGCGCGGGCCAGAGTTTTTTTTCGAAGTTGTGATTTCAACCGAAGCGCTTTGGTAATGGCTCCGGCGTATTCGGTTGCGTCGGCGACATCCTTCACAAAGACAGCGGCGTTGGCTAGTATCTCCCGGCGGGAGTCATCAGCGGTGGCGACAATAGGTAAACCCGTGGCCATGGCCTCGAGATAAACAGTGCCGAAGGCCTCCCGACTTTCGGAACAGAGGGCGAACAAGTCCGCCCGACGATAGTATTCCGGAATCCGGTCGTGATCGGCGGTAGCATGGAAGAACCTTTTTTGACCTAATAACTTATAACCTAATTTATCAATCCTTTCGTTCAGTGGACCGGTACCCAGAAGTAAAATCGAGCCCGTCTTGAGGCGGGCGACTGCCCCAATCCCCTGCTCCACTCTCTTGGCTGGGGTAGAGGCGGCGACCATAAGGATTATGGGTTTTTCCAGTGAGGCGGGAAATTTTTTCCCTGCCGGTTTGAATTGAGAGAGATCGACACCACTCCCGATAACAGCAAACTGTTGCCGCCAAATTGTGGCCTTTTCCGCCCAACGTATTTGGTGATGGGTAAAGCCGACAAAAAGACGGGGTTTGACTAACAGGTTCCAGCGGTCATCCCAGCCGGGACCGGAGTGGCCGGAGATGACCAACTTGGCTCCAGTCAAGCGAGCCAGTATTGAACAAATTAAAGCTTGCCAACCGGAGTCGGTCGGATAAATAATCTCCGGTCTTAGACGGAGCAGTTCGGGAAGGCATTGAATAGTAAAAAGGAGCTGCTTAAGTTTGGGTGGGTCAAGAAACAGCCGTTTGATGATATGAGTTACCGGCAAAAATGAGGAATTTTCCCGGTGAGCAAAGGTGCCGACCTTCGCGGTTTGATAACGGCTATTTTTCAGAGGATTTCCCCCTTGGAAGACGACGACCTGGTTTTCGCGGGCGAGGTCATTGGCCAGTTCATGGACAAAAACCTCAGTACCGCGGGAAACCAGGCCGGAATAGAAGTGAAGGAAAGCGATTTTCATTCTTTTATATTGTATATTAGCGCTATGGTAAAGAGGTTAACGATAATTATGCCGGTATATAACGAGGAGGCTACTATCACCAGGTCTGTCCGAGGGATTCTGGCGACAAAGATCAAGGGCGTCAAATTAAATTTATTGGTGGTGAACGATGGCTCAACGGATAAAACAAAGGGGGAATTGGCAAAAATAAAAGACCGGAGAGTAAGAGTGTTACAGCACCGGCATAACTTAGGCAAGGGAGCGGCGGTCAGGACGGCCTTGGAAAGCGGGTGGGGCGATGTCTTTGTGATTCAAGACGCCGACCTTGAATACGACCCGGCCGATTTGGCCCTTTTACTAGCCCCGATTCTTGACGGTCGGGCCGACGTGGTTTTCGGGTCGCGTTTTGTCGGGAGCGGCCCGCACAGAATTCTCTACTTCTGGCACCGAATTGCTAATCAGGGTATCACCATTCTTTGCGATTGCTTTACCAATCTCAACCTGACTGATGTGGAAACCGGTTATAAGGCTTTCACCGGAATGGTGGCAAAAAAGCTTAACTTAGAAGAAAACCGGTTTGGCTTTGACCCGGAGTTTACAGTTAAGGTCGCCAAAATGAAGGCCAGAATCTACGAAGTCGGGGTTAGTTATTCCGGTAGGAGTTACGAGGAGGGAAAGAAAATCGGCTGGCGAGATGGCCTGGTGGCGATTTGGGCGATCGTAAAATACAGTTTACGGTCGGCGTAAAAGAGAATAAAGTTTGAAAGCCGAGGCGGAGAAAACGATCAAGTTGGAGACCGCCAAAGAAATGGCCGGACCGAAGGCGTGATAGGTCGGGATGAGGATAATATCCAGACCCACAAGAACAACGGTTTGGATAATGGTGATTTTGGCCAGGAATTGAGGTTGGTTGAAGGAATATAACAAGGGTGGGACGGTGACGACGGTGAAAAGGAAGGGTATCATCGCCACGGTTAGGGCCTGAAAGATGGGGACAGAAGCGATGAATTTCTCGCCAAAGACGATCCTGACCAACGGATCGGCGATTAACATAGTGAACAACATAAAAATACTGACTCCGACGACCAGCAGAGAGACCTTCTTCAGGTAAGCGATAATCTCGTGATGATGCTTGAAGGCAGAAAACCGAGGGGAGGTGACCGCGCCCAGACTACTCACCAGCAGGGCAAATAAAAGAGTGATGCGACTGGCGGCGGCGAAAATACCGGCCTCGAATCCGCCAACCATAAGGTTCAAAAGAAGGATGTCGACGCGGGAGATCATGACCGAGAAAAGGCGAGACAGGGCAACCCACTTACTAAACTTCAGAATTTCCGCCATTTGGGCGCGGGGAAAGATCGGGCGAATATTCTTGAATTCTCCGGAAAAGCCGTAGATCAAAGAGAGGAAACACGAAATGACATTGGCCAGAAGGGCCAGTTCGATGTTGAGATTCTTGGTATAGAAAAGTCCGGCCACAATGGCAAGTTTGACCGTGGAGTCAAAACCCTGAATAAATGACGCTTGGAAGAATTTCTTTTCGGCGTTAAAGATACCCAGGGCAAATCCCTGAAGGATATAAAAGCCGGTCAGGGTACCGATGATGACGAAGTGGACCGCTTTCGATCCGGGGACCACCAAGCCGGGGTTCGTGCCAACGGCGATCAGGGCCAGGGCCAGAATTACAGAGACGGTAATTTGAAACCAAAAAGCGGTCGAGATAAGAATGTTCCTTCTGTCAGCCAGTTTGGGGATGAAGTTGACCAGGGCGGAAGAAATACCCAAATCGCCCATGCTCGAAAGAAGAGTAACCAGGGCGTTTAGGGCGGAAAAAAGACCAAAGAGAGTCGGTCCCAGAGCGCGGGCGATGATGACGGTAAAGACCATCCCGACGACAGCGATGGTCCCCAAGCCGGTGAAACTAATCAGGGTATCCCTCGTAGTTTGTGCAAACAGAATTTTTCTGATCTTGTCCACAGAACCATTCTATCCGAAAGCAGATTAGATTTCCTTGATCACGTCAAACCCCTTGTAACTTCCTACAATCGCGGCCCCGATTATTTTCCTGGCGACACGCGACTGTTTTAGTTTGAAGGCGGTTTCGTTCAGGGTGGCGCCGGAACCGACAGCGTCGTCGATCAGAAGGATGTTTTTGAAATGTTTAGTTTCGTCTTTAATGAAGATCGACCCCCGCGCGTTTGTAATGCGATCTTCCAGCTTGCTTAGAGTTTTTTGCGCGACCGGAACATCTCCAATATAGGCTTTCACTAGCTCAATTTTGGGCAGTTTGAGCGCCATTTGCTTCTCGATTTCTTTTTGGAATTGGTGTTTCCGCGGAATGGTTGGCGGTATGAAGCCAACAGCGTTTATCTTATATCTTTTAATAAGATCTTTTACAACGCGACGGAACTGGGGAATTATTTCTTCGATCAAATTGATTTGCTGGCTTTGCTTGGCATAAAGAACTAGCTGGCCCAACTTAGTTTTTCCAAATTTAGGAAGGCTATAAAAGTCCAGATAGTACAGACGATCCAAAGACGTATCAGGAAAAATACTTTTTATTCTTTCTGTCGCATTGATATAACCAAAACGATTCATGTAGCTATCGGCCAGGGATCTGGTCCTTACATATTCACCGGCCAGTTGAACCAAATGGTTTTCCTCCTTAATATCTCTAACCCAGCGAGCAAGGCCATCCCTGCCGGTCAATATTTCTCCCAAGGGTGTGACGTAAAGATAAGTTTCATCAATCACCGCTCTGATTTTTTTGGGAATTTCTGGAATATTCTCAGCGGTGGCGAGGTCGCCGTTTAAATACAGGTAAAAGACGAGCGGAGGCCTGCCTACCCTGGCTATTCTTCCTTCATGCAACAGTTGCTTGAGATATTTATGAATTTGGACACGACTCAGCTTCAATTCACGCCAGATATCATCAACTCTAGTCTGACCGCGAGATTTGACGAAATCGACAATCTGATCCTTGTAGTTTTTCTCAGCCATGTTCATATTATATCACCTAGTTAATAGTTTACAGTTAAGTGTAAACTGTAAACTAAACTGCTTAAACAATTTTTATCTGAAGTTGACCATCAAGGGCCTTGGCGACCTTATCAAGAAATTGAATAGAGGGATTGGAATTACCGGACTCGAGACGGGAGATGGCTGATTGTTTGGTGCCAACCCGAACCGCCAGATCCTTTTGACTCATCTTTTTTTCCAGTCTCTTCCCGATAACGGCGGAAATTACCTGATATTCAGACTCCATCTCATCGTAGAGCCTCTTGACTTCAGGATCAGACAAAAGTTCCTTTTCTAGTATTGACCAATCTTTTAGTTTTCCCATATGTTTTAATATAACATATACGTTATGAATGTTCAGCTATTTGGGAGTGTAGATCGTAAGGGCGGGGGTCTGGTCGGGATATTTGATTTGCTCGATCGGGTCAAGAAGGTTTTCAATCTGAATCGGATACTTCACAAAATATCTATCCGGCAAGATAACATACGTTGGTTTATATTGATTGATAAAGATTTTGTAATCTTCGATTGACTTGGGGGACGAGAAGTAGAGGTTTGGAAATGTTTGCCAGAAGGTTGACTCCCCGATGACAATCTGTTTTAGTTTGAAGGCCTCATATTGGTCAAAAGGAGTCCTCTGCCAGAAGCGGAAATCGCCGTTATGGTAGTAGCCATCCCAGACAACGAGCATTGTTTTCCGGTCGTTTGCTACTTGAAAATCAGACAGCTCCTTAAAGCCGTACTCGTAGGCGCGGGCAGAGAGGGCGGGGTAGACATGAAAGTAGCCATAGAAGAATGACCAGGCGGAATAAAAACCGATCAGGGCAACGACGATCCCATACGGCCAACGCCATTTCTTGCTGATTAGACCAAAAGAGTCGACGATGCCCAGGGCACAAAAATATGTCAGAAACGGTAACATTGTTACGGCACGCAGAAGATAGCCGGCCCCATCTTTGGTGATAGCCGCCGGGATCGGAGAAACCAAGATCCAAACCAGAAAGAGATTTCTGGTTTTCGGGTCGGCGGTCTTGAAAAATCGAAAAGCGCCATAAAGCATAAATGGAAGAAGAAAAGGATAGAAAGCGCCGACCAGACCGGTGGAATGGCGAAGAATGGCGTCCCCTCTTAGGAAAAGCCAGTCGGGCGAAAAAAAGGAAAGATAATTTCTGGTAAAGACCAGCAAATTAGCGGAAATTCGATTAAGAAACAATTTGTTGGCCAGTTGTTCGGGGGGGAGATAGAAAGAAAACAGGCTGGGCTGACTATTCCACGAAAGGGCTCTGAATTTATCGGTGTCGTAAGGAGTATTGACGTCGCGCCAAATGGCCAGATCGAGACCGCGGCCTGAAGTTGATAAAACATTAAATCTTTGACCGATCAACACTGCGGCACCAATAACAAGTAATATCGTACCCAAAATAAGAATTGACCGGTATTTCTTTTTGGTTAATTTATAGATCTCGGCAAGAACCAATATGCCGGCGAAAGGGGCAATAATTACCATCGAGGGGTAGTAAATTAGAGCCAGTCCCAAGGGTAATAAACAGATTAAATAACGCGAAATCGTCTTGGCCCTCAAAAAAAGCCCCGCGTGAATAACGACAAGTAGGGCGAGGATTACGACGTGAGTATGACTAATCCGACTAATCATAAAGTTCCAAGGGATTACCGCCACAAGCAAGGCGGCGATAGCCGAGATTAGTCTATTTTTACTGATGGAATAGGCGAAGAAAAAAATTGATAAGGTCGCCAAAGAACCATAAAGAGCTGAAGCGGCGCGGACACCCAACGGGGTGAGACCAAAAACCCAGGTAAGGGAAAATGTCCCGTTGAATATTTTGTTATATAACCATTGACCTACATTTGCTGACGAACCAACAATCTTGTTGAAGATTAGATAATGCCCCGTCTCATCGGCATAAAGGCTGGGGATATTTTGGTCCAAGCGGTAAAACCGAAAAAAAAGTCCTATTAACAATGTTACCGTCAATATCGCAAGGGTTGCTATTTTTGTCTTTTTCATTTGCCTAATGAGTCCAAAATTCATGATTGATAAACTCATCGTAAGATAAATCCCCCAATTTACTCGCATTGCTCACGATAACACCCAACTCTCTCACGCCATTGCGACTGCGCGCCCGGATATAAGCGGTGGCTTCAACGCCCGATGTGGCGACCATCTTCACCGCCAGGCTATTTTCGTCCCGTTTTTCAATATTTGTAATTTTTGTAGTCCTTAGATCTTCCGATTCAAGGAGAACTTTTGTATAGTCCAAGTTTTCACTCATAGTAATTATGAAAGATTGTCTGGCAACCAATTGTTTCCTGGTCATGTCTTTCAACCAAACTACTAATCCACGATCATGCGCTGGTAAGAATTTACCCAAGTCTTCTTTAATTTTTTTATCATCAAACTCATCGACTCTTTTAAGAACATCGTCGAACGAGGTCTTTATGTCATATAATTTCGTCTTTCTGTTGATCATGTTCCAATCGAGATCTATGCCTTTGGATAACATAAACCAGAGGTCATAAATATCTCGACCTTTCGATCGGTAAAGAAACGCTCTTATTTTTTCCGACAATACCTCGGTCCAGTCCATATGCCGGATGACTGGCTGTGGGGCAACCGGAAAGTCCGTCTCCAAAACATCTTCCTTTGAAGTCTCCGGTTTTTCTCTAAGCGAAAAATCAAGATGAATGGTTAGCGGATATTTTTCACCATCGGGCTGATAGCTCAAAATGGCAGTGTAGGAGGCATTGGTTTCGCGGGTTCGTTTGATGGTAATGCCCGGAACCACCAAACCCATCTTTTTCACGATCTCGGCAGTCACCTTGTCCAACTCCCTGGTTGTCAGTTCGGCGGTGAAATCCAGGTCTTCGGAAAAACGTTCGGACTTGAGCAAAAGCCGAATGGCCGTTCCGCCTTTGAAATAAATCTTTTGGCTTTCGTTGGTGTTATAGAGAATACTCAAAAAGACAACTTGAAGATATTCCCTAATGACGGTAAATTCATCAATGGCCAATCTTTTTGATAACTCGTCTATTTGATCTCTGGAAATCATATTTTTATGGCTTTGTAATAGTTTTTAAACGCCCGGTTGCTTATTTTTGAAACGAGATCGTTGACCTTGTTTTTATCAATTAGTTGCAAATTCAATTCCTCGAATGAAAGCGAACCTCTTCCCAAGGCGACGGTGAACATCATATCCACCAAAGCCTTTTCCGGCGTGGCAATTAAAAAGTCACCCACCTTCTGGTAGCCGGTGAAATACTTCTGATCAACATGCGCGTAGGAAAAAGTCTTATTGTTGTTTGAAACAGTATTTGTAAGATTCGTAGTAACCGAAGTAATTTGCTGGGGGGATTGGACTAAAATGCCGTAATAATTGAGAGCGGAATCCAAAGAGACATATGACGGCCTGTAGAGAATATTTGCCAGCTCAAAATCAGAGGGTTTGTTGGAAACAAGAATGTAATAACCTTTCGAAACTCTTTCCAAAACACCCTCTTTAACTAGCCTGCCGGACAAGACATAAGAATATGAATCGCTGGTGGTTTGCAATATCTTCTTCAAGTCCAGCGAGGTAAAAACTCTTTTACCCGATGCCTGGAGTGTTTGAAATGCTTTTAACTTATTCATAGGTTTGATCGTTATAATGCTTATCCTTATCAATATAGTATATTATAACCATAATATGCAAGGCTCAACGGTTCGTGAACTGTCTGGTGCTTAAGAAAATTTTTGTCTTGCCTGCCGGACGATCGCCCGGAAGATCTTCGAAGAAGACTTGATAGGTCGAGTCTTTGTAGAGGACTTTAAACAACTCCGATCCGCCGGTAGAATTGGCAATTTGTTTGCTGGATCCCCAACTGGCGCCATAATCGGCCGTGTCGTTGACGAATTCGAAATAACTGTCGGCCGGAGGCAAAGGATAGTTGAGTTTGAAGTAACGGTAGATTCTTGCGGATATTTTACCTCGGTTAACCGAGTAATGAGTGGTGTAGGTTAGATAATTCATGCTCAAGTTATAGAGAACAAATATGGAAACAAAAGAAACCAAGAGGAAGCCTTTTGGGGGTAGCAAATAGCCAATAAGTAGCGATATCCAAACAAGAGGCAATCCTAGTTCCAGAGCGAACTTGTGGGTAGGAAGAAACAGTACCGGAAGGAGACTAATCACAAACAAACCTGCAAACACCCATAACTTGTCATCCCGGCCCTTTCGCCTGTCATCCCGAGCCCCTCGAGCATACTCGGGATAAACTCCGTCGAGGGATCTTTTCAATAACAACATCAGCATCAAGATCAAGGGAATTAGAATAACCGGCCACCAAAGGGGAAAATCGGTAAAAAACCTAGGAATTGGCCGGAGGCCGCTACCGATGTAGTCGACAAGGAATTCCGGTGCGCCAAGCGACCAAAGTCCGTACCACATTGTGGTATTGAGTGCTTTTAGGGGGGCGAAATCCCACTGATATGTATCCCCCGCCGCCAGACCGAATTTAAAAAGACGCAGGTAAAGATAAGGCAGAAGGATCAGGGCGAAAGGAATAAGTCTTTTCAGATTCAACTTTTTCCGTGACCAGTCGAGAATAATCAGGACCAAAGGCAAAACCACTGCCGTTTCTTTTGACAACAAGGCGAGAATAAAAAACAGATAAGAAAAAATATATTTCTGTTTTAAAAATGCCAGAATGCAGGCCACCGAGAACAAAACCAAGGCAATCTCCTGGAAGGCAGAGAGAAAATATAGCCTAGTGAAGTTCGAAACCGACAGGCCGTATATCGCCGTCGCCAAAAGAGCTTTTTGGTTTGAATTCAATAATTCCCGGGCCAGCCGGTAGATTAAAACCAGCGAGACCCCAAAACTAACGAGCACGAAAATATAATACGGCAAGGGATTAAGCCCAAATAATTTTTGGAAGACGAAGAAAAACGTCTGGGTTGATAACGGTCGATAAAAGGCGATCGATTGCGCATTCTGGGAAAAAGAGAAAAAATTAAGGAATTCCGAAAGTTTGTCGATGTTCGAAACCCGCAAATGAAACCAATCATCCGCCGAGAAAAAATTTCCCATTAGTCCAAGTCTATATTCCTAATATATTTCTCAAACAAGTCGACCTTGACACTGTCCTGGGGATTAAACAAAAACGGTCTTACATCCTCAGCCAACTGTTTAAAGTTCAATCCCTTACAAAAATCAAATAATTTTGTTTTCAAGTCTTCCCCATTGTTGATATCGAGCTTCATTTTTAAGTATGCATAGTTTGGCTTGGTTTTGGACAACAGAAATACTACATCGTAAAAATCTCGTCCCTTTTGGGTTTTCCGATTGAAAATAGCATAAATCTTTTGAGAAAGAATGATGTTGATTGGCGTTATGTTTATTTCGGTAAAGATATCAAATTTGTTAAGAATTATCCTCTCCGGTTTGTACTGGAATCCGTGAGGAGCAGTATCGAGTTGGATGAGAATCTTTTCCTCTTCGTAGCCGGACAAATTACTGTCAAAAAGGAGTTTGGGAATTCTGATATAACACCGGTAAGCGCCTTTGTAGACGTTCTTTATTTCAACGGTATACCCCTCCAAGCTTAGCTGTTTCTTGACCACTTCAGAAATTTCATCAAACTCCGTTTTGTCCAGTCCAAAATTATCAAAATCTAGATCCTCGGAGAATCTGGTATTGCCATGAACGATTCTCAACTCAGTCCCACCCAGAAATGACAGTTTATTGGCGTACTTCGAGTTAAAAATAATCTGGAGGATCTTATATTGGAGATATTCCCTGAGGAGATTTCTTTTAAATCCTCTGACGTTTTCCGGATAACTCTTTTCGATTGTTTGCAGATTAAGCATTGGTGACAAATTCAATAAATTTCTTAATTCTTTGTTCCAAAGCTCGGTTGTTAAACAACTTCAGATAGCGATCTAATTTATTGGTGTCAACTTTTTCCAAGAAAGAATCCTTGTTTATTCTAAGTTCGTAAAAACTGTTTGTATTTTTTACTTCCGGATTATTATAGAAATAATCAAGTAAGGCTTTTTCCGGTTCGGCAATCCTGAAGTTATGTTGATCAAACGACTCAAGTCTGTCTCCAAAGAATAAATCTGGTTTTATGCTGGCGTAGGAAAACTGGCCGATGTCCGTTTTTAAGTTTTTGGTTCTTCTTGAGGTGATTGAGGTAACTGTATAGACACTTTCGGGAATGATTCCGTAAAAAGAGAGGGCCATCTCTAGAGAAATGTAAGAGGGTGCGTAAAGCTTATTGGCGGTTATAAAAAGTACGGATTCGTTTATCTTGGTATCAGAGAAAAGGTAATATCCCTTAGCTATTTTTTTGATATATCCCTTTTCCTGCCACTCGCTGAGTCTTTGGGCATGAAAATCGGCGTCTATTTTCAGAATGTCAGAAATAGAAAAGAGGATAAAATCTTTGAAGTTTTCCTTTAATTCTAGGTATTTCATGGCTTTAATCAATATTATTCCGCTTTTTAGGAACTAAATTGAATATATCACCAATTCCCACGGTGGTCAAACTTTGGCTCTAATTAGAAATGAAATCCGTTACTTCAAGAAATTGTTTGAGCAAACTATCTCAAAAAATATTGCCAGGCAGGAATAACATTTATGGTGATTCCGTCTTGTCCAAATTTTTCTGTATGATCCAGCGCCAAAATAAAACCCTCCGTAAGTTTGAATTTGATACAAGACTCAATCAGACCTTTAATTTCTCGATCTCTTGTCTTTGGTTCCGAAAATTCAGCTGCTACCTGTATTGACGCTGTCACTGTCCCCTTTTCGATTACAACAAAATCACACTCACTTCCATTTTGCTGATATGCAATTTGTTTGCCTTGCTTAAGAAGTTCCAAGGCCACAGTTGTTTCCAAAAGTCTGCCGGTATCCTGACTGAGTTTATAATCCAACGACGCCCCTAGTCCAGTATCGATCACGTAAGTCTTTTTCTTAGATCTCTCGGACTTCACTACAGAGTGAGAATATTTGTTAATAAAGCGATTTAGGTAAATATCTTCCACGTATCCCTGATACGCATAGAGAGTGTCTTTGCTAACCTGATAACCCTGGGACTTTAGCTCGTTATAAATTTTATTTACACTAAATTCTCCCGCGCTGGCGCCAATTACTCTTTTACAGAAATATTTAAGTGTAGAACTCCCTACAATTTTAAAACGCTCGATCAGATCTCTGAATACCATTACATTAAAATACTCCTGTAATATTTTATCTTTTAATTCGTCCTTTCCTTGGCTAAGCATTTCGGGAAAACCACCATGATGCATAAATTGATTAAAGAGATCAAGATAAACCGCTTTGTCTTTGCTACTGTGAGGGTTCAACTTCGGATTTAAAATTCTGGAAAATTCAGAAAATGACAAAGGATATACCTCAAAGGTGATTGTCCTCCCGCGTAAGGCTGTGGCAATCTCCTTTGATAACAATTTAGAGCTTGAACCAGTGATGAAAATATGTTGACTAATTGATGAGTAAATTCTGGAGATGAATTTTTCCCAACCTTCGACCTCCTGTATTTCATCAAAGAAGAAGTAGCAATCTGACATCTCCAGTTTTGGGTGCAACTCCCTAAATGATTGCAGAATTGAATCCAACTCATCAACCGAAAGATGAAGACGCTCGTCTTCAAAATTAAAGTATAGAATTCTCGCATTTTGAACACCACTGACTTTCAACCTGTTCATCAAGTCAAAAAGGTGATAGGTCTTCCCACTTCGCCTGACCCCGGTTAGAGTAACTATCTTCCTGCTATCAAGAGGGATCTGCTGATTTCTTTTCCAGACCTCTGGAATAACCCTTTCCTGGCTGTCAATAATTATGGTTTTGAGTGTATCTTTCCCTGTCATAAGGAAAGTATCTCCCAAAAGTTTCCTTTTGTCAAGGAAACTTATTACATTGACAAATTCTACGGTAAAGCGCAGTATTTAGAAATACGATCCGAGTTGACACACAACCAGCTAATATGGTATAAACCAATTATTATATCTATCCCATATTAAGAACATGCCTATAAGTTACCTTAACCATCGAATCCGAGCTAGATTGGAAAGCAAGCTAAACCAGCTTAATGAGAAGCGCCCGCTTCCACCAGGGGTCGTCAAAAAACTGAATGAGCAATTTGCCCTAGAAATGACGTATAACTCCAACGCCATCGAGGGCAATTCCTTAACCCTGAAGGAAACGGCGTGGGTAATCCAGGACGGTCTAACAATCAGGGGCAAACCAATGAAAGACCATTTGGAAGCCATAGATCACTTTGCCGCACTGTCCTATCTTTACGATCTTGTCGAGCACAACCCCCATCAAGCCATTTCCGAGGTTTTGATCCGCACAATTCACCAATTAATGGTCAGAGAGACTGAGCAGCAAACCGCAGGCATGTATCGCACGGGCAATGTCATGATTACAGGGTCGAATCATACTCCTCCGGACGTCAGTTCTTTGCCTAGTGACATGCAAGATCTGATTGATTGGATCAGATCAAATCAAAAAAAACTACATCCTGTCGAACTAGCCGCTATGGTTCATCATAAGTTGGTGTCAATTCATCCATTTTTTGACGGGAATGGCAGAACTGGGCGGGTCGTCATGAATCTGCTTCTGTTACAACAAGGTTATCCACTGGTTATCGTCCTGAAAAACGATCGAAAAAAATATTATGAAGCGCTGAGTAAAGCGGATACTGGTGAATACAGATCAATAGTACGATTTACAGCACAGGCTGTTGAGCGATCTCTTAACGTCTATCTAAAAATCGTCTCTCCCCCATCAAAGCAGTCTGAGAAATATTACCCTTTGTCAGAAATAGCTAAAAACACGCCATATTCCGGTGAATATCTTAATTTACTGGCGCGAACGGGGAAGCTTGAGGCCCACAAGGAGAAGCGGAATTGGGTAACTACACAAAGCGCGATCGAGCGATACATAAAGGAGCGTGAGCGTCAAAGAAAAATCCTACGCTAAAACATAGTGGAGCAGAGAGATAATTTTATTCTCTTTTAACTTGTTTCTACCCCGCAGAAAGTCTAACTCAATCAGGAAACAGAAGCTGACTACTTTACCGCCCAATTTGGTGACTAACTTCCCCGCGGCCGCCGCGGTGCCGCCCGTGGCCAGTAAATCATCCACAACGACGACCCGGTCACCTTTCTCAATTGCGTCGCGGTGAATCTCCAAAGTCGCCTCACCATATTCAAGTTTGTAATCGCAGGAAAGCGTCTTATAGGGAAGTTTCCCTTTTTTCCTGATCGGAACAAAACCACAATGAAGGTTGTAGGCGAGTACTGCTCCCAAAATAAAACCGCGGGATTCAATACCGACTATCTTGGTAATTTTTTTGGTTTTTAAAAAGTTCGTTAGAACAGAACAGGCTTTGTGAAAGGCAGTTGGGTCGGAAAACAGAGTGGTAACGTCATAAAACAGGATTCCCTTCTTGGGGTAATCTGGGATTTCCCTGATAAACGCTTTTAGCTTTTCAGATTTGAGACTTGCCATGCTTCTTGGTTATGACGTCTGGAGAATGAAGCCCTTGATTGGAGCGACAAGCCTTTCGAGAGAATTGGCCAGGGGGAAAGGCAGCGCCCCATAGACAATCCTCGCCAGATCAGTAAAAATGACGCCGAAATTCCCCGTTTCCAGATGTGATTTCATCCGCCTCAGAAAGACGGCCCGATAATAATCACGGGTCAGGAGATACCACAAGTTAATTTCGCCGGCAAATTTCAATCTATCATAGACGCGGTCCCGCTGATCGGCTGAGTACTGCAATTCAAATTTTTCCCGGCCGCGGTACCTGGCGCCAAGCTCATCGGAATTTTTGATCAAAAGTTTGTTTTCCTTGACCAAGCTGTCATAGAGATCAGTTCCGGGTATGGGTGAAGTAACCGACACCGCAGAAATATCAGCTTTGACCTGACGCGAAGTCCGAAGTGTCTGATAGAGATCTTTAAGCGACTCGTTGGGATTGCCGACCATCATCTGCTCGAGAACCATCAGTCCGTGTTTTTGGCAAAGTTTTATAGCCTTTATATTCTGCTCGGCGGTGGTCCCTTTCCTTAGAGTATTTAAGGTTTTTTGGCTATAGGATTCGATGCCAAACCAGAGCATATAACAACCGCTCTTTTTCAGTTCTCTGGCAATTTGATCATCGACGGTGTTGACCCTAGACTCACATTCCCAGATAAGCTTCTTATGCAGTCCCCTTTTTCTAATTTCCCGACAAACGGCCAGAGCCCACTCTTTGTTGGCGGTAAATAAGTCATCGGCCATAAAGATCGAGGCTGGTTGGTACTTGCGGTAAAGAAACTCCATTTCGTCAACGGTCCTCTCCGGGCTTCTTCTCTTGACAGTGTTGGTGAATATTTTCCGGAGGGTTGGCTGACAGTAGTTACAATTGTAGGGACAACCGCGAATCGAAAGCATGCTTAGTTGAGGATACGGGGTAATGCAAGGCCAGTAAGGGGCTTTTTTTAACATTTCTTTGAGTGGAAAGAGATCGCGGTCGGGAAATGGCAGGGAATCCAAGTCTTCAATCCGGTCGCGGGGTTTGGTGATGATGGTCTGCCGCCCTTTTTTGTAGGCAATGCCGTTGACCGCCTCTGGTTTGTCGCTATGCCGAACCAAATCGAGGGCCGTTTCCTCGCCTTCCCCAATGACCACAAAGTCGACTTGTTTGTTGGTCAATGTTTCTTTCGGATAAATTGACGGGTGAGGACCACCGAAAATGATTTTAACTTTCGGATTGGCCTTTTTGGCGATTTGGGCAAACTTCAAAGCTTTGTTCAGGCGAATAGTCATGACCGAAAAACCTAGAAACTCCGAGGTTTTGGCAGCGCGCTTTAAGTCATCGATCTTGTGGTGGCGCATATCCAAGGCGTTCACCCTGATCCCGTAGCGCTCGAGATAAGCCCCAACGAAACATAAACCTAAGGGAACGAGTTGTTCGAGTCGGCCGTCTTCGGGATAAACTAGGGTAATCATTTGTCAAGATTATAATTTAGATTGCCGCATTTTCCAATACCTTGCGGCAATCACAAGTAGTCTTCTTGGGTAATTCTGAAATCATTTTCGTGATCAATTTTGCCGCTTGTTGGTTGTTTTCACCAAAGACTTTGATCACCTCTTTGGTGGATACCGGCTTAAGCCCTTCCTTTTTTATCACCCCGGCATCATAGTCGGTCACCAGGGCCAGGGCACAATAACACAGGCCCATTTCGCGAGCGAGGGCGACTTCCGGATACTGGGTCATGTTGACGATGTCCCAACCCATTTTGGTGAAAAAGAGTGATTCGGCGGCGGTAGAAAAACGGGGCCCCTCAATCACCACGATGGCGCCGCCGAGATGCGACTTTATCTTTAGTTTCTTGGCTGTTTTATAGGCGTGGCGGTTAAGCTGCCCACAATAAGGGAAGGCGGTCGAGATGTGGGTAGTGATTGGGCCGTCGTAAAATGTATCAGCTCTGTTTTTGGTCCAATTGACAAACTGATCAATGATAACGAAGTCTCCCGGCTTGATCTTTTTTTGGACCGAACCGACGGCGGTGGCGGTGATAATTTTGCCGATGCCCAATTCTTTCAGAGCATAAATGTTGGCTCGATAGGGTATTTTGTGAGGTGGCAGCTGATGTTCGTTCCCGTGGCGGGGAAGGAAAACAACTTCCTGTCTGCCCACTTTGCCGACCAAAAGTTTACTGCTGGGCGCACCATACGGAGTATTTACCCTGACTTCCTCGGCGTTGTCGAGTAAGCTTCCAAAACCTGACCCGCCAATGACGCCGATTTTTTCAGTCATGATTGTCTACCGATTTCCATAGTACTCAAAATAAACTTGGTTGCTTTTGGCGCCATCGTTGCGAATCACCGTTAGCTTACCACTTTTGGTCGTCGTGGGGTTGGTCCGGAAAATAATTTCGTGATCCGTCCACCCGACAATCCTTTGTTCCACCCCGTTGACAAGAACCTTGCCCCTAAAGGGGGTGTCATGGAATTTTCGGCCATCGATGAAGACATCAACCCAGGGTTCATACAGGCCATAGCCCCTGACCTTCCAAACCACCGGCGAATTGTCGAAACTCGTGACCCTGATTATTTTTGATTGGATAATGTAGGTGAAAAATAAGACCAAAACAAACAGTACTACTTTGCTAATCGCTTTGTATTTTTTCACCAATAATAAATAGATTGGTCCGGAAACAAGATAGACAAACAATAAATATACTCCGGTGTTGGTAAAAAATTGCCACATTTGATGTGATGGGAAATAGTTGTGGTAGGCGGTGATAGCGCCCTCGACCCCCTCGATAATGCGCCCAAAGAGCCAGACGATGGCAATAATTGGGAGTAATGGGGCGAGCAGGGTGAGTAGCCTGTTCGTGGCCACAGCGGTTTTACCGATAGTGGTTATCCCCTTCCAGCTAAACTGATTGATTGAGTAAATAACCGTTTTAGTTTCTGGCCAGATCTTTTCCCAAAGAAATTTTATTCCGTTGGCATTGACTGAATAGATAACCGTCTTGGTTTCTGACCGGAGTTTGTCCCAAAGAAATTTTATTCCGTTGGCATTGACTGATTTTCCCAACACCTCACCTAGCTGGGCAATGAAAGTAAATAGAAGGAACAAAATAGCCCAAAGGGTTGCTTTTTCTATCCCGGGGTAATTACGGTCAAGAGTTAAGAAAATTATCAATACGAATAGGCCAAGAGAAAGAAGGGCCGAGATTTTTCCGGCAAGGCGATGGCGTCTAACCACCAACCACCAGGCGAATACGCCAGAGAACAAGACGGAATCATAAAATTTAGTGTTGACAAAAATATCCCAATAAATTGAGCCAAAGATAAGAGTAAGTCCGACCAAAATCGAAAAGTCTGTCAGTGAAAAAATGATGATGATAATTAAAGGCAAAGAGTAAAGTAAAACAGATTTTAAAAATTCCGGGTATTCAGAGAGGTTGATTGCTTTTTGTTGGAGGAAGTAAGGTATTAAGGCCGGTTGGTCAAGAAACATTTTTTTTGAAAAAACGTGTCTGCCGATAAGGTTGGGGGGTTCTTTGCTGATGGCCACCGCGTTCCCATACCAGCCATTAATTGACCTAAGTTCGAATTTGTAGGTCTTGCCTTTCGAATCGCTGATTTGGGGGAAATCAAAGGGAAAAAGTTTTCCGGGCTGAAACTGATCTGTTTTGTATTTGGCCGTGTAATACCACTCGCTGGCTCCCTCTTCTTTTATTTTGAATTCAAGCCAGTCATCGTTGATTCGATTGAATGTCTCGAAACGAATTCCGATAATTCCCAGATTATCAAAACCAGACTGGAATTGGCCCGAGACAGTGGCGTCTTTGAGCAGTTCTCGGTTGAGAATAGTGCTTAAGTTTCCTATACTCGGCCGATCGTCAAGAGTCAGATAGCCGATCTGGTTTATATCAATAAAAACTCTTGTTAAAAGTAAAAATGGGATAAGAAAAAACAGGAAAAGTAATTTCATGTTTGGTTTTTTTTCTTCAATAAACTCCTGGTGGTAAGTATCAAGCTGACAATGACAGTCAGCAACGATACTGGTGTTCCGATGTAAAAGATTCTTTGCGGCCAATAGTCCAGAATCAGTTCGAAATTTTCTTTCCCTCCCACATCTTCCGGCCTAATTAACCAGGAGTTGGCGTAGCCATTGACTAGACCATGACGTTCTGGTGCGATTGCGGGGATAGACCAAGTTTCCCAGGGTTTCCTATCAAAAAAGGCAAGGCTGGGTTCGATCTCCTTGATCTCGCCGTTAAAGTAATTCCCCACAATATTGGTACCCTTTAGGGTGTTTTCATTACCGGGGTATAGTTTCCAGCCCCGATGGAAACTCTCCGAAAACACCAGCAAGAATGGGGCCTTGGCGCCTTCGATCCACAATTTGTATTTGGTCGGATTTATCTTTTTGAAGGTCAATTTGGGCAGATTAGTTTCGTTCAGTTTGACTTCGGGCACGAACGGGGCCGGCAGGTTTTTATCTGAAAGGAAGATGGCCGGCCGATCGCTGACTTTATTTCGCGATAATATCTCGGGTAGGTCATCACGGGTCAGATCAGTTTTGATTATCTGTTTGGCGATGTAGATTCGGGGGGTAAAAGAATCTCCAGTATCGTAAAGGTCTATTACTTCATTCTTCGCAGAAGTGAAATGCTGATCGAAAATTTTTTCCATTTGGTCGACGTTTTCTTTCCCGGCAAAACCAAACCAAGGATATAGGTCTTTGTTGATGACAATTTTCTTGATATTGTATAGTCCGAGCATTTTGGAATAGTTGGGATCAGAAACATTATGAAAAAGGGCAAGAAAACTTGGGGCGAAGAGATTGTTGTATGTCGCGATAAAGGGTTTGTTGGTGTTGGTCATAACCGGGTCGCCGCCGCCATAATATTTTTTGTTCCCCGAGCTCAGAGCGACTTGGTAGTTCAGGTGGCCGGGCAAACTTAAGACCCGATACTGAAGTGGATCATCGTTTAAGGTTGTTTTTAGATCCAGATATTCCTGCTTATAAAAGAAGTGCTTGGAGACGTGGAAGGTCCCGTTGTATTTATAGTCCGGAAGAAAATTTCCGGTAACAAATGGAACTATCGTAAGTAAGGAGTATAAAAATAGACCCAGAAGCACTATTTTAGAAAAAATGGTTTTAGTACTCCTTTCAAGAACGAGTATCAGATAAAGGGTTAAGAGAAAGACAAACAATAAGCCCCATTTTTCCGGAGCGGTCTTGAAGATTTTAAATAATGGGACGTATACAATGGCGAATTCATAGACGATGCCGAATGGTGGATTGATTCCCTTGGCAAGCAAGCCAACAATTACCAGAATTATGCCTAATAGTTTCAGGTGAAGACTCATTAAATCCTTTCTCAATAGGGAAAGCGCTACTAAAATGATCGGAAAGAGGAAAATAACCTCGCTAAGGGTATTACCGTAATAAGCCGTAAAAAAGTCCTGCTGTGGAAACCAAGGAAAAGGCAGGAGTCCCGATAGAGAAAAAGTACGCCAAAGGGCGGGAATTTGGTTACTAATATTTCTCAGCCACCCAAGGGCGTAGGTCGAGGAATAACTGGCACCGGCATCAGCCGCGGCAAAAAACCAGTTGACTATCCACCAGAAGTTAAAAAGAATAAATGACGTAAAGACCAATAGGTAATGAAAAGCAATGTCCCGGACGGAAAAGTGTTTAACCTTGAGGAGGGAGATGATCACAACGAAGATGATGAGGGCAAGCTGGTAAATAACCATCGTCGGTGGGTTAGCGTTCCCAAAGGCAAAAAGCAAAGAATGGAGCCCGAAAATGGTGAACAACAATATCGGTCGATGATAGAACTTATAAATAATCAGGAAAAAGGCGGGTAACAAATAGCTGGCGATCATATTCCACTGGTTGATCGAGAGAAGAAAATATGAGGTGAAAGGATTGGTTAAGTAAAAGACCGAGAAAAGCAGGGCGAGGTATGGTTTGAGTTTAAGCTCCAGGCACAAAAAATAAACGGCTGCGAAGGGCAAAACGTAAAGCGAAGCAATAGTCACAAAATTGACCAACCTGACACTCCCAAAGAGCCACTGAATCAAAATTAGATGAAAAACGAAGTTATAGGAGGTGGCGATATAACCGACGGCGGAGTTGTACCAGAGATAGCCATAATTCTTGGCTAATAAAATTGCGTCAAGATAATAGGCGCCTTCGGCGCCAAGGACATAACCGCCATCGGCATAGAATAACCAGTAGAGAGCCCCCAAAAAGACGCCTAGTGAAACAACCAGGCCAAAGAGCTCTCTTAATTTTCCCATTAGTCTAATTTACACTATTTCTTTTTTGAGAGCTCCGGAGGTAATGCCCGTTTTAGTTCCCATGAGATTGAGGGCCATTTTCGTGCCGGCAAAAGCAAGACCGCTGACATATTTGACATCTTCAAAGGATCGGATTTTTCTCATGATCCTCATCGGGTTGAGAAAACTTAAGAATCTTTTCTTGAAAAAGCGCGAATAAGCCTTATTTTGGATGTCGTATAACTCATGCCCTTTGACGTATTTGGTATCGCAGGCGACCGATTCGGAAAAAAGCACCCGTTCGTCTTTGGGAAGCCAACCTTCTTTCTTGAAGACATCGTAGACCGGAGTCCCGGGTCGCGGACCGAGACGGAAAAAGAGGGCAAAATCGACATCCGAGTTGATCGCAAAATTGATCGTGTCCTGCATTTGATCCTTGGTTTCATAAGGAAAGCCGATGATATTCGTGGCCAGGGTCCAAAAACCAAGTTTATTGGCATACTGGGTCAGTTCTTTGGCTTGGGCCAGACTGTAGGGTTTGCCGATCCAGCGGCGTTGTTCTTCATTGCCCGACTCGATACCGAAGGTGATCCGGTAACAGCCAGCTTTCTTCATTTTTTCTAGCAACGGTTTATCCAAAGTCCAGTGGGCAATGCCGTTCGGAGTCGTCCAGCGGATATCGATCTTCCTGTTGATGATCTCATCACAAATTCCAGCCATCCTTTTTTTGTTCAGGGAAGCGCTATCGTCCTGGAGACTGACTTCCCTGATACCGTACTCTTTCTGCAAAAGCTCGAGTTCATCGACGACATTTTTCGGACTTCTGCCTCTCCAGCCGAAACCCCAGATCGAGTGAATTGAACAGTAAACGCATTTCGCCGGGCAGCCGCGGGAGGTGACGATGGGGGTGAGGGGCTGCCTCATGTTGTACGGGTCGTGCTCGGACTGGTATTTCTCCATCGGCAAGAGATGTCTGGCTGGGAAGGGGAGGCTGTCGAGGTCTGGAACAATGGGTGTGGGTGGGGTCATAACCCCTTTTTTCCCTTGTCTGAAAGCGATTCCGGTCACCTTGGAAAGAGCGGACTTTCCCTCCAAAGCCCTCAAGAGGTTTAAAAAGGTAACCTCGCCTTCGCCATTTACCACGACATCGACGTTTTTTTCCATAACTGTTTTCTTCGGGTCGATGCTGACATGGGCGCCTCCTAGAACGACAATAATTTTTTTGGAGACTTCCTTGGCCAGCCTGGCGACATCCAGCGCGTCTTGGGCGAAAGCGGTAAACATAACGCTGATGCCGACGACGTCAGGCTGATAATCAGCGATCCATTTTTTGATCTTCTTTTCGCTTAAACCAAAGCGGTGATATTTGCCGATAATTTTGTCCTGGCCTTTGCCTTCGGCGAGGGTGTCGAGGATTTGTACCTCGTACCCGAATTTTAGGATATAGGCGGCGAGATAGGCTAAACCCAAAGGCGGGGTGACAGCGGCGATGCCAGGACCATAAATCGTTTCCGGGGGATAAATGAGAAGTATTTTCATTTGGTTATTTTCACCCATGCTCTATCTAATTGTCAATTAATTTACTTATATTAAAATAGTCATAGTTTGTCAAGACCTTCTTGGAATCCAGAAATACGATAGTGGAGCAAAATCAGATCGTAGAGTTTTCCGACACCGCGACGATCGAAAACCTGAGGGATGAACCGGCTGATACGGGCAAGGAGGGCAATTCCAGAAATTCGGTCTAAGAAGATTAGCAGCCGAGGATGTTTGGCTAAGGGGGGCCAGTAACGCTGCGGTAACTTTTTCCTGATGAGAACAAGATTTCGGCCGTTGGCCTTCATTTTGTTAATAATGGAAGCGATTGAGGTTGGGTGATAATGATAGCCAAGGGCAGTCCGGTCATAAAGAAGAACCAGACCGGCGAGGTGGAGGCGGTAACCGAGTTCGATATCCTCCCAGGCGGCGTCGGGAAACTCCTCATCAAATAATCCATGGGGTAACAAAAATGATCTCTTAAGGGAAACATTGCAGGTCCAGAGTCGCTGCCAGCCGGCATTTTTCCCCTCGATGCTATTAAAGCTAAAGTACGGGCCGCCATTTTCCAACCAGTGCATAAAGGGCGTCACTTTTATTTCCGGGTGCCAAACCACCTTACCCAAGAGGCCATAATTTTCTTTCTGTTTATGTCGGTGATAAAGCAGATGTCTCTCGATGAGGTTTGGGCCCGGGACAGTATCATCGTTAATGATCAGGACAACCCCGCCCCTTGCCTTCAAGATGCCTTTGTTTCTGGCGGCAGCTGGCCCTTTGTGTTTTTGGAGTAAGAGTTTGGTGCTATATTTCCTGCCCCGGGTTAGCTGTTTTATATCCAAAAGCTCGCGCCTCGATGACCCATCATCAATAATAATGGTCTCGAACCGGTTGGGTGAGACAGTTTGAGAGTCCAGGGCTGTCAGGGTCTTACCGAGGATGTCACTGCGGTTATAGGTTGGAATAATGACGGATAGTTCAATCATTTTTCTGACTGAAGGTAAACTAGTAAATCAGCCCGCTTAGTAAGTTTGCCAAAAAAACTCCAAATCGATAAGATGAGATGGCCAAATTTCTGCTTGGTGGGCGGCTTTTTGATTAGATCTGCCACTCTTACTTTTCGGTCAAAAATTTCAATTGTCTTGCCAAACAATTTGGCCTTTTGAATTAGATCAACCATTTTCTTCGAAAGCCGCTCTAACTTTACTGGATAGAGATTTTTGTTCCCCAGTTCATGATATAGCAGGCTGCCTCGCCAGCCTTGATGCCCATCCAGATTCGAAAAATTAACGTTCCCGATCCGTACATTGATGAACTTGGTCCAAGGATGTTTTTGAACAAAACTCTTGACGATCTTCTCTCCCATAAGTTTTGTCCGAGCGTAATCACTATTTCGGACTCTCGCATCGATAGAGCTGGCAAAAACAAAGAGGGTTTCTTTACCAGATGAGCAGAAGACTTCAAGGACATTTTTTAGACCGTTGATATTATTATGTTCGAGCTCATGGTTTTTTTCGAACATCCTTTTGGCGGCGGCAAGATGAAAGACGATATCGAAGTGAGACCGAAGGTGTGCGAGCGAATCAGCTTTTGTGATGTCTCCGAGGATCACCCTTAGTCCTCGCCTTCGGAATCTTGACGCGTCTTTTTTGTTTCTTATCAAGACTGTGACAGCGTAAGGCCGCCGCGATAGTTCACGAAGAAGCCCGGTGCCGACAATGCCAGTCGCACCGGTTACCAATACTTCCTTCCGGCTCATAGCGCACCCAAAAACCTAAAGAGACCGTCCTCAACGAGCAATCCGATCTTACCAATGATACCCTGGCGCATGAGAAACATCTCGCCTTGGATCAGCTTCTGGTACATTTTCATCTCCCAGGAGGAAAGATTGTCGGTATGCATATTGATGTTATTCCCCGAGTAGCGCGACCAGTCGGTAGATTCGATCCAGCCTTTCTTGATGGCATCATCGTAGAGTTTCGTACCTGGGTAAGGCGTCATTACCGTCACGCCGAGAGAATGGGGTTTTAAGCGGCGAATCATGTCAAAGGTTGAATAAAGCGATTTTCTGGTCTCTTCGGGTAAGCCAATCAGGAGCAGGAAATGCATTTTAAGTCCGAGTTCGTCAGTGATTCCCTTGATATCTTTTAACATTTGGAGGTTTACCCCGGGCTTGCCCTGCTTTTTCATCACCTCATCATCGCCCGTTTCGACGCCGACATTCATACCCAGACAACCCGCCTTTTTCATGAGTTTAAGGAGGTCCCGATTCAAACAGTTAAGCCTGGTCTCGCACCACCAAGAAAACTTGAGTTTTTTGTCAATTATTTTTTGGCAGATTTCGGTCGCTCTTTTTTGGTCCAGAGTGAAGGTGGCGTCCCGAAACAGGACATGTTTAACCTGATGCTTTTTAACAATATCAGAAAGTTCCTGGTAGACCCGGTCCACCGACATCGGCCGCCAAGCTTTGCCCTGAACCAGGGGGTAGGGACAATAGTAACCGCAGGCGTAAGGACAACCCCGGCTGGTTTGAATTGTGGTCGTATTTGGGCCAAGGAGGGGGTAGCGATACTTGCTGTTTGACAGGAGGTCGCGGGCGGGCAAGGGCATGCGATCAAAATCATTAACCGGCTGGGGCATGTTAATTACCAACTTTCCCCGCCTAACGAAGGAGAGACCTTTTTCTGATTTGCCTTTTACAATCGCATCGATTTCAAACTCCGGCTCACCGACCAGGCAGGCGTCAGCCCGGCTATCGAGAAGAAACTTCTTTAAGATTGGCGCAAAAGTAATCCCCGACTTGGCATAGACTTTTACCCCAAACCTGGTCTTGAGCTCCTTGACGAACTGCGCATCGCTCATCAAAGAAGGCAAAGAAAAGGAGGTGATAATCACTTGCGGGTGTTCTTTGGCACAAGTGGAAAAGACAGTTTCTGACGAGAGACCATCTACCTCGGGGTCAATTATTTTTACCACATGTCCTTTCAATCTCAAGATTGAGGCTAAAATAGCGAAGTCCAAGGGGGGAAGGACGGTAGCGTTGGTGGCATCAAAGCCCAAGCCACCCGCCATATCCCGGGTCAGCTTGACGTTGTCCTGAGGGGTATTGATAAAAAATATTTTCATATCTCTAGTCGATTATACGAGGTTGACGAGAATTTTTCTTAAAGCTTCTTTTGTGAGAAGGCGAGGGTTATTTTTGACCCTATCCGGATTAAAGCCGTTCTTGATAATTAGTTCAATGTCCTGATCGGTTTTTATGTTTAAGCGGGAAAGTCTGGTTTCAAGGCCAACCCCCGTCAGAATTCCATCGATGGTCGTAGCCGCTTCGGCAACATCGTTTTTGCCGACGATGAGTTTTGCCAGGTCTTTGATAGCTTTTTTAACATAGACAACCCCTCTTTTGTCGAGGGTATCGTTTTGACTAATGCCGGCATTGTACTTTAGTAGACTCGACAGGGTCAGGCCGACCGCGTGCCCGTGGGGGACGCCAAAATAGGCGGTGATAGGATAGGAGATAGCGTGACAGGCGGTCGTTTTGGCCAGATTTATCGCCTTGCCGGCCAGGTGGGAGGCTTGGCTCATGGCCATCCTTGACCGAGAGGTCGGGGCGCGAACTGCCTTAACGAGATTGGGGAGAATTATTTTTAGGGCGGCGGATGAATATCTTTTGGAAACCGGGGTCGAGTTGACAGACCAGTAGGCTTCAATCGCCTGACCAAGAGCATCGAGTCCAGAAGAGGCGGTGATTTGGGGGGGTAGGGTTAATGTTAGCTGTGGGTCGATGAGGGCATAATTGGGGAGAATATACTCGTGGGCGAGTGAGTATTTTGTCTTCCCAATGTAGACGACGGCAAAATGCGTTGCTTCACTACCCGAGCCGGAAGTGGTCGGGATAGCAATCAGAGGTTTTCCCGGTTTGGTTATTTTTTCTTTGCCAGTAATATAATCAGCCGGATCACTTTTGTTTGTCGCTAGAGCATTAATTGCCTTGGCGACATCGATGACGCTGCCGCCGCCCACGGCAATGACTACATTCGGTTTGGCTTTTTTGAAGATGCTTATCCCCTTCTTGATATCTTTCAGTTTGGGGTTGGTTTCAAAATCGCTGAAAGCAGTCAGCTGACAGTTTTTTAATTCTTCCTCGAGTATTTTTTTGGCGCCGGATGATTGATAAGAACCGCTTCCGGTGACCAGGAAAATTCTCCTGGCGTGCAGGCGACGAATCAGCCGTCCAATTTTATTCAAACTACCTAGACCGAAAATTTCATTTTGCTTCATTTGACGAAAGCCATAAAAGCGTCCCTATTTTGAGTCGGGGTGGTGGTGGGACGACCTAGATCTTTTCTCGATCCTGAAATAACCTTAACGACGATCGCCGCAGGGGAACGCAGTTTAGCAAAATTTATCTTCCTTAATTTTGACTTATTATTAACCGCAATGACGTCGCGATAACCGGCTGACTGAAAAAGTTTTTTCCAATCGACCACGGTTGACGAGGTACACTGACCACCCGTGCTTTCATACGCTCCATTGTCAATGACAATATGGATGAATTTCTTGGGGGCATAGCTCCCCACGGTAGTAAGCGTTCCCATCTTCATCAAGACCGCTCCGTCGCCGTCGATCACAAAAACTTTTTTGGGAGTATTTAATTTAATAGCCAAGCCCGTGGACAAGGCACAGCCCATGGAGCCAACCATGAGGAAGTCTTGCTCGTGACCCTGGCGCCGATTTTTTCTGATTTCGAATATCTCTCGTGAGGTCTTTCCGGTTGTTGAGACGACGATGCCGCGGCCGATTTTGGAGAGCATTACCGACAACGCTTCCTCTCGGGTAAAACCAGTTTCCTCGACACCAGCGCTTCCTTCTAATTTTGCGATTTGGCCTTCCTTGAAAATCAGGGCGACCGGGCGCTGTTCTTCTTTTGCCTTTTTGACGAGCGAGTCAATTTGCTTCTCAATCCGATTCGGATTGAGAATAAGATAAGGAATTTCCAAAACGTCGAGAAGGGCCAACATAATCCGGCCCATTTTTTTGTGTTGGGGTTCGTCCTTGACGCCCGGTTCACCGCGCCAGGAAATAAAAAGAAGCATCGGAAGACTGTAAACCTCCCGATCCGCCAAAGAGGTCAGGGGATTAACGGCATTACCAAAGCCGGAGTTTTGCATATAGACAATGGGAATTTTTTTGGTGGCAAGGTAGTACCCGGCCGCCAGGCCAATCGCCTCGCCTTCACTGGTAGCCCGGATATGTTGGACTTTGCTATTTTGATTTAGACAAATAATCAGATCTTTGAAGATGCTGCACGGGACGCCACTATAAAAAGTGAGTTTTTTCTTCGCCAGCGACGAGAATAATTTTTCCGGTTTGACCATATCTTTACTCCTCCGAAAAAGGAATAAGGCTAAGGACTTCTTTAATCGGCATGCAGTACTGGTCGGCAAGAAGCGACCGACTGGTTTCGAGAATCGACTGCGCCGTCTTGACCATAGCCGGGTAGGCACTTCGCAAGAGATGGTTGGCGTAGATAACAATGTTGACCCCCATTCTTTCAAATTCCTCTTCGGTGACTTGGTTGTAAGAGGTGGGAACAACGACCAGAGGAACCTTTTGAGTAAATTTTTGGAACCTCCGGCAAAATTCGATGATTTCGGTTGGTTCTTTTTCCTTACTGTGGATCATAATGCCATCGGCCCCGGCCTTGATGTAGGCTTCGGCTCTTTTCAGAGCATCGTCAAGACCCGCTCCCAGGATTAGACTTTCGATTCTGGCAATCACCATAAAGTCCGACGTGACTTGGGCCTTTTTACCTCGGGAAATTTTGTGGCAAAAGTCTTCAACTGTATCTTGAGTTTGGACGATACCCGTCTGTGTCCCGAACAAGGAGTTTCTTTTGGCGCCGATTTTGTCTTCGATGATTACCGCGGAGACGCCAAGCCTTTCCATTGATTTGACGGTAAAGGCAAAGTGTTCCGGCAAGCCCCCGCTATCGGCGTCAACAATAATCGGCTTAGTCGTCACCTCAAGGATTGAGTCAATGGTTTGGATGCGGGAGGTAATATCGACCGCGGAAATATCGGGTTTGCCCTTTGAGGCCGAATCGGTCAGGCTGCTTTCCCAAATGGCGTCAAATTCCCTGACCTTGCCATCCTTGATTATTTTGGTTTTCTCGGCGATGAGACCGGTCAGGCCGTTATGGGCCTCCAGGACTCTAATTAAGGGCTTGACGGCCAAGTACCTTCGCAAAAGACCACATCGATATGTCGAAGTGACCCCGCCTTCGAGGAGGTGGTTGATCAGTTGAGTAGAGGGTGTGCCCCCGGTGGCATTGTAATCGGGCTCGATTAATTCACCGCCCCACTCATTTAAAGTGTCAATCACTCTCTGGCGGGTCTCCCTCTGAATGCCAGTTTTCCAATCGTCGCCATGAACAACATAATCGGGTTTAATCAGGCGGAGATTGGGAACATAGTCAAGTGTCTCCTGGGGAATAACTTTAGTGACGCCGACTACGTTTTCGATAATTAATTTGCGTTTATCGAACGGGAGGAGCGGCACTCGTTTGTAAGTGGCGACTGCCTCATCGGTGAGTAGTCCAACCACTAAATCACCCAGTTCTCTGGCTGAGGCGATAATGTTGATGTGGCCATTGTGAATAACATCGGCGCACATGCCAACGTATACGACTTTTCTCTTTTTATTTCCGTTTTTTTTGGGCATGATTTATCCTCTATATTTCTTAATTAGATATTTTACAGAGTTTATCACGTCAGAGATATCTTTTTCCGTCAAGTTTGCGCCTAGAGGGAGAGATAAGATTCTATCGCCGACGAACTCGGCGTTAGGATAATCTCCTTTTTTGTATCCAAATGTTTTTGCATAGTATGGGTGTAAATGAACTGGGAAAAAATGAATGCCACTGCCAATGTTTAATTTAATCAATTTATCGATGAATTTATCCCGGTCTATTTTGAGTTTTTCAGGTTTGACCAGAATAGCATACAAATGGCGGGCGTGATAGGTATCTTCGTCTTCGGGAGCTGGAAGAATCAGTTCCGGAATACCCTTGAAGGATTGATTATAGATTTGCCAGTATCTGTTTCTGATCCTGGAGTGGCGGTCGAGCTTTTTTTGCTGATGGATCCCCAGCGCCGCTTGGATATCAGTCATATTGTATTTGAAACCGGGCAGGATCGCTTGGTAGTGTTTGAACACTTTGACCGAGTACCGCTTGAAAGCATCAGCAGATAAGCCGTGGAGACGTAGAACTTTAATCATTTCGGCCCAGTTTTTGTTGTTGGTGGTGACCATACCACCCTCGCCGGTGGTCATATTTTTGGTCGCGTAGAATGAAAAAACGGTTAGATCGCTGATGTTGCCGACTTCTTTCCCATGGTAAACCGCCTCAATGGCGTGGGCAGCGTCTTCGACAACAAAGAGCTTATGCTTCCTGGCGATTTCTCCGATTTCGTCCATTTTACAGGGCCGACCGTGGAGATGGACCGGGATTATGGCCTTGGTCTTTTTGGTGATTTTCTTTTCGATTTCTTTCGGGTCAATATTCCAGTCGCTGATGTCCACGTCGGCGAAAACAGGCGTGGCGCCGCAATGGATGATGACGTTGACGGTGGAGCAGAAAGTCAAGGGCGTAGTGATGACCTCGTCTCCCGGGCCGATCCCGAGCGCTTTAAGGGCCAGATGCAAACCGGCGGTGGCAGAGTTGACCGCCAGAGCGTATTCGGCGTGGGTGTACTCCCGAAACGCTTCTTCAAATTTTTCTGTCCGCGGGCCAGTGCCGATCCAACCCGACTCTAAAGTCTTGACCACTTCATCGATTTCCTCCTGGCCAATGGTCGGTTTGCCAAAAACAAGAAATGATTTTCTCTTCTTAAAGCCTTTCAGGGTTTTCTTCCTTTTATCCATATATAGGCGGAGAACTCCCTCAGGAATGGAGTGTTAGTAATATAGTCATTTATCTTTAGAAAAACAGGGAAATATCTGCCCGCCGCACTGGGGAAAAAGGCGTACCGCTTGATTTCAATTTGTTTCAATCCGGCTTGGGCGTAAAGCCGTTTTAGGTTGATGATATTAGTAAAAAGCATCCCCGTTTCCGTTGACCAGCGGTTGACACCTTGTTTGTTGAAGAGCCAGCGGTAAAAGTAGAGGCAGTAATAAAATGGATTTAGCGGGTTTGGCTCCAAGGCGGTAACTTCGCCGCCTTTTTTGAGGGAGTTCACGATATTTTCGAAGATTTGTCCCCGCTTAGCGGGGTCGAAATGATGAATCACGGCCACCATCAGCGCCTTGTTAAATTTACCCGCGTAGGTCTGGCTTTTTTTGGGATCCTCAAGGGCATCTTTTTTTACGGTTAGTTTTTTTTGAACCCCCAAATCCTTTGCCTGTTTTTGCAGGCTTTTGAGCGACCCGGCAGAGATCTCGGTGCCGTGGACCGCACAGCCTTTCTGAAGTAGAGGCAGGGTGTATCTGCCGGTACCGCAACCAACCTCCAAGATGCGGTCATTTTTCCGCGCCCCGAAAAACTGAAAAAAATCTTTCATTTCTTTCAAGGCGGGGTACTCGGGCGATCGGTAGCCCTCGTTATCGCGTTTCGTGGCAATTTTGTCCCAGAAAATCTCTTGTTGGTAGTTGTGTGTTTTTCGTCTCATAGGTTTTAGAAATTATTGACTACTATTTTGGCATTATCAAACCCGAAATGTTTCGTAGCGAAAGGATAGCAGTTTTTGGTAAGACTCGCCAGTTTTCTTTTATTCTTATAAAGCATTTCCAGGGTTTGTTTGATGTTTTTCTCGGTGGGCTTGACGAAGATTGCGACTTTGGGAGAAAGAACCGAGGGAATGGCGCCTTTGTTGGTGGCGATGACGGGTGTGCCGCTGGAAACTGCCTCCATGACCACCCGAGCCGCCCCCTCTTCATAGCGGCTAGGGATAATAAAAACATCAGCCGCTTTGTAATACTGATGAAGATCGGAGTAGGATACCCCACCAATAAAATTAAGGTTAGGATATTTTTTGGCGGCTCTCTTAAACAAAGGAAGTAGTGGCCCCGCGTCGGAAATTACAGCCACCGTTATCTTTGGATTAAGCTTCCCCATCATTTTTACCAAGGTATCCCCACCCTTTATGGGAATTGCCCTACCCACGAATAGGGCTGTAAATTGACTGCCCCAGCCTAGATTCTTTTTCAGCTTTGGTTTATTTTCCGGCTTGAATTTATTCTGATCAACCCAGTGCGAAAACACCACGATCTTATTGGCCGGCACGCCGATAGCCACAATCTCGTCTTTGGATTCTTGGGTTTCCGCCAAGATGACATCCATGTAAGAAAGGACGACTCGCGAAACTCTTGCAAGAGGTGAGCTGGGTTGAAAACAATAAAGAGCCATGGTGCTCATGACGGCTTTCTTTCCGAAGAGAAGTTTCAGAGCGGCGGCGATGAAAGCGGCATTTAGCCCGTGGGCATTGATGGTGTCGACTTTGTCCCGGTGTGAAAGCATAAAAATAATCGAACGCAGCAAAAGGTAGGGGGTGAGATAGAGGAAGTTGAAAATGGGGTGATATTTCTCGAATCTGTGAAAAAGATTGTGGCCAATCCAGCGGAAACGATGGATCTCCAGGTTTTTTCTTTTTTCCAATGGCTGGCCCTTTCTATCGACCGTAATCGGCTGATAGGTCAGGACGTAGGCGAAATAATTGTGGGTCCGGAGATATTCATAAAGATCTTCGAGGTGGGTCTCGGCGCCGCCAACGCTGGGTGGCGCAAATGGAGAGATGAGAACAATCCTCTTTTTAACCTTCATTGGCTTGGATTATCACGAGTGAGCCGAAAATAATCAAGGGGAAAATTGGGTGTCGTGACCAAAAATTGATTGAGATATGTTTTCGACTTGTTTATTCCAATCCCATGATTCGAGAATTAAATCATGGGCATCTTTGGCGGTTTTCCGGTAAAGATTTTTATTGGTCAACAAACTGATTATATTTCGAGCAAAAATATCCTTGTCGAAGCAAGCGGTCTTCAGCATACCCTTGGGGTAGTAGGTCATGAGCGCTTCCAGGTCAAAAGAGACGCCGGGCAGTCCCCAGGCGAGCCCTTCGGCCGCGGCCATGCCGCCGCTGTCGTAGGTGGCAGGATGAACCATGCTTTTGCTTTGTTTGAAAATGGAGAACTTTTCTGCGCCGGATTTGTAGCCAAGCAGGTCGATATTTTTTTCGAGTTTTAACTTTTTGATCTTTTTCCTGGCGTCGGCCTCGAGGGGGCCATTACCGATCATGGCTAATTTGGCCTTCTTCCTCTGATGACATACTTTTTCCCAAATATCGATGAGTCCCAAAACCCCCTTCTGATAATGAAACCGCCCCACGAAACAAGCGTCATATTTCCTTTTGTCGACTGGAATTACTTTTTTGGAGTTGAGATACCTTTCCGATTCTTCGATATCGACACCGCCTCGGGCAATGATAATTTTTGACTTATCCCTGGTTGGGGTGACAAACTTCCCCACATCGGGCTGCGAGGTGACCAAAACAAAATCGGCCCTGCTTTTGATTAACCAATATGATGGTTTTTGAAACAGCCAATAAAAAAGGCCAATAATCCACCGTCTGCCTTTGTAGGGAGAATTTTTATCCCAGGGATCCGGCGCTTGCAAAAAATAGGATGCGATCCAAATTGTTTTTGAGTTTCTGATTTTTACGAAAAACCCCGCAATGACATCGGGGATAAAATCAGTTTGGCTCACGACGTAGTCAAAATGAAGCCCGCTTAAGAGATACTTTAAGCCGGGGTAGAAACTTCTTAAAACTATTTCCCCAAAAAAAAGTAGGTTCTTTTTGAACAAACCGGACAGGGTTGGATGCTCGATGATGGTGACGTTTTTTGATTTCGAGAAATAATGGCGGCTGACTTGATTGTGAGTGTATGTTGAAATTACTATCTTGAATCGCCTCTCCAACTTTTTTATCAAATGAACATGGATGTTGGAACCGCCATCGCTGATGGTATTGTTGGTATGGCCATGTTGATCGCCATAATGGTGAACATAGAGAATTTTTTTCATGTTTCTTCATGTCAGACCTTCCGGCGTTCGAGGGCGCGAACGATGACGCGGGCCGAGGCTCCTTCCCGATGATCGAGATAGAGGGCGTAGGTATAGAAGAGGACGACTGATCGTATCATTTGCGTGCCGAGGATAATCAGCATCACGATATCCATTCTATTTAGGAGCGCGCCCAGGATAAGCTGATACCTGATCGTAAAAAGAAAAATCGAGATAAAGTTAGTTGGCGCCAGTATCTCTAGCCCGAGAAGATCAACCCAACCGGTTTTCTTATTGGTAGTAATTTCGTCTCTGAAATCGGCCAGTGAACTTCTAAATTTGAAATCGAATTTGTCTCTAAAGATGTCGCCAATGTAGTTGGCGACAACCAGGCTGACCAATGAAGCCATCCCGATAACCAGCCAGGGATAGTTTTGATCTTTGGACTGATAGACGCCAAGGACCAGACCGGCGACCAGGAGGTGCTGCCAAACATAGTCAAGGGCGGGGTCTAACCAGCCGCCCAAGGCGCTTTGGATTCCCCGTGACTTGGCGACAAAACCGTCCATCCAGTCCAGTATCGAGTAGGTGAAGCAGAGAAAGATGCCCAATAAGTAGCCCCAATGAGTCCCCAAGGTAAAAAAATAGACCGAGGCCAGGCCGCTGGTGAAGAAATTCGCGACGGTGATTTGAATGTGACTGAAGGGCAGTTTGGCAAATAGTGGACCGAATAAACGGTAGGACAAGCTCTCACTGATTTTGTACAGGAAGTCGGTGTCGTAAACTTTTCCCGCGGTATTCTTTTTCGCTTTCATATTCTAGTTATTCTACACAATAGTCACTCACCATTTGCCTTTGACTGGTAGGATTATATATGCAATTATGATATAAATAGGGAAAAATGAAAGCTTCAGTCAATAAAGATACATGCATTGGTTGCGCCCTCTGCAGTGGAATCGCGGAGGATATCTTTGAGATGGATTACGATGCCGGCAAGGCTGTTGTGAAGAAGAACGCCAAGATTGGGCCGGATAACAAAGAAAGAGCGAAAGACGCTGAAAAAAATTGTCCGGTAGGAGCGATCGGAATTAAGGAGTAAGTTCAGCTACCAACTTTGGCGGGGTTATAGGTGTATTGTTTGAAAAGTTTATTTATTTTCACCTTCAGGAACTGAATCGCGTAGTAGATTTCTATTTTTAGAATTGCCAGAGGTAGAAAACCACGCCCGGACTTGAAGTTAACGATAATTTTCACTATGGGGATAAGATGAGGCGGTAAACGGGAAAAGAAATTGACCAACTTCTCGCTGCCGGCGATCTTACTAACCAGCCAACTGGGCATGAGGGGGGTGCAGCTAATGACCAAGGCGTATTTGTTGTAAAAATTTTTCCGATGGTCGCTATAATTGCCAGCCTGGTAAAGCTCAAATTTGCCCTCATTTATTTTTTTGATATCTTTTTCAGTGATCAAACCGGCCTGAAGGGCGATCTCGTTTATTTTGGCCTTGGGGAAGTATAAAAGATTGTAGACGTTGATGATATTTGGCCGAATCCGGTTGTAAAGGTGAAAGGCTTCATAGATCGATTCGTGGGTTTCGTAAGGAACGTTGCAAATATGGTCCACCATCGTCTTGATATCGGCTTTGTGACAAAGATCGAATGCCCGAATCACTTCCTCATTCCTCTCAAATCGCGCGTGAACCTCGCGCCTGATTTTTTCACTGGCGGACTGAAGGCCGAACCAAAGGAAATCACAACCGGCTTTTTTGAGGAGTTTGACCATATTGGGTGTTAAGAGTTGAGTGTGACCAAAGGCGGCAAAGGGAAGCCCAATCTTCTTTTTATATAACGGCGCAAATTCAGTCATCCATTTTTCGTTCATGGCAAAAACGTCGTCTTCGAAGAGGATATATTTGGCACCGTGTTTGTTTTTTAACTCCAGGAGTTCGGCGATGGCTCTTTTGGGGCTGTTGCGGCGGACGAAGTTGCCTTTTCCGGCAAAGACCTTCTTCATTCTTTCAACACCGCAGTAAGTACAGATATAAGGACAGCCGCGGCTGGTGAAAGCATAGGGTTCGGTGAAATAGTTACTGGGAAGGTGATCCTTGAATAATTCTTTGTCGGCAAAGGGGAGCGAATCGAGATCCTGGATAAGATTGCGAAGCTGGTTTTGGATCACGTTACCTTTTTCGTCTTTGGCCCAGAGATTGCCAACCCTGAAAGACTTATCGCCCTTTTCGAGTTGTTCAAGGAGTTCAGACATCGCCTCTTCTCCTTCGCCAATACAAACAAAATCAACACATTTCTCTTTGATGACTGACTCTGGCATGACGGTGGAGTGCTCGCCGCCAAAAATAGTGTAAATATGAGGGAAGTGTTTCTTGATCGCCACGGCATAGGTAAGGGCCCACTGGTAGTGGGCAGTGGTGCAGGAAAAACCGACAATATCCGGGTTGATTTTCCCGATTTTTTCGAGATTGTCGCGAAGCCAGACATCGTGGAAGTAATGGGCCAATTTCTCGTTTCTGATGTAGGCACGGTCGAACTGCTTGGGATCGAAGACAAGGTCGACGGTATGGCCCTTTTTCTTCAATACAGCCGAAATATAGCAAACGCCGGGCATTTCATCTTCAGCACAACAGAAAACTACTTTCATATTCAATTAATTCTACATGATGTCATTTAGATTGCAACAACCCATACTATTTTAGTACAAGTTTCGCCTTTGGTGTTACTCAGGAGGATTATCTTTGATGAGATAAAAATAGTCAATCGCCTGATCGCGTCCCGCCTCGCCCACATTTTGATTCTTGAAAGAAAGTTGGTGCTCGGATGTATCCAGATAAAAGGACCCAAGCTTAACCTCTTTTGTCCGGGCACCGACACGTTCCCACTTGGGTTGAAATCCGTCTGACCACTTTTCGTCGTCGAGACGGTATTTTAGAGCTCCGGGTAGGTTGTCCAGACGAAGATTGGCATAGAGTGAATACATTCCGTCTTGCGGAACCTCAATTTTGTATGAAATGATGGCCTTTTCGAGGTCGGCCGTATCGATGCGGATTAATTTCTGGCCATAGAAATCCAGGACCGACCAACCTAAATTTGATTCCACCTTCTCCGCTTCCTGCCAAAAGTATATGGGAAAAGACATGGCCACGTGCATCGGTGAGATGTCAGCTTTAAAAGAGACAGCTTTTTCATAATCTGTGATGAATAATTCGCCGAGATTAATAGTTCCGTCAGGTTTTTGGTAATCATGCTGAAAATAAAAGACACGGAAGGGAATGACTTGAGAATCAAGGGGTGCGATCGGTTTTTTGATAACGAAGCCGTTTCCGTCGGCTTTTAGGTAGTAATCCAAGAGCATGACGTTGTAGTCGCCATCGGGGATCACGACGTCACCCCGTTCTCCGTTGGCTTTGATGAAGTTGGCGACCCCCCGCCAATCCCCCATGGTCGAGGAATAATAGTTTTTGAGTGGTGAGTATGAAAAAAATAATATCGATACAAGATAGAGAAAAAATAGTGGCGGGAACTTCATCAAAGAGAGAAGACCAATCGAAACCAGACCAAGATAAGGAACTATAGTAAAGATGAGGTAGCGAATATGAAATCCAGGTAGGGCGGCTGGTCGGAAAAAATAAATAATTGTTGTTGGTAAAAAGAGGGCAAGTATTAACAGAATTTGGCCGTCTTTATTCCGACGAAAACCGGTAATTAAACTTAGGATCAGGAGTGGGATGAGCAGTAGCGCCAGTTCACGGCTTCCGCTAAGGCTGATAAAAATTGATTTAACAAAATCGAATGGGGGCATGACTGGTTTAATTGTTGTGGTTTGCAAAAAATCTTTAAAACTACCGATAAATCGAGCTGCCAGGAGCAAGATTGGTATTGCCGCGGTCGAGAGGACGACTTTCTTTATCAGTGATTTTTTTTGGAAAGTCAGACCCTTAAGGAGTGTTTTTCTCTTTTTAATGGCCGACACAACTAACATCAAGGCAAAAAATGCGGCTTCGCTAGATAGAACCAGAAGAGCCGTAAGCTGGGTGGCAAGATTAAATAGCGTCGAAAGTAGAAAAAGAAAAACCCATTTCGATTTCTTTTTTTCGGCGACAATTTTATAAGTAGAAAGAAGCGTCAAACCACTAAAAAAGACCAAATAAGAGTAATAGCGGACCTCCCTTGAATACTGAAGATGAATTGGAGACAGGGCCAATAAGAGCACGGCCAAGATTCCTGTTTTTTGGCCAAAGATACTATTGGTAAGTAGATAAACGACAACCAACGTCAGCGAGCCCAATAAGGCGGCTGGGAACCGGACGGTAAAGTCGCTGTTACCGAAGAACAGGGCGATATGAGTAAAGACATAATGAACTGGGGCATAACCGTAGTAAGACCAGCTTTTGGTCGTCAGGAGCTGTCCCAATGACTTCTGGGATTCGATGGCGGAGAAGATCTCATCTTTCCAAAGGCCTTGACCACCAAGATTATAGAAGCGAAGGGAAAAACCGAGAAACAAGATGAGTATAAAAACGTAATTAGCTCGTAAAAAGGTAAATAATCTTTCCTTCATTTACTTTAACTTTATCACGGGAAGATCGTACATTATGTAATAGTTACCGCAAATAAATCTATTTAAAAGAGGTAAAGATTCAGCGAGAGGTTCGAAGAACTTAAGACACCGAGCTAACCAGTCGGGACAAAAAAAGGGTACGAAACCGCCGAACTTTCGCCGCCTGATTAATCCTCCGCTTTTTTTGATCCAACGATCCAGTGTGTGTGGTGGATACGACTTTTCTTCATGCTCCACGTGATATTTTGAGATCTTTTCAATAATTTTCAGGACTGGGTTATATCCATTGGGTTCGATTATGAGAACCTCATTGGCCACCCCAGCGATTTCTTTAAGAGCTTTTTCCGGTTGATATAGATGGTGCAAAACGCCCCTGACGACAGCCAAATCGTATTTCTTATTTTTTGGAAGAGAGTAAATATTACCAACACAAAAGGAGATCCGAGAATCATTATTTCTCTCTTTGGCTGCTTTCACCGCGACGGCAACGGGGTCAATTCCGAGGATGTTTTTCGGCCTCCCTTTCTTAAACAACTCTAGGGTGTACGTCCCGTCTCCACACCCGATATCAAAAATGCTTTTCCCCTGCAAGTTCGCTAATGTCAGGGTGATTTCCGTAATGTGTTCATTAGCCAATTTCGAACTCAATTGGCTAGTGCTGGTGTAAACATAGCCCCCAAATTCGGACGTATCTTCGCTGAATCTGGAGATATTTTTTTCTGGTTTACTTTTGGGCATATACACAAATATTTCCGGGATAAACTTTAAGCCTTACGTCGAAGAATAAGTTCTTTGAGCGACTGATCCTTTCTTTCAGGAATGAGGGCAAAGGAAGCAGGCGGGAGAGATAGCGAATACTGAAAACCGTGGGGGGGAATGATGTTTGAATCACGGAAAATCTGTTTTTTTCAAGTATTTTTACTATTGTTTCCTTCCGGTACAGATAAGTATGCTCGATATCATAGATCGGGCTTCTCTCGGAAAGAATTTTGGCAGAGATGGCCCCGACATCGTGATTCATCAGTACTAATATTCCTTTAGGTTTCAAAAGTTCATTGCAAGTTTGCAAAAAAGAATTCGGGTCAGGAATATGATCAAACACTTGAAAGGCGGCCACCAGATCGAAGCTTTCTTTTGGGTAAAGTCCAGGTCTTAAGATATCGTTTTTTATATATTTTCTGATCTTCTTATCTGCTTTTTTGATGGCGTCGTCGCTTGGTTCGACACCAGCAACTTTTGAAAAACCAAGTTTGATGGCTTCCTCCAGCAAAAAGCCGTTTCCGCAACCTATTTCCAGAAAGTTTTTTTTCTGCTTTAAATACGAAGCTGCCTTTTTAAGAATTGGGGCGTGAGAAGTTCTGAGGTTTTCAATGAGATTCCCATAGGTGAAGAGGCTTTTCCCGTAGAGAGTCTTAAGCTTGCTTGGGTCGATGACCTCAAGGGTCCTGACTAGCCCACAACCCATACATTCGACAATGGTTCCATGGATGCGGTCGGGCGACCTTCTAGCAGAGAAGATTCTTTTATTCAAATGTTTATTTACCCGAAAAGATCTTAAGAAGAGTACCCGATATTCACGAAACCCGCATAGAGGGCATGTTTTTCTTTTCATCATATCGTTCTTTTTTTCTTTTTGAGTTGCTTACCGTTGATTACTTTTTGAGTTATGGCATGGGGGCGGCTTTTGACTTCTTCGAAGATTCGGCGTAAATATTCGCAAATAATGGCCAAAACTATCAACTGGATACTACCCATGAACAAGACGGCGATCAGGGTGGTCATGAAACCCCGCGGCGCCGAGGGAATAAAAAAGTAGGAAGTGATGTAAAAAATGATGGCCAAAATGGAGGCGATAACGCTGAGGACGGCTAGGTTGAAAACCCATTCCAGTGGGGCGTAAGAAAAAGAAAAAATCGCCTTCCTGGCCCAGGCGAGTCCTTTGAAGAAACTGTTGGTGGAAACGCCAGCGCCAGTGAATCTCTCCGGCCGAACATACGCGACCGGAGTTTGTTTAAAGCCAACCCAGGCCCGCAAGCCCCGGATAAACCGATCTTTTTCAGGAAGAGCATTGATCTGATCGACAACCTTTCGATCCATCAAAGAGAAGTCGCCCGCATCTAGAGGGACTTTGACATAACTTAACTTATTAAAAATGACATAGAAGAGATGGTACAGACCCTCCCAAAATGAACCCAGGCTTCTTTCTCGCTTGCGACGGACGCCGTAGACCACCTCATAACCGTCAAGCCATTTTTTGACGAACTTCTCAATCAGTTCCGGCGGATCCTGCAAGTCACCGTCCATGATCACGACGGCGTCGCCAGTGGCATACCTCATCCCGGTCGTAAAAGCGCTTTGAGCCCCAAAGTTTCTGGAGTGAAGAATGACGGTGAGGTGCTTGTCTCTGCCGGCCAGTTCGGACAAAATCGTCTGTGATTTGTCAGGGCTGGCATCATTAACATAGACAATCTCGTAATTCGGGGTGATTTTTTTGAGAGCGGCTGACGTCCGTTTATATAATTCGCGGATATTGCCTTCATCTCGATAGGCGATGGGGATGACGGAAATTCTTTTTTTGGTGATCATGATGTTTGTTTTCGATGTCTCTGGTGTACTGAATCGATGTAGTTAAACACTGTTAAGTATAGCCGTGAGGGTAAGAGTTTGATAAGACGAAGAAAGAAAAAGAGAAGCCAAGGAGAAAAGAAGATGTGGTTTTCCGAGTCGACCGCCCTGATCACCGCCTCCGCCGCTTTTTCGGGGGTCTGCATAAACATCACTTTGGTGCTAAAAGGGACCATGGCTGTCTTAACCGGACCGAAATGGATGATTTTAAAGTCAAAAGTTTTACCCAACCTTTGATGTAGACTTTCAAAAGCGGAGTTTAGAGCGGCTTTGCTGCTGGAGTAGCCGACTCCAGCTTGACCGCTCCCCTTGAAGGCAGCGGAGGAGCCAATAAAAATAATTTTCGTCTTTTTCTTGAGGAATTTCATCACGTCGTTAAGTCCGGATAAAATACTGAAATAGTTTGTTTCCATTATTTTCCTGGTGGTGGCCAGGTCGATTGAGTTGTTAACCCGGATATCGTTTTCGAGAATGGCGGCGTTGAAAATTACGACTTGGGGCCTATATTTACTTGAACGCATTCGGGATATCAGAATTCGCCAATCAGTCGATTTGGCTACGTCAAGAGATGAAAAGAGAAAGTCTTTGGAATTTCCCAAGTCCTTTTTTAGTTCGATTAGAAGATTTTTTCTTCTGGCGATTCCCCAAACAGAGTGTCCCCGCTTAATTAGTTCTACGGTTAGCGCCTTGCCAATACCTGAAGAGACGCCGGTAATTAAGAATTTTCTCATGGAAAGCAATAAGTTCAAGTGAGTAGTAGAATACAGCTGTTAACGCCTGTCGTCAATCAAAACCGTGCGACCAGAACAAATAATTAACCGGCGAAGAATAATTGAATTATCTTATGAAGCGAATACGACACATATTGGGTCGGCTTTATCGGTAGTGGACATCATAGAAACTGTTTACGCAGTGAAGAGGCCTGGGGAAAAATTCGTCTTAAGCAATGGACACGCCGCGGCGGCCCTATACGCGGTCATGGAAAGATATGGATTACTCGATAATCCTTCCATCAATAAATTGGGGGCTCACCCGGATAGAAATGCCGAAACTGGGATTGAAGTTTCTTCCGGTAGTTTAGGTCAAGGGTTTCCAATCGCCGTAGGAATGGCGTTGGCAGATAGAGAAAAAAATGTTTATTGTTGTGTTTCAGATGGCGAGTGTGCCGAAGGAAGTATTTGGGAGGCCATGAGAATTGCGGCAAATCAGCGTTTGACTAACCTAAAGCTCATAGTTAACGCCAATGGATATAGTGGGTATGGTGAGGTTGACACCGAGAAGCTGGCAATGTCGATGCAATCTTTTGGATGGAATCTCGTGGAGGTGGACGGACATGGCCTGGAAGGCTTAATGGCGGCACTAAAATTGAGAACCGTCAAGCCAGTGGTGATATTTGCCCATACCAGGGTCGACGAACTACCGTTTCTTTCCGGCTTCTCGGCTCATTATTACAAAATGACCGCTGCGGATTATCAATTAGCCATAGAACGATGGTCGAAGAGCTAAAGTTATCGGAGAGACATGAGAGCATGCGGGGCTGGTTCGCTTATGAATTGCACGCCCTGATGAGGGATGACTCTCGAATCTGGGTTGTAACAGGTGATCTTGGTTTTGGAATGTTTGATAAAGTTAAGAGAGATTTTCCAGAAAGATTTGTTAACGTCGGAGCAGCCGAACAGGCAATGGTTGGTGTTGGTGTGGGTTTAGCTATCGAGGGAAAGATACCGGTCGTTTATTCGATCACTCCGTTTTTGTTATATAGACCTTTTGAGGCAATTAGAAACTATTTGAACAGAGATGGGATCCCAGTAAAACTCGTAGGAAGTGGAAGAAACCGAGATTACGGGCATGATGGTTTTTCGCATTGGGCTGAAGAAGACAGAAGAGTAATGCAAATCTTTTCAGGAATAGAGGCCTTTTGGCCGGAAACAAAGGAGGAAGTTCCGGAAATTTTGGATCTGGTACTGGCGAGTTCCAGACCGTGTTACCTAAATCTGAGAAAGTAGTTAGCCTCCATTAAACCTATCCTGGCTGAAATTGTGAAAGATGCGAAAAAGTAAAAAATAGCCTAATGGGTGAGGCGTGTAAGACGCATAATCTACAAAGATATGTAGAACAATGGGGAGAATCAAAGCCCATTCGATACCTTTGACTTTGAGTTTGGAGTTTAAAAAACGGCCGACAAACCACCAGATCCAGATAAAATCCAGGCTATGAAAAAGAACATAGACTTTGCCAGCCGAACTCATATAGTCATACAAAGTAATCTTGCTGAGGTCGAAAATAGGGCCGACGACTCTGGGGTAATCGATAACATAGTCAAATAAGTGGTCGATGTCGATCAATAAACCAGCGATTAGACTAATCGCGATCACCCAGCGATTTGAGTACACCTTCCAAAGCAGCAGGGCGATAACGGCGGAAGCGATTAGGTGGACTGTTTCGTGAACAAATAAAAACTGGAAAAAAGCCATATCTGATTATTAAACCACTATTGCCTCCAATTGTGGCGACTGTTTTCTTCGGGTCTGATTTTTCCTTTTATCCAACCGTACAGATAGATAAACCAGGTTGAGTAACAGGCGATGGGATGAAAAAACCAGGCCGGATCCGGTTTGGCGAGAAAGCCTTTCAGGGTCTGATAAAGAATGGGGAAGACCAGGAGACACTGCAGTTGGAACCAAATTATCCGCCAGAAAAAGGTTGACTGCCAATCAATTTGGCGCGATCCCTGAACGTGGTGAAAGGACATGTCGTTGATACGACGAAGTTGCTTTCGGAAAAACTTGAACGGGTCATTTTCGACGAAGGTATGAATGATCCCTGTTTTGACTTTGGCAACATTCACATAACCTTTTTTTCTGATTATTTGAACCAAGACGTCGATATCAAAGAGGTAATCATCTTTGGCGACTTGTGTTAGGGCTTCATGTCGAATCAAAAATCCATTGGCGCCGATGGTCGGAACGGGTTCGTGATCAAGCTTGACCTTCAGGTAAATGCCCTTATCGGTTTGGCTAAACTTAAGACCGGTCCACTTGCCGGTCAAAACAGAGTAGCGGTCATAATTTCCCAAGAAGAGACAGATGGGATCATTCATGCCTAAAAGAGCGAAGTATCTGGTCAATATTGGGTCGCCTTTTCGATAAGTGTATTCGATTGGTTCGGCGGCGATGATTTCATCGTCTGAGAATGGCTTGGTCATAATTTTTAGCCAGTTCCCGTCGGGAAGAATGTTATCAGAGTCAATCAGGGCGACAATTTCTCCGTGGGCGTGTTTTAAAGCTTCGGCCTTGCCGGACTCGCCAGTCTTTCTTGGGTTTTTAACTACTTTGGCGCCAAAGTTTTTGGCGATTTTGACGGTGTTATCTTTTGAGCCGCCATCGGCAATAATGATTTCGACCTTATCTTTGGGATAATCTTGGCTACTAATTGACTCGAGGCACTTTTCCAAAACCGACTCCGCGTTGAGGGTGGGGGTGATTATAGAAATCGTTGGGTAACTCATGGCTTAAACTAGTAGAATTATATAGGAAGCTGTGCTATATATTGACTTTATGGCTGACAAAAAAACAGAACTCACCCTTGACCAGGAGAAGTGTATTGGCTGCGGCATGTGTGTCGGTATTTCCGATGAGCTATTTGAGATAGATTATGAGAAAAATAAGGCAAGCATTAGACAGGGCGCCGACTTGAACAAAAAAGGAAATCTGGCAAAAGCAAAAGAGGCGATAAAAATGTGTCCGACGGTGGCGATTGTTCTAAAGTGAATAGGAAGGGAACATATACGGTTTTGGGGGTGAGATTCCTGACGGAATCGACCTATGTCTTGCGGATCGAGAGGGGGGCATCGTTTCGCCGGCGCTACGGAAACTGAAAAAAGGAGTTGATTTTAGTAATGGAAAGATTCGAGAGAAGGCTAGGTCTGCCGCCCAGAGCTGTCCGACCCTGGCGATAAAAGTCTATTGATAATTCATTTAACTATTTGATCCTTTAACTCAGACGCTTTTGAAAGGAAATACTCCTCGACTTCGCTCCAATTTGATTCACCCAAGAAAATAGGTAGGTCGGTTGCTCCCTGAACGTTGGTATATGCCGTGGCTAAACTTTCTGGTGGCAATTTAATCTCAAATTTTGATCTATATTTACGACCTATTTCTTCATTGCTCCACTTGAGTTTTTTAAGACACAACATTAGATCCAAATAATCTCTAGATCGCGACCTGGTCGTGACAGCTTGAACCTTGTTTACCGCGATATCCTCTAGACTTGAAACCCTCAGGTTATTCATAAAGTTAAATTTCCCTAAATGAGGGAATGGAAAATATGCAAAATCTAACTTTAGTGATTGCTGTGATCCCAATTGGTGTAAAAATAGAGTAAGTTGACCGTTAAGAACCTGTTGTTCAATTTCTTTTATTTTGAGTAACGGACTCGCGGATTTGATCCACGCTAAAATCCGAAGCTGATCAAATTCTTCCTCAGCAAAGAAATCGAGATCCTCTGAAAACCTGTGTTGGAAATAGCATGAAGAGAGGGCTGTCCCACCGGTGAAGAAAAAGTTATCAACAATATATTTGTTCTTGTCGATACTATCCAGTATTTGTTTTTGGAAAGTGGTTAGGATTTGTTTCTCCATATTAGCCATTTATACATTCTTTCTCGTGCGGGAATTAGGTTAGGAACCAGTTTTGACCAGTATTTTTTGACTTTGCTGACGGACAGTTTCTCGCCGTCGAGGCCGTAGTTGATTTTTTGAGCCAAAGACCAAACTACTTTGTCTTCCTCGTTCATGGAGCTTGTATTTGTGTTCCAATTTTTCATTTTTGTTGATGTATTGTTATTATATCCTAAGTCAAAGAGTGGCTGGCGGAGATGGCCTGTCCGGTGAGGGCGATAAAGGTCACGCAACCTTTTCTAGAGCCAGTCTGAGTGAGAACAAAACTTCCGATTTGAGTTTTGCTTTTACCCAGGCTTTTTGTTTTTCGGTTAACAATAATTCACCCATACCAGAGAGAACATTGCTGTCATCAAATTTTTCCATTGTCTCGATGCATTTTTTCAAAAACTCTGCGTACGATACCCCCATGCGATCCTCAATAATCTTTTTATTGACAGGCCAGTCGTGGGAAAGGAAAAACTGAACATCAAAAATGTCGCGGTTAGTTCTGCCGATCCGCTCGTACATGGCACACAATTTATGCGCGGCCATATCTTCTTTCACCATCACCTGCATAGAGATGCCAAGGAAAGATTCCACTGCGTACTTTGAACCAAACCCTCGACGATTTATTTCCACCTTAACATTTTGAGCGTTAATGTCCTTGTTGTCATAAGAAAGAATGTAAAAAAGATTAAATCTTTTCTTCCGTGCCTCTCTTAATTTGCCATAATTTCCAATAATCGCTTTGACACGTTCAAACACGTAGTCTTCCTTCTCCGAATCGAGCAAATCAAAATCCAAATCCACCGAAAAACGATCCAGATCATAAAAAAATGTAGCGGCGGTACCGCCCTTAAATCCCAAAATTGGACTGATCGTAGAGTCGGTGTAAATATCCTTGAGGATTTTTATAAGAATACTTTTATGTTTTGCGGTGTCAAAGGCCATACAATTATTATTGTAAGTCTTTCTTAAACGCTTCGTGATACATCTTCACCATTTTTGCCATGCGTTTATTGCCACCATAAATAGGCAGAATTTCGTACACCTTTTCCCAATTCAAAGCTGAAAGATTATCAAAGTGATAGTCCTTGTTGAGATAGATAACGTCCAAAAAGGCGCGCTCGGGCAATGCAATACTGTAATTCTCCCTCGACTCTATGCCAATCTGGTTGGTGAGAATGGTATCTTTAATCTTTTTATAAGAGTATTTCCTCCCGTCGCACTCGATCTCCTTTGTGGTGTACGATGCAACAAAAATCTGACCATACAACTGGAAGGTAACTCCGGCAGCACCCAAGGCCGTCTCCATGCTGACATATGAGGGGGTATATATTTTTGTCGCAAGTTCGTATTTATCGTAATCCTTGTCTTTGGAGTAAATGCCCCTGCGAACAGAGTTCATTTTGCCAGCTTTCACATAACGGTGAATTTTTTTCTTAACAAAATTTACGTCCGACTCTCTCCAAAGCAAAATAAGGTCTTTAAAAGTAAAGACGGTTTTCTTTGATCTCATTAAGTCTAAAATGTAGTCTTTTTCCATAAATTGATGGTTTGTGCCATATTGGTACCCAAATATGGGTACCTTTAGTTTAAATTATAACCTAAAAGGGGTGTGATTCACCAGATTCCGTTTTTTTTGCCACGGGGCATATTGTACAATCTAGCTAGAAAATGAATAAGATTACGATGGTAAAGGTTCTGAAAGTTAGGCATTTGACGGATTCGGCTTTTGTGCTGCGGGTGGAGAGGAAAGGATTTGAATTTATCCCCGGCCAGTGTGTGAATCTGGGCCTTCCCAAAGAAGCGATCAACCGCGAGTACTCGACCTACTCCGGAAAAGACGATAAATATCTAGAATTTCTAATCAAGACTATCACAAGAGGATCCCTGACACCAAAGTTGCAGAAGCTTAAAGTCGGCGATGAGGTGACGATTGATGGCGCCTATGGACTTTTTATCATCCCCAAACCGGAGGCCAAACAAAAATACTTCTTTATCGGAACCGGGACGGGAATTGCCCCGTTTCACTCTTTTGTGAAGTCCTATTCTGGTCTGGATTACACCATCCTGCACGGCATCCGCACCGCGGATGAACAGATTGACAAGAAGGACTACGACTCAAAGAGATACATCGCCTGTGTATCAAGAGATTCCTCCACTCCGGTCGGAATGACATGGAAGGGAAGGGTGACGGATTACCTACGAAATAATCCGGTGAATCCGAAGACGATTTGCTACCTGTGCGGAAATAGCGACATGATCAATGAAGCTTATGATATTCTGAGGGGTCAGGGCGTGAACGGAACGAATATTATTACGGAGGTATTTTTTTGAATAGATTCCGTGTCAAGCACGGAATGACAAGGTAAAGTAAAAATGAAAAGAAAGACAACAAGTAAAAAGACCTTAAAAATTGCGATATCGTATCCGCCGATTGTGAACGAACGCGGTCAGAAAGCGATGGTGTCCCAAAACCGGAATGTCCAGTACTTCAAAACGCCAACCTACCTGCTGCCGGTAACTTATGCCCAGGCGGCCACCTGGCTAAAACTGCTAAAATTCAAGGTCCGCTGGGATGACGGCAATGCCCAACTGAAAACTTTCGAGAAGTGGTTCTCTGATTTGGTGAAATGGAACCCCGACGTGGTCGTCTTTGAGAGCACCACCCCGGTAATGAAGTTCTACTGGAAACTGACGAACAATTTGAAGAAAGTCTTACCCAAAACCATCTTTATCATGACCGGCTACCACTCGATGAGGAAAGCGGAAGAGACGCTCGACATGAGCAAGACCGATATCGTGTTGAAAAGCAACCATGTTGACTTTGTCCTGTCCCGGCTGCTTCCCTACATCCGCGACCACCGAGACTGGAGAGAAAGCTGTGACATCGAGGGCCTGGCATTCCGAGTTCGTGGAAATGAATATCGGGACACGGGATCGTTTCGTCAGGTAGAACCGGTCAACCAGTCTCCCATCATCGACCGTGACCTGGTCGGGTGGAAAAACTACGCCTACGAGAACGGCAATTACCTGCAGACTCCCGGTACTTACGCTACCTCGGTTATCCGCGACTGTATGTTTGGCAAGTGTACCTTCTGCCGCTATAACGGCCCGGAACTTACTTTCACCAAAATGAAGGTCGAAAAGAGCGTCGATGAATACGAGACCTTGATCAATAAATATGGCGTTAAAGAAATTTTTGATGATTCCGGGGTTTGGTACCGCGGGGCCGACGCGCGCGAGTTCTGCAATGAGATTATCAGACGAGGATTACACAAGAAGGGCTGTTACTTTGGTATCAACACCCGCTTTGAATATCTGGACGAAGAAACGATCAAACTCATGGCGGAGGCAAATTTCCGCTTCGTCCTGATCGGTCTCGAGTCCGGCAGTGATGAAACCCTGCGGCGACTAAACAAAGGCTACCAGAGGAAATACATCGAACGTTGTCTCTATTGGATGACCAAGTACGGGCTGCACCCTCACCTGACGGTAATGGTTGGTTATTATTGGGAAACCCAGAAGATGCTGGATGAGACGGTCAAGTACGTCGAGTATTTGATGTATTCCGGCTTGGCCCGCACCCTCCAGGCGACCATCTGTACGCCGCTGGACTATACCCCCTATCATCAGGAGTGTATCGATAAGGGGGTGCTGCTAACCAACGACTATAACGATCACGATATGAGTAAGATAATCGTGA
>ERZ1292623.297-Hain-H51-01um-R1-297-length-55734-cov-8_pt1 | contig 55734 bp, 46 predicted proteins | sample MGYA00564398_ERZ1292623 | MGnify/ENA primary metagenome ERZ1292623 (study PRJEB36523, sample SAMEA6512633) | groundwater metagenome | collected 2019-01-07 | study: AquaDiva: Metagenomics assemblies of 32 groundwater samples
GAGATGGTGGACGCAAGTTGCTGACCAGTATGATTTGCACGATCGAGGTAGTACGTACCCTGCTGACCATCAAAGGTGCCCGTCCAGTCGCCGGTAGCGTTCAGAGTGAGTGCGCCACCCACGTTCTGGAGGCCTGTGCCAGTAAGGTCGGTGAAGGTTTCGCTATTAATACCCAGTGAGGTTGTCGTCGCGTTTGTTGCTCCCAGGTTTGCAAATGTCTGCGTGCCTGCCCAGGTGTTCGAAGTCGTCGTACCAAATGCAAGACTGATCACATTGCTTGCGATCTGGAGCGGATACGTTGCAGAGGTGATGCGGTTTACGTATGCACTTGCCCACTCAGTCGTTGAAGCACTAAGAGGAATCACATAGCCTGACGTGAGACTGAAGACACCCGTACTGTTGTCGTATGAAAGGCCGGTTGCGCTTGATGAGAGAAGGCCGCGCGCGGTCGATGCAAAATCAGAGATGGTGGACGCAAGTTGCTGACCAGTATGATTTGCACGATCGAGGTAGTACGTACCCTGCTGACCGTCGAAGGTGCCCGTCCAGTCACCTGTACGATCGATGGTGAGTGCACCAGCCGAAACGATCAGACCTGAACCAGTGAGATCGGTGATGTAATCAGAGCCAAGCTGCAATGCCTGCGCAATTTCAAGAAGAGGGAGTGTTGAAGTTCCTGTAAGCGATGATGCGGTGAAGTACTCTGCAACGACCTGTCCTGCCACCGAGAGCTTTGCATACGGAGAACTCGTACCAACACCAACGTTTCCATTTGTCGCTACAAACGCACTCGAAGTACCGGTGACTGCGGTACCGTTTGCGTCGTAGTACGCGATCTGTCCGGCAGTGCCTGCGTTCACCGTACCGGAACCCCCTCCACCACCTCCTGCAGTAATACAGGTTCCGTTCACTGCAAAACAACCGTTCGTGATATTGATACCGCCGGATGAGAAGAAGGTTGATGTTGCAGTCGTGAAGTTTGCGATTCCGCCAAGAGAGAGAAGTGAGCCAGGAGTCGACGTACCAATACCCACCTGACCTGACGAGTCGACGGTGATGCGTGGAAGGTTGTTGGTCTCGATGGTGAGCGACTGTGCATCATTGGTGCCGATGACTCCTGCTGCACCGAAGGAGTTCCCACCGTTTTGGAAGAAGCCCGAGGCGAGACTTGAGGTTGAGACCGAGAGTACACCGCCAACGTTGGTGAGTGCGTTCCCGAGGAATGAACTGAAGGTGCTGCCGCCGACCGTGAAGTTTGTTGCTACGAGATTGGTCGATGTTGCGTTTGTCGACGACGCGTTTGACGCGAAGAGAGTATCGACATACGCATTCCTCCACGTCACGCTTGCGGACCCGAGATCATAGGTACTGCCCGCTGAGGGAGTAAGCGACGAGGCGATACCCGCGTTTATGGTAAGCGAGTCACTTCCCGCGTCACCAATCGTTGTGTTGCCGTTTGCGGCAATGTTTCCGGAGAAAACAGAGGTTGCGGTGGTTGAGGTTGCAAGGACGTAGGGACCTGCAAGGTAGTCACCCGCTTCAACACGCTTTGCGTAGAAGCCGCCGGCGAATGAGGAGGTAGCGGTTGTGCTGGTTGCCGTGAAGTAGGGTGCCTCGATCGCAAGTCCGGTCGAGAGCTGGCCGGTCACGAAGGAGCCTACGGTGAGCGTACCGGTCACCGTGAGATCACCACCAATTGAGCCATTGTTGGTAACAGTGAGATCACCGCCGATTGAACCGTTATTAGTGACGGTGATTGAGTCCACTGTAATGTCACCAGAGACCTCCGTTATACCGCCACCTCCTCCGCCACTATTGTTTTCAGCATTTCGATTGATTGAGTTCTGAAGGCGTGCAACCCACTGATCAACATACGCAATAGACGCACCTTCGGTCTCGGTGGTGTAGGTCGGATAAATATTCTGCACGACCGTTGTTGGTCCCGTGTTGTTGACGATACTGGTCGGTGTTCCCGCACCTCCACCGAGTGGGTAATCAACCATCACGATTGGGAAGCGGTTGGCGTATGGATCGATGATCGAAGCAACTGCATAACCTGCCCAGTCGTAGAAGATTGAGAAGGAACCATAGGTCGTGCGTGCAAGGTACTCACCCTTGTTGAGGAACCAATCACGCGTCGACTCAAATGTTGGAGGAGCAAATGCTGATGCAGCTGATGCAGTGTTGGTTGCGCTTTCAAGTGCGAGTGCGCGTGATGATTCGGTTGAAGGAATGATGCCGGCGAAATCAGCAGCGTCATATGCGAAGGTTCCGATTGCAGCACCGAGCGAATTCTCGACGGCGAGCATCGTCTCACCTGCACGAGTGAACGCGAGCACGCTCTCCGTCACACCCGCCTCGTACGCGTAGGGAGCACTGACGATACCGGTCGCGACGAAAGACGAGATGTTCTCACCAAGTCCATGAGTGAATGCAAACGCGGCGAGTGGAATCTGATATGCGTTGACTGAAGCGAGTGCGACTGGTGCACCAAACGATCCATCACGAAGGAGTGCACCGAACGCGAGGAGACTCTCACCAGCATCGCTCGTTGTGTTCTCGACTGCGAGAGCACCGGTCGTAGCGATCTGTGCAATTTGCTGTGGGACGCTTGATGTTGCGAACACGATGCTTCCGCCAAGCACTGCAACCGTTACCGCAACGGCGAGTGCCTGCGTTGCAAATGGATTGCTGTGCGAGACATACGGCGAAACAACAGGCTTTGAGCGAGCAGACGCGTGATAGGTACTTGCGCGTGGAGTGACAACGATTGGTGCAGCAGGGGTAATTGGCGCTGCAACTTCCTCAACAACCTCCTTGACGGTCTCAGTTTTGACTTTTTGATATTCCTCTTCGCGCTTTTTTGAAAGGGAGTCAGCAAGTTCGCGCTTACGAGCCTCTTGGTCGCGCATAAAGACTTCGACCGATTCGCGAGAGACAAGCCAGGTGCGTCCCACCTGCCGTCCTTCAATTTTTCCTGCACGACACATACGTGCGAGGTAATCGGAATGGTACCCGGAAAATTCCGAGGCTTCCTTAGTTGAGATGAGGTTTTCTTGAAGGAGCGAAGTCATGTCGGATAACCGAATTAACTACATTCTATCTGTGATTTCGGAAATACCGTAGAGATTTTTGTGGATAGCATCAGTAAGTCTTCATCAGCAAAAAAATACATCGCGAGAAAAATTTAATTAGGTAAGAGTGATTCATCGAAGAATAAAGAGCAGTATCTCTATTAGAAGAAAATCTCTCAAGAAATTAATCAGTAGTTTGTCTATTCAGATATGTAAATGAGTGCACATGCACGCCTTAAAATGAGTTGCAGTGCGTTTTTATATCTGTATATGTACTTTTCTATGCAGTTTGCGCATACAGAAACGTATTACTGACTGATGCGTTGCTACAAAAGAAAAAATCTCCGTTTGAACGGAGATTTTTCTGCTTTATTTATACTCGTCTTGCCGAGACGAGAAACATATATAATTACTGCTTCTCTACGGATGTCTCGCCTCGGATAACATCGATCACGGTACCACGAAGTCCATCATTGAGTCCCTTTGTAGCGAGCGCCGTGTCCAGTACTCCGCTACCAATGACAGCAACGGCTACAGCTAAGCCTGCGACAGAGATAAGCAGTGCTTGGGCCCTGAGATGACTGCTCTTCCTTACCTTCCTTCTACGACGGCTCGGTACAGACGGAGTGGATACATATACAGGCTCTGTAGGCTCCTCCATCGGTACTCGATCTTGTGCTCGTGACAGATCAATCACGCTTCCTGACGTTCTTGGTTCGGTATACGTCGTACGCTCGTATGATGGAGCTGGTGTGTGATAGGAAACTGGTTCATAGACCCCAACCTCTTCCCTTTCGGCGACACGAGTAACTGCAATAGGCTCATTGCTCTCCTCTTCTTCTAAATCCTCAAAGATAGCCTGATTACTAGCTATGTCGGATACCCGAACAGGCTCTAGAGGCTCTTCTTCGACAATATATTCTTCCTCAACAGGCTCCTCAACGATTATTTCAGCCTCAACCTCTTCCTCAGCCTCCACTTCTGGTTCCGAGGGTGCTGCCTGCTCTCGTGTCGCGAACCACTCCTTCCAGGCATCTTGCATGAGAGCAACCGCCTCTGAGGTATCAGTAGCCGCCACAGGCGCTTTAGTGCTCTCAAGAGGCGGGAGAATGGATTCCTCCACTACCGCCTCGTATGTTGGGGACTGCCATGCAGCTACTGGGCTTGTTTTGACCTCTTCTACAGCATTAACCTCACCGTATGACGTAGGTACAGCACCAAATCGGTGTTCACGGATTGAGGATTCGAGCACATACCAGTTTCTACCCACCAATCGTGCTTCAACACGACCCTCACGACAGAGCTGGCCGACATAATCCTTCGCATAGCCAGTAATTTTAGCCGCTTGCTTTGACGAGATGTAAATCTTGTCTGCAATAGTTAGTTCGTCCATGCAATAAGTATAAGTCTTTCTCGTCTCGTATGAAATAGCTTGTACACAAGATGCATGAATTGAGCGCAACAGAGAAAAGACGCCGCTAAGCGCCTCTTAGTTAGCACCCACACCCCAACGCTAGGCCTTCAGAGCCTCTACAAGCAGCTCCCGAAGGACCGCAGGATTCCCCGCTCCCTTGGTCGCCTTCATGCTCTGGCCAACCAGGAACTGCAGGACGCTCTCCTTCCCAGCTCGGTACTCGGCAACCACAGTAGGGTTCGCAGAGAGCACCTCCTCGATGGCCTTCTGTAGCGATCCTGTGTCACTCACCTGCAGAAGTCCCGCCTCCTCGACCGTCTCTCGCGCGGATTCCTTCCCGCTAGCACGCAAGAGTGCGAGCGCGTCTTTGGCACCGCGTGAGGATACGCTACCAGTTGCGGTCATCTCAATTAGTTCTGCAAATGCTTTTACGGAGAGCTTGTCGTACGCACCGGCGATGTCGCTGAGAAGATAGTTCGCCGCAGTTGCTGCATGACCTTCGTCGCTAAGCTCTGCGAGTACTGCGTCGAAGAATGTACTGTCTTCGATTGTTGAAGCGAGCTGTGCTGCCTGCTCAGACTTAAGTCCGATTGATTCGTAGCGTGCACGCTTCTCCCACGGAAGCTCAGGGAGTGTTGCGCGTAGTTCACTAAGCCAAGGGAGCTCTGAGAGCACGAGCTTCGGGAGGTCAGGCTCTGGGAAGTAGCGGTAGTCGGCGCTCCCTTCCTTGAGGCGCTGACTGAAGGTGATCTGTCGATCTTCGTCCCAACCTCTGGTCTCCTGGACTACCTTCTCACCCTTCTCGAGAAGCTCGATCTGACGAGCGATCTCGAACTCGATCGCACGCTCTGCCGATCGGAATGAGTTTAAGTTCTTGACCTCGACTTTTGTGCCGAAGGTGTCGTCTTTGGAGACTGAGATATTTGCCTCGACACGCATCTCGCCTTTCTCAAGATTTGCATGTGACGCACCGAGAGTTCGGAGAAGAAGTTGAAGCTCACGTGCAAAGTCTCCGGCAGTCTTCGCGTCATGGATGACCGGCTCCGTGACGAGCTCCATGAGGGGCACGCCTGCACGATTGAAGTCGACGATACTTCCGACATCGCTATGCGATGAGCGAGCGGTGTCTTCCTCGAGGTGCACGCGAGTGATCGCAACACCGGCAAGTTCTCCTCCTGTGACGAGCGGATGTTCATACTGACTGATCTGGTATCCCTTCGGGATGTCGGGATAGAAGTAGGACTTTCGATCGAACTCAGTGTAGTCGGCAATCGTGCCACCGATCGCAGTACCCACGCGTGCGACATGCCTCACTGCCTCCGCGTTGATCACGGGAAGTGTGCCGGGATGTGCCATACAGACCGGGCAGACGTTTACGTTCGGACGAGACTCGTCCGCGTCGTTGGCACTGTCGCAGAACATCTTGGTCCTGGTGTTGAGTTCTGCGTGGACCTCAAGGCCGATGGTTGGGCGGTACTGCATGTCGTTTAAGACACGGTACCCCGTTTAGCACCCTTGGCGCAAGCGCCTAACGACCCTCTGCAAGCTCTTTTGCGAGCCTATCCGAGAAGGCTTTGAGGAGTTCGTCGTCGATGACCGAGAGCGGGATCACCTCCTTGCCGATGGCATCCGAGAACTCTTTGACCACCCTTCCCTGCTCCTCAGGGGGGAGCATATCAACCTTCGAAAGCACTACGAGCTCAGGCTTTTCAGCGAGACCACGGTCGACCGAGATAAGCTCATCCCGTATAGCCCTATAGCTTTTTTCAAGGTCTTCTTGTTCAGCCGAGACGAGATGTACAAGAATTCTCGTGCGTTCAATATGGCGCAAAAACTTAGATCCGAGGCCGCGTCCAGCCGAGGCGCCCTCAATGAGGCCAGGAATGTCAGCAAGGAGGAATCCGTAGAAGTCTCCGAGATGCGGGTCGAGCGTGGTGAACGGATATGCCGCTACCCGAGACCTGGCCTTAGTGAGCGCATTCAAAAGAGAGGACTTTCCGGCGTTCGGGAAGCCCACAAACCCCGCGTCAGCGATGAGCTTGAGGGTGATTGCGATATCCCCACCTTGGCCTGCCCTGCCCTTCGTTGTTTCGAATGGATTGCGGTTTACAGAGCTCTTGAAGTGCGCGTTCCCAAAGCCGCCGGAGCCTCCCTTATAGATGATGATCTCCTCTCCTTCGTGGAGAACTTCGTACGTCTCCCCGGTCGAAGTCGTGACGACGGTGCCCACCGGCACCTTGATGATCATCGGCTCACCGTTCTTTCCATGCTTGTCGTTACCCTCTCCCGCTCCTCCGTCTTCTGCACGGAAGGACTTTGTGAACTGATAGCTCGAGAGTATGGAGAGATCACGAACACCCAGGAGTATAACGTCACCACCACGACCCCCGTCGCCTCCAGCAGGACCTGCCTTCTCGAGACCCTTCAGGTGGAGCCAGCGAATAACCCCGTCGCCTCCGCGACCGGCCTGTGCCTTTACGTGCATCTCATCGATAAATGCCATATGTTCGTCCACCCTATCACAAAGAGATGAAGGTAGCAGTAAATCAAAAACACTCCCGTAAAGGAGTGCTTTCGATGTTGATCAGAATGTTATCCGCGCACGATCTCCCAACCCTGCGAAAGGAGCGGTTCCGCCTTCTTATATTTCATCGTCTGCGTCTCCTCTCCCTTCCTGATAGTCACCTCATCGTTCCTACCGTAGGCTTCGCTGTTACGGATCGGTTCCTTGGCCTGTGACTCGTCTCCACCTTCTGACGCGGCAAGCACCTGCCTACGAGTGCGTTCTTCTTCGGCACGAATCCTTGATTCGTCTGCGAGCTGAATCCGTGGGAGCGCCTCGATGAGTGCCTGGGTAATTGAGTCCTGCATGACATTGAAACGGATGAGACCCTCGCGACGGTACTCGATCAAAGGATCGCGCTGACCGTATGCACGAAGCGATACGGAGCGACGGAGGTAATCCATAGTCTCAAGATGCTCGAGCCAGAACGCGTCCGTGACCTGGAGAATGAGGCGGCGCATGAGAGGAAGGAATCCTTCACCGATCTCTGCCTGCTTTGCGTCGAACGTTGCAAGTGCGTCTGTATTACCTCCAATGCGAGACTTGAGGTATTCCTGCACTTCCTCATCGGTACCAAGGAGGGCTGCTCGGCGCTCGGCATACACGGCAAGACGCTGCGTGTTGAGCACATCGTCGTATGCCAGCACCTGCTTGCGAGAGTCGAAGTTGAATCCCTCGATACGCTTCTGGGCGGTCTCAAGCGACTTCGTGATCATACGACTCTCGATCGGTTCATCCTCAGGGATCTTGAACGTACCCATCACGTTCTTAATCATGTCGGAGGCGAAGACGCGCATCAGCTTGTCTTCAAGCGAGACGTAGAAACGAGTCTCTCCGGGGTCTCCCTGACGACCAGAGCGACCACGCAGCTGGTTATCGATACGACGTGCCTCATGACGTTCAGTACCAATCACAGCAAGGCCGCCAAGCTGACGCACTTCCTCACGCGCCTCAGGAGTCGCAAGCGCACCACCAAGTTTGATGTCGACACCGCGACCGGCGAGGTTCGTTGCAACGGTGACCTGTCCACGCTTTCCGGCGTCTGCGATAATCTCACCTTCGCGCTCATGGTTCTTCGCGTTCAGCACCTCATGCGGCACTCCCGCTTTCTTCAGGTGTGCACTGATCACCTCGTTGTCCTCGATTGAAACAGTACCGATCAAAAGCGGCTGACCTTTCTCATTGATACCCTTCACATGCTGCGCGAGTGCTTTGTATTTTCCTTCTGCCGTCTGGAAGATAAGGTCATCGTAGTCTTTGCGCTGCACCGCCCTGTTGGTGGGCACTGCGACCACCTCAAGCTTGTAGACGGTGTAGAACTCCTCTTCGGAAGAAATACCGGTACCAGTCATACCCGCCAGACCCTCGTACATGCGGAAGTAGTTCTGGAAGGTCACCGATGCATAGGTGCGAGTCTCACGCTGAATCGGTACACGCTCCTTAGCTTCAATTGCCTGATGCAGGCCTTCGGACCAGCGACGACCCGGCTGCAGCCGTCCCGTAAACTCGTCAACGATCACGATCTCGTTCTCGCGAACCACATACTCCTTATCCTTACTGAAAAGGGCCTTGGCCCGTACCGCGGTATCAAGGTGGTGCGCGTACTTCATTCCGCCCTCGGTATAGAGGTTTTCAATGTTAAGTGCCTTCTCGGCTTTGGTGATACCGGCTTCGGTGATCTGCACCGCGCGCTGCTTCTCATCAACGGTATAGTCCTCTTCTTGTACGAAGCGTTCAACGATCTGAGCGAATCGCTCATAGAGCCCCTCCACACTTGCTGCAGGTCCCGAGATGATAAGCGGAGTGCGTGCTTCGTCGATCAAGATCGAGTCGACCTCGTCGATGATGGCGTAGTGGTGACCGCGCTGGGAGAGCTGGCTCCCGTCATACGCAGTGTTGTCGCGCAGGTAATCGAACCCAAGCTCATTGTTGGTTGCATAGGTAATATCGGCTGCGTACGCCTCCTGTTTTGATGCAGGACGCAGGTAGTCATAGAAGACGCGGAACGAGCCTTCCTCATCGCGCTTTTCGTCCTCAGCGCTTTCCACATGCGACGCGTCATATATATAGGAGCCCTGGGAGGTGACCACACCTACCGTGAGTCCGAGGTATGCGTACACCTGCCCCATCCACGCGCCGTCACGTCGAGCAAGATAGTCGTTCACTGTCACCACGTGCACACCCTTCCCAGAAAGAGCACGGAGCGTTGCGGCGAGTGTCGCCACGAGCGTCTTTCCTTCTCCAGTACGCATCTCAGCAATGCGACCCTTGGCGAGTGCCAAGCCACCAATCAATTGCACGTCATAGTGCCGCTCATTCAGTGTGCGTCCCGCCGCCTCGCGGACAAGCGCAAATACCTCACCAATATCATCGGATTCGGTGGGCTGACCCTTGGTCCGTTCTTTCACTGCCTGAAGACGGGCGCGTAGCTCATCCTCAGAAAGCGTCTTAAATTCCTCCGCAAACGTTGCCGCGCGAGCGACAACGGGGGTCGCGGTCTTGATGAAGGCCGCAGACTCATTCTGTGAAAACATCCGACCGAGTAGGTTCGCCATGCGGCACACTATACCCTCTTGGCGAGCGCTCTGCTAGCGCCCCGTATACTTATATATATGACTCCGCCCTATGGACTCACCAACCAAGAGTACGAGCTTCTCCGGAAGCTCGATACCCCGTCGCGTATCCAGGACTACCTAAACACGCTCGCGATCAACTTCGAAAAGCGAGGCGAGACCTGCATGTCTCCGAGGAGGGTGATGCAGACCAGCCGGGCGCACTGTATGGAAGGCGCACTGCTTGCCTCAGCCGCCATGCTGGTGCACGGAGTACGACCACTTCTCCTCGACCTTAAGAGTGCTCGTGGGGATGATGACCATGTGATCGTCCTCTATAAGGAGCACGGTCGGTGGGGCGCACTCAGTAAGACCAATCATGCGACACTCCGGTTTCGTGATCCGGTCTATCGCACTACCCGCGAACTTGCGATGTCGTACTTCCACGAATACTTCCTTGATTCCGGCAAGAAGACACTCGTGAGCTACTCTCTTCCCTTTTCGCTTAGTCGCTTTGGCACCGATTGGATCACGAGTGAGCGCGACCTCTGGAAGATTCCTAGAGCACTTGATCAGTCGAGACACCTCCCGATTGCAGCACCTGAGGTGTTGCATAAGGCACGGCATGCCGATGACATTGAGCGCGCTGCAGGAAAACTCACTGAATGGAAGCGAAGTGATAAGGGTACCTAAAAGCAAAAAACGCCCGAGGGGCGTTTTTGCGTAAGCGCTCTAACTATTTGCGCTTCTTTGCACTCTTCTTCTTTGCGGCCTTCTTCACAGTCTTCTTTGCGGCCTTCTTTGCTGGGCGCTTGGTTGTCTTCTTTGCAGTCGACTTCTTAGCTACCTTCCTCTTCTTTGCTGCCATATATTTGAATGAAAATTGCTACGACTAGTATTTGTCGACCCACACGCAAGAAACTTTCTTGCACGTGTGTTCCGTTGTTTATTATTACGCGTGTAGAAAAAAAATGTATGCATGTTGCATGCACGTGTGGATAACTAAAAAAGTTTTGAAATTATTTTATGTCGCGCACTTCTCGCTCAATTAAAATTTCTGTTGCATCAAAAACTTTTTTTGTTACATCATCAGCAAGTGCATCGACATCGGCGCGTGTTGCGTCACGGTCTGCGACGAGTACGAGTGGCTGCACTTCAAACAACCGCGCCTTCCCATTTCGATACCCACGAAGACCAAGTACCTGATCGAGGATGTACGCGAGCGGTATTTTTATTCCACCGGTAATGGGATAGTGCGGAAGGTTAGGATAACGAACCGTGAGTTGGTTAAAGACTTCCTCAGAGAGGATGGGGTTTTTGAAGAATGAGCCAGCCGTTCCTTCATACGTAATATCAGGAAACTTCTTTGAGCGAATACGGCGCACGATCTCCCCTATGTCCGCAGGGGTCTGGTGTACAGCTCCTTCTTCGATGGCGCGGCGTATGTCACCATAGGAAAGTTCTGGTGTGGGTACGCGCGAGAGTGTGAAGGTAACGTTCGTAATGATGAGATGCGGCTCATGTTTAAAACGACTTTCGCGATAGCCAAATCCAGACGCTTCTTTACTGATCGTTTCCTTCTGAAGGGTCTGCGCATTAAAGACAGTTACTGCAGTAAGACACCGTTCAAGCTCGACGCCATAGGCACCGATGTTTTGTACCGGAGCAGCACCCACTGAGCCGGGAATACCAGCAAGGTTTTCGATACCCCAAAGGCCTCGTGCTGCAGCTTCCTTAACGAGTGTGTCCCAATGCATCCCTGCATCAGAGGTAACAGTAACGGTGTCAACGTCCTCGACAAAGGAAAGTGTGCTCGTGCACATACGGAATAGAACGCCCGCGTACCCCTCGTCAGCCGCAAGAACATTACTCCCCTCTCCAAGTACCCGGTACGGGAGTGCGTGTTCTTGCGCGAACGCAACCGCGTTAGATAGATCAGTATCACTCGTTATGTCGATAACATAGCGAGCAGGACCGCCAATGCGAAATGTCGTCAGGCTCTGTAGCGGAACTGACTCTCGTACAATCATTGAATACTAAAGGCTTTCAAGGAAAGCCTTTCCTTGTGCGGCAATTTGCGGGAAGCGAGCCATCGCTATCTGAATCTCTTTACGTGCATCAGGGATGCGTCCGGCAAGTGCGTATGCGGTTGCCAACCTAAAGCGCGCGTCAGGAGAATTAGGATTGTTCTCTACCTGTAGTTTCAATACGGCAATTAATTTGTCATATTGCTTGGTAGTAGCGTAGGCCATCACGAGTGACTCATCATCCAAAAGCGTAGTACCGAATACTTCCGTAAGAATCTGCTCTCCACGTGCAGTGTCACCTGCCATAATGAGCCCTGCGGCAATACGGTAGAGGAAACCGCCCGAGTGCGGCGATAGGTCATACACCTGATTATAGAGCGCAATAGCTTCCTCCGAGCGACCAACCTCAGTGAGTACTGTTGCACGCTCAAGCATGATGAGCTGACGGTTTGGCGAAAGCTCTTCCGCCCTTTCAATGTATGCGAGTGCCTTTTCGTTATCGCCAACCACGCGATAGAAGATGGATGCCTGCATATAGATACGGGTGTCGAGTGGAGCGCGCTCAAGTTCCTTCTCAATCGTGTCTCGAGTAAGTACCGCAAAATCATTCTTGAGCGCCTCTGGAGCTTTTGGATCGTTTACGATACGAGCAGTGTAACTTACCAACTGCTCAGCTATCTCCTGTCGAGCAAATGGGTTTCCCTTTAGTGCTTCTCTGAAGTGCGCGAGATTTTCAGCAGGACCACCCTGAAGGGGTGAGATGGCATAGACCAAGTGATTGGCAGCACGCATATGTGGCACGTTCACTGTGAGGATGAGGAAAAGCAGAACGGCACCCGCCACCGGTATCACAATGGCTTCAGACATACCCCGCGAAAGCTCGGGTAACTTCTCCATCGAGACAATAGGACGTGCGGTACGACTATGCAGATACGCGAGCACCGCAGCGAGCGGTATATAGGAGAAGAGATTGTCGAACACCACGATCGCCTGAAGTGCGTACGCTATCAGTGCTCCCGCGAGCATCATGCGCTCGGTGATTGAGAGATTCTGTGCACGGAACAACATGAGGAGTGCAGCGAGCAACAGTCCCACAAAGAGAAGGAGCGCTGGAATACCTCCTGCGACCAACCAATCGAAATAGGCACTATGCGCACGATCGAACCACGGCTCCTGCGTCACCAGTTCCGGGCGATAGTATTGATTGAATACATAGTTGTACCCTTCCTGACCATACCCAAGGATGGGCCGATCTTTAATACCCTCACCTGCCATACTCCAGAGCGTAAAGCGTACGTTTAGCTCAGAGAGCGAAATGGATGCGATACGAGACAAGACTGGGTTCTCAGCAATCCACGCACTCTCCCGCACCGTCCAGAATCCTGCAACTGCAAGGAGAAGTGCGACGAGTGATACCCCCGCGACTCTGCGTGTGCGCTTTCCGGCACGAAGAAGGTACAGAACCGCAACAAGTCCGACGGTTACCACAAGCGCAACGACGGCGCCGCGCGTAGCGGTATTAATGAGCACAAACACCTGCGCAACAATGAGTGCGATAAGCGAGTAGCGCAGCCAACCCTTAGACTCAATCGCGTACCACGCGGTTATAAAGCTTGCGAATAACAAATACACCGCGAGATAGATGGAGTTACCGAATGAAGCATCGAGACGAATACCACTTTGATGAATCGCAAACGCTGACCCGGATGCGCCGCAAACCTCCCCAATACACAAAAGCTGCATGAGGCCATGGAAACAAATCGCTGCCGATACACCGATGAATACCCACCACCATCGCTTCCAGAGTGTTCCCTTCGCGAGCATGACGCCCGCAACCAAGAAGAACAGGAACACATGAATCAGGGTGACGAAGCCATCCATGCGCTCGAAATTACTCCAGAGTGCCTTGTGCGCATTAACTGCAAACACATCAGCGATGAACACCCATGTCACAAATGCGCCATATATCGCGAGAAGCCAGGAGAACCGAGGCCGATACGTGCGATTAATAATCGCGAGCGCAACCCAGGCCACAAACGCTATTTCAACCAGAATACGGAACAGGAAGCCCTTCCCGGTAATAAAGGGGAAGAAGAGCTCATTAGCTACATAGAAAGGAATAACCGGTATAGCAAACAACGCAGCATATGCGACGTATTTCAAGCCTTTTTCCATAGACATATGTACGGACTATAGCATCTCTGCAATTCCCCTACTCGTGTGCCGTTTTAAAAAGAAGGAACTTAAAGAGCACAAACGTGACGACCGAAAATGAGAGGATAACGGTAGCAATTACCACCAAATACCAGTCCACCCCTACAAGCGCCGTGAGCCATTTAACGAGCTGTGCCTGGATATACGCGAGAATAAGTGAATACACTACGAAGATCGTGAGTCTGCGTACGTGACGGTCCTTCGTCTTAAATGTCACTACGGTATGGAGTGCAAAGTTGTATAGCAGGTTCGCCCCAAGACCGATCAGATAACCCGTGAAGTACTGCTCGCGACCGAATACAAGCTCGGTGAAGAAAGCAGTTATTGCCAGGTTAAGTGCTACACCAGTGGCGCCCACAACGAAGAAGTGGAGGTAGCGTGTTTGATGAAGAAACGAGAGCCACCAAAGCGGATTGAGGAAACGGGTGTAGGGGTGCATAAACGTTAGTGGTGTACGATACCGAGCGCACGGAGCACGGAGAGCTCACCGAGCATACCATAGTACTCAACAGTGATGCGATGCTCACCACGTGGTATATCGATACCCATATATAGTTCGTTGACGAGTCGTGGTGATAAGACGTTCCCATCGAGCGTTACTCGCCAGCCAGGTAGATTTGTTTCCGAGAGCACGAGCGTAATCGGTTTCAGTGTACTGACGATAAATTCAAATCTCCCATTCTCCATCCGTTCCGGTGCGATTGCAGTATCTGTGGGAGTGCAGGACGTACAGCCATGCTCTGCTAAGAAATAGCGAGGGGATGCATCCGGATACTCATAAAGATATAGAGTCATACGGTAAGCGGATACAGAGCTTGTTGCTACCAAAATTAATTCGTCACTCTCAAGCGGTACGCCGGAAATAATATACTTACCACTCATCATGCCGAGCGTATCAAGATGTTTCAAAAGACGAGATGTTCGTTCTTCTGGAGTTCCTGCCCCGTACCCAGCTCCAAGCTCTCCACCAATCTTATCCATCGCTGCTAGCGTCTCGCTCGGTTCGAATTGATCATATCCGTCGACAGAATTGAGGTCATGGATGAAATGGAGATTGGACACCCCACCAGCTGAAGCAAGTTCGTGCGTTGCTATAGCCTCATCAAGTGACAATTTATATTGTGGCGGGATGTCATCTTTGGCAGCCTCCCCAATAAGGAATGGGTAGAAGCGGTAGCGTTGTGCATCCTGCGCGATAATTTCCTGAAATGGATTTGGAGATCCGTACAGTTCACTCGGTATGAATCCTTTCCATCCGCCCACGGCAACGGCAACGAATGTGCAGAGTCCGAGTACAAACGCTGAAAATTGGAAGCGATTCACTTGCAGATGTCCGCGCGCAAACAAGACCGCAAGTAGTGCAGAGACAGCAAGACAAAGCAGTGGGAGAAGTATTCCGGGATTTGCGAACGAAAGAAGTTCGCGATATGCAGCAAGACCCTGCTCAAATGCATGCGCATAGGATGCTGGATCCTTAGTGAATCCAAAACGTCCCTGCACTGTTGCGGCGAACACGTTAGAAAGTAGTGTTGCGAGCCACGCACCTCCTGTAGTGCCAAGTACCTGAATAACCGTAATCCCACCTATAAAGAAGGTGGTAATCACTGCGAGCATATAGGCACCCCACCGGAATACACGTGAGTGCACGAGATGCTCTGCGCGGTCAAACCCATATGCTGCAAGCAGCGAAAGCAGGAACACCCCCAAGAACATGAAGCGGAACGGAAAGCGGAAGAGTGAAAAGACCGGCAATTGATTCAGGAGATAGTAGAGTGGCGAATACTGCACTGCAGCAATGAAAGCAAACAAGAAGGCAATGCCAATTGCTGCAATATGCTGTTCCTGAGCCCGGTGTTCTTTGCGTCGCCACACCTTAGCGGTGAGTGCAAGCGCTCCAACCGCAAGCAACATCCAGAGCGCACCGACAAAAAGTGCTTTTCGTCCTGGCGTGATATACGGAACATAGAAATGTGGTGGTACCAGCGCAAGCAGCAGATCTCCGGGTGCAATAACCTTCAGCGTGACCTGTTCATAGGACGAAGCACCAGCACGCGATGTCTCGGGTAGAAACAGTGCCGTAGGCAACAACTGTGGCAATGCGAGCAATGCACCAAGTACCACTATGAGCGCGTATCGCACCACAATTCCAAAAAAACGCTTCAGTCGCAGGCGTGCAAGGAATGCATAGGCAGTAAGGTAGATTCCGGAAAGCACGACCGCATAAAATACAATTTGCGTATAACCACACAGTAGCGCCCAACCCAAACCTCCTCCCCCAATAAGTACGTATCGGAGCGTACGTTCATCAGTAAGTAGATGTGCGCAGCACCACATAAGAAGCGGCAGCAGAAATAACGTGTTTGCGGTAAGAGGATTCGAGAGATAAAACCATTCGAACGCAATAATGTATGAAAGCGCCGTAAGGATTGATGCGCGACGAGAAAGTGAGAGTGCACGCGCTGCCGCATAGCTACACCCGAGCGCAAGCAAAACATCAATTATGAGCCGAAGCTCAAGCATATAGGGAGAAGCGAAGAACGTCGCCAGTAACAGGTTGAGAGGGTCGAAAAAACCTGCAGACTGACTTACGTACATTGGAAATCCAGAAAAGAGGTGCGGATTCCATAGAAACGACTGCCCTGATTGCACGGCATCAACGTAAAAATGAAATGCCGGGTAGTAATAGACAGCGATATCGGTTCCGGGAGGCATCAACACCTTCCCGAACGCAATCGGTAGAAACAATACTGCCGTTGCACAGGCAAAGAGTACGGCTATGGATACCCAGGATGGCAGCCTATGCTTCATGTCTCTTCAATACTACCGCAGCAGCTGAGGCAATGAGGAATCCCTCAATGGGCAGTCGGTAGCGCGCGTTACTCACCGGTCCTGTGAGAAGCGCGAAATATAAAATAAGGACACCAAGGAAAGCCCAGGAGTAATGCATACGTCCGCGCAGGGTCTGCACGACACACCAAAGCCAGAATAGTGTAGTGATGCCCCAAAAGGTAATGCCAATAATGAATAACCAGATCGCAATACCACCCCCAAGCAGGTACGAAATAATATTCCCCACTCTTCCTGTCAAAAGATCGGTAGTGATATTTGGCATTGTGCCAATCTCAACATTGAAGAGACGAATCACATCCCGCAGACCGTCAGAGAGGAAGAATGGCATGGTCTTGAACACGTGGAAGAACAGGTACGAGAGTTCTTCGCCCTGAATAACTTCTTTGAAAGAAGCGGTGAAGATCGGTGTACGAGCAAGTGAAAGCGCTTCTTCGCGCGGAAGCATTTCCTGTTCCTCTTTAAAACGTTCGTACACGACACGACCCTCCGGTGCAGGATTAAATTTCAGAAACTCAGGAGCGTTGTAGAGCATAAGGTTTGCCGCACCCACCGAAGATACATTGAATGAGCCGAACAGTTCGTAGTTACGAAGGGACCACGGAAGGACTGTGAGGACCGCGATTACCACGATGATTCCAGCAATTTTAACGCCCTGCAGTAGCGGGCGATAGGACCAAAGGGCGAACCCCGCAAAGACGAATGGTAGAAAGACTGCAATTGGACGCACGAGTATGCTAATGCCAAGTATGAATCCGGTAGCACCGGCATAGCGCCACGAACCACGAGCCCTCTGAAGACAAAGGAGTGCAGCAAGCAGTAATGCAGCAAAAAGAGCATCCGAGAGGAGCGAGGCGGAATAAAAGAGCCGGAGAGGTTCAAGGGCGTACACGATACTGCCCCAGAATGCTGCTCGTTCGTGGTAGGGACGGATCAGAAGATAGAGCAGCACCGGCGCAACACTCAGGAGGAGTGCTTGGAGAAAAAGCGTGCCAAGCCAGCTTCCCGTTACGGTGTACAGAAGCGCAAGAAAGAAAGGATATCCAGGTGCCCGGAAGCTCTCTGGGTAAAATGGTGCGCTCGTTGCAACTGAAAATACCTGCTGCGTACGTAGATTATCAGCCAATAGTAGATACCCTTTCGCGTCCCCGGTGATTGCTGCCGGATTGAGGCCCTGCGCCGATGCCACCCACACAAGAAACCCTGTGCTACCTAATCCTGCGATCAGGGAAACTGCTGCGATACGTACTATGTGCGGGTGCCGTGCAAGGAACTGCTTCATGGGGCCTTTCGTACGACCGCAATAAGCGACACACCGAACGGCAGTGACGTGTACGCCAGCAGGTATCGCTCAAGACCGAAGATAAAGGTGAGTGGCGCATTGAGGAATCCCGGCGTTGCATCGAAGTCACTGGTTTCCTTACGAATACGAAGTGCCTTTTGCGCTAGACGAACACAGGCAATGAGCGGGAAGAGAAAGAAGTTGTAGTAACTCACCTGTACGGGAATCAGTCCCGCGTCTCGCACCTTTTCAAGAAGTTCTGCCTTGCGATAGCGCCGTACATGATGCGCGAGCTCATCATGCCTGGTCCAGAGGAACGGAAATGCTGGCACGGTCAGGAGGAGGATGCCACCGGGAGCAAGGCTGCGCGCAGCTGCCGCAAGGGCGCCTCGATCATCATCGATGTGCTCGAGAACATCGAGCATCGTGACCACCTGATACTTCCCTTCCGGCACGAGTGCTGACGGAAATGTGCTCGCAATGATTGGTGTGCCTGCAGCATGTTTGCGCGCGATCGCGATCGCCTCCGGAGCACTCTCCAGTCCTTCGACAGTGAATCCCTGCTCGGTAAATAACCGTGCATTAAATCCGGTTCCCATTCCTACATCAAGGAGTGCGCCTCCGCCCTTCGCATACCGGCGCAGAAGCGAAAGCACAATGGAACGACGACCCCTGAACCACCAGTGGGTCCGTTCAACCTGTGCCATTTCCGTATAGAGGTGCGATTCCATAGTATCTAAGATCTATAGACGCCAGTGAACGAACGCAGCTTTATGCGTGCGAGACCCGCGAGCGAACGGAACACTTCACGGAATGGGCGGATACGTGAATCGGCATCATCGGTCCAGGTAACGGGTATCTCCATATAGCGATGACCTCGCTGCTTTGCGACATAGATAATTTCAGCCTCTGCAACAATATGCCGCTCATACTGATGCGCAAAAATATCACGTGCAGCCTCACGACGAAACATTTTAAACCCAAGCGCGAAGTCGGTAATATTCCACATCCAAAGCGTCGTGCGTGTGAGATACAAGAATCCATACCCGAGGAACACACGTAGCGGTGGCTGCCACTTGGCGATATGCGACTCCGGAAGTTCCCTGCTACCAAAGACACAGGCAAGCGAGCGGTCTTCTTCAAACGCTTTGACGCAGCGACCGATGGCGTCATCTGCAACCGATCCATCCGCATCGGTCTCAAGAATAAGTTCTCCTCTTGCCGCTTCAATGCCCCGGCGCATTGCTGGCGTGCGACCGCGATTCACCCCATCGGAAAGGAGGACGAGTTCTGGGTGTTGCTTCGCAAGTTCGGTAACCATCGATGCAGTACCGTCTTTACTACCGTCGTCTGAGATGATGATCTCGTACGATTTACCGAGTGTCGGGAGATAGCTGAGCAACCGATGCAACGTCGGCGGCAAACGGCGCTCCTCGTTGTACGCCGGAATGACAATTGAAAGATACGGCTGAGACACAGTGTCTCTATACTACCCTTTCCCTGCCCTCCTGCCACCGCCCCACGGCTCTGTTATGATGGGGATTATCATGCAAAAACGGGCCGTTATTATAGGCGCGGGTCCGGCAGGACTCACCGCCGCCTACGAGCTCCTGCTCCGTACTGACATTATTCCGATCGTCATTGAACGGAGTCCGCAGTATGTCGGAGGCATTTCCCGCACTGAGGTATATAACGGGAACCGCATCGATATCGGCGGCCATCGATTCTTCTCAAAATCTGATCGGGTCATGCGCTGGTGGGCAGACATGCTTCCAGTCTTACTTGAAGGCGGATCGACCGACATTACCTACCAGAACTCTCGCCGCGCCCTGACCGAAGGACTACGCACCGCAGCCAAGGATGATGGATTGGACGTCATGCTGGTACGTCCCCGTAAGACTCGCATCGTATACGGAGGAGAGTTTTTTGCGTATCCGATTGAATTATCTTTCGATACCGTGCGCAAACTGGGTTTTGTGAAGATGCTAAAAATAGGTGTCACGTATCTACAAGCTGCACTCTTCCCGATTAAGCCTGAGGTCACTCTCGAGGATTTCTTTATTAATCGATTTGGTAGTGAACTCTATAAGACTTTCTTTAAGTCATACACGGAAAAGGTCTGGGGTACCCCCTGCAACGAGATGACAGCCGAATGGGGCGCTCAGCGCGTCAAAGGCCTTTCAATAACGAAAGCGATACTTCATGCATTGCGACGTCTGTTCCGACTCGGACCACTCTCCGGGAAAAGTGTCGAAACTTCGCTCATCGAGCAATTCCTCTACCCTGCCTTTGGTCCTGGTGCCATGTGGGAGAAGGTCGTTACAAAGATTGAGGAACGCGGCGGCGAAGTCCGCATGAACAGCACCGTTGATGGTATTGAGATGGATGGTACGCGCATCACCCATGTTCGGGTTAATGGCACTGAGCGAATCCCTGCTGATTACGTATTCTCAACCACCGATATGCGCGCACTTGGTTCTCTGCTTGAAACCTACGCGAGTGACGAGTCGCTCAAAGTTGCTAATGGTCTCACCTATCGAGATTTTATTAGCGTGGGACTACTACTCGAACGCCGTCCTACCGAATACGGCATGCCGCTCAAGGATACATGGATCTACGTCCACGAGCCCGACGTACAGGTGGGTCGAGTACAGTTCTTTCACAATTGGAGTCCTCATCTAGTTCAGGATCCAGAACATGGCTGGGTTGGACTCGAGTATTTCTGCGCTGAAGGAGACGAACTCTGGCGCATGAGCGATGAGGCACTTATCGCACTTGCGAGCGAGGAGCTTGAGAAGATTGGACTACGGCAGGGCATCTCCATTCTTGGCGGACATATTATTCGTGAACCCAAGGCGTATCCTGCGTACACCGGCACCTACCCCGACTTCGCTATCCTTCGAGATGAACTTGGTCGTATTGAAAACCTCTTCCCGATAGGCCGCAACGGCATGCACCGTTACAACAACCAGGATCATTCGATGCTTGCCGCAATGACCGCGGTCGACAATATTGTCGACGGTCGCACAGATTCATCGAACCTCTGGTCTATTAATACCGAACAGGAGTATCATGAGACGAAGTGAAACCCTGCAGACTTGTGAAGGGTTGTAGTTTGTAACAGGCACACTTTGACTAAGGCTCTACTACCATTTATACATTTGGCATGCACGATCAGAAAAAGAAAAAGGTCTATATATACGGCGTCTTTGATCTCCTTCATTGGGGACACGTTCAGCAGTTACGGAAGGCAAAAGCACTCGGCGACCACCTCACCGTAGGGGTGTTTACTGATGAATTCTCAACCGGATACAAGCGTAAGCCCATTATCCCGGAAGATCAGCGATTTGAGATGATCAAGGCGCTTGAGTTCGTGGATGACGTCGTATTCCAGGACGAGATGATGCCGGACAAGATCGTGCGCAAACTCCGTCCCGACATCATTGCCAAAGGTCCGGGTGCCGGCTGGACGGAGGATTCTTCACCCTGTGAGGATCTTGCGAAGGAGATCGGGGCCGAAACCGTCGTCCTTCCCTATCATGAGGGCGTCTCAACGAGTGACATCATTAAGCGCATCTGGAGCACCCATCGTCCATCAGGCAATGACACCATCGTTGCATCAAATCACCTGCTTGCGCAGGGACTTGGATTTCCGCAGGGCGCGGTCATGCGCCTCAATCTCGCCTGGATGCCAAGCAAGGAAGCAGCGCGTGAGACACTCGCCACCCTCGTCGACCACGAGGTGTACCTCGACTATCCCCAGGGACGCAGCAAGCCGCCACGACCGGTCATTACCCTCATGGAAGCCATCGAGCTTGCAAATGAATTCCCTAATGTAAAGTTCTTTGCAGTTTCAAACGTTGAAGATCCACACACCCTGAATGATCTCAAGGAGCGACTTCCCGCACACATCCAACTCGTTCCAAAAATCGAGACTCTGAAGGGTGTCGAGAACCTCGAAACCATCATTACCGAGTCAGGCGTCAAGCATGTGATGCTCGACAAAGAGGACCTGTATATAGACATTGAACGCGACGGCGACGAGTTCAATCGGCTCGTCGAGGTTGCTCGAGCGAAAGCTAAGAAGCTCGGCTTTGAACTTCTTGAGCTTCAGGGTGTCGTCTTCGCACCCTACCACTAGAGCACTGATACGATCTGTCGGAACATCTGTTCGGCGGCGTGCTCGGGTTTAGGATTTAATACCATTTTGCGTACCCGTGCGCGTGCTTCCTGGTGCGTGTCCGTACCGCTAATCGCGCGTTCAATCTCGGCCTTAAATGACTCAAGGGTACGAGCCTTCGGTCCCGGCGTGATGTCGTCATAATTAAAGTACATCTCGCGCATCGTAGTGGTGTATCGATCGAGGTCGAACGCATAGAAGATGATCGGGCGGTCGAGCACAAGAAACTCCACAAAGATGGACGAGTAATCCGTAACCAGAACATCGGTCTCGCGCAGGAGGAGCATTGCAGCAATATCTACCGGCAGGAACTCTATATTGCGATACGGCTCTTCTCCGGCGAGCTGTTCGTGATGCGCCTTAATAAGAAGGTGGAGGTTGCGCTCGCCGAGCCATGCATCGAGTTCAGCGAAATTGAGCCCGCTGTCCTCGAGTGGATTGGCTTTCCCATCACGGAACGTCGGTAGATAGGTAAGTATTTTTTTCTTTGCACGTACGCTCCGAAGATGCTCCACGAGCGGGCGCTCACGCTCAAGGAAGAGTGGGTCCGCAGCGAGAACTCCTTCGTTGCGCGGCTGATTCCCGACGAGCACACGCTCAAGCGGGACACGAAAGGCGGTACTGAAATGTTTCTGCCACTGTCTGGATTGCGAAAGGATGTAATCGCCCAGCATGACTTTCTGGGGAGCGAAGAAGATGTGATACAGGCGACGCAAGCCACGAGCGTGGTAGACCCAGTTGTGTACCTTCGTGCCAGCGGAATCGTACACGATTTTCTTAATCGGAAGTCCGTGCCAAAGGTTGATGATGCGAATGCCGCCGGTCAGCCAGAAGAATACGGATACATGCGACTCGACAATGATGACTCCCGCACGGAGCGTATACCAGAGTCCTTGTGGTGAATGGGCAAGGTAAGCACGCAGTCCCTCAGCGCGCAGTTCCTGGACGAGTTCCCGGTTATGAGTGAGCCAGATAGCGTGATAGCCCGCCACCCGACTGGCGTGAAGGTATAGATAACGAGCATTGTCAGCACAGCGCGTACCATCCCATTCGTCAAAGAGCCAGAGCTTCTTGTCCCGCGGCATGAGGTGCGAAAGAATCCAGAGCACCCAAAACACAGCGATAAGGAGTGCTCGTGGGAGCTCGAATATAAGACGAATGATTTTATTTTTGGATGTGGGCTTCATGGAAATACTTCTGGATGGGAACCTTTGCAAGATCGATCGTCGCGAGTGTTTCCGCAATCCGAACTGCCGCATCCCCCGTCCCAAAACGCAGATCAGATCGATAGCGACCGTGCGCCATCTGCCTACGCATGGCGTCGGAAATTGCACTGCGTTCTGCGGGTACCTCGATCACATTCTCTCCACGCTCGCGGAACCGCTGGCGTGATCCAACAACGACGCAGGGTACACCAAGGTATGCCCCCTCACGCAGGAAGCTTGAAGAGTTACCGACAGCAACCGCGGCATGCGCGAATACCTTGATGTAATCCTCAAGCGAGAGGTGCTTGTGGAAAATGCTTCGGTCCGCTCCTGACGACTGACGATACTCAGTAAGCGCCGTTGCAATGCCGTCTGATCCTGCATCAATATTCGGTGCAATGAAAAACTGTGGCATGCCAATCTGATCGAGCGCCGCAAGCAGTTCCTTAGTTTGTGCATAGCTCTCTTCGTATTCGGTCGTAACCGGGTGTTGCATGACAACCACATACGGTTTGGTGAGGTCAATCGGGTTGAGGTCCTTCGGATACCGATCATGTAAGTCGTTTCCAAGTGACGTATCGATGTCGCGGAGCGTGTCGATGATCGGCGAGCCGTGCGTGAAAATTGTAGCAGGATCCTCCCCCATTCGCTCAAGGCGCCGAGCGCTCTCTACGGTTGCTGGGAAATGTAGGTGTGCAAACTTCGATACTGCATGGCGAATGGAGTTATCAATCGTTCCCGATACGTCCCCTCCCTCAATATGTGCGAGCGGAATATTGAGATACGCCGTAGCGACGGCGACCGGGAGTATTTCAAAGCGGTCGCCATTGATCAGCACAATATCCGGCTTGAGCTTCGAAAGTATTTCGGAGAGCTTCAGAAGTCCTATACCTGCCGCCGATACCATCTGTGGCGGCGTACTTCCTTCGATCAGAAGCGGCAAGCGTGCGTCGATCTCGTAGCCATCGGCTTGAACCATACGGGAGAGCTGCTCCTGCCGAAGTACTGCACGTTCACCGCCGAAGATCTTCGTGAGGCGCGCACGGATGAGCCAGGGCAACGCCTTCAAAAGTGACGGCACCTTTGCGTACCGTAAGTACCACCAGAACCCATCGAAATATGCAGAGGATCCGACCACCACCTTGAGCTGGACAGTATCGTGAGCCTTCAGCGCCTCCATCACCGGATACAGGCGACCGTAATCAGAACGATTCGTGGCGATAACGCAAACGGTTCTCATGCGACATCTGCCCGGGAGAGTGCCACATCCGCCGGTATTACCCGCTTCGCGCGCTTTCCAAGGAGCCGTTCGTAATCTTTAGCGAGGAATGCGCCGGTCCCTGGACGCTTGACCCAAAGATTCTTCTCTGAGAATCGCTCACCCTTAGCGACTGGTGCAATCGTCACCACGGATGCGTACGCAAAGCGGATCGTTGGGGTCTCCCCCTTTGTTGGTCCCTTCTTCCCGCCGCGTGCCTCCCAAACCGCCCTCGACCCTTCAATGAGCTCGGCGAGCTCATGAGGATCAATGGAGATCGACACATCCGGACCGGGCCAGCTCTTATCGGACGTGAAATGCTTTTCAAGAACTGATGCACCGAGTGCGACGGCACCAAAACAGGTGTAGTTACCAAGCGAGTGATCAGAAAGACCCACCACCGCATCAGGAAATGCCTTTTGAAGCTCGGTCATCGCACCAAGTCGCACATCCGCATACGGGGTTGGGTACTGGTTCGTACAGTGGAAGAGCACGAAGGGCACACCGGCCTTTCGGAGGATCTGTACTGCCGGACGGATGCTCGCAATATCGTTCATACCCGTCGAGAGCAGGACCGGTCGTTTGAATGAAGCGATATGCTTGATGAGTGGATAGTTGTTGCACTCACCCGAACCGATCTTGTAGGCGACCACCTTCATTGCGTGCAGACGATCAGCGGCTGCACGCGAAAACGGCGTGCAGAGATAGATCATGCCCTTCGATTCGACATACCGCTTCAATTCACGCTCCTGCGCCTCGCTCATCGCACATCGTGCCATGATGTCGTAAATACTCTCCTTGGCGTTCCCAGGGATAGTCTTCTTAGCGGCTGGGATCATTTCATCCTCGATAACGTGCGACTGAAACTTCACACACTCAGCGCCCGCGCGCGCGGCGTCATCCACCATACGCTTCGCCTTCTGCATACTCCCCTCGTGGTTGATGCCAATCTCGGCAATGACCAGGGGCGGATAGTCAGGACCTATCCGGCGGGATCCGATTGAAAAATATGCTCGTTTTGCCATTACCTATATATAACCGCACTTCGCCTGAAAACGATACAGTATTGAAAAAGTACCCCCGCCACGGTCGGCGGGGGGGGTGTAGAAGAACAGTATCTAGAACAGAGACTCTACTGCATCAGCCGCCACCGGCGCACTGAACGGATAGAGCGGGTAGGCGGGACAACAGTGCTCGAAGTACCTATCGAGCGGCCGCACCTTGTCGAGGACTGGATATCGGCCTGCGAACATGAGTGGAGGAAGATCGAGTCCGCTCTCTGCCCTAAGGTTCGCCTGTACGGCTTTGTCCCAGAGTGTGAGGGCGAGCTCGCTCTTGATCGCCTTGCGGAAGAGCGTCGAGCTGTAGCCAGACGCGACCGCATCGGCACACTCAATGATCTCGTCCACCGACCCCTCAAGCAGCACTGCCGCATGCGGAGACCGGAGACGAGTGAGGATCTCGGTACCCCACTCTCCCCACGTTCCTTTTCCGTCTGGCCGCGGGAGCGCGACGAGCTTCGGGTGGAACTTCGGGAGAAGCACGCAGGGCCGCTTTGTCCGGTTGATCGAAGCGACGAGGCGAGGAAGCGCGAGCTCCATTGTCGGGCCGCAGTCGGGATAAACGATGAGTGCGGTCCCTGGATGAAGCTGACGCACTTCATGCATCCGATCTACGATCTCCGACGATGGAGTGACATTGCGTATTCCGGCAAAGCCGGCGACAACAGAGCGCGCACCCGACTGATCCTCACCGATGAGACGAGCAGCGAGCTCGTCCACGGTGATGCACAAGTCGGGAACAAACTCTGCACGGCGATGAGCAGCCCAGAAGTCCTCTACGTGCACGACCAGTACTCCCGCATCACGAGCAATACGGTCGAGCTCGTTTTCAAGAATGCGTGGTGACGCGAGACCCGTGATGACGACGTGTGGATGCAGCTCTAGGAACTGCAACTGCACGTCCTCGAGGCTCGTCACTTGGATGAACGAAGTCGTGGTTCGAGTCGCGGCCGCTCCGTCTCCCTCTAGCAGGAGACGGGTGCGATGCCCACGGCACGCAAGCTCGTCGAGCATGGGGATGATGGCGTTAGCCCCACCCATGTCGCGCGCGAGCGCGAGGATGCGGTGGTTTGGCAATGATGCCTCCTGTCAAAAACTGTAGGTGTCCGAATAGACTATATAATATAGTATTAAAAAGTCAAACTCTGTGGTACCTTTTAGGCGCGGCGCACCAACACCGCCTCTACTGGCGGAATATCTTCCGGAGTATCGAGATCTATACTCTCCTCCGGTAACATGACGTACGGAAGTGTTTTATCCCCGTCAAAGCGGGGCTCAGCCAGGCACTTTTCGGTTTCCATAATATAGATGGCACCGTTTGGCATATAGAGCTTCGGGAGCATTTGGCGATTCATGTTTGCAAACTCGCGCCCGACCGCGTATTCCATATACCCTTCTGGATTCGTGATAGATGCTTTGAGGTACGCATTATCAATTTCACTCACACTGATCACCGCGTCAGCACTAGTATCTCCCTCAAGAAGATTGAATGCGTCACGCAGATGTTGCGCCGTGCGTAGCGGCGACGTCGGCTGCAGATAGGCGACGAAGTGCGGAAGCGCACCGTGTGTATCACGATACGCTTCAAGCGCGTGACTGAGCACAGACTTTGCTCCTGCGGTATCGGACGCAAGTTCCGCAGGACGCTTCAGCGTCTCCGCACCGTACTCGGCAGCAACCGCAAGAATCTCGTCGTCATCCGATGAGACGACCACCCGTTCAAAAACCCCACTTGCTTTCGCTGCTTCAATGGTCCACGCGATGAGCGGCTTGCCGGCGATGAGCCGTACATTCTTGCGCGGGATACCTTTTGACCCACCGCGGGCAGGGATAAGTGCAAATGCATTCGTCATATCTACATATTCGCCGATCCGGTCTTATGGGCCAAGTTACGTCCACCGAGTGCATACTGTGCGGCCGGAGATAGTGTTACCGCCTCACGACGTGCCCCCTCGCTCCATCTAAAATGACAGGCTTCAGGGAAAGATGGCGCGTTATAGCAGGCAGTGAACATAATACGAGGATTTTCGGTCGCCCTCCCTCCGAAATGGAGACCTGCCACATCGCAAAAGATGACCGTTCCTGCTTTCCCAGTCATGACAGTTACGTTTTCTTTCGGAAAAGCTTGATCCACCTCGGTCTCCGGCGGATATGTACCGCCGATAAACTTTTGCGGAAACAAATGCCCGAAGCGCCCGTCATGATTACTTTCGCGCATGTATGTAAATGGCCCTGCGGTTTCATCCACATCATTGAGATAAATGAAGCACTTGAACCATTTCTTTTCAGTCGGATCCTTATGCCACCGCTGACTCAATATTGGTTCGGCATGTCCGGTCGGCAGGGTCTTGGCGAGTAGATATTGCCGCAGCCGGAGCCACATACCCATGTAGTGATGTCCGATAGAAAGAATGTTGTCTTCAAGTGAGAACCGAAGAAATGGATTTGATAAATCAAGTGTCGGCAACAGATCCCAATATTCTCTCCAGAATTGCTTTTTCCCAGTCGTGGATTCGACGTGTGGATGTTCACGCTCCCAAGTCTGAAACTTCGTAAGCCAGTCCTCACCTGGAAAGAGCGCATCGAGCGATGACACTGCGACACCGTCACGCTTGAGTGTCTCGACTATTCGTCTCCCCTCTTCTGAAAGCGGCAGGGGTGTCTGACGGTGCCGATTGACCGCCTCACGGTTGAGTACGCCATACCAGACCGGGTACGACATTCGTAGCCGGTGATACGGCTCAAGTGCTGCGTGGTAGAGATGCTTAAGCAACGCGGCCATTGTAGCATGGTGTGATTTCTTGGTGCGGGGTATTGTTATTTCATACATGAGCGCTCTATTTGGTCGTACCGCAGCAGTGTTGGGTCTTGGCCGTATGGGTCAGAACCACCTTGAAAGCTATCGTATGGGCGGCGCCAGGGTCATCGCCGCTAGCGATATACGTCCAGAGACACAGGAACCGTTTGAATCAGCACACCCGGAAGCACGGTGGTACGAAGATTGGCGCGAACTTCTTGCGAAAGAAACGCCTGATCTTTTAAGCATTGTCACCAATGGACCAAGCCACGCGGAGATGGTTATCGCCGCTGCGCAGGCCAGCATCCCTGTCATTATGTGTGAGAAGCCAATGGCCACCAGTATCGAGGAGGCTGAGGCAATGTTAGATGCCTGCAAGAAAAGCGGGAGCCGGCTCTACATTAATTTCACCCTGCGAGCCTTTCCTGCTTTCCAGCAACTCATTCGTTATGCATCCGACGGCACCATCGGCGAGGTCCGATTGGTGAGTGTATTCATCGGCGGTGCACGCGGACTCGGATGCGTCGGTAGTCACTACGTTGATATGATGCGTCTACTTATAAAAAGTGAGCCTGTGTCGATCCATGGAAGACTCGACCGGACCGGCACACCTAATCCTCGAGGTGAGCAGTTCCGCGATCCGGGCGGTGTTGCGGTATATGAGTTTGAAAACGGCGCGCGAGGCATTCTTGAGATGTTCGAGGATTATTCCCTACCCCCGTACCTTGTTGTCGTCGGTACCAAGGGACGTATTACTGCTGATATCGCGCAGAATCGTTGGCAGCTTGAAGTGTATGCAGATAAAGAATGGTCATACCCTTCATTCCTGGTCGACACACCTCCGACCCTTGCCGAAGGTACACTCGCAATGATTGTGGACGCGGCACATGATGGCACCATGGCCGCAACTGGCCCAGACGGTCTAACCGCGCTTCACATGATTCTTGGTATTCATGCCGCTGATAGCGCGGATAGGTCTATCTCGTTACCCCTTCAGGCCGATGAAAAAAAGATTATTGTTCCCATGACCTAATCTATGAACATCCGTATTGGCATTATCGGAGCAGGCGCAGTCGCACAGCATCATCTTAAGGTTCTTGCGTCGTTTGATGATGTAACACTATCTGCCCTTGCTAACCGTAATCCTGATCGTCGAAAAGAGACCGCTGAAACATTTTCTATACCCACCACCTACGGGACCCACGAGGAGATGCTCGAGCAGGAATCGCTTGATGCGCTTCTTGTGCTTACCTCGGCTGATACTATCTATCCCATCACAAAATCGCTTATTCCGAAGGGTCTGCCACTCTTAATTGAAAAACCAGCCGGGCGCACTGCGGCAGAGACACGAGAGCTTGCCGAACTCGCTCGACAGTCGGCCACCCGCGTTATGGTGGGCTACAATCGACGTTTCTATTCGGTCATTAATGCAGCGAGACGTGCCATCGAAGAGCGGGGAATTCTGCATGGTATTGCTATGGATGCGCCTGAACGCATTGACGCCGTACGCGCACTCGGTAAATTTTCTGATTCCCTCATTGAGGATTGGTTGGTATTGAATGGGACACATGGCCTCGACCTTCTGCGCTATCTTGGTGGCGACATCGCGGCAGCACGTGCCTTTCATCAATCATTTCAGGAGAAACATGGCGACAACTTTGGCGCAGTGCTTTCCTATGTAAACGGCACAATCGGTCACTACCTCTCGCACTGGAACTCTCCTGGCCGTTGGCAACTGACCCTCTATGGAACTGGTGTGCGGGCACGACTGGAGCCCATTGAGCAGGGTACGCTCCTTATCGGGGAAGAATCTTTACCGCTTCCCATTGACCCTATAGACACGGAGTATAAGCCGGGCTTCTACGCACAAGCACGATACTTCATCGATCGAGTAAGAGACGGTGGGGCTATAGAACGCCCTGCTTGTTCCATTGATGACGCCGTAGGTACAATGGAACTTGCAGAACTTATCTCCGGACGCAGCGCATAAGTGCTTCTGCGAGGCGTTCTGAAGCACCACCTACTGGTGCAGCAAGTAGATCGATTATACGTCGACGTCCATCTGCTAAAAGATGCGGGTCATGTATATAGGCCGCCAGCGCCTCTTCGAGTTCGTCTTTAGTATTTACAATGCGTGTCCCTCCTTGATCAAGAAGGGCCTTGCTGTGATCGGCATGATCAAAAAATCGCCGTATCGAAAACCAGTATGGCATCGTCTTCTCACCATCAAACGCAACAGAAATAAGTGGCTTATCAAACACGGCGCCGTCAACGAGCATGCTTGTGCCTGATGCCGTGATGAGAATATCTGAGTGGTGAAGTGTATTTATAAAATGTGATTCATGCTCAGCACGCATTTCCCACGCATTAAAACCATCGGAGAGATAGGCGACGGTCCTATCGAAGGTTATATGTTTAAGGTGAGTAAATGAGGCCGTCTCACTTGCGTGTGCTGGATGAGCACGAAAGAGCACCTGTGCGTCAAATTTCTCTGCCAGTTCGTTAAGTATAGGAGTGAGTGTCGCTTCGGCTGGAAATAAGAAGTCCCCTACTGCAGCATAGAGCCAGATGGGTTTATATGGATCAAGTCCGAGCGTTGCGCAAAATTCGACTCGCGAAACAATTCCTGATGGTGCGACGTAGGCATCATAATGTGGGAGACCTATCACCTCGATCCGCTTTGCAGATACATCGTGACGATGTATAGCCATATCACGGATGAAATTATTCTGCGCAATGAAACGGTCCGGGAGTACGCGAATGAATCCATAGGTGGTCAGGTTATCCCAGCTACGCACCATGCCAGTAACGGGCACGCCCTGGCGTTTTGCTTCGCGGACCATAGGCACATCGATAGTCGCATCAAGGAGCATTGTTGAGAGCACGAGAGCGGGACGGTACTTATCAAAAAGTTCGAGCAATCCGGGCGGACTCGACTGAGCACGATCACACAGCCGTACAACCATCCGAAACAGCCGGTGACCAAAGAGGTACGCGAATGCATACTTAATGTACGGATGTACACTCGATTCGTGTGAAAGAAAGGCGCGCCATTGCATGAGACGCAGTGTCCTTGAACGAAATGCATTGCGCGCTGCAAAGGAGAGCGCACGCTCGACAATGCTCTGCGGTGTCTGGGGGAATGAAACAACAGCCACTCCACGCGCTGCATAGCGTTCTTGATAATGAGCGACTCGCTGCTCGGGACAAACCAGTACCACGTTTACTCCTCGCTCGATTAAGTTTGCGGTGAGGGGCGTATCGATGATATTGCGGGTCACCGTGGTGTCGGAGACAGTGATAAAGATAGTTTGGTTCGTCATGGCTTTGGGACTCCCTCCATAGTATGATACGGCACATGAAGGCGCACATGTTCTTCTCCGCCACCGAAAAACGCGCCGCGCTCAAGGAACTCACCCCGATGTTCCAAGAACATGACAGCCTATGGGTCAGGCTCGGCAAGGCACGTCCTCTTATCGAGGAGTATGCAGCTCGCCTTAATCCAGCCGATCCAAAAAGTGTGTCGATTGCTGATTGCGGGTGTTCAGGAGGAACACTCCTTGAACAATTAAAAGCAGCTGGTTTCACCAATCTGCACGGTGTAGATTTCGAGAATTTCCTCCGTAACAAGGAGGTCGCGACCTTCCATAGAACGGACTTCAACTTTGAGCCACTGCCCTTCCCTGATGCATCTCTCGATATGGTCGTATCGATTGAAACGGTGGAGCATCTTGAGAATCCTATGCATTTTGAACGAGAAGTTGCTCGCGTACTCAAACCGAACGGCATATTTATATTTTCAATGCCGAATATCTTCCATATATGGAATCGCATTGGCTTCCTGCGTACCGGTGATATGTTCAGGTACCACGAGCACAACGATCACTTTGCCGTCATGCCTCGTGGAGTATTCAAGAAAATATTTCTACGCGACTTTACACTCCTTGAAACTCGCTTTGATATCGGTGAGTTACCTTACCGATTCTTCGGAAAGTTTACATACCCCGCCAACGAACTATTTGGTCGCAGCATTTGCCGAATACTTGAAAAGAAACCCGAGAACCGGCGCGTTTGACGCAGCATTGCGAATCCGGTTCAGAATCATCCGATCAGTCTCATCGACCGTGAAGAAATCCCGAACCCGGAGCGAGAATCCTGGCATGAGCCGCTTGAGTCGGAGGTATCGCTCCCACACAAAGAGTGAGTTCGAAATGATGTTGGCATACGCGATGCCATAGAGTCCAAAGAAATAAATCAGGGGCGGCATGAGGAGTAGCACCAAAACGAGCTTATATACGGACGCCCAGAAGTAACTCCGCTGAGCCTGAAGCGCAAAGAACGCGCCCGTGAAGATTGAGTCGAAGGCAGAAGAAATGAGCATAATAAGCGTAATTTGGTACAGCGGTACCGATTCGATGTATTGCGGGAAGAACCAATCGATCAGGAACGGGACGCCGATAGCGGCTGCAATGCTTACCGTCGCATACCCAAGCAGCTGGTATTTTGCTGCCTTCGCGACAAGGGCATAGAAACGCTCTCGCTCGTGTACATAGCGCGCAAGGAACGGTTTGATGACCGAATCAAGCGGGACGAGTGAGATCGTATGACCAATAAGGCCCTGCGCCACGGCATAGATACCCACTGCACTCGGGCCGAGGAAGTACGTAATGATCCACGGACGGATGTTCCTGCCGAACGTGCCAACGTAGTTTGAGAAAACACCCCACTTACCGTGATGCCGTAGGAAATGAACGAACGGGAATCGATCGCCGATAGTTCTCCAGAAAGACGGATCTATTTTGTAGACCGGATACGCCATGCTTATAAGTGCGCACGCCTGACTGAGTACTATTGCAAGCAAGAGTCCTTCAATGCGGAGATTCAGTGCAAAAAAGAATATACCGAGGAATACAAGCTTCCATGTCTCCTCGAGGAAGGTGTAGAGCGACTGCTGGCGGAATTGAAGGAAGACTGACTGCACCGTCTGTACGGTGGCACGTATGGGCGACAGTAGAAATAGGAAGGAGATGATCTGGAAGAACATCACGGTACTTCCCTTTCCGTACCAGATAGCAAGCGCCTGCGCACCAAAGAATACGAGCGCCCACGCAACGACCGCAAACACATACTGCAGACGCACATAGGACACTAGAAGCCCCTTCATGGCTGCAACGTTACCAAGTCCCCTCTCACGACTCATGTCGGCAACGACCGTTGCCCCAAGTCCTGGAAGCAAGAAAAACGAAAGGAGCGGAACGGCTGTCAGGATAAGTTCTGCCACACCGTACTCGAACACCGTCAGGTGATTGAGAATGAGGAAGATGGAGAGAAACCCCACACCCTTAAGCACGACGGTGGTAGCGGCCATCCACGCAGTGCCGCGACCGACGACGCCCGCTACTGACGCCTCAGAGCTATTCATAGAAGAGGGCGATTCCGCCTGTACGTACTACAACCCGACTGGGGGCTCAGGAGTGACATCAGGAACATTGTTCTTTGCGTCCGCGCTCCGTTTCCTCCGCTGATACATGAGCACATGTAGGTACACGCCAATGGTCACCATGAGAAATGCCATTGCAAGAACATATTTGACCTGTAGCGGCGCCTGAGTAATCAGTGTCGCGTAAGTCAACGCGACCACGTTCGCCACGAGCTGGAGGAATAGGAGCCAGAACGATAGCCCGTCTACCGTTCGGGTAGTTAGCGTTTTAATGATCTGTGGGATATAGCAGACCGTGAACAGAAAGGTGGCTGTCCAGCCGAGAATTTGCGCGAGTTCCATGTACGACTCAGTATATAGTTAGCTCGTCCGTTCGCCTATAAAGGCCGCAATTGCTCCCGATCGACTCTCCCAACTATGCCTGCGAGCGAGCGCCTGAGCCGCTTCGCTCCGAACCTTAGCCTCCTCCGGAGATGCAAGAACCGCACATATGGTCCGAGCAAGAGCGATCGCATCGTCCGGTTCAAAGAAGAACACTTCCCGATCGGACACTACGTCGCGTATAGAGGGAAGATCAGATACCACCGCGGGGTGTCCACTAGAGAGGTACTCAAACAGTTTCACCGGCGAGGTCTCAAGCCGAGACGCCTCTTCTTTTGCAGTGTTTGGAAGTATAAGTACGTCCGCGGCACCCTGCCAGAGCGGCATCCGATCATGCGGTTGGTGCTCCACGAAAACAATCCGAGGCAATTTCCGTTCTTGCACGAACGTCTTCAGCCGCACACGATCGTGCTCGGTACCGCCGACAAAATACACGTCTGTGTCCTCAGGCAGATACGCTACTGCTTCCGCAAGCGTATCTACTCCCTTCCATGAGAAGAGGTGTCCCGTGTAGATGACGAGGCGCCGATCCTGCGGAAGGCCGAGTATGCGACGAGTCTCTTCCTTGATAGGAGCAGCAGCGAAGAACGCGTAATCCACGGCATTCGGCTGATGAATCATGCGTTCGTGCGGGAAACCATACCGCTTAGAAAGACGTTCCATCTTGAGTGTGTTCGTCACAATGAGTCCGGTACATCGCTTCAATACAAATGCATTAAGGAATCGAAGTGAGCTTTCATAGAAATCGTGGATCTCGACATAGAGCGGTAGTCTGCGCAGCGACGGTACGATGACATCACGTAAGTCATGCGCATATACAATGACATCATTACGACCACGGAGTGCCAGAAATGCTGAGACGTTGAACGAAGCGACCATAAAAAGAAACCCAACTGAGCCGAGCACGTGCATAGCATCCAGAGTCGGCAGGCGCCGAATTTCAAAGCGTTCTCGAATCCCGTACCGTTCGAAGAGATCGCTATTACCAGAATCGATATTACGTCGGTTTGGAATCCACAGCTCTACCTCATAGCCCTCGCGAACGAACCCCTCGCAGGTTTTCAAAATGAGCGGCGTCATCGTCTTCTCTGACGGAAACCGCCAGTGTGTGAGATAGATAATACGGGGCCGAGCAGCGGTCATGCGCTTAGAGTATGGCATGTGGCATCGATACTCGGCTATAACCCCGTCTGTAGAACCCTGGTTGCAAAAAGGAACCCCCTCCAAAGAGGAGGGGGTTGTGCATAGTTAGTCGCTCGTAGAGCGTACGATGTGTCGCGGCGGTGACTGACCCATCGAATGCTCATAGAGGAACGATTCCCGACTTGGATTGAACGGGATACCGAGTTTTTCTCGGACATTGTCTTCGAGTGCATTGCGGCGAGCCACGAGCTCGTCGCGATCAAGGTGGTCGGTCCACACGTGCGACACGTAGCCGTCGTTGGGGTCGCCCTTGTAGTAGTCGGCTTCGCGCACGTAGTCGACCTCCTCCTGGTAGAGTCGGTCACCCGAGCGGGCCTCGTACATCCACACCGCACGACCCCCGCCCGAAGACGGCTGGGGCGTTGCCTGATCATAGTACGGCGATCCGGGATACGGCGTGATGATCGTCACATCGAAATCGAACGGACGCGCATCGAGGAGCCACCGCCGTGTCTCATCGACCGTCGTGCCCGATTCTCCGGGGTGCCCCACGGACATAAGCGCCTTGACCTTGAGGTCGTGTCGACGCGCGATGTCCATGCACCGACTGTTGTGTGCCTGGGTAGCCAGCTTCTGGATGTTCTCCAGAATACGTGGTGACCCCGACTCAAAGCCGATGAGAAGCTGGCGGAAGCCGGCTTCATAGAGCGCTGCTGCTTGCTCGTCGGTGAACCGTTCGGACTTCACGAACCCTCGCAACTTCCACGTCGTACCCAGCTCGCGCTGCGTACGGGCGATGCGTTGCATAAGCTCGACCATTCCGGGGTTCACGTTGAGCTCATCATCGTAGAACATGAAGCCTCGAGTACCATAGGTGCTGTAAAGATGCACCATCTCCTCGACCACCCCTTCTTCACTGCGCAGACGGATATTGCGAAGCATCGGAGAGTTCCGACCAGCGCAGAATCCGCATTTGTATGGACAGCCAAGCTGGGTGATGAGCGAGTGCGCTGGCACCCCATCGATCGCATACTTGTAAGTCGTTAGATCAATGAGATGTCGTGCCGGCAGAGGTGTCGCGTCGAGTCGCTCATCGGTCAGGAAGTACGGCGAACGACGATTGTCCCCGTCGATGAGCTGCGGTGCATCATCCTCAAGCGCTGGGAAGATCAGTGTCTCCCCATCACCCGCGACGACGACATCGAAGTTTTCGGCAAGGGGCGCATAGTCGCGCTGCGCACGACCGACGCGCCCGCGTTCGTTGTCATATCGGCAGGCTGCAACCACAAGCGTTGCATGCGTACCGCCAAGGATCAGTCGTGCATCAGGTCGATGCGTCCTGATTGTCCGGGCGATCTCGACCGCATTTGGAAACTGCGGCGTCGTTGCGGTGATGCCGTAGTGTCGTGCAGACGAGGTTCGCACATGATCCTCGATAACTTCGAGGTAGTTCTTGATCGCTGAGAGGTCAACGACCTCGACGGTATATCCTGCCTGTTCGAGTGTGCCCGCCACTTTCAGCAGACCGAGGAACGGGAACACGCGCTCGTCCAAGAGAAAGGGCGAGGGCGGGATAATGAGACAGACGGTTTGCTTCGCCACTGCTCGTCCTCCTAAGACGTTGGGTTGAACTTCCGGGGTGAGAATACCACTCTCATCCTTATCCTGCACCCATCAGGAATTGAGCGTTTCAAGAGTGTTGCCAGGCAACGCTACCGTGAACACATATCGATAGAACGCATCCGGCCGTATATACCGCTCAAATACTTGCCGGGCTTCTTTCTGCCGAAGCACATATTCATCTCGTGAAAGCGCATCATAGTACGCTCGAGCAAGCACGGGCGCATCCGTTACTTTTTCCATTGGGACACGCACCATAATACGGTCGTACTCAATAACCCCTTCAAGCGGGAGTACGCTTTCTGTTTCTATGTAAAGCGGGAGTCGCCCAAGCGAAAGGGCTTCTTGAAATCGATTCGAATAGTTGCCGTCTCCCTTAGGAGCAAGCACGAAATCGCTGTTGATGATGGTATCGATAAACTCACGGCGCGCAGTCGAGGGATCAAGTTCAATTGATGCAGGATGCCCAGAAAACGTCCGTCGCACGATGAAGTGCGTACGCACCAGAGCAGATGATGTACAGGCGCGCATCGCCCGTACGCGCCAGTACACCCCGGGGAGATACGCACGGAATCGACAATCAAAGAAACCGAGCGCCTCATACCACATCACCGAAACCTGCATACGTACCCGAGTACGTAGACTTTTCACCGCAGCACGCCCACAAAAAGAGATGAGTGGCACTTCCTGCTTTTCTCGAAGCGTGATGCCATTCCTGCCGAGGTCCTCAACGAGCGTAGGTGTCATAATATCTCTTTTCGTCTTGGTACGGCGATAGAGCGAGTAGCGAAATACATAGACTCTCGGATCAAAGTGAAGGCGATCGGCAAAATCAGCGTGCGCAAACACAAAAACCGGCAGACCGCTCGCTTCTCCCATGTCTGCATAGCGCTGTATGTACGCACGCGCCGCATCATCGAGACGATTGAAATTATGTGCGAGCACAATTGCCTCTGCAGCAGAAAGATCGACATACTCCACTTCTTCAAAAAAATTCGGAGGAAGTTGTTCGCGAAAGAGTCCCCGCTGTGTCTTTCCCGTTGGATACCGGAACTCAAAGAGCGGATGTACGAGATACTGCGACAGTGGATCGGGAACGTACAGGCGCATACCTAGAGTGCCGATAGAATCTGGAGCAGCCCCTGTGTCGATCGTTCCCAGGAAAATGCTGCTGCTCGCTCCTTACCGCGCGCAATACACGTCTCCCGCAGTGCCTGATCGGTCATCATACGCTCAAACTTCTCCGCCATGTCTTCAATGGAATAGGGATCAACGAGCAAGCCTGCCTCCCCCGCTACTTCAGCCATCGAGGAAATCGAAGAGGTAATGACCGGCACGCCTAGATGCATAGCTTCAAGGATTGGCATGCCGAATCCTTCATTGAGCGATGCAAAGACGAATACATGCGCGTTGGTGTAATACGAATACAATGTCGCGCCGACCGTATAACCAATAAAATGCACGTCTTGCTCAAGACCATGTGCCTGAAGTTCCTGAATCATATTCTGGAAATACTCCCCTGTTCCGTGGTCCCCCGCTATCACGAGCTTTGCCGGACTTCCTGTCTGCTCTTTGAATCGAATGAACGCCGAGACAATACCATGAAGATTCTTCCGATACTTCACTTTTCCAGCAAAGAAAAAGTACGGCTTGTATGCCTCTGGTATCTCCGATGCTGAATCGCGGTATATCGTGAGATCTTGGTATCCATCAGGAACAAGATGGAGCTTGTGGGCAACCTGCGGATAGTAGGTGCGAATATCATCAGCAGTTGCTTCTGACGGCACAATGACTGCAGCACTTCGATTAAGCGATAGCGGCATGAGCACATGATCGCGAAAGAATGCGAATAGTTTCGGGCGCATTCCCTCTACCGGAATCTTCTGACTTCCTAACTCCTGACAGAGCGCTACCGTCTTCACCTTACGCGAGGTAACAATCGACAGAAGCGGCGTCATGAAAAGCAGCACATCGACTTCCGGCTTCTTCGTGAAGAAGTACCACAATCTTCCAAGGAAGTGCTTAGGTAGCGAGACGAGCTCATAGGTCCCCGGAATCCCTTCCTTCGTAACGGCATGCGACGAATACAGTACAATCTCGTGCTCGCCAACACTCTGACGAATGAGTTCGCGTGCAAACTCAAGCACCACATACCCCATACCAGAGGCATGAGCGGTCTCGTATGGCTCAATGACAAACCCAATACGCATAGTTAAAGATACTTTTCGAGGAGTGGCTTATGTTCCTCTATCCACGCATGCATAACCTCAAACCCTTCTTCAAGCGAGGTGGTGGGCTCCCAGCCAATTCGCTCCTCCATTTTACGCACATCCGATATGTATACCTTCTGATCTCCCGGCCGCCAATCACTAAATGAAACGTTTAACTTTTTATTCAATCGCTTCTCAAGAAAGGCGAGAAACTCGAGAAGTGAAAGTGTGTTGCGTGGTCCGCCGCCCATATTAAAGATCTCACCCGCACTCTTTTCTGGCGTACTGATCGCCGCCTCCATGGCACGCACAAGATCGTCCACGAAAAGCACATCACGCACCTGCTTACCGTCTCCATAGACGGTGATCGGACGATCGAAGACCGCCTGCATCGTAAGAAATGCGAGCCAACCCTGATCCACAATGCCAAACTGATGCTTCCCATAAATACAAGACTGACGAAACACTGCGGTTGGGATTCCGTAGATACGCGCGTAGTCACGAGTATACTGATCCGCTGCACCCTTTGAACAGCCGTAGGGGGAGTGGAAGTCGAGCGCAATAGATTCTGAAACACCATCTGGGAGATCCCTATACGCATACCGAGCGTCGCTCTCAGTCAGCGCCACCGCTTCCATGCCACCATATACTTTATTAGTTGAAGTAAAGAGAACGAATGGCTGTTTTGCGGCAGTCCGCGCTGCCTCAAGCACATGCAGTGTGCCAAGCGCATTCATGCGGAAATCGTGCAGTGGGTCTACCACTGAAGACGTGACCGCTACCTGTGCGGCTGCATGAATGACCGCGTCGATGGATCGATCATCCAAAAGGTTCCGTAGCGCATCAATACCGTCAGCAACATCCAGCGTGACGATGTCGGTAATCCCTTGGCTTTTGAGGTGCTCCGCATTTGCGGTTGATCCCGGTCGAGAAAAATTATCAACCAAGGTGACACGGTTGCCAGCCCCTGCAAATGCGAGCGCGGCATTGGTGCCGATAAAGCCGCAACCGCCGGTAATGAGAATATTCCGTGTCATACCTTACGTAGCATCAGCATACCGTTATCGGTTAAAACTAGCCATTACCGTCCAGCGTTTCGACCATAGTGGGAATGAGCACATTGAGGTTATGTCGTTTTTCAACATACGCGTGCGCCATTGCACGCAGTTCAGGGTCCTGCCAGGCCCGTGCCGCGAGTGCCGCCTCAATCTTTCCGGCGAGCTGACGTACCACGGGAGATGCCGCGAACGCGAGCGGTTCTCCCACCTCCCTCGCCAGCTCATAATTCGTGGTAACCACCGGAACACCTCGAACCAGTGCTTCAAGCAGTGCCTTATCCAAGGATCCCGTATCTGAGGCGTGCACAAAGAGATGCGATCGTTCGTACCATGCGGCAAGAGCGGCAGGAGCCTGCGGACCGGCGAACTGCACACGTGCGTCAAGACCAAGCTCCGCTACCATCTCTCGGAGTGTTGCTTCATATGCCTCACCGGAAGGCCCCGCAGCACCTCCGACAATTGAAAGCTGTACGGTATCCGGGAGGTGCGCAAGTGCGCCAATGAGCAATTCGACGCGCTTCACCGGCGAGAGTCGACCGATAGTAAGCAGTTGGATTGGTTCCTGCATCGCAGGGGCCGGAAGCAGCGGCAAACGATGTACTGGAAGCCCATGCCCCACCACTCGCTTCTTTGGTGTCTCAACCCGCATACTCTTCGGGGACGCGGTAAATACAACTGAAGCAAAGAAAATGGCGACCCGTAGCCGAAGGGTCACACTCTTATGGAGATACCACAGACCGATCCGTTTTCTGGTAAGTCTCCAAAACCAACCCGCAAGCACAACGTACTCCGGATTCATGTGCACAAATACTGCATCGTATGCATGGCGAAGCTGCCAGACGAGCTGAAGGAATCGAACCGCATAGATCACCGGATGCTGTATACCCCCCTCCTTACCAAGCGAATGCACCCGGACATGTGCCGGAAGAGTATGCTCTCCTTCATACAGACAGATCACCTCAACCTGCTCGCACTGCGCCGCGAATGTCTCAAGCCACTCGTGAAAGAATCCGAGCACGGGATGCCCCTGGTCTACCGCCTGCGTGACAATGAGGAGTCGCATATTAGGAAGCCTTTCGTACCACGTAGAAATGGTGGTACTCGCTATTGAATGGTACGAAGTCGCGCGTTACCGTACCGAGCTGTGAAAGAACGGATCGAATACGTGACGGCGGGTATCCACGCTTCCCAATCTCCCAGTAGTGCTGTCCGTTGAAAGTGTGAGCTTTAGGAAAAGGAATCTTGATCGCCCACTGTTGTCGCGACAAAAAAGGAATCTTGAAGGAGAGTGCCAACATGGGACCGAAGTGCGGGAGACTCACCACGAAAGCATGACGCGAGACTCGAGAGAGTTCAGCACAGGCACGTTCGAACTCATCAAAGGGTAAGTGCTCGAGTACTTCAAACGCACAGGCTACATCAACTGCGTTATCGGGAAGTGGAATGTTCGTCACGCTCCCCAGGAGGTCTGGCGATAGATCCTCGGCGATATCGAGCGACTGGTATGCAATAGCGGTATTCTTCTTCACAAAGCTTCCGAACACGGCGTCCCCCACCCCGACCTCGAGGATGGAGGTAGGGGAAAGTGAAAGGACTTCGCGTAGCTGCCAGTAGTAACTGACGAAACGACCTTCGAACCCATAGGCACGAAAGTCATAGTGTGATTTATCAACCTGTGGTGCGGTCGTCATGGGCGAGCTTTATTATACGCTGGGGAGTTCAGCGAGTGCATGGATGACCGGCCATCGACCATCACGACGCATCTCGAAGAGTTGTGCCTGGGGACACTCTTGAGTCATCGATGCAAGATGCGACGGCGAATCGTCAATAAAGATCGGTGAGGTACCGTACATGCTTATATATGGTGCAAGGAACGCTCCCTTCAACACGCCATTGGTATACATGACTGCAATACGCGGTATGCCGTCGAGCGCACTTTGCATGAAGTTCGCATCTGCAATCTTGTCAGCTGCAGTAACGATCATCGCGCTATTCCCTTTTTCTATAAGAAAGCTGCGCGCATCCGGATAGAGAAATCGAGAAAGTTCTCCCGGCATATAGGGTCCGCTGCTACGCGACCGGTCATATTCCTCAAACGCTGCGAAATCGAACAGGGTTCCGGCAAAATCAAGAAGGTACATCATGCGCGATTCATTGTTTCTTGCAGCTCGTTAGCAATTCGCGCCGGTTGATCGAGAACGGAGGCGAGGTGTGCCTGTACTTTTTGCTCTGCATGCATCGCAAGCATACTTCGCGCCTGCACATCTTCAACCAGACTTTGGATGTGCACGGCAAGCGCTGCAGGATCTCCCGGAGGTGCAACGAGCACATCCTCATATCCCGTGAACACCTCCCCCACGATGCCAACGTCGGTGGTGATAATCGGTAGACGGACCAGTGCGGCTTCAAGGAGTGTTCGTCCATATCCCTCATAAGCACTGGCCTGGATATAGGCCTGAGCACTTCGCATGAGCGCGAGCGCGTCTGTGCGCCACCCAAGAAATACAACATGATCAGTCAGGCCAAGAGCGCGCGCCCGACGTTCAAGCGCTGCGCGTGATCTTCCCTCGCCGACAACAAAAAGCCCGACCGAGGGATACGTACGATGGATACGCGCAATCGCGTCGATGATGTCTTCAATACGTTTCTCAGGCTCAAGCCTCCCAACAGTCATAAGCGCGAAGGCGAATGTGTGTGGTGGAAGCGGCAGAGCCTGCGGGAGTGTTGGTGAAGTAGCAATGGGAATCACCGATACGGGTGGAAGCGTATCGCCATAACGCGCAACGAGCGAGCTTTGAATACGTTCGGATACGGCCCGTATCCCGTCTGCCCGAGGAATTACGGCGTCTGCAATACGAAGACGTACAGCATTCAAAAGTGGCATCGGTACTTTTGCCGCACGCATGACTGCACTCCGCGTAAACCAGGGGGAGGCGAAATCAGTATGTACCTGTATATGGAGCTTGGTTTCCGTGCCGCGCACGGCACGAAGCGCCACATATCCATGCTCAAATGGATCCTGTGCAGACACAATCTCAATACCCTGCTCTCGGATACATCGCTTAGCACAGCGCATCAACCAAAAAAGCGCCAAGAGCTTCCCTCCCTTGACTGAGATGATAGTGAGGTTGCCCTCTTGAACTCCACGCGCATACATCGCATCCGCGTCTCGCGGCGCTGGTGAGATAATGAAGAGTGTACCAATCGCAGCAGCATATTCCTGCATGCGCAGACGCGCCGGACTTTCCGGTGTAAAAAGGCTCGGATCAGAGCCGATGAAGAGCGCGCGCATACTTCTAGGGAGCCGCTGGTTTCGGCATATCACTTCCGTAAACGCTCGCAAGCAGATCGAGATCTTTACCACTCCCCTGGAGAAGGGCGACATTCTTCGCTTCAGCGGCACGAAGCCATGTGGTACCCGCCGTATCCTGTGAATTAATCGATTCGTGGAGCTCACGAATCGCAGCGAAATCCTTAATGAAGCAGTGACCGCCTGCACCCCGTCCCGATTTATGCACCGGCTTTGCATACCGATTTGGGATGTACGGATCTGCATGAACGCACTCCTCGATAGCTGACCAGTCAGCACCCAACTTCACGGCGAGGTCGTAGAGTACATTAAAGAAAAGGATCTGCACGTACCCACTTCCATTGTGCGCGTACTTAAATAATTCTGCCTCTGCACTTGAAACGATTCGCTTCAATGGGGCCTCTGGCAGAAGACGGAGTACCGCCTCTGCGCTTGCCTGATGTGCTTCGTCTGCGGTCGGCATACCGACCACGCTTCCAAAAGGATTGGCAACGTCCTGTGCAGCCGTTGCTTCACTAAGGAACTCAGGTGAGAACAGAACGATCCGATCCGGATACCGTTCCTGGAGACGCTTTGTGGTACCAGGGAGAATCGTTGACTTAATAACCGCGGTCTTACCGACGCCAACAAGACCGATTGCAGATTCTACGATACCCGCATCAAACCCATCAGGTCCGGTTGGGGTGGGCACAGCAATGAAAACAATGTCGCACTCAGCGATGCGTTCCTTATTCGCACGATACGGTTCTTCTAGCGCGTAGCGAACTACGGGGATACCCCGCGACTCAAATTCATCGGCGTAGCTCTTGCCAACGAACCCGTGCCCAATTAGCCCTACTGTCGGATGTGTCATCATATAGAAAAGATATCACTGATAACTCAACCGTGCCTACCTAGGTCGCAACTCGGCGGAATAGTGACTCAAACTCGTCCGCTACCGTCTTCCACTCCCTTACGTACGTAACGGCACGCACACGCTCGGCAATTCGTTCGTAGGCTTCGGGGTCAAGGAGTGTACGGATAGCGTCAGCGAAGGCTTCTCGATCGAGCGTATCAATAAATAGACCCGTGTTCTCCAATCGATCAGACAGTCCCGTATCCTTGGGTGCAATAAAAGGCTTGCCGTGAACGACCGCATCAATCACGCTGTTCGGAGCCACGTCACTCACCGACGCCAGTACGACCGCATAACACGAGGCAACCCGTCGCTGATGTTCTTCGGATGGAAGTGGACGGGTATCGAGCTCAATATCTGGATATACAGCCTGGAGATCGGTAAAGACCTCTCGCATAAGCAGTTCATTCTTCAGACGAATTGGTCTCCCTGCGGCAACGAAGTTCTTCTTTACCGGAGGTATTCCTTTCTGTCGTGCAGGGAATACGTTTTCAATCACTGCCACCTGTTCATGACGAAGTGAGTAGGGCTCGCTCCACAGATCGCGAAGCCATGCGGTATTAAACGCAATATGCGCGTGTCGAGTAAGAAATCGTGTACCTAAATGAACGATACGTTCTTTTATAGAAAGCGTTCGCTCTGTGTTGTAGAACTCGGAAAGCTTCACAGGTTCTCCGGTACGCTCCACATACTGTTCCCAAAGGAAATCTCCTCCGACACGCACGACAAGCGGACGCCTAACCATGAGCGTCACGAGCACTGCTGGTAGACCAGTGCTCCACGTATCAATTGCAAATACTACATCTGCACGCGTTGCGGGAATAATAAGACGCAGGCCATAGAGGAGGTGTCGCAGTCCTGATGGAAATGCACGTACCCCTGGAGTGTACGCGTGAGTTTCAACTACCATACCCCGTGAGGAGAACTCGCGTTCGAGATTGCGCGCATAGTTCGCCCACCCACCAGTTTCTTCAGTATTCCCAAGTGCGAAAAGTATACGCATGACTATTGCTTCCCCCGCTCAAGAGAAAGGAGGAACGTCTCATGTGCACGAAACCAATCAACAAATCGCGCGATACCCTCTTCGATACTGACTGTAGGCTCATAGCCGAAATCCTTGCGCGCCTTGCTGCAGTCTGCAACCGTTGCTTCAACATCCCCCGGTTGAAGCGGCAGGAGTTTCTTCCGCGTAGTCTTTCCTACTCGATCCTCGATAATCTTCACAAACCGAACGAGCTCGACTGCTTCTGTTCCGCCAAGATTGTACATCTCGTAACGCGCCTGCGGTTTTACCTTCACGAGCCGTACAATACCATCCACAATATCGTCGATATACGTAAAGCTTCGTTTTGCTTTACCTTGATTATAGAGTTCAATCACGTCTCCAGAGATCGCTGCACGCACGAACTTAAACAGTGCCATGTCGGGTCGTCCCCACGGACCGTATACCGTGAAGAACCGCAGTCCGATCATCTCAATCCCAAAGAGGTGGTTGTATGCATGCGCGAGTGACTCATTCGCCTTCTTCGTTGCAGCATAGAGGGAAATCGGGCGATCGACCCGTTGATCCTCACGGAAGGGCTGCTCCGTATTTGCCCCATACACCGAGCTTGAGGAGGCATAGACAACCCGAGGCCGCTTCGTGCGGCGTGCAACTTCAAAAACATTCAGTGTCCCTAGATAGTTCGCGTCTGCGTATGCCCAGGGATCGGTAAGTGAATACCGCACTCCTGCCTGCGCGGCCAAATGGATGATCTCTGCAGGCTTTGTCTCTTGCACAAGCTTCTCGAGACGCTTGTAATCGGTGAGCGATATACGCGAGAAGGTGAAGCGCGGATATTTTTTAAGGAGAGCGACGCGCTTCTGTTTCAGGCGTACATCGTAGTAGGGCACCAATGAGTCCACGCCCGTAACGGTATGCCCCTCTTGGAGAAGTCGCTCTACGACGTGATATCCGATAAATCCTGCCGCACCGGTAACAAGTATTTTCATAGGCTATGGGGTAATAGTACGGAATAAGTCCTGCATATCATGTGCAACCAGGTTCCACTCATACTTCTCCATAACCATCCTTCGTGCTTTTCTCGTTACACGATCGACAATCTCTGGATTCTGCTGAATGTGACGGACGGCGTCTGCGATATCTTGAGGCGCATCAGGCGCCACGAACCATCCCGTCGCCTCCTCACCAGTCGTGTGTCGCACATCAGTAAGGAAATCGGTGATGCCGCCGACTGGTGTACCAATCGTTGGAAGTCCTGCTGCCATCGCCTCAATAAATGCATTGCCCATACCCTCGGATCGTGATGCACGAATAAAGATATCCGCTTTCCCGAGTTCCTCGGTCAATCGAGTGTGCTCTATTGCTCCAGCGAACGTAACACGGTCAGCAACCTTGCAGGACGCAGCAAGTGCTTGAAGTTCGCCGCGGAGAGGTCCATCGCCATAGATCGTGAACGTCGTGTCATGTGGGAGCAGCGTAAGTGCACGAATAACGGTATCGATACCGTTCTTGTGCACGAGTCGAGACATCGTCACCAGACGAGTACCGATACCCGGCTCGTGCACAACCGATGAGAACCGTCCCACATCGACACCATTCGGAATGACCACAATAGTACCCTCATACCCGCAACGACGTGCCCAGGTAGCAAGGAATCGCGATATTGTCTGAATAGCAGCTGCACGACGAATCCCATAGAACAGAAGCGGGCTCACTAATTGAATGTGCGGGCGGTTAAATACATGCTCAAAGGGGTCTCCCTCCTGAAGGGTGAGCACATACGGGATACGCACCCCCATCATGCGCATGAGTACGACCGGAAACACCATATAGGCCATCATGCACCAGACAAAATCGAAGCGGTGTTTCCGGTGCAGCGCAAGTGCGGCAATCGCTGCAAGCGGCGCGTACAGCACCTTGCCGAGATACGCGACCATGCCGAAACTCTCTGCCGTGGTCATTCCTGGTCTTCCGATACCAACGCGGTGCACCACCACCTGCCCGATGCGCTCCGTCTTCGGAAGTAATGAGTCAAACCGATATGCGATGAGATGAAACTCGATATCCCTCTCTGGTATGCGATCGGTGATTTCGCGAATCGCCACTTCTGCCCCGCCAATAAACGGATGATAGTTGAGAGAGAAAATAAGAGCCCGCTTCATGGCATGCGGTTAGCGCTTGCGAGTCATGATCCCTTGTAAGATGGCGGAATACGCAAAGCGTATCTGGTTTGCAAACGCGTCTCCCTCACCAAGTGAACGTCGTGCCTTGATTCTGCGCTCAAGCGATGGGAGAACATGACCTTGTTCGGGCGTGGATGAGTACACCTGGTCAGTCTCTCGCAGAACGAGTCGCAGGAGAAGTCGTTCACGAAGTGTAATATCCTGATCGGCAAGCGTCACCAGAAGCGGGATTTTCTTACGGCGGCGCACGGCAAGGGCAGGAAGCGCTCCGTAGCTTGCCATAAGTGACCAGGCGAAGATGTATTGATGCTTTTCAGCCAACTCAAACGCTTTCTTGCGTCCGAGGATTGGTAGCAGGTATTTATCGAACGGAGTGCCAAACCCAATGCGGTGCACTACCCCGTTTGGAAGTGCACAGGGTATCTGAAGCGCCGCCTGCGTGTGACACGCAGTCACAATATCGAACGTGACGTCCGGTAATTTCTCCATCAGAATGCCGAGTGCATCTTCAGCAGGTCCCGAGATTGGTTCAAAGGTAGTGGTAAAGACGAGGATACGCTTCTCGGCTGTAGTGATAGCGGTAGGCTCTTTCATTACGGAATCGATATAGTCAGCCAGAGAACGTGTAGGGCGCCAACCGAGCGCACGCGACCGTTCCGTGTGTACTCCTGCCTGCATGCGATTCCCTTTGCGTTCTGGGAGCATGACGATTTGTCCATTAAACATCTTCGCCACTTCAAGAATGGAATATCCGGTATCGTTTCCGAGTCCAAATTCATCGCCCGTCCCTTTTTCACCGACTAAGAGGAGACCGTCAACGATATCATCGACGTGAGTGAAATTGCGTACTTGTGTACCCGGTGCCACAACTCCAAGCGGTTTCCCCGCGAGACGATTCTGGCGATAGATTTCAATGACCGTACCGAATGCGCCAGCACGCTCACCAGGACCGTATACGTTATAGAAATAGGTAATGGCATACGGAATGCCGAACCAATCAGCATAATTCTTCACCAGTTCAGTATTGCTTGCCTTACTCCACGCATAAGGACTTTGATCGCGACCGCGACCGCCGTCACCAAACTTTGTTGATGAACCTGCATATACAATTTTTGCACCGCGCCTACGTACAAACTCGAGTACTGCAAATGTACCTACGGTATTGAGGTCAAACACCTGTTCCGCATCCTCAAAACTCTTCTCCACGCGCGAGTATTCCCCGAGATGATACACGAGGTCAGGGTACTCGGGAACTAGATCCTCGATGTATTTCGTGTGCCCCTCACGATACTCCACTCCTGGCACATGATTTTCACGACTCCCAGTGAAGTAGTTATCGAGTGAGATAACTTTATGACCCTCACGCAAAAGGCGCTCACACAAATGAGAGCCGATGAACCCGGCTCCACCGGTAACAAGAACGGTCTTCATATATATGGGTACGATACGGCAGAGTTCGCGGTACGGCAAACGGCCCCCGCGGGGTGGCGACTCCTCGTCCATCCCGCGGGGGCACTTATGCGTTTGCCATATTGGTGCGTGTTATGCCCTACTGCTCATCTATTACTACCGCACAAAACGCACTGAGGTTGCACTACAGATTTGGCTTGAAGATATCGCGTAGCACTTCCTCCGGAACTTCAAAGACTGAGTCAGTTACTTTTGGCGCTGGTGGCTCAGGACGCTGTTCTTGCTGTCGTGGTGGAGCAGCTTGTGCCGGCACCTCTTTCCTTACTACCTCAGCAAGTGCTGCCTTAAAAGATTGTTCGTTTTTCTTCCCCTTCTCCTCCTTCTCGTTCTTCACATTCGCAATCGTGCTCTTGAGGATTGCCTTCAGGTCCTCAGCACTTCGCGTACTTGCAGCAGGAGCTGCCCGCTCTTCACGACGAGGCTGCTGCGGAGGACGATTATTGTCTCTTCGTGGTTCTGGAGCGTCGCGGCGAGGTTCTGGCGGACGAGGACGAGGGGGTGCGCTTCCTTCCCGTGGCGGGTATTTGCGTGGAGGAGGCTCGACAGGACCCTCATCTGGTGTCATCGCAAGCTCTGCATAGATCGCTTCTTCGATACCAGCACGCGGATTACCAAATTGCTTGCGAGATGACTCAATCACCTCCTGACGCCACGAGCGTGGTGGTCGTTCGATCGGTGGGATGGTGACGGCGGAGAACGGACGAGAACCGATACCATCGATCATGAGGGAAAGATAGATCTGTGCGAACCCGAGGTTTACAAGATCCTCAGGTTCAAACTCAGGCGCGAACACCACTTCAAGCTTTTCAGCATCAAAGGGACCAACGCGGAATGCGATCGTAGTACCGACGTTACCGAACACCGCTGCAGCCACTTCCTCTTCCATCTGCTCCACGTACTGGTGCGCCATGATGAGGTTCAACTTGTACTTACGTGCCTCAGAGAGAATCTCAGCAAAGGTCTCGTTAGCAAAGTTCTGGAACTCGTCCACGTAGAGGTAGAAGTTGGCCGCCTTAGCGAGCTCATGGTGCTGGAGTTCCGCTCGACTCATCGCTGCGAGGAACAGACGCGTGGTGAGCATGGAACCTAAAAGGCGCATATTCACATCACCCACCTGACCCTTCGAAAGATTGATAAGGAGGATCTTCCGCTCGTCCATGAGCTTCCTGATATCGAAAGAGGAGGTCGGCTGACCGATGATGTTGCGGATGAGTGGATTGGAGGTGAACTGTCCGATCTTATTTTGAATGGCAGGGGTCGCCTCCTGCGTATAGCGATCGGTATAGGTCATGAACTCCTTGATCCAAAAATCCTTCACGACCGGGTCTTTAATGTTCTCGACGACCTTCTTTCGGTAGACCTTATCGGTATACATCCGGTTCACTCCAAGCAGGGTTGCTCCTGGGTATTCAAGGAGCGCAAGGAGTGTGTTCGTGAGGATGTACTCCATACGAGCTGACCAGGCGTCCTGCCAGATCTTCTTAAAGGTCGCCATGAGACCGCTCGTCACGAGGTGTCGCTTGTCGTACCCCACGTCCTCCATGACGTTGAAGGCAACTGGCTGATCGAGATCGAATGGCGCAAAGTGCACCACATCCTTTACACGGTACTCGGGGATGAAATCAAGAAGCGTCTCGATCGCACTTCCGTGTGGATCAATGAAGGCCATGCCCTCTCCATTGCGAATGTCTTGAATTGCCATGTTCTCGAGGAGCGTCGACTTACCCATACCCGTCTTCCCGATCACGTACATGTGACGGGCACGGTCCTTTGCCTTAATGCCAAAGGGCACCTTCTTGCCGCGAGAATCAGTTGCGGCGAAATAGGTCACTCGTTCCGGATTCTCCATTTGTAAATAGTATAACGCGTGGTTATGAAGGAGATAAGAAAAAGGGCACGTCTTGCGACGTGCCCTTCCTTCGTAGCCCGTCATGCAGCCAGACGTGGCGAACGAGCTTTGATCTTTTCTTTGAGCCTTTGCCCAGCCGGAGTGCACTCCAGCATGAGCTTGGGAAGTTCAAGGATGAGATCCCGAAACGCAAACGAACGAGCACCAATGACCTTCGCATCACACCCTTCACGACGAAGCAGAAAGGCACAACGCCAGGTGTGATAAAAGGACGTTACGGCAGCCACCTTTCCGCGACCACCTTTCCTTTCGCGACTGCTTGCAAACGCCTGCACCTCTGCGTGCGTGGTGTCAGCGATTGCTTCGATCGTTAGTTGTTCAGGAAGAAAACCGCATCCAGTGAGTCGTTCCCATACGAAATCAGTTGCACGGGTACCGTCCGGATAGACGTCGGTTGCGAAAAAGTAGACATGCTCGATGACGTGATTCTTCCGCCTCATTCCCAAGAGAGCGTTGATACGTCCCACAAGCTGTGGAGACACACCACCATCGCGGGCAGCGTGACGATTCCCATGCAACAATACATGCACGACATTGCCCTCCTCTGGCACTTATACACCTTACCAGATACTACAACACGAGTCGCGCTTTGTCCATCTACTGATACTGAATATACATCGGTCGTGGTGTGAGTTTAAGGAGATCCTGCGGGGTCAGAAGCCTATCTGATGGCGGCTTCATATCGTTCTTGTAGAAAATCTTGAAGCCGGTGAACTCAATCGGTTCTGGAGCCACAAAGTGCTTATACGTATTGATCTTCTTTGCAGGAGGTCCCCACCCATCCATTACAATCACGATCTGCACCTCAGGACGTGTTTCGATGAGTGCGTAGTCGGTGACCATCCTTTGAGTAAACCTATGCACCACCAGAATCTTTGGTGGGAGATCATGCTTCTGCACAAGCTCAGCCAAGTACGCTGATGCGCGATTAATGTCTCCTGCCGATACGGTACCGATGACCGTTCCTGGTTCCTCCCCGCCCTTCATGTTGAATTCTGGATCGATTGCAAGGTGCACGTCCGGTTGAATAAGGTATTCCTCGAAGGCGACAATCTCTCCTTGCAGCGATGCAAGTCCCGCTTGAATCTCAAGCACAGTAATGCCATCGATCTTTCGTGCCATATCAATCGCACGCTGGATGTGTGCATCCGGCATCCGGAGTCGATACGTGCCGTCGGCCTGTGCATGTTGCTGCGCCGTAGTGGCGATGTAGTCGATCGCGGGCACAACCTTGGTATCGGGGTCTGCCGCCTCCCAGCGCGCCACTTCACTCTTCAGGCGTGCGATCACGGTTGCCTCATCAAATTCGCCCAAGATGCCCATCTTCGTGGAATAGAAGTTGCCGTAGTACGCAACGATGCGCTTCATGGGGAGAATCGCTCCTGCTTTCGGGTATTCAGTCTTTACGGGCCACATGCGTGACGTGGTTGCGGTCGTAGACGCATAGTTCGCCATACGCTCGAGCTGACGATCGAAGAGCTTGGTGTCGAGGGTGGGTTTTGAAGGTGGGAGGATCTTTGCAATCAGCGTGGTAGTCGCAACTTTTGAGTAGTTCTGATGCATCGCGACCGCATACGGAATGCCATGCACGGTGACTAATACGAAAATAAGCCCAACCCCTACAAGGATGGTGACCGGATTATGGAAGAGCTGTTTGAGATGCTTCATGAACAATAGGTCGTCGCTTCCTTCGCATTCTAAGCGAGACACCGATGAGTGCGATCAAAAGACCGCCTGCAAGATAGAACCACATGAGAATCGCGAGTGGGAGACCAACAAAAGGAGAAAGCATGAGGAGAACACCGACGATGATGAGCATGCTTTCGCGAGACATGCGCTCAGTATATCAGGGTGACACTATCACCACGAATTCACCCCGCACCTGGTCAGGGTGACGAGTGAAGTAATCAGCTACTACCTCAGCACTTCCCTCTACCACTGACTCATGGATCTTAGTGAGTTCCCGGAGAGTCGTTACCTTTCGCTCCTCGGGGAGTACTTCTGCAAGAGAAGCGAGTGCTTTCTCGATACGGTGTGGTGACTCGTAGAACACGACAGTACGCTCCGTGTCTGCAATCTCCTTAAACAGGGTCTGCCTGCCCTTCTTGTGTGGCAGAAAGCCGAGGAATACGAATTCATGGGTCGGGACCCCAGCAATTGAAAGCGCGGCGGTAAGGGCAGAAGGTCCTGGGATCGCCTCAATCTTTACGTCATCTCCAAGGCGCTCGCGTGCCTGCCGCACGAGCTCGGTACCAGGGTCTGAAATACCAGGAGTACCCGCGTCAGTCACCAGCGCCACATGCTTCCCTTCTCCAAGAAGCTGGAGCACGCGAGTGGCGGCAAGTGCCCCGCTATGCGCGTGGTACACGAGAAGTGGTTTCGAGATATCGAAGCGCGCGAGTAGCTTTGCGGTCACGCGCGTATCCTCACACGCAATTGCGTCTGCAGCTTTCAAGGTCTCAACCGCACGGAAGGTAATATCCGCGAGATTGCCGATTGGAGTGGCAACGACAGAAAGGGTTCCAGCCATGCGCGCACTGTACCAGAAAATAGGTTGACGCACCTAGTATGGAGGAGTACGGTGAAAGCTGCTTTTTGTTCTGTAGATTAGGGGAGAGTAAGTTAATGTCTGTTGGAGACACGGTACGCCAAAGGATTCCTCTGGCGCAACAAGGCATCCACCGCACAATTGATTCTTCGATCACCTATAAGACGATCATCTTGAGTCCGTCAGGCCTCGATCATGACCTATCACTGATAGACTTCTATCGCGAAGATTCAGTGCAGGCAAATCCTAAGCTTGCAGGGACCGTGAGCACCTTCCTTAAGGAGGCAGGTGTGAAGCGAGCCTTTGGACCAACGATCCGCTTCTCTCGTACCATTGCTCGACCTGAACAGCTCAGGACCCGCATCATGCTTCCGGACGAGATTCCTCTCTTCCGGAATGTAGGGCTTCCGTCCGATGCAGTAACACTGCCAGAGCCAGGCGATGCCATGATCATGTCGGGCGCAGGATGTGCCCTGATCGTTATGGTCTGCGGCGACACAATCGTCGCAGGGCATGGGGGACGCGATTCGCTCATCGATAGAAACTTTGTTCTTAAGATGGGCAGCAACGATGGACGAAGTATTGTCGATACGATGGCCGGGTCTGTATCAGACGGAAAGAAGCTCAGGCTCCTGAAGGCATCGTGTCGAGCTTTCTACAATGTTCCTCGGAAGTGCTTCGATCACTTCTACGATCACGAGAGGCACGGTGTCTACAATCAGGAACTCGCTCAGCTTATTCGTGATCGCCACGGTACACGATGCGAACAGATCATGAAGGAAACGAGTCGCGGCTTCTATCTTGACCAAGGCCAGCTCATCGGTGCACAGGCAATTCGACACTCGTTTCATACGGTCTCGACGTGCCTCGAACCCCTGACCCCTGGTGGAGAATACGCCCACACCCGGCATCGTGACGAGAAGATGCGTGAGAAGCGCAATCTCATCGCGGTTGTTCGTATCACGTAATCGAACGACGCAGGCACAAGCACATTGGCCGACCCTTCGGGGTCGGCTTCCTCTTTTGGTACTATAGACCGATGTCAGACAAGAAAAGCGTCCATATTATCGGTATCTGCGGGGTTGGCATGAGTGCCACCGCCCTCCTGCTTAAGGAGGCTGGCTGGGAGGTCACCGGCTCAGATGCCGAGTGCTACGGCCCCCCGAAGGGCATTCTCGAGCGTGGCGGCATTAATCCCATCCTCTCCTACTCCCCCGAGAATATTTCTCCGTACGTAGATCAGTTTGTCATTGGACGAAACGCAAAGCTTGCACCTGAAACTAATGATGAGGTGCGAGCGGCACATGAGTATGGAAAGCCGATCTATTCCTTCCCTGAAGTACTCGGAAAGCTCACTGAAGATCGACAGAACGTAGTGGTAGCCGGAAGCTACGGGAAATCAACGACAACCTCAATCATCGCGCACATTCTCAGACATTCAGGAGTTGATGCCGGTTACTTTGTTGGCGCAGAACCCGTTTCCCTTCTCCTACCTGCAGGCCTGGGTTCACACCCGGTATTTGTTCTTGAGGGAGACGAGTATCCATCGGCGCATGACGACGCACGCGCCAAGTTCATGCATCTCCATCCACGCGACCTCGTACTCACCGCGGTCGTGCATGACCATGTGAATGTATACCCAACCTTTGAGGATTATCAGAAACCCTTTAGGGAGCTGCTCGCACTCGTACCAGAGGACGGAATCGTCACGGTCTGTGCAGATGAGGCAGGCGCACTTGCACTTGCCGAGGAGTCAGGAAAAACACTCGTGACCTATGGCACTACCGAGGGCCAGTTCCGTGCAGCAAACATCGAGTACGGACCAACCACCACCTTTACCCTGCTTCGACCGGACGGTGGTGACATTGAACTTTCCACTACCCTTCTTGGGCGCCACAACGTTGAGGACATCGTCGCGGCGAGTGCTTATGTCCTTTCTCGTGACCTCGTGTCTCCTGAGGCACTAGCTGCTGCCGTGGCAACGTTTGGTGGCGTGAGACGAAGGCTTGATAACATCGCACCGGACTCACGTGTGCCGGTATATGAGGGCTTTGGGTCCTCCTATGAGAAGGCGCGAGCAGCAATCGATG